>Ga0233425_10000468_pt1 | contig 105076 bp, 93 predicted proteins | sample Watercolumn_Towu_2_FD_181712 | JGI IMG/M metagenome (GOLD analysis project Ga0233425, IMG submission 181712) | Freshwater microbial communities from Lake Towuti, South Sulawesi, Indonesia - Watercolumn_Towuti2014_140_MG | ecosystem: Environmental > Aquatic > Freshwater > Lake | place...
AGATATCTGATAAAGTAATGGCTACACTCAATATTCAGCGTCATCCATTTCATGGAGAATGGAATTATACCATTTGCCCAAAAAACACGTAAAGTTGTTACAGTTATTATGTGACAATTCCTTAGTTATTTTACCTGCAAGAATATCATTCAATCAGCGCTGTATCCACGGGCGCTGAGAATTATCTTTCCAACATTACAGTCCGTCCTGTATAATTTAATATTCGGGAATTCAGGAATTTCAAAATAATCATAGCGCAGCGAAGGCCGTAGGGACACGGCGCCCCGCACTGCCGGTGTTGTGGTTATCCAAAAAGTTCAATTTCCAACTGTTACAATATAAACTAATTCACAACTTATACCGATAATGTAACCATGAAGATACTGCTGGTAGACGACAACGACGAAATTAGAGAGATTTTAAGACTCATCATTGAAAAACAGGGCAATGAAGTTGTTGAGGCGGAAGACGGGCAGGATGGGTTTAACAAGGCGCTGGAACACAAGCCCGATCTGATCATTTCAGACATCCTTATGCCCAATATGGACGGCTTCCAGTTTCTCAAGAACATGAAAAATAATGAATCGCTAAAATCTATTCCTTTTATTTTCTATTCAGCCGTTTACACGGGCAGTAAAGATAAAGAACTGGCTTATTCCGAAGGAGCCCTCGCATTTTTCGAAAAACCGAAAGATCCGGAAAAACTATGGAGGGAGATAAAAAATACGCTTGAAAGTGCAAAAACGAAAGAAACAGACGCCAAGAAAAAACCTTTTGCAGACAATGAAACATTTCTCGGTAATTACAGTCATATTGTTGCCGCAAAACTCGAAGAGAAGGTAAAAGAACTCGAAAACGAAATCAACCACCGCAAATTGAGGGAATCCTGCCAACTCGCCCAGTTTACCCTTACCACTATTTTAACCGAATCCGCCACGCTTGCAGAAGCTGCGCCGAAGCTCCTCAAGACCATCTGTCGGGGTTTTGGATGGGAATATGGGGAACTCTGGCGCGCGGATCAAGATTCACACAGTTTGCGACTGAAAGATATCTGGCATGAGCATATAACTGGATGGTATGAATTTAAACGTCTAAGCGAATCGTATACGTTTTCAAAAGGTTTAGGCTTGCCTGGAAGGGTCTGGGAAAGCGGTCAGCCGGCATGGATAACTGACGTTGTCGTTGATGGCAATTTCCCGCGTGCGGCGGTTGCCCAAAAACTCGGCGTCCATGGGGCCATGGCATTTCCGATTACAGCAAGAGGCGAGGTCATAGGCGTAATGGATTTCTTTACGAGGGATGTCCGGCAGCCCGACAAGGAAGCCTTCGATATTATGGCTGATATTGGCAGGCGTGTAGGCGCCTTCATAAGTCGCAGGTTGGCGGAAGAACTGCTGCGGAAAAGCGAGCGGAAGTACAGGACGCTTCTGGAAAACCTTCCTCAAAAGATTTTTCATAAGGATAAGAATTCAGTGTATGTATCCTGTAATGAAAGTTATGCACGGGATTTGAATATCTCACCGGATGAGATAGCGGGAAAGACGGATTATGATTTTTATCCAAGAGAATTGGCCGATAAATACCGGGCAGATGATAAAAGAATTATGGAATCAGGGCAAACAGAAGAACTTGAGGAGAGATACATCAGGGATGGGCAGGAATTTATTGTACAAACAGTCAAAACCCCTCTCAAGGATGACGAAGGCAATGTTACCGGTATTTTAGGTATTTTCTGGGACATAACCGAACGGAAGAACATGGAAAAAACCAGGACAAGACTGGCTGCAATCCTGGAGACAACAACCGACTTTGTTGGAACAGCCAGCAGGGACGGTAATTTGCTCTACGTTAACAAAGCAGGACGAACTATGCTGGGAATAACCGATGATGAAAATATTTCAAACCTGAAAATTTCAGATCTTCATCCTGCCCTGACGAATGTTTTGATTCAAGAGGAGGCAATATCGTTTGCAATAAAAAACGGTGTCTGGTCCGGAGAGACAGCGCTTCTCGGCCGTAATGGACGCGAAATTACTGTTTCTCAGGTCATCATTGCTCATAAAAACACCGAGGGAGACGTGGAGTACCTTTCTACCATAGGGCGTGATATTTCAGAACGCAAACGTTTTGAAAATCAGATTATATACCTCGCAGACCGCGACCCCCTTACCGAGCTTTTTAATCGCCGCTTTTTTCAGGAAGAACTGGAGAGATGGCTTGTACAATCACGAAGATACGGGATATACGGGGCGATATTGTTCCTCGACCTCGATAATTTTAAATATGTCAATGATTCGCTCGGCCATCATGTAGGCGACAAATTGCTCAAGTTCATTGGCAGCTTCCTCAGGAAACGGTTGCGCAATACCGATACCCTTGCAAGGCTGGGGGGAGATGAATTCGCCATTATCCTGCCTTATGTAACTGCAAGCCAGGCGGAAGTCATTGCAAAGCAATTAATGGAAATGATAGAATGCCACGATTTCACCGAAGAGGGGCACCCTGTCAACATTACCTTCAGCATCGGCATCGCCCTGTTCCCTGCTCACGGCAATACAGTGGAAGAACTTCTTACCAATGCCGATCTTGCCATGTACCGCGCAAAGGAAATGGGACGCAACCTCAGTTGCGTTTATTCACCCGATCAAAAATCACAAATCGAATTACGGTCTCTGTGGGAAAAACGCATTCGCACCGCCCTGAAACAAGACCAATTCGCCTTATATTTACAGCCTATCCTGGACTTGCAGCAAAACTCTGTCGTTGGGCATGAAGCGTTATTACGAATGATGGATACAGATGGGAAGGCAATTTTACCATCAAACTTCCTTGAAATTGCGGAACGTCTTGGGCTTATCCATGATATAGACCGGTGGGTGGTACATAAGGCGATATCTACCATTCAAAAGTTACAACATGAGGGCAAACCCGCATATCTCGGAGTTAATCTTTCCGGCAGTTCTTTTTCAGATATCGAATTAGTGTCCACGATAAACGAGGAGCTGTCGGCAACAAAGATCGACCCGAAAAACCTCACCTTTGAAATCACAGAATCCTCATTGGTCGAAAATATGGCTACTGCGCAGCATTTTATTGCTACCCTGAAGGCCAGCGGATGTAATTTTGCGCTGGACGATTTTGGCATCGGTTTTTCATCGTTCAATTACCTGAAGTATTTGCCGGTGGATTATCTGAAAATAGACGGCAGTTTCATCCAGAATCTGCCCAATAACCAGGTCGACCAGCACCTGGTCAAGGCAATTGTGGAGGTAGCGCGTGGATTGGGGAAAAAGACGATTGCAGAGTTTGTCAGCGATAAGGAAGCAGTTCGCCTGCTGCATGAATTTGGGGTAGACTATGCGCAGGGTTACTACATCGGCAAACCGCGCTCTCTATCGGAAATATAAATTCTGCAATGTTTAATACTAAGGAATTTCAAGGTTGCAGTTGTAGTGCGAACCGAAGTTCGCACTACAGTGGATTATCTCATGGGGAAAGATATAAAAACCCAAAAAGAACTCCTGCTTGAAATAGAAGCGCTTCAGGCACAACTCAAAAAAGCCAACGACACACTCCATATCATCGGCAGCGGCACAGCAGGTAATCCCGCCGAGACTAAATACCGGGCGCTCGTTGAACAGATGTCTGTCACGTATCAAATTAGAGACTGAGAAAGGAAGAGGAGCGTCTCATACCGTTCTTTCAAGAGGGGGTACAGAGACGGTGCTTCTGGCAGAGGATGAGCCAGAGGTCAGGGAGTTAATCAAAATGGTATTTGAGCGTGCCGGGTACACGGTGATTGAGGCGGTTGACGGGGAAGATGCCCTGAATAAGTTCAGCGAAAACAAAGACGACATAGACCTTCTCGTACTTGATGTAATAATGCCGAGGAAAAATGGCAAAGAAGCGTATGAGGCAATAAAGAAAATGAAACCCCGCATGAAAGTGCTTTTTATGAGTGGATATAGTAACGACATCATCCGCAAAAGGGACTTCCTCGACAAGGGATTAGACTGTATTTTAAAGCCGTCTTCTCCTGACGATCTCCTGGAAAAGGTGAGGAAAATACTGGATAAGCCTGGAACGTAAATTTTAGACAACGTCCCCCGCTGACATATCGTATACCCATTGGAGGTCTGTAGGGTTGTATTCAAAGAGTTCTTCTTTCTTAAAAAAGATGCCGATTTCTTTTTCGGCAGATGCGGGAGAATCCGAGCCGTGTATCAGGTTAAAACGGTTGCTGACGGCGTAATCGCCGCGAATGGTGCCAGGTTCAGCCTTTGAGCCAAAGGTAGCGCCCATCATCTTCCGGGCGATTTCTACGGCGTTTTTACCTTTCAGCGCCATGACGACTACGGGCGCGGAGGTTGTGTATCTGACCAGTGGTTCGAAAAAATCCTTGCCTTCATGCACGCCGTAATGTTTTCTCGCTAAGGTCTCTGAAATCCGGATCATTTTTAGGCCTATTATCTGGAATCCCTTTTCCTCAAATCGAGAGATAATCTTTCCCATCAAACGGCGTTGAACGGCATCTGGTTTTAAAATAAGTAAAGTTTTTTCCATAAAATTTTATTCCTTTTTTTTAAGTTTCCTGACATAGAGTTCCCTTGCCATGAGAAGGAACTTATGATAATCGGAAGATTTATAATCGGGAAACGTCCAGGGGAAGGATTCGTATCTTCCACCACGATAATTAAGGGTCACTTCGGCATAGATGCCATCATGCAGATAAATACGATGAGAAAAATCTTTCGTAGAGGCAAGGATTAATCTGCTTTCATTCATATAGCCGGGATCGATGTTAACGGGGCGCTCCACAGGGTATTTTTTCAAAGTGGTTATAGATTCTTCTATATGATTGGTCTGTACTTTAATAGAAGCAAGCTCATCGGGCATAATCAGTTTTTCAAAGCTATAAAATTGCCGTAAAATACCTTTCCCCATTTCCTCGTTATAATAATCGGTAAAGGTAAAGGGTAGCACATCACTTCGAAGGTCTATCAAACCGAAATGTTTTTCCAGGGTTTTGTCGATTTGTTCAAGAAGTTCAGGAATACTTGTCAGCACCCCGGCAATTAAGTTTACCGGTTTCGGTTTAGAAATTTGACCCATGATAACTGCAATCTAATGGAAAACAATGGTAATGGTTCAGCCGCGAATTTACACAAATATCATGGCTTCGATAACATTTCAAACAGGTTTTTAATCTTCGACCTGACTTCTTCGGGTGGAGTCAGAAAGGTCTCGCCGCTTTTCCTTAATTTTATCTCAAGTTCTTTTGTTTCCGTGAATTTCTTGCCGATGATAATTTTTATGGGAATTCCAATCAGGTCGGCATCCTTGAATTTTACGCCGGGTCTCTGGTCTCTGTCGTCCAGCAATACGTCAATGCCTTCATTATTGGCGAGGTCGTCATAGATGGAATTTGCCGTTTTCATGCTATTCGTGTCGTTGACGTTGACGGGAATTATAATGACCTGGTATGGAGTTATCGAAAGCGGCCATATAATACCATTCTCGTCATGCGATCTTTCGATAAGGGATGCAATGATACGGTTGACTCCAATCCCATAACATCCCATGATTAAGGATTTTTCTTTGCCGTTGGCGTCCAGAAACCTGGCCTTAAGTGCGTCGCTGTATTTCGTCCCCAGTTTGAAGACGTGTCCAACTTCAATGCCTTGCGAAACGTCAAGTTCGTGGTTACATTTCGGACATTTATCTCCTTTGGTTACGTAACGGATATTGGCAATCCGGTCAATCTTGAAATCCCTTTCGGGGTTCACATGTAATAAATGGGCGTCCGATTTGTTGGCGCCGGTGACAAAATTGCGAAGTATGGATACGGCCTGATCGGCAATGATTTGTATCTTCAACCCTACGGGACCGGCAAACCCCACATGCGCACCCGTGACGTGTTCTATGGTATTGTGGTCTGCAAGTGCAACGGTTTCCTGACCAAGAACCTTGGTCAATTTAGTCTCATTGACTTCGTGGTCGCCGCGCAGGAGGACGGCTACGGGTTGCCCTCCCGATATATAAATCATCGTTTTTACCATCTGGCGTGGGTCTACCTTCAAAAACTCGCTGACTTCATGGATGGTATGTTTGTTGGGTGTATGGACTTCTTTCATCGGTTGAAGCGTTATGGGGTTTTCCTGGGGGATCGGAGCTGTTTCGGCACGTTCACGGTTGGCGCTGTAACCGCATTTCAAGCACCGGATCAGGGTATCTTCACCCACAGGGCTTGGAACCATAAATTCATGGGAAACGTCGCCGCCCATAGCGCCGGAATCCGCCTCGACGACGATATAATCAAGTCCGCATCGGTCGTATATGCGGCAGTAGGCGTCGTACATTAATTTATAACTCTTGCTAAGCCCGTCATAATCCACATCAAAGCTATAGGCGTCTTTCATAATAAATTCCTTGCTGCGGAGGACGCCGAACCGGGGTCTTGTCTCATCCCGGAATTTAGTTTGAATCTGGTAGAGGGTAATCGGGAATTGCCGGTAGGAATTCATCTCATTTCTTACGATATCCGTAATGATTTCTTCGTGGGTAGGGCCTAATGCGGTGGTTTTGCCGTGCCTGTCTTCAAAGGTAATCAGGTCGTCTCCGAATACCGACAAACGTCCGCTCTCTTCCAGGAGGTCGAGCGGTTGTAATGCGGGGAGGAATACTTCGACAGCCCCCGCCCGATTCATTTCCTCACGCACAATGGCAATGACTTTGTTCAAGGCCAGTGTTCCTAAAGGCAAATAGGCGTAAGCGCCGGACGTGATTCTCCGAATGAGACCGGCGCGTATCATGAGTTTGTGACTATCGATTTCTGCCTCTGACGGACTTTCCTTCAGTGTGGGGATCAGCGTTTGTGACCATTTCATCTGTTGTATATTCCTTAAAAGAATTGCACGTGTATAATAATGTTAATAATGACAAATAAAAAGACATTATAATTTTTTATCAGGTGCTTTCAAGGATTAAAATCATTTGAAGTATTTCATACCTCTTTTTGAATCTAAGGTTCGTAATAGTTTACCCGAAAATAAATATTTGACATGCTGAATTTTTTATTTATAATAATTTGCTCGTTGTTTTTTCATGAGATTCATTGGGAAAATGTCCCTGTGATATGGTTGGTTTAAAGGGTTTTTTCTTTCATAAAAAGTGTATTGTAATTCCATGTTAAATTGAGTAATAAATATTGTGTCCCATGTTTAGAATGAGTTAGTATGGGGTTGATTTGATTCATTGATGGAGGTGAAAGAGTTGGTAAGAAGAACGATTTTAACGAGTTTGATCCTTGGCGTATGCGGGATAATGACCTATGTGTTTGCTGATGAGCTGCCGCCCAAACAGGAAAAAGAGAAGAGTGAATTGGCCAAACTCATGAGTAGCATAGATAAAAGCTATAAGGCAGTCGAAGAAATTTCGGGTTATTATAAGTACAGCGACAATGATTGGACGGTAATAGCCGAATCGAGTGCGAACATTGCAAAGCTAACGAAGACAGTCATTAGTAAATTTTCTCGTCCTGAAGACCAAAAATACCAGGATCTTAATAAGACAATGTTGACAGAGGCCGAGAAAATGTATGAAATTGTCAGCCATAAGGGTGAACAGGGTGCACTGGAAGATGCCCAATGGCAGGTGAGAAGGTTGAGGCAGACATGCGCCTTGTGTCACAAGCATTTGGGGATTACCATTTATCCTCAACTGTATCCAGGCAAAAAAGAGGAATTACATCCCGGCCAGGCGGAGATTCCTGCACCGAAAGAAACAAATATCCCAAAAGATTGGTAACAGATGTTTTGCGGGGGATGTTGGAATTTGCCGAATGCAAGAAATGGATTTTTTTGAGGTTTTCGGTGCGATTATCCAGAAAATTTTTACTTGACTCATTTTGCTTTCAATGATATATTGTCCAACTCTGTCTCTTGAAGAGTGCTTCGCTTAATGTGTTGTTTTAAAAATATCAACAAGGCGTCAATTTGATATTGCAGGGTTGCCTTGTTAATAAGAGGTTAGATTATGGCATACGGTTCTATGCTAGCGATTTTTTGGTATGAAGGGAGGTGAAGTGAAAGGTCTAAGGTTTGGGGGCGGATTTGAAAATTTCAGAGATACTAATTTTAAGAATTGGTGCCCTCTCTACATTAATAAGTGGGTCAACGCTTGGGAATAGTTGTTGCATAGAAATTCAATACTAGTAGAAATAGTCATGTAGATTATTACGTAATTTTAAAAAAGGAAAGTGAGGAGGGGAAGAAAATGAGCCTAAGAAAGGGTATTATCGCAGGGACAATTACATTGTTCATTGCAGCAGTGAGTTCAGTTAGTTATGGACAGGCAAGTCAGGGCGAATTATGCAAAAAAATGTGGGATAATTTCCAGGGAATGAGGGCAATGACGGGGCTTTCAGCAGCGAGTGACGAACAATTTGGAAAATTTTCAGGTTTTGCGAAGTCAATCATTGCAGACACCAATACATCAAACGAGAAATTTGCATCTGATAAAAATTACAAAGTTTTGAATGGCGAAGTTCTCTATCATTCAGGTGAGATTGATAAGGCGGCCGGAGGCAAGGATCTGGAAGAAATTCAGGTTCAGTTTAGAAGACTTACCATTGCCTGCAGGAATTGTCACAAGATTTATAAGTCAGAGTTAAAGCTTGTTCCGTAATATAATAAATATCCTACATAAACATAAATGAGGGGAGGTTGAATTATGAAAATGTTCCGTTTATCATATATATTGCCAGTTATTGCTGGTTTGGGGTTATCTTTAGGGAGTTCTGCTTGGGCTTTAACACGTCACGAACCAGGTGATACCACAAAGAGCCCATATACCATTTTTGCTGGTCTTGGTTTTGCCGTGCAGGAGAGCTGTTATTACTGCCACGGGAACGGTGGCAAGGGCACTGCAAAAGGTCATGAATATGGTGTGCCTGATTTTACTGACGCTGCTTTCCAATCTTCAAAAACAGATGAACAGCTTGTAAAGCACATCAATGCAGGCAAGGGAAAATGCCCTGGATATCAAGGAAAGATGTCACCTGAAATGATCGAAAAGATGGTGGAGATTGTCAGGAATTTTGGAGCAAAATAGTTTGACGGCAGGTTGTATTAGCAATTTTAATCCACCCAATTGAAAACAAAAGGGCATGTGAAGTGTAAATTTCATGTGCCCTTTTTTTATATATGCAGTCGACTCTGCGGAGTCGGGTGTCTTGAATAGGCATATGAAATGTGATAGTTTCATATGCCTTTTTTGTTCGTGTAAAATGTAAGATTCAAACTATCTCGGCGCGAAATACATGCTGCATTTGTTGTAAGGCAAATCGATGTTCGTCCTTTGTAAGCGCTGCAACACAATTTTTTGGTATCGTGACCTTATATCCTCTCATGTAAGCTTCCGCTGTAGTATATAAAATACAAATATTCGTTACAACGCCGGTAAGTATCAGGTGGGTTATACCTAATTTTTTTAGTAATTTGTCCAGAGAAGTTTTATAAAAACAGGAATAAGAAGGTTTGGTTACCGTATAATCTTCTTTATGTGGTTTGAGTTGTCTGATAACGGCGGCCCCTTCAGTTCCTTTTACCGCATGTCTGGGCCATAATCTGAATTCAGGGTCATTTCCTTTGTGTGCGTCACAGCAATAAATAATGGGGACGTGCGCCTTTCTTGCCTTGTTTATTTCTTTCCTGATAGGCTGAATTATCGCTCTTGCTGCGGGTACTTCAAGAGTGGCGCCTTTATTGACAAAGTCATTCAACATGTCTGTAATGAGAAGGGCGTATGCCTCAATTTCGGATTTCTTTGTTTTTTTCATAATTTTACATGTAATCGAACTTGTCAAATGGTAAACCGGGCAAAATCCTCCGCAAATATAATGTCGCCATTATAAATATTTTTAAGCTTTTTTAACAAGTCTTTATTGTTTTTCTTTATGCTGGCATCGCATACAGGATAAAAGTGTGACAGGATTAATCTCTCGCACTGTGATTCACTGGCAATTCTAGCACACAGTTGTGGGGTAAGATGTCCTTCGACCTTTTGATCATCTGGGAAAGAACATTCGAGAACCAAGGTATTAACCTTACTGGCCAGACGAACAATGCCGTCACAATAGTCCGTATCACCGGAGTATGTCAATGTCTTACCGTTACGAGATTCAATGCGAAAGCCAATACTGTGCATTGAATGGAGTAATGGTTCTGTAATAATTTCCCAACCATCATAGGTGAGTTTCCCCCTGTCGATTTCCTTGAGATGGAGATCAAAGGTCTTGGGCTTTATGGTTTCTCCAAATACTGATAACAAACCTTCGTGAAATGCCTTTAAACCCGTAAGTCCTGTGATGTACAGCGGCTTGGTTCTTTTCGGTTCATTATATCGCATTGCAAAGAGGAATGAAACAAGGTCTAGAGAGTGGTCTGGATGAAGATGGGAATAATATATGTGGTCAATATCCAAATAGGTAACACCCGCAAGGAATAGCTGTCGCAAAGAGCCCGGACCGGTGTCAAAAACGAGATATTTATCCTTTATCTTCACCAAGGTGCACGGATATGCCCTTGTTCTCGATGGTATGCCCGTACCTGAACCAATAATCGTCAGTTCCATTCATTTACAAAATCTTTTTCCACCATTGAATGCGAAAATAATATTGCAATTTTGCTAATAAAAATGATAATTCAAACGGCCGGAGGAAGTGATTTTAAGCTTTTTATTGAACTAATTTCCTTGTCTTTTGTAGATTTTTCTTCTCTTAAGTCATATTCCATTTGAAGACCCAGCCAGAAATCCGGCGTCGTACCGAAGAATTTTGACAGACGCAGCGCCGTATCTGCCGTGATTCTCCTTTTTCCTTTTATTATTTCAGATACTCTTGTCGGTGGTATTTTAGTTTCTTTCGCAAGTCTGTAAGCAGAAATATGGAATTCCTTGAGGAATTCCTCCTCAAGAATTTCTCCGGGATGAATATTAGGAATCTTTTTCACTTAAAACCCCTTTCTTAATGGTAATCGACAATTTCAACATCAGATGCGTTTGCATTATTCCAAAGAAAGCAGATTCGCCATTGGTCATTTATTCGTATGCTGTATTGACCAATTCTATCGCCTTTAAGTTTTTCCAGACGATTTGCAGGCGGTATTCTTAAATCCTGCAATTCCTTTGCTCTGTGAAGCATGAAAAGTTTTCTTAAAGCGATACGCTGAGTAGATACCGGAAACCTCCGCGATATTTCCTGATTCCATATCTTTTCGGTTTCTTTGCATTTGAACGATACTATCACAATAATATAATAAAGGTTGGAGATAATAACGTCAAGCAGGAATACTTGTATTTATCAGATGTTTACCCCATCGTCAATGGTTATGTAAGCATCCACTAGCCGCAGCTTCCGTCGCTTACATTGTTTCACTGTTTTTATCGAACTTGCCGCTGATAAATACCTGTGCCTTTTGCCGGCTTGGTTGGATTGTTAAGGTTTATAGATGTTTATTCAGGGTATTTTCATTCCAATCTCTGCACCCTCGGCAATGGCCTCAAGTGCCGTGCGGCCTTCCACCGCATCGCCAACCGTATAAACTTCTGGAACAAGGCTTTTGATGGATTCTGCAAGGGTATTATTGGATTTATGGAGTGTGGGGATGACGATGTTGTCAAACCCTTCCAGTCTTTGGTCTGCCTCTCTGCGACGACTAACGACTATATAATCGTGTCCGATTTCCGTTACCTTTGTGTTGATGTGTAATTGGGCGCCCATCTTTTTGAGTCGTTCGCAAACATGATAACGGGGATGTGCAACCAGCCCTAGCCCAAAAACTCGCCGCATTTCGATGAGGGTAATCTTCTTGCCCCTGGTAGCAAGGAAGTCTGCAAGTTCGCAACCTTCAGGGCCTCCTCCGACAATCGCTATATTATTTCCAAGTGAGTTTGCAGAAGAAAAGGCATTCTTGACGTTGAGTACATTGTTATTTTGTGAACCATTAATTTCTACAAGGACGTGTTTGGCTCCGTGAGCAAGAATGACCACATCGGCTGCGAACTGTTTGATCGATTCTGCCGTTGCTTCTTTGTTGAGATGAATCGCGGTATTCGTCTTTTTGACCTGGTTTGTTAAATAATCCAGGAAATTCCGCATAGGCTCTTTTCTCGGAGCCATAGAGGCATAACGGAAACTTCCTCCCAGCCGCGATTCCCTTTCCCAGAGTGTGACGTTGTGTCCACGGCTTGACAATACATGGGCAGCAGACAATCCTGCCGGCCCACCTCCAACCACCAGTACTTTCCTGGGTTTGCTAGTCTTTTGTAAGCGGGAAGCACCTTCTTTCCCAATAGATGGATTGACCGTGCACACAAGCTTTTTATCGGAAATACTCTCGATGCACCGGTTACAGCTCAGACACGTTCGTATATCATCGAGCCTGCCTTCTTTTACCTTGTCGGGGAAGTACGGATCGGCAATCAATGTACGGCCCAGCACAATGAGGTCTGCCTTATTCTCCTGCAACACACCCTCTGCCATAGCAGGGTTAATAATCCTGCCCACTGTCAAAACAGGTATCTTTACAACAGACTTGATACCCGCAGCAAGGTGAATGAAGCAGCCTTCTTCCAAATAATAGCACGGTATGTTAAAAAATGCGGATGCATAGTTGCATGCGGAAACGTGAATGGCGCTGGCTCCAGCCTTTTCAAGTATCCTGGCGATTTCTTTGCTTTCCTCCAGTTTGAGTCCTGTGTCGGTGTACTCGTCCGCGCTGATGCGGCAGATTACCGGATAATCTTTGGGTGCGAGTTTTCTGATACCTTCGACAATTTCTCTGGCAAATCGTGAACGTCTGACCGTGTCTCCGCCGTAATCATCGGTTCGCACATTGGATTCCGGTGAAAAGAACTGATTGACCAGATAACCGTGCGCCATGTGGATTTCAACCCCGTCAAAACCGGCCTTTACGGCACGGGCGGCGCCATCGGCAAATTTATTGACTGTGGCCCTGATTCCTTCGACGGTTAATTCTGTGGGTATTTCTTTTGTTAACGGGCTTGGAATGGCAGAGGCGGATACGGGTTTGGTTCCGGTAAAATAAGGCAACGCCTCCTTCCCTGCATGGCTCAATTGCAGGACAATCTTTCCGCCCACTGCATGAATACCGTCCGTTAGCTTTTTAAAGCCGGGAATAAATTTATCATCATGTATGCATAGCATGCCGTCGTTAACCCTGCCAACGGGATCGACGCTGGTATTTTCAACGGTGATATAGCCTACACCGCCCAGGGCGCGTTCTTTATAATAGGCGATAATTTCGTCTGTGACAAAACCCTCTTTATCGCACAAATGGGTTTCCATAGGCGACATCACCATACGGTTCTTTATATCGAGAGAGCCTATTTTAAATGGGCTGAAAAGTTTTGTAAATGAAGTCATTTGATTATTAAAAACCTCCTCATCTGGATAAACCAGAATAAAATTTAGATTTACGATTTTAGATTTAAAGTCGTAATTCGTAAATCGTAATTTTCAATTTCTTGCTAAAACTGAGAAAAAATAAGGTTATGGAGCAAGGCTAATGTTGGTCTATGCTTTTTGAAGCACGACGTTCTTTTGATGTCTTTTTATGGGATTATAAAGGGTATCCCGCTCCACAGGTTCACGTCCAGCCTCATTGATGAGTTTGATGATTTCATAGACGGACAATGCCTCCGGTGTTTCGGCGCCCGCAGCGTGGGTGATTTTTTCTTCTTTTACCGTGCCGTCAATATCATCCACCCCAAAACTGAGGGAAATCTGGGATAGCTTGATTCCCAGCATGATCCAGAATGCCTTGATATGGTCAAAGTTATCGAGCATCAACCGGCTGATGGAGATGACCTTTAAATCCAGCATTGCCGTGGTACCGAAACGGTTTGACAGATCGGTATTTTTGGGATGGAATGCCAGCGGGATGAAAGACATAAACCCGTCTGTTTCATCCTGGAGTTCTCTCAACTTGATGAGATGGTTTATTCTGTCTTCAGGAGTTTCCACATGACCGTACAGCATCGTTGCATTGCTGTGTAATCCCAGATTATGAGCCTCGCGCATTACCCGTAGCCATCCTTCGCCGCTGAGTTTTTCCGGACACAGTTGTTCACGGATTTTTGGCGCAAAGACCTCGGCGCCGCCGCCGGGCAAAGAGCCGAGCCCGGCCTCCTTGAGGGTTTTAAGAGTTTCACGTACTGAAAGGTTTGCTATTTGAGACAGGTGCTCAATTTCGACTGCGGTAAATGCCTGTATATGCACATCAGGGCAGCATTCATGGATTTCGCCGAGCATCTTTACATAAAAATCAAAAGGAAGGTCTGGGTGCAGTCCGCCAACGATATGGAGTTCCGTTGCGCCCTCGTCTACGGCAGCCACAGCCTTTTCCATGATGTCTTCCATCTCCATGGCGTACGAACCTGCCTCGTTTTTGTCTCTGCTAAAGGCGCAGAACTTGCACCGGTTCTTGCAAATATTGGAATAGTTGATGTGCCGGTTGGTAATATAGTATGCCTTATTGCCGTTCTTTCTTTCACGGATAATATTTGCTATATGGCCAATATGGAGGATGTCGTTTGACCTGAAAAGTCGTACGCCATCCTCAAAGCTCAGCCTCTCACCTTGCTTGGCCTTTTTGAGGATATCATATATGGATGAAGCTTGTAATAGTTTTTCCATTTTTACTATAAGAGAATATTGGACGCAGATGAACACGTTAAATGCAGGGGTTTAAAATCTTAAACCTCTCCTGTGGAAATCTGTGTCCCGACTTAAATCAATTTTCTAAAAAATATCAGAATTTGAAGCCAAAATCAAGGAATATGTCCTGTTGCTTGAGTACCATAAAATACTCAGAGTGGTTTAAAATATTGATTTTACTTTCCCAAAGTATGGGGAAAAAAATTTGACATCCCCTTTTGTTATGATAGAATTCGGCGCAGATTAATTTCCTTTAACCTTACATGAGGAGGAATTTTTATGAAAAAGCTTATAATTATTTGTATGGGTGTTTTTCTGGTAATGTGGGGTTTAAGTGCCGATGTCATGGCATCCGGTAAGAATCATGGTAAAAAAGTGAAAATCGGAGATATTTTGAGGGCGAATGTAAAGGCACAGGATGATCAGGATAGCGAAGACGGGATCGAAATCGGAATGCAGGTGGACAAAATTGAGTCTTCATCCGATGAATTTTATGACATACAATTTTATCTTGAAGGCGATACATTGAAGGATGCTAAAAAGGTGCAAATAAAGATACCCACGGGTAAGAAGATAGAGTTAAAAAACACCGTTAGTCTCAATTCCCTGGATTTTGAAGCATTTGATCTGGATAGCGTAGCCCTTGAGGAGAGATTCCCGGAAGGGAAATATAACATTACGCTCGTTCCCAAAAAAATTGGAGGCGCAACATTCGATGTAACCTATGACTTTCCACCAACGCCGGTAGTTACAAGTCCCGAAGCTGATGCTGCCGATGTGCCATTAACCTTCACCGTCGAGTGGGAGTCGTTGGCGGATGAAGATATTGACGGTTTTTTATTGGTTCTTGAAACAAACGATGATTCTGCCGACGGTTTCGAACTTGTAAAGCTTTTAACGGCAGATGCCACCTCCTTCTCGATTCCCGAAGGTCTCCTCCAATCAGATACGGAATATGTATTAGAAGTGGTGGCATATAAAGCCTTTGATGAAAATGCGTACCTGACGGGTGTTCGGGAGATAAATTTTACTACGGAAACTTTACTGCTACAGTAGTAGGCGATTTAGCCGAAGTTCAGGGACATGAAAGGCAATAGTAGTCTCGGCGATATGCAGTTATACCTTTAAGAAGATGTATCTTGCAACAAATGCCGCGGAAACCAGGTAGAATGCCCAGTGTATCTGACGCGCCTTGCCGCTGACCAGTTTTAATATGGAATATGAAATAAATCCGAATGCCAGACCTTCTGTAATACTTAGAGAAAAGGGCATAACGGCAAGGGTTAAGAATGAGGGAATCGCCTCGGTTGGGTCTTCCCAGTTTATTTTTTTCACGTTAAACATCATCATGCTTCCCACTACGATAAGGGCGGGCGCAATGATGGGGTAGAGGAAGTTTCCCTGAGGGGTTTGATAGCCGCCCCCAATCATTTTTATCAGGGGATAAAACAGCAGGGATAAAAGGAGCAGACAGGCTGTAAAAACACTGGAGAGTCCCGTTCGGCCTCCGGCCTGTATTCCTGCCGAGCTTTCAATGTAGCTGCTGACGGTGGAGGTGCCCAGAAGTGCGCCTGCAACAGTACCAAGTGCATCTGCCAGGAGAAGCTGTTTTACGCGGGGGATTTTTCCGTTTTTGTAAAACCCGCCCTGTTCGGCAACGCCCACGACCGTACCCACCGCATCAAAAAGGTCAAGAAAGAACAGAACAAATAAAACAGAGACAAATTCCGCTTCGAAAACTGCTTTCAGTGGATTGCATTTTAAGAACGTCGGGTCAATCGAGGGCGGCATGCTTATAATACCCTGGTATTTTACCAATCCTAAGGGAATTCCCACCAGCGTTGTTGCAATAATCCCGTATAAAATAGCGCCCCGTATCTTTAAGGCAACCATCACCCCAATGGCCATCACACCGAACAGGGAAAGCCAGACTTCAGGATATTTTGGATTTCCTAAACCGACCAGCGAACCCGGTGTGTCAACGATTATCCCGCCGTATTCAAACCCTACCAGCGCAATGAGAAGCCCGATTCCCACCGCAATCGCATTCTTTAATGAATCAGGTATGATGGACGTTATCAACTCGCGAACGCCGACAAATGACAGGATAATGAACAGCATGCCCGATATGAGATTTGCGCCTAAAGCAACCTGCCACGGATACCCCATGCCGCCAGCCACAACAGGGCCGCACACAGTAAATGCAAAATAAAAATTGTGTCCCATAGCGGGCGCCTGAGCAACGGGATAGTTAGACAGGAAGGCCGTTAAGAGAGTGGCTATGGCGCTTGCAATGCAGGTGGCAACCATGACCGATCCAAAATCCATTCCACAATTGGAAAGCACGGCAGGCTGGACAAAGATGATATACGACATCGTCAGGAAGGTCGTTGTCCCTGCAATAGCTTCTGTGGCAATGGTGGTGTTGTTTTCCTTTAGTTTAAAGATTCTTTCGAGTATCATAGTTGCAGGCAGTTGCCTATCAGCGCTTAGGATTTAGCAAAAACAAGTGGAACATTTATCCTCTTGCGAGCAAGTCATTCCCGCATGTTCCCCGCTAGCATCATGCGGGGACAAGCTTTAGCGGGAATCCAGCGGTAGTAAAGGCATGGATGCCCGATAAAAACATGCGGGAATGACAGAGGTAGTTAATTATGTGTTTTTACTAACCTCATTAGTATCAGCAGGGATACACGAATGAAATTTTCGTTCTTTTATTCCGGTTTCTTGCTTCTAACTTCTAGCCTCTTGCTTCTTGTTTCCGACTTCTTGCTTCTGGTTTATTTTCACCTTATTCCAGACGGCATCCATTTCTTCCAGGGTGCATTTCTCGATGTCCTTTCCCATTGCCGCAAGTTCCGTCTCGACTCTTTTGAAACGGTCGACAAATTTACAGATGGTCTTGTGGAGGACGTTTTCCGTGTCCAGCTTTAGAAAACGGGAGAGATTGACAATGGAAAACAAGAGGTCGCCAACCTCTTCTTCGATATTTTCGGGTTTATTTTCCCGGATTGCCTCTTTGACCTCTGCCAGCTCTTCGTCTACCTTGGCAATCACGCCGGTAATATCCGGCCAGTCAAAACCAACCTTTGCCACCTTTTTTTGCAGTTTTTGCGCCTTCTGGAGCGCCGGGAGATATTTGGGCAGGCCGTCCACGACGAACTTCCTTTCCTCGTGGCCTTTTTCCTGTTTCTTGATCTGTTCCCACTGGCGGATTACCTCTTCGGGGGTAGCTGCTGTGGCGTCTCCGAAGACGTGAGGATGTCGGCGCGTCATCTTGTCAAGGCAGAGCGCCATCACGTCGCCGATATCGAACTCCCCTTTTTCCTTCGCAATCTGGCAATGAAAGATGATGTGAAAAAAGAGGTCTGCAAGTTCTTCCTTGATTTTATCGGGGTTTCCCGTGTCTATTGCATCTATTAACTCATAAGCCTCTTCCACCAGGTGAGGTTTTAGAGATGCATGGCTCTGTTCCTTATCCCACGGGCACCCGTCCTTACTGCGCAATTTCCGCATCAATTCAATCAGATCATGAAATGATGAACTGAATTTGTCTTCAGATGTATTCATAAGTAATTTACCAATATTTAAAATTTAATAACAGTTTATCCCGCAACTTTTTTGCCATGAGGACGTTTTGAGTTTGAAGGCTAGAGGCTAGAGGCTTCCGTCTCTCTTCTTTCCCCTGATTGAATTCATAAGTCCATTTAGCTTTCTCTCTATCTCTTCTCCCCGTTTTCTTATTTCTTTTGATTCATCCTCTGAAAATATTTTTTTCCTGCGAAAGATTTCGTTAAGTGTAATAGTTTCATAGAGGGATCCTTGCGCAATACTGAGATATTGAAGAAATTCTTTTTTGTATTGGCGTCCTTTCCCTTCAGCAATATTTTGGGCTATTGATGCCACCGCACCTTCCAATTGGGAAACTAGACGCAAATGTCTATTGAAAGGGATTTTCTCAAGTAATTCTAAGACATAACCCGTCAAGTTCACCGACATCTGCCAAACATCTAATTTCTCAAATGGAAATACGAATTTACTTTCTTCCACCTCTAACCTCTTTACCTCTATCTGAGTTAACGTGTCTTCTATTTCGTACAATGCTGTTATTTAGTGGGCTGGGGCTGTTAGGCTGAGATCATTATTACGCCAGAGAATTCTAGCAATTATTTTTATTGAAGTCAAATAGGGAGATGATAAACAATATTACTCCTGAAACAATCGTGTTTATTTTGCATGGTTTCGTTCCGCTAACGCATGGCAAACGCTCAGGTCAGCATGCTATTATTCTACTTAAAATATTATTGAAATAAATTTCTACATAACCTATACTTCGCTACATAATTACTATTTATGACAGGGGTTGGAAGACTACGGAGTATGAAAGGTGTAGAAGTAGCTTGTTTCAGAAAAATAATTTTACTTTTTAAATTGGTCTTAAACAATCATCGGCAGGAATTTGTTAATGTTTATTTATCTTGACGAATCAGGAGACCTTGGATTTGATTATAATAAGCTTAAAAGTCGACAGGTGTAAAAATAAAGAAGAAATTAGGGATTTTAACCAGTATTTGATCAATCAGCTTGAAGCATTGCTTCCTCTTAATACAGCGTTATATATTTCACATCTTACTTCAATAGAAAGTGCAGAACTGCAAGCAGTAGACCTATTTTGTTGGGGAATATTTAGAAAATATGAATTTAATGATACAGAATGGTATAATAAATTTCGCCATAAGGTGGGATATGAGACAGAGTACTTGAGAGGATAGTTTGGATAATAAAAAAAGCGGCCCCTACAATGCCCATTATCCCCAGGCTCATAGCCAACCTATGGAAGGAAGCACCCAGGGCACATTGTAGGATTTACCCGCTTTTTAATAAATTATTATATTTCGTAGCTGTTATGTCAATGAAAAAATACAAGAGGAAAAGAATGGACTGGTTCAATATTTTTAGGGAAAAGGTAAGGTATGATTCGGTGTATTTGCCGTAAATTAAAAGAGAGCGCGCCATATGGGCTCGTTATGCTGTGGCTTTTGCCAACCGATGGATGGGAACACCACAGACAACCCATAGTGGGCTTACTGCTCTAATTCAAAATTTTATCTTTTAATAGATTCCTGTCAAGAAAATAAATTGAGTTTTCAGAGTACCAGCAGTTGTGAATATGAATGCAATAATTAAAAAGCAACCCCGTAATGCATATTATTCTTAGATTAATAGTTAATTGTATAGAATGAAGCATTTAGAGCGCCTTACATGATTTATTTTTTGATCAAAAATTATTATGTTTTGTAATTTCAATGTCAATAAAACAATATTTGTTAAGCAGAAAAATATTTATTCTTTATAAACTAAATCGTAAAATCCGTTTGGTAACACGAAAATAGTAGTACAAATATTGATTAATATTCAAATATATGGTATGCTAAAACCATTATGAAGGTCAAAAATATAAAAATAGCTATAAAATCTGACAAAGAACTTTTCAATGAAATCAAAGAAGTATGGAATAAACTCGAAAAGGGAGAAAAGGTAAAAAAACACGAGGGTATTTCGTTTGCCAACCTTGATGTAATGAGAAAGGTGCTTACGGAAGAGCGGTTAAGAATATTAAAAGTCATAAGAAAGGAACATCCAACTTCTATTTATGAACTTGCAAAGATTCTTGAAAGAGACATTAAGAATACATTCGACGATGTTCAGTATCTCGCAGAGGTTGGTCTCATAGAGCTTAAAAAGTCAAAAGAGGGCAGAGAGAAGATAACGCCACTGGTGAATTACGATAAAATTCTCCTTGAGATACCAGTATAAATAGCAATTGTTCACTACCGATAACACGGATGGTGCAAAGAAAAAAAGTGAAATATAAAAATATGTAAAAATCTGTTTTTTTGGTAATATATCATCGTGAGTTGAATATAGTATTTTGTGTAAGATATTTACCTCCCCTTCCTCCCCTCCTTGCGAAGGAGGGGATTGAGGGGTGGTTTTTGGGTTGTAGCTCTGCCACGATGCGCCCTCTGTGGTGAACTATTACTAATTCTTTAAACATTTTGGAAGGGAAAATAGTATGGGATTTCCGGAACAACGGCTACGCCGGTTACGCAAGAATGAAAATATCAGAAGATTGATACGAGAAACACATTTGTCTGTAGACAACCTGATTATGCCCCTGTTTGTCCGTCCTGGAAAGGGCATTAACCAGCCGATACCCTCCATGCCGGGGAACTACCAGATGTCCGTTGACAAATTGGTTGAGGAGGTAAAAATCCTGGAAGGACTTGGAATTCCCGGGATTATTCTCTTCGGGATTCCTGACAAAAAGGACGAGATGGGTTCCGATGCCTATTCGGACGAAGGGATAATTCAGAAGGCAATTATCGCTATTAAGAAAGAGGCGAAGAATATCCTGGTGATTACGGACGTTTGCATGTGCGAGTATACCAGCCACGGGCATTGCGGATACGTCAGGCGGGACGACAGGACAGGCCAATTTGATGTGGACAATGACATGACCCTGGAACTCCTGGTAAAAGAGTCCGTTTCCCATGCAAAGGCAGGCGCTGATATTGTTGCCCCCAGCGATATGATGGACGGCCGTGTAGAGGCAATTCGTGATGGGCTTAATGAGGAAGGGTTTGAACATATTCCCATTATGGCCTATTCTGCCAAATATGCATCCGGGTTTTATGGTCCGTTCCGTGAGGCTGCTGAGTCTACGCCGGGATTCGGAGACCGCTCATCATACCAGATGGACCCGCACAATGCTAATGAAGCGTTGCGTGAGGTGACGCTGGATATAGAAGAAGGGGCTGATATTGTGATGGTAAAACCGGCGTTGGCATACCTCGATATTATCCGGATGATAAAAGACACATTCAATCATCCCGTCGCAGCTTATAACGTAAGCGGTGAATTTTCAGTCGTGAAGGCCGCAGCAGAAAAGGGCTGGATTGATGAGAAGCGCGTTGCCCTGGAAATCCTTACAGGCATTAAACGCTCTGGCGCAGACATGATCCTTACCTACTGGGCAAAAGACGCCGCACAGTGGCTGAAAAATAAATAACTATACATTAGCCACGAATGGACACGAATTAACACTAATTTTAATTTATGGAAAGAGTTTAGTAAAAATTTATGAAAGAAAAAAGAAGACCGGATAGGCTGGATTTAGAGGCTATTAGAAACCAGATACTGGACTTTGCGTGTGCCAAGCATGATTTTAAGCTGGAGTCGGAGGACTTCCCATTCGATGGGAATTGGAATGGTGTGTTTTTGGTGAAATTCAGGGATAATTCCGGGGAAGAAAGGCTGTATTGCGAGGCTCCCCTAGGCGAACATTTTATCAGGTTTGGACTTGATCTGGAGGTCGATGAAAAGGTCTGGCAACGGGAGCACGAGAATATCTGCCGCGAGGCGTCTGGATACGACATGGCAATTTACCCATCTCTCACTAAAGAAGGTGGGAAGCGGCATTGCCGGTTGTCCATACGGGCATGGATTCCAAATTTTGGGCAGCGTATTTTTGGCCTGACTCTCTCCAATCTCATGGATTGTAAAAAAGCAATTTTACTGATGCTTGCAAAGGGATAGCTTTTTTCATAATTAATTTGATTAGAAAAACAAATTACTCCCTTCCAAAAAGTAATTCCTAATATTGCCTGATACTTTTGTCATTTCTCGAATAACCACTAAAAACAAAAATTATTTTTTAGAAATTTCGTGGTTTATCTTCAGGAACTTTGCTAAAATTTGATGTAATACTTATTAGTAAATAGTAATGATTACACAATTATTGTTTGAATTCAAAAGGTAAAATTTATGAAAATTGCGGTTTCAGGTAAAGGCGGTGTAGGAAAAACGACTTTTGTCGCCACACTCGCAAAGGTTTTTGCGGAGAACGGTAAGAAGGTTATTGCGATAGACGCAGACCCTGTGTCTAATCTGGCAGTGACCATGGGTATCAAAAATGTATCAGAGATAGTACCGATTAGCCAGATGAAGGAATTGATAAAAGAGCGTACGGGCGCTTCAGACGAATACGGGAAATTTTTTTCACTGAATCCCACAGTTTCTGATTTGCCTGAAAAACTTTCCCTGGAACAAGAAGGGATAAAGCTTATGGTGTTAGGCGCTATAAAACGCGGGGGCGGCGGGTGTGCGTGTCCTGAAAGCGCTTTTTTAAGGGCGCTGTTGAGTCATCTTATCGTGCAAAGGGACGAGGTAGTTATTGTGGATATGGAGGCGGGGGTAGAGCATCTCGGCCGTGCCACGGTAAGGTCAGTGAATGCGTTAATTGTAATCGTTGAGCCAGGTTCCAAAAGTATCCAAACTGCCTTTCAGGTTAAAAAGCTGGCTGACGATATTGGGCTCAAATCGATTTTTGCCGTGGGTAACAAAGTGGACTCCGACAGCCATCGTTCATTGATAGAAAAGGGATTGAATGGCATCCCGGTTTTAGGGTTTATTTCGTTTAACGATAAAATCCTTGAGTCGGATATTGTAGGACGGGCTGCTTTCGCTGAAAATAGCCAGTTATTGTCAGAAGTAAGGCAAATAAAAACTCGGCTGGAAGATTGTATAAAAATCAAGTAAAAGTTTGTATTTTCCCTTGATTTCAATCCATTAAAATTTATAATAAAACGTTCTAACTCCCCTCAAATGGAGACGGATATTTAGTGCGACTGCATGGTTAATGCCATCAGTTGACTGGTATCAGAAAAAGTCTAGGAGAATATTATGGAAGAAAAACAAAAAACAGTAGACGAAGTAATGCTTGATAGAATGAAGGAAATGAAAGTAGAGACCATGTACGACAGATACAAGTCGCAACTTCCACAATGTGGATATGGTAGTCTTGCGTTATGCTGTCGTCATTGTAATTATGGTCCGTGTAATATCGACCCTTTCGGCAAGGGTCCCAAGAAAGGTGTTTGTGGCGCTGATGCTAATACCTTTGCGGCACGACACTTCCTTCGTATGGCCGGTGCTGGTACTGCGTGTCACTCTGACCATGCACGTGCTGCGGCACACCTTTTGGTTGCAACCGCACGAGGCGAGGCTCCTGGATACAGGATTAAAGATGTAGATAAGCTTATGATGGTCGCTGAATGTTTTGGAGTAAAAACGAAGGATCGTAAGATAAATGAGATTGCTGAAGAGGTTGGTGAGATGGCGCTCATGGAGTTTGGTAAACCGTACGGGACGTTATTATTTCTGAAAAGGGCGCCAGAGGCTCGCCAAAAAATATGGGAGAAATTAGGTATTGCTCCAAGAGCTATCGATCGTGAAGTTACCGAAAGCATGCACCGGACGAGTATGGGTGGCGATCAGGACTATAAGAATCTCAATAAACAAGCCATGCGTGTAGCTTTGGCAGACGGTTGGGGTGGCTGCATGATAGCAACTGAGTTACAGGATATTATGTTCGGCACTCCGAAACCCGTCCCGGGAAAATCGAACCTCGGTGTCATGAAAAAAGATCACGTGAATATAGTAGTTCACGGACACGAACCTCAACTTGCCGAGGCTATCGTCCTTGCCTCCAGTGATCCAGATGTTGCAAAAGCTGCCACCGCGGTAGGGGCAAAAGGTGTCGTAATTGCCGGTCTTTGTTGCACGGCGAATGAGCTTCTCGTCAGGCATGGGATACCCCTGGCTGGCCATATGACCATGCAGGAGGGGGCAGTTTCGACAGGCGCTGTTGAGTTGATGGTTGTTGACATCCAGTGTGTGATGCAGGCGTTGTCAGAGACGGTAAAGCACTTCCATACAAAGCTTGTTACGACCTTATCAAAAGCTAAAATCACCGGTGCGGAGCATGTGGAGTTTGAAGACGAACATGCCCTTGAAGCGGCAAAGAAGATCATAATGATGGCTATTGATAATTATAAAAACCGCGATAATAAAAAGGTGTTTATCCCCAGTAGCGCAGAACCGAGTCTTATTGCTGGCTTTAGTCACGAAACGATCAAGTATATGCTGGGTGGCAGATTCAGGGCGAGCTACCGGCCTTTAAATGATAACATAATGAATGGAAGGATTCGCGGGGTAGTTGGGATTGCGGGCTGTACGAGTCCAAGGGTAGAAGCGAATGAACAATCGTATGTAAATCTGGTAAAGGAGTTGATTGCAAACAATATATTGGTTGTGGCGACAGGCTGTGCGGCCGGGCAATGTGCCTCCGGTGGATTGATGATTCCCGAGATGAAAGACGCTTGCGGCGCAGGTCTCAAGGAAGTTTGCGAGGCCGTAGGCATACCGCCTATTTTACATTCTGGCGCCTGTGTCGATAACAGCCGTATTCTTATTGCCGTGTCTGAGATGGCAAAAGAGGGTGGTTTGGGGAATGATATCAGCGATTTACCTGTGGCAGGGGTGTGCCTGGAATGGATGAGTGAAAAGGCTATTGCTATTGGGCAGTATTTTGTCGCATCGGGTGTTTATACGGTCTTTGGTATGAATTCTCCTGTAACCGGCGCGCCGGACATGCTAAAGTTGTTAACAAAAGATATGGAGGAATTAGTTGGCGCCAGATGGGATTTTGAAAAGGATTTCAAGAAAATAGCCAGGATGGTAATGGAGCATATAGAAAAGAAGAGAGACGCTCTTGGCATAAACGTCAAGAAGGAAAGAAAGCTTTACGATATGGCTGAAAGAAGAGCGCTGGAAAGGGAGTGTAAGCCAGTTCCAGGTGAGCATCATTAACAAAAAGATTTAAAGGGGTAATTTTTTATGTCGAAGATTATCTGTTCTGCTGCCATTCGTGGCGCTTATCAAGTTGTAGACAAGGCCGATAAAAAACTATCGGAAGCTATTGAGCAGAAAGGTCGTGACTGTAAGGTTGAATTTCCCAATACAGCCTATTATTTGCCTATTATTTATTCAATGACCGGCATACCGGTAAAAACTCTGGAGGATTGTGTCCATGTGCTGGGTGTGGCAAGAAGCATGTTGCCGCCTTTACCTGCTGAGAAACACTGGGTTCCGTACCTCGGTCATACATTGGACGCCGGTATGGCAACGCTTTTTGCAGAGGAAGTTTATGAGGCCTGTAAATATTTAATTGGCCCTCATCCTGTTGATGGAATATGGTTGGGAGCTGCAGATGATGTAATCATGCGTGAACGAGGTATTGAATTTGTAGATGGAACTGCGCCTGGGTTTGCAGCCATCGTAGGGTGTGCGCCCGATGCAGATGCTGCCGTAAAAATCGCAAGAGAATTACAGCAAAAGAACCTTTATGTTTTCATCCAATCGAACAACTTTGGGGTTTCTTTTGCGGAACAATTGGCAGAAAAGGGAGTGCAAATGGGTTGGGAAACCAGGCTTGTGCCTTTTGGAAAAGAGACTTCGGCTGCAGTGTATTCTCTTGGATTTGCAAACAGGGCAGCGCTCTCCTTTGGAAATGTGGCTCCAGGTGATTTCAGACGGAATCTCCTGTATAACAAAAACCGTATTTTTGCATTTGTCCTAGCAATAGGAACTGCTGTAACAGATGAACAATACGCCAATGCAGCAGGCGCTATAAATTATGGTTTCCCAACGATTTCAAATATCGATATACCGGAGATATTGCCAACGGGTGTATGTACTTATGAGCACGTGGTCTCAAGGGTACCGGTTGATAAGATTGTAGACAAATGTGTCGAGGTGCGCGGCCTAAAGATTTCGATTCATAAGTTGGATATCCCGGTAGCTTATGGTCCTGCCTTTGAGGGTGAACGTATCCGAAGAGAAGACATGCAAATTGAAATCGGCGGTCCTGGTGTGCCAGCCTTTGAGTATGTGTGCACCAAAGAAATCAATGAGGTTGAGGATGGTAAAATTCAAGTTATTGGGCCAGACTTAGATGGGATTCCGGCAGGCCCCGGTGTGTCTCTTGGTATCATGGTCGAAGTATATGGTCGAAAGATGCAGCCTGATTTTGAGCCTATTTTTGAACGGCAGATGCATCGATTCCTGGGTGAGGCTCAGGGGTTATTTCATATGGGCCAGAGGGACATGATTCGCCATCGTATCAGTAAGGAAGCCTTTAAAGCAGGTTTCAGGATCAAACACATAGGAAGTATTATTCATGCCAAATTCCATGGTGAATTTGGCGCTATTTTAGACAAGGTTCAAGTGACCCTGTACACGAAAAAGGAAGATGTGGAAAAGCAATTGCATGACGTGCGTGCTGCCTATACAGAGCGGGATGCACGTTTAAAAGGCATGACAGATGATTCGGTAAATTTGTTTTATAGCTGTACGCTCTGTCAGAGTTTTGCGCCCACCCACATTTGTGTCGTTACCCCTGAGCGTTCCGGTTTGTGCGGTTCAGTTAGCTGGCTTGACGGAAAGGCGGGTTATGAGATCAATCCTACGGGACCAAACCAGCCGATCGAAAGAGGAAAGGTTGTCAATGAGAATCTGGGACAATGGGAAGGTACAAATTCATTTATATTTAACGGTTCGAACAGGTCGCTTGAGAAGGTGAGTTTATATAGCATCATGACAGACCCGATGACAAGCTGCGGGTGTTTTGAGTGTATTTCAGCCATGTTGCCCATGACAAATGGGATCATGGTGGTAGACCGCGACTTTACCGAAATGACCCCGTGTGGTATGAAGTTTTCAACTCTTGCTGGGACGGTTGGAGGTGGGTTGCAAACCCCGGGGTTTATGGGTCACAGCAAGTTCTATCTGAGCAGCAGAAAATTCATCTCAGCTGATGGTGGACTGGCCCGTGTTGTGTGGATGCCTAAGGCATTAAAGGAAGAGTTGGGAGAAATGCTTGTTAAGACTGCTGAAAGCTTGGGGCTGGAAGATTTTCTCAACAAGATAGCCGATGAAACCGTTGCGACAACCGAAGAAGAGGTTCTGACACATATGCAGAAGGTTAACCACCCCGCGCTGACCTTGGCGCCGATGTTCTAAGGTTACATGGCATAAATTTATTATTTAAAATTTTAAAAAATCAAATGTGTATTTTTTTCCAGCGGGTTCAGGTTTGTAACCTGAACCCTTAAATTTGACTGAACAATAGTCCATATGCTATCAAGGAAGCTTTCGAAGGTATAAATATTTGGGTTCAAGTTACAAACTTGAACCCGCGAAAGCAACTAAATGCTTATTTATAACACGTATTTTTTTAATCTGGAGTCTATTCATGATCTTTGATATGCCATTTGTAGAGAAACAGAATGAAGGTGCTGGGGAAGAGAAGGAAAAGCAACTGGGCGGCGATCTGATTTCAAAGCTATTAAAAACCCGTACCGTTATGGTGACGGATGAAGTGACGAAAAAAATGGCGCAGCAGATCATGACTCAACTCTTGCTTCTTGAAGCAGAAAATAACGATGATATCAAGATGTATATCAACTCTCCGGGCGGGGATGCCGATGCCGGTTTTGCAATCTTTGATATGATGCGATTTGTCAGGCCGAAGATAAAGGCTATATGCGCGGGAGTAGCGGCCAGCGCTGCCGTAATCATTCTCCTTGGCGCAAAAAAGGAAAATCGGTTGAGCCTGCCGAATGCCCGCGTTCTCATCCATCAACCTTCAACCGGCATACACGGTACTGCCGCCGATATTCAAATCGAGGCCAGCGAGATACTCAAATGCCGCGAAAAGATTAATCGGTTGATTTCGGTGGAAACGGGACAGACCATGGAGAAGGTAGAATCGGATACGAAAAGAAATTTCTGGATGTCTGCTGAAGAGGCGCTTAAGTATGGATTGGTCAGAAAAATTATACAGACCAGTGATGATTTAAAAGTATGATTTTATGGTAATTGCCCGACATCAACTGGAATGTTCTGTGTTTTATGGCCACCCCTTTTCCCCCTTTTTGCAAAGGAAAATGAATGGGTGGCTTTTCATTTGATGCTGTGCAAATTTATTTATGCGAAAGGATCGTAACGAATGGCACTAACTGGACTAGACATTTATAAACTGCTTCCCAAGACAAATTGTAAAAAATGCGGGCGTCCCACATGCCTGGCGTTTGCCATGCAATTAGCCCAGAAAAAGGCAAACCTGTCCGATTGTCCTGACGTGAGTGAAGAGGCAAAGAAAGTTCTGGGGGCAGCCTCTGCGCCACCAATCAAGCTGGTAACGGTGGGTACGGGGGCAAAGAAAGTAGAGGTTGGCGAGGAAAATGTATTATTCAGACATGAAGAGAAATTTTATCATCCGACAGGTGTGGCAGTTACCATTAGCGATGATTTAAGTGACGCCGACTTTAACGATCGTTTAAAAAAGATTAACAGCCTGAAGCTTTCCAGGGTTGGTACGGAGATAGAGATTGATCTGGTCGCAGTCATTAATAAAAGTAATAATATAAACAAATTTACCGAAGCGGCAAAGAAGGTCAGCAGCGGTTCTCATCTGAGCGTTATCCTGAGCAGTACATCAGTTGAAAACATGAAGGCAGCTTTGGCAAACTGTGCTGATAAGAGACCTTTAATCCATGGCGCAAATTCACAAAACTGTACTGCAATGGCTGCCCTGGCAAAAGAAAAGAACTGCCCGATGACCGTAACCGCTCCAACGCTTGAGGAGCTTGCTGACCTGGCTGAATGTGCAAAGAAAGCAGGCGTTGAGGAAATTATGCTGGATGTAAGCGGCAACAATCCTAAAGAGGTATTGCAGAAACTGACAAAGATCAGACGTGCTGCACTCAAGAAAAACTTCAGGTCATTAGGTTTCCCCATGATTACCTTTGTTTGCGATGACGACCCATTCCAGGAAATTTCTCTGGCGTCTACGTATCTGGCAAAATATGCGGGCATTGTAGCAGTTAATACCTGTGAACCCTGGGGGATCATGCCACTACTCACCGCAAGGACAAATCTGTTTACCGATCCACAAAAACCAATCCAGGTTGAACCCAGATTGTATGCTGTGGGCGACGCCAAAGAAGATTCACCCGTCTTATTCACGACAAACTTCTCACTTACCTATTATACCGTGGAAGGTGAGGTTGAGGGAAGCCGTATTCCCGCATATATATTGTCCGTGGATACCGGCGGGACTTCAGTATTGACGGCGTATTCGGGCGATAAACTAAACGACAAAGTGGTCGCCAAGGCAATGGCAGACGCCCAGGTTGAAACGAAGGTAAAGCATAGAAAATTGATTATTCCAGGGCTTGTGGCTGTCATGTCCGGAAAATTGCAGGAAACCCTTGGCTGGGAGATACTGGTTGGACCCAGAGAGGCATCTGGGCTTCCTTCATATTTAAAAACCGTGTGGCGAGCTTAGGCATAAATTTATCGTAGAGGGATTTTCATTTTATTTATGCGGGTTTTAGGGTATCTTTTCAAGTAGGTTGGGTGAAGCGAAGCGCACCAAACAGAACGGTTTAAACACTTCAAACAGTTTAAACTGTTTGAACAGCTTTGATGGGTTCGCTTCGCTTAACCCATCCTACATTTCTGAGAAAAACTATGCCTGTTGTGTTACGAATCAAGGGCTACCGATTCTGGTTTTATGAAGCAGACCTCAATGAACCGCCGCATGTTCATGTTGGAAAAGAGAGCAAGGAAGCAAAATATTGGATAACGCCTATTGCTTTAGCTAAATCGAGAGGCTTTCGCAATCATGAACTGGGCGAAATTGAAAGAATTTTGGTAGAATATCAAAATGACGTTTTAGAAATGTGGCGAAAGGAGCAGAAGAAACGTGGCAACCACGAAAGTTAAAATTAAAACGCACGAAAACCATATCTCTGTCATTCCTATTGTCATTCCAAATCTCGATGAAGTCAGAAAATTTGCGGCTAAGTTGCACGCTGAGGGAATGCCCTGGGAGGGGGAGGCGTTTGGCTGGCAAGCGGAGTATAATCCTGAACGGCCAGAGCCGCCGCTTGATTCTAAGATGGCTTTCACACCTGCGGATTTCTGCATTGGCGAGAGTGGCATTTGGTTCTTCTCGCTCATGTGGGAGCAGGGCAAAGACGCTGAGCCAGAAGAGTTTTTAGATGATAGAAACATTTTTTTGTAAGGATGTGTTAAGCAAAGCGAACCCATCATGATTTGCTAAATTTAAAACACCATGGAAAATTCACATTATAAAGTTCACTTTCTTCCAGGCGACGTTACCGTAGAAATTGAAAAAGGTAAAACTATCCTGAATGCATCAAGGATGGGAGATTTATTTATCAATGCCCTGTGCGGCGGTGACGGTACCTGTGGTAAATGCAAGGTAATCCTTAGCGGCGGCAAGGTAGAAAGCCTGCCCACTACCCATATTACTGAAGCCGAAGCCAGAAGGAGATACGTCCTTGCATGCAGGACAAAGGTAATGGGCGACCTGGAGGTCTTGATACCCGAAGAATCAAAACTCGATAAAAGCCAAATCCTTCTCAGTGATTTTCCACAATTCCCGGGTTCACAGGCGGCGGTAAGCTTGGGCGCAGAGCAGTTCAAACAAGACCCGCTGGTTTCCAGGTTATATCTGGAGTTATCGCCTCCCAGCCTGGATGACAGTATGGCAGATTATGAAAGACTCTGCCAGAGTATCATGGTGAAGACCGGTATTCCTTTAGAGAAACTAACAACGAATTTTACAGCTTTGAAACTTTTGCCTGTCATCTTAAGGGATAGCATGTGGAAGGTTACTGTGACCCTTGGTTATCGCGGTTCGACGGTGGAAATCCTGGAAGTGCAGCCGGGAGACGTTAGCGCGAATAATTATGGCGTTGCTGTGGATGTGGGCACTACCACCGTTGTAGCCCATCTCCTTAACCTGTCCAGCGCGGAGACTATTGATATTGAGGCCACCTATAACTCCCAGATTAAGTATGGTGATGACTATATCCAAAGGATTATCTACGCCGAGCAGCATGATGCAATGGAAATTATGCAGGAGGTGTTGACAGAGGACGTTAATTATCTGATATCCACTCTTGTTAAAAGAAATAAATTAAGTATCCACGATATTAACTCGGTCGTTTGCGCGGGGAATACGGTGATGACACATTTCCTGATGGGTCTAAACCCGATAAATATACGAAAAGAGCCGTATCTTCCAACTGCAAGCTTTGTACCGCCTCTGAGGGCCGATGTGGTTGGCATAAAAATTAATAAATATGGTTTGCTTTACACACTGCCGTGTGTTGGTGCGTATGTGGGCGGAGATATTTCTTCCGGTGTTTTGGCCGTCCGCCTGGACAAGGCCGAAGCCTTATCGCTTCTTATTGATATTGGCACGAATGGAGAGATCGTACTGGGGAATAAGGACTGGATGGTTTGCTGTTCTGCGTCTGCGGGTCCTTCTTTCGAAGGGAGCGGCATTTCCTGCGGTATGCGTGCGGCAAAGGGCGCTATAGAGAAGGTTGCTATTAAGAAGAATTATGATGTCATTTGTAAAACAATTGGAGACGCCCCTCCGAGCGGAATATGCGGTTCAGGGTTGCTGGATTGTCTTGCAAATCTGGTCAGAAGCGGCGTTATTGACAGAACGGGAAATTTTCAGAAAGGGATAGATACCGACCGTTTGAGGAAGACGAACGATGGATATGAGTTTATCCTCGTCCACAGGGACGATACAACTACGAAAAAGGATATCGTAATTACGCAGGCGGATATTCAAAACCTTATCCGTTCAAAGGCGGCCATTTATTCGGCAATTTCCACACTGCTTGAATCTATGAATATGAGCGTAACGGATATCGAGCAGGTATACCTTGCTGGGGGGTTCGGTAATTATCTGGATGTGCGAAGCGCCATAACGATTGGCATGCTTCCTGATATCTCTATCTCAAAAGTTCAGTTTGTAGGGAACACCTCCGTAATTGGAGCAAAGATGTCCCTCTTCTCTCAGGATGCTTACGAAACTGCCAGGACGATTGCATCAAAGATGACTTACTTCGATCTGATGTGCAACAATAAGTATATGGAAGAATACGTCTCGGCGAACTTTTTACCCCATACGAATATTGAAAAATTTCCGTCAGTGGCAGAGGAGTTGTTGGTTTAATACAAATATTCACCGCAGAGATCGCAGAGAGCGCGGAGATGAATAATTATGAGGATTTAATATGGCATTTAATATCGCAGTAGCTGGAAAGGGTGGAACGGGAAAATCGACTCTTTCCGCACTTATTATTCGATATATTACCGAAGAGCTCGGCAAACCAGTATCCGCTGTGGATGCCGATCCCAATGCCTCTCTGGGCGCATTGCTTGGATTGCACGTGCAGAGTACCATTGCCGATATACGTGAGGATATTGTCGAAAAGAAAGTGGATTTTTCCGGGATGTCCAAGGATAGATACATTGAGTATTCTATCGAGGAATCTATTATTGAGAAAGACAAATACGATCTTCTCACGATGGGCAGGCCTGAAGGCCCAAAGTGTTATTGCTACGTGAATAACCTCCTTCGTAAATATCTGGATAAAGTAGGAACAACCTATCCTTTCATTGTGACAGACAATGAGGCAGGGATGGAGCACCTCTCCCGCAGGACGACGAATAACGTGGATTTATTGCTGATCGTGAGTGAACCAACGATTGTGGGCGCATTGACCATGCAGCGGATTCTTAAATTGGCCGATTCACTTCCGATTACGATCAAGCAAAAGCTATGTATATTAAACCGTGTGCCCAGGGACGGCATCCACGCAAATCTTCAGCAGAAGCTGGACAGTCTGGGAGTAGGAATATCTGCCATATTTCCGTACGATCAGGAAATATACGATACAGCGGCATGCGGGGCTTCTATATTTGAGATTTCTCGCGAGAATGAGTTGTATCGTAAACTGGGCGGGTTCTTGCAAAAGCATTTGCCGTCAAGTATGCTTGCAAAGACTACGGTGAGTCGTATTTAAAGGAAATTAGTTTTTTGAAAGAAGCTATACGTGAATTGTATCTATAGTAGGGGCAGGTTTCAAACCTGCCCTTACACAGGCGTAGGATGGGTTAAGCTTGTCCTGAGCTTGTCGAATGGGCGAAGCGAACCCATCGTTGATTTCTGTGATTAGTTTTAGAGACAAAATGTGTTGGGAGATTGAGTTATTATGGAAATACCAAATGTAGCTGACAAGTGGTCAAGCGGTGTCAATGAAATCATCCTTGGCGCTACGAAGGACAAGGGCGGCACCCGGACAAAGACGATAGCCATCGGTGGTTCAAAATGCGTCCCTTTTATGGATTTCGAGGGTAATCCAGGTCACAAACCGGTAGTTGCGATGGACGTTTCTGACGTGCCACCCGAAGACTGGCCTGAGACCCTGAGCAAGCCCTTTGCTGACGTACTCAATGACCCGGCAAAATGGGCTAAAAAATGTGTAGAACAGTATGGGGCGGATTTAATATGTCTCAAACTGGAGGGGATTCATCCTGACAAAGGTAATAAGAGCGCTGAAGATGCGGTAAAAACGGTAAAATCCGTCCTTGCCGCTGTGGGTGTGCCCTTGATTATTTGGGGATGTGAACATGATGAAAAGGACAACGAGGTAATGCCCAAGGTAAGCCAGGCCGCTAAGGGAGAAAACTGCCTGATGGGGATCGTATCTCAGAATAGTTACAAAACACTTACTGCAACGTGTCTGGCAGATGGGCACTCCCTTATCACCATGGCGCCCGTGGATATTAATATCGGGAAGCAGATTAATATTCTTGTGTCCGAAATGGACTTTCCGCTCAATCGAATCGTAATGTTTCAGTCAACCGGGGCGCTGGGTTACGGATTGGAGTATACATACTCTATTCAGGAGCGCGAGCGGCTTGCAGCGCTCACCGGCGACAAAATGATGTCCATGCCGGTAATATGCGATGTCGGGCGTGAGGCATGGCGTGCCAAGGAGGCTAAGTCAGGCGATAGTGAAGCGCCACAATGGGGATCCAGGGAGGAAAGAGGACCAATGTGGGAGACCATCACAGCCGTTAGCCTCTTGCAGTCTGGTGTTGACATTATCCGTATGCAGCATCCAAAGGCTGTTGCAGCGGTAAAAAAATGTATTGATCGTTTATATTAAAAAGAAAGGGAACATACGATGTTATCCATAGCAGAACGTATCAACGGTATGTTTAAAGATGTGCGAGAGGCTATAAAGAACAAGGATCCGAAGGCTATCAGAGAACTCGCCATAAAACAGACGGAGGCAGGGGCAAGCTTCCTGGACGTAAATGTGGGAACAGCTACTGCCGATCCTGCAGGGGCAATGAAATGGCTGATTGAAGTGATTCAGGATACTGTCAAGACGCCGATTGCCATTGACAGCCAGAAATTTGATGTGGTGAAGGCGGGTTTATCGGTAATCAAGAACGAGGTCTTGATCAATTCGTCGAAAGGCGACCCTGAAGAGTTAGACAAATACATGACCATAGCAAAGGAATATAACGCATCACTGATATGTCTCACGATGGACAAATGCGGTATTCCTCAGGATGTCGAACGTCGTATGGAGATTGCCATGAAGATTGTGGAAAAGGCGGTAGAGCATGAGTATGAACTCTCAAAGGTCTATATCGACCCTGTGCTCTTCCCCATTAACGTTGATCAGAAGCAGCCAGCGCTCATGTTTGACATCTTCAATCAGATTAAAATGATTTCTGACCCGCCGCCGCACAGAAACGTGGGGTTGAGCAATTTCTCACAGGGGACGAAGGAGAAAAGGCTTTTGGCCCGCATATTCCTGACGATGGGGATTTCGTACGGATTGGATGCAGCCGTAATGGACGTGCTTGACAAAGAATTGATGGATGCTGCGATAACCGCTGAAATCATCATGAATCAGCACGTGTACAGCGATTCCTATCTCACGGCATGCAGGAAGTAATAATGTATTCATTTTTATATTAACCATTCTTTTCTCCCCGTACTATGCGCCTCTGAGGTGAATAGAGATATTTTTAATAAGGCACGATTTAAAAACCGTGCCTTTTTTCTTTTTTCACATGAAAGTTCACGAAATTAAAACCCGCGTTCGTTACCAGGAAACCGACCAGATGGGCATCGTTTATTATGCAAATTTTTTTGTGTATTTCGAAATGGGCCGGACGGAATATTTGAGGAGTCTTGGATTACCATATTCAGAGATGGAAAAAGAACACATCTATTTTCCGGTTACCGAGGCCCACTGCCGGTTTCGCTCACCAGCCCATTATGATGACATCCTCATTGTTCAGACCCGGGTTTCTGAACTAAAACATGCCACCATAGAGTTCAGCTATAAGGTAATCCGCGAACGTGACACGTGCCTCATCGCGGAAGGTTCTACCAAACTAGCCTGCCTCAACGCCAATCGCAGACCCACCCCAATGCCAGAAAAGCTCAGGAAACTCTTGCAATAGAAAGATGTGAAAATTTGATACTTTATTGCATGGTAACTATTGATATTATGTGAAAACATATAAATTCAACGCTGTTTCTTTTCCAATGACTTCAAAATGTCTGTCCAGTGTTAAGAGTGTTGCGTTATGTGTGTTCGCAACTACTGAAATGTAACAGTCTGAAAGTCCTACTGCCTTTCCTTTTTGGCGCAGTACGTAAGACAATTCACCTGCTTTTCTCCACAGTTCGGTAGATTCCTGGAGGAAATCAAACACATACAAAAATTCCTTTAATACATCAAGTTCCTTTTGAGACTTTGCACCTTGCAGCAACTCAGCAAGTATTATCCCCAAACAGCAGACCTGTCTATTATCGAGTAATGCAAGAATAGTTTTATAATAAGGGTCTTTTTTTCTAAAAAATTCGACCCATGCTGAGGTATCGACCAAAATCTTATCTGAGTCTTTCATCTTCGTGTCTGAGTTTATCTGCGGATTTTGTGAATTCCATCTTGCCAGCCATAGTCTTTATTTTTTCCATCTTTTTCATCCGTATCTCATCTTTTATGGCCTTTATGACAGCTTCTGTTTTGCTTTTTGCCTCAATTTCTGACATCAATTCATCTAGTAATAAATTTGGCAATGTTATGGTAGTTCTTGACATGTATTTGCTCCATAATATTATTGCATTTATAAGTATAAATATTCTACAAATATTTATGCCTTCTTTCAAGTCGAATTTATCTTATCCCGTGCATATGCCAAGAATTTCTTCTTCCTGTTTTTTAGCGCTCGGCTTTGGTTTCGGTTTGCGTGTTCAATAATGAAGTGCAACATTTTATCGGCATTTTTATACTTTTTTATATTACTCGACTACTGATAAAATCTTTGTTATTTGACATACCTGATAACATTCCGTAAAACAAACAGAAGTTATAGGCATGCATTAATATTTCGAGAGAAATTCTATATTGACAGAATACACTCATGCGTATATATTCATGATATACAAATATGAATATACTATCCACCGTTAATGGTTTTGAGTGGGATGAAGGCAACATTACCAAGAACTGGGAAAGTCACGGTGTTACTCATATTGAATGTGAGGAAGTTTTTTTTAACGTTCCTCTGGTAGTAAATGTAGATGAACCGCACTCTATAGCAGAAACTCGTTATTATGTTCTGGGTAAGACAAATAGCAGGCGGCTACTGTTCCAGGTGTTTACTATAAGGAATGATAAGATAAGGATAATATCAGCAAGGGATATGAACAGGAAAGAAAGGAAAATATATGAGCAAACTGAAAAACATGCCGAAATTTAAGACAGAGGATGAAGAACGTGAGTTTTGGTCAACCCATGATTCTACAGAATATATTGATTACTCAAAAGCAAAGAGAACGTTGTTTCCAAATTTAAAACCTACTACGAAGACAATATCCATACGATTGCCAGAATCACTTATTGAAAAATTAAAAGTACTGGCTAACAAAAGAGACGTTCCGTATCAATCTCTTTTAAAAGTATTACTCGCTGAAAAGGTAGACGAAGAATTAATTACAAAGAGCTAAAATATGAATTTATCAGTTCTTTAGTTCTTTCCCCAGAAAAACCGAAAAAAGCTTGATGCGAAAGTAGTTACAATGCGTGACAAGAAGACACGACAACTTCTTAAATATATCAAGACTGTCTGTGTTTGCCGTTTTATACAGACTGTATAATCATTGTTAGTCCGCGCAAATCAAGTGTTGTTGTACTTATGTACCACTGTGAAACGGTCGCACTATTTTAAAGGTAAGCCCTATGCTCCATAGCACGCTTTTTACACCGTACAGCGTCGAAGACTACTTCCAGCAACTCTGGCAAGCAATGAACAACGTCATCGACGACATTCCAGCTGAGGAAATTGAGCAGGCCGAGCCTGAAAGGCTGGCCGCGGATGTCGCCCAACCGTTCTATGTGACTTGCCCAGTTCTCGGTAAAAAAATCAAGTACGATCAGCCGCCGTTCAGTCCAGGGAGCAGAATGGTCACAGTACCATTGTACGTTCCATTCACTGGCAATCACGAAATGTTCCGCTGCCATGGCCGGTCGCATCCCGTCATGACGGAACACTTCCAAGTTGAAGAACAGCAACTGATCATCCACTTGCGTTTGGAAACACGGGAGATCAGTCACCTCCCAGAGAGGGTTAAAGCCATTCTCGATCGTGTTGAGGACGGTCTTCGGGACATCGACACCATGCTAAAACATCTCAACCCCGACCTCACGAAGAGAGCCGCTGCCCGCATCCGGCAGCGACAAGATGATATTGCCAGTCACAAGCAGTTACTCGGTGACCTAGAGAACACGGGATTTTCACTGCGGCATTGGAAAATCGGGTAGCAGAAATGCCGTACTCTGGGCCCAACAGTTGTCGCCATCGCTTCCGCCGAGAGGACGATCCACAGAAGCAATACATCCTGACATGTATGGCCTTTGAAGTACCTTCGTGAACGCCGGCCCAACCCGTTGCTGCAGTCCGACGCTTGGGCCTGACGTTATCGTAAGTGAATGAGGTACTGGCCCAAGCGCGGCTGAGCTGGGTCGTTAGCTACTATTTCTGGATAACATAGAAAATGACTGATATCAAAAGAAAATTTGGGAAGGTGAAAATATACATCAAACTAAAATATTATGGGTTTATGGGTCATAACGATATTCTCATTATTGCCCTGACAGTTTAAGAGACGGCGTACAAATCCTTGAGGCTGACTACCATTTGACTACAGTTGCGGGAAATCGGGAAGTGTAGAATGCTTGGAATTCCTTGAATTTATTGGTGGAGCTGAGGGGATTCGAACCCCTGACCTTTTGAATGCCATTCAAACGCGCTCCCAACTGCGCCACAGCCCCACCTAATATTTTATTGCAAGTTTGGCGCCACGAATTTACACGAATGTACGCCAAAGATATGAATGCTGGGATAAATGCCGAACTTCTCTCCTGCGTTTGCATCCATTTTGAATAATTACTATTTGGGTTCATTCGTGAATATTCGCGGCTAACCCCGAAATGTTATAACAAAAATAACATGCTAAACAAAGATTGTCAAGGCTTTTCGGTCTGAATTTAGATTGATTCAGGGTGAAATTTTGATAAAATTTTTATTTCTTCTTCGTGGTTAAAATATTAAGGAGCTTTGGATGGCAAAGAGGGAGTATAACTTTACTGATATCGAGAGCAAATGGCAGGGATTCTGGGAAGGGTGCGGGTTGTTCCACACCAACGAAACCGGTACGAAGGATAAATTCTACTGCCTGGTCATGTTCCCGTATCCTTCAGGTACCCTGCATGTGGGTCACGGCAGAAATTATATCATCGGCGACGTCGTTTCGCGTTACAAGATAATGAAGGGTTACAACGTGCTGTCACCCATTGGCTGGGACGCATTCGGCCTCCCCGCTGAGAATGCGGCCATCAAAGGCGGCTCTCATCCTGCCGTCTGGACGAAGAATAATATTAAGGCCATGAAGCGGCAACTCCACCGATGGGGCGTTGGATACGATTGGAACAGAGAGCTTACTTCCTGTAATCCTGATTATTATAAATGGACACAATGGATTTTCCTGAAACTTTACGAAAATAACCTGGCCTATAAAAAGAAGGCGGCTGTGAATTGGTGTCCTTCCTGTGCTACCGTGCTGGCCAATGAGCAGGTGGTTGAAGGATGCTGTGAGCGCTGCGATACCCCCGTACGTCAGCGCGACCTTGAGCAGTGGTTCTTCCGTATCAGTCAGTATGCACAGAAACTGCTGGATGATATTGTTCTCCTGGACGGCTGGCCTGAACGCGTGAAGACCATGCAGGCGAACTGGATCGGCCGGAGCGAGGGCGCCAGCATCAATTTTACATTAGAAGATTCAGGCAAGATATTGCCGTGTTTTACCACGCGTCCTGATACGCTTTATGGGGTGACTTTTGTTTCTCTGGCGCCTGAGCATCCGATTATCGGTGAATTGGTTATCGGTTCTCAGCAGAAAAAGGCAGTAATGGACTTCGTAGAAAAAGCACGCAATCAGGGTATGGTGGAACGGGCGGCCGAAGGAACTGAGAAGGAAGGTATATTTACGGGCAAGTACGTTATCAATCCTGTCAATAACAGCAGGGTTCCCCTCTGGGTAGCCAACTATGTCCTCATGGAATACGGGACTGGGGCTGTTATGGGTGTGCCTGCACATGACCAGCGAGACTTCCTGTTTGCCAGGAAATACAAGCTGCCTATTCAGGTTGTTATTCAGCCTAAAGATGTTGAACTGAAAGCAGAGACGATGAAGGAGGCGTATGTTGGAGACGGCATTCAGGTCAACTCGGATATTTTTAATGGCATGCCCAACACAGATGCGATACGGAAGATTACGGAATATCTTGAATCAAAAGGGCTGGGCGCAAAGGCAGTGACTTACCGATTGAGGGACTGGCTCATTTCCAGGCAGCGTTACTGGGGAGCGCCAATTCCCATTATTTATTGCGAAAAGTGTGGTGCGTTGCCTGTTCCCGAATCTCAGCTTCCCGTGATTTTGCCTGAAAAGGTAGAATTTAAACCGCACGGCATGAGCCCGCTTGCGGAGGTGGATTCGTTTAACAATACGAACTGCCCAAAATGTTCCGGTATGTCCCGGCGGGAGATCGATACGATGGATACATTTGTAGACTCAAGCTGGTATTTCCTCCGGTATCTTTCACCAAAGGATGATAATCAACCTTTCATCACGGAGAAGGTTAATAAATGGCTGCCGGTAGACCAGTACATCGGTGGCGTAGAGCATGCCATCCTGCATTTACTCTATTCACGTTTCATTACCAGGGTGCTTTACGACCTTGGTTATATTAATTTTAAAGAACCCTTTAAGCATCTCTTTACGCAGGGTATGATCATCAAGGACGGGGCCAAGATGTCCAAGTCCAGAGGCAATGTGGTGAGTCCTGATATCCTCATTGACAAATATGGGGCAGATACGCAGCGTCTCTATATCCTTTTTATCGGTCCACCCCAAAAGGACGCCGAGTGGAATGACCGTGGTGTGATTGGCGCCCACCGGTTTCTGAATCGTTTATGGCAGAAGATTACCGATTATGAAGAGGCGTATGCCAGAGTACAGCGGACGGAGATTCATATCAAGAAACTTTCACCTGAGGCAAAGACCCTTTACCGCCTAACGAATCAGACGATTAAAAAGGTTACTGAAGATTTGGAAACTTCCTGGCATTTCAATACCGCCATCGCTTCGGTGATGGAGTTACTAAACAATGTAGATTCGTTTCATGTGGTTGTACCTCGCAATGCAGCGGAAGAGCTTAATTTTAATGTCTTTCGCCACACGATGGAGACTATCCTTTTGTTAATGGCTCCATTGGTTCCGCATATTAGCGAGGAATTGTGGGAGATCATGGGACACAAACCGAGCATCTTTCATCATGCATGGCCTGCATACGATAAAAATGCCATTCAGGAGGAGACGGTGGAAATCGTTATCCAAGTCAACAGCAAAGTCCGAAGTCATCTGTCCGTGCCGGTTGATATCAGTGAAGACGAACTGAAAAAGCGCGTATTGAGCAATGAACGGATTGCCGGATTTTTGAATGGCAAGAAGATCGTCAATATCATTATCATTCCAAAAAAACTGGTGAATGTCGTGGTGAAATAACGAGGCATTCGGTTCCCGGTGGTCAGCCGTTACTTTGTATGGTTATCCAGTTTTACAAGTTCTACTTTAATATTTGCCATTGCAAGGATCTCTTTGGCGAGGGCGTCGGGATAGTCGGTGAGGGTAACGATACGTTTTATCCCGGCATTTACAAGCATTTTTGCGCACAGGGAACAGGGATAGGTAGTGCTGTATAAGGTTGCTCCGGCAATTTTTATCCCATAATGCGACGCCTGGAGCAGGGCGTTCATTTCGGCATGGAGTCCGCGGCAGAGTTCGTGACGTTCCCCTGGAGGCACCTTGAGCTGTTCCCGCAAACAGCCAATATCCAAACAGTGCTGAAGCCCGCTCGGCGCTCCGTTATAGCCTGTCGTCAGGATGTGTTTATCCATCACCAGCACTGCCCCTACCTGACGCCGTAAACAGGTGGATCGTTGGGCTACTTCCCTGGTGATCCGCAAAAAATATTCATCCCACGATGGCCTTTGAGACATCTTATTTCCCAATAAAGGTTCCAGGGGCTCTTTAATCTTGCTATTGAGGTTTTTTATTCAGGCAGATGAAAGGTACATGGTGCTTTTTATCTGTTCCCTATAAAAAAAACAGTTTTAAGCATATCTACAAAAAACACAGGATTCACGGATTTTTTTATCTGTGAATCCCGCATTTTCCAAGGTGTTTATTGCCCGGAAACTCTGCCTCGTATAAATACCACAGTCTAGAAACGCTGCCTGCCGCCTCGTCCTTCTCCCCTGCTTCCGCCTCGCCCGCCACTTCCACCGCGTCCACCACCTCCACGACCACCACCGCCACGGTCAGTTCTCGGTTGGGCTTCATTGACGTTCAGCGGACGCCCCTTCAACTCCTTGCCGTTCATACCGGCAATTGCCGCCTGGGCTTCGGCCTTTCCGGGCATCTCAAGAAATCCGAATCCTCTCGGTTCTCCAGTGAATTTATCTTTAATAATTGTTACCGATGTAACCTGTCCGAAGGCTTTAAAAGCCTCTTCCAAGTCCTCCTGGGTTACCTCACGCGCCAAATTGCCCACATAAATATTCATTCAAATCTCCTGTTTTGTATACATTCCAGAGAATGTAAATACACTGATTTCGTCTGACGCCAGACTGTACGGAAATCCCTTCTAAAAAACAATAGAGGATATAATACTTAATATACGCTTAAAATGCCAGAGAATTTGAAAATGCCTCACAAACCCGGTCTCGAAAAGCCTCATTCCCGGCCCTTGTCATGCAATGGTGAGAAGCGGAAAGATTTTTGAAAAGATTTTCTGTTTACGGGCAGGCAATCATCTTTAGATTAATAACGAAAGGTATTGGCAAGCAGTTTATAATATGGGAAATTCCGTCCGGGGCAATCCGTCTGCCTGCAATGCCTGTGCATGATTACATTTTCCGAGGTGATATGACATCTATTCTGCAGATATTCTACCAATACCGAAAGCGAAGCCATTTGTGCCGTCGTTGGACGAGATTGGTTAAAGTTTCCCACAAGGCATATTCCTATGCCATAATGATTGTATTCCTCAACACCGGCATGGGCGCCGTCTATCTGATCTAACCATCTATTACCGATCTCAATCTTTCCGTCAGGGGTACCATTTCCATTCCCTATCACAAAATGATATCCCAGTCCATTCTCCCACCCCTTTTTTCTTCTGTGATATTTATCAAATTCATCGGCGCTGCCAGATGCCGTGGCGCTGTGATGAATAACGATGTATTTCCAGTCCCGTACAAAATAATGGTTCAGTTGGCTTGTAATATAAGGTTCCGCTTTTTTACGGGGTTTTGCAGTAGGCATTGTACTTTCGGGAGGTTTCACTGTAGTCAATGGTCTGGGAGTAGGAGGCGTATAACAACCAGACATGACAAGGATGACAAGAAAAGACACGCAAATATATATTTTCAACCGAAAGCGCATGGATATTCTCCTGAATTAATTAGCCTGCTTTTGGGGACTTTTTACGCTACAGAGACACCACGTCACAAAGAAAAACTTAGCGCCTCCTCCACCTATCCCCCCTCTGGAAGGGAACTCAGGGGGAAGGGGCAACTTTGAAATTCCTGTACCACAGGATACGCAAATAATATGCCTTGTTATTTAAGAGTCATCCTTAAGGATAATTATCTACACGTATGCAGGAGATAAGTAGTAATGATTATGGTATATACAACTGATCTATTCCGTATATCCATTATTGGACTTATTTACGTTTCTTTGCCTGTAAAGGTAAGTAGAGAGAAGTATTCATCGTGGGTTTTTGTGCCTTTTGTAGGAATTTTAAACAAGATAATAAGAATGGGTTCGCACAGTTTAACTCATCCTTACTTTTACTTTCGCTATTTTATTTAGTTTGTTTTATTAAGCCTCAATCATCTCGATATTTGTTCGCGGGACGGTGGCAGTGGAACCGTCGGGAAATTCGACATCGAGGATGCGTACGGTGGCCTCGGTTTCTACCTTTTGAGGGGTAAAGGGGAGTGACTTGATCTTGCCAATCTTTCCAAAGTATGGCACGCGGATGATCCTTACCGGATCCCCAATTTCCATGCCTCTGTCTATGGGCTTGTCCAGTTCTTCTCCGGATGTCTTGTTTGTAGTAGTATTATGCGGAATAATGATTTCCGGTCTTACCACACCAGCCCGAATCTGTGTAGCGCCATTAATCGAGGTTTTAGCTCCTGTGCGGGATTTTAAAAGTTCAAATGTCCTCTGTGCCATCTGAATCTTGCCGAAACCTTCGGTAATGATGAGCGTGATACCGATTTCTTCCGAGCCTGTAATGGCTACTCCCAGGTCATACCCAAGAAGTTTCTTAAGGTCTTCGTCATCGAACCCGCCCACAATGATGCCTCTGACGCCCGTCTTCTTTGCCTTATCAATAACGTCATGCTGGATAAAGGAGCCGCCCACAATAATCTTGTCTTTGTGCGCCGGCAGGATACGGTCTGCCGTGAGTATGTCGTCAGGCTTATTTACAGCAATAGCGAGTTCACCCACAGTCTCACCGCCCACGCCAAAGATACCCTGGATAAAGGTGGCCGTTGTCTCCATAACCACACCCTCTTTTTCCATAACTTCTATCACAGTTCCATCTATATGTGCATGTACCTGGATTGGTTTTGGAGGTTCTCTCAAAAGGACCTGACCCGTTACTGCCGATATGCTTTCAATCGTACCGGTGATGGGTGAATGCAAGACGGCCTTTAACATCTTGACCCACGGTTTGGTCTCGGCGATGGGTTCGTCCTTCCGGACAGAGTCGCCTTCCTTTTTCAGCATGTATTCCCGGAGGTCTTTGGGCTGAATACCCAGGCGATTCACGGCATTGATGGCATGTACCTTGCCGGGCAAATGCGTCCTGGCAACAACGTCCTCTGCCTTCAGGACATCGCCCTTTTTGACGATGACATCTCCTAACAGTGGTAGAACGCGCTGGCTCGTGACCTTTGTCCTTTCAGCTATGCGTAAACCTGGTGTGTATGCGTGAGTCATGGTTTATTTAAAAATCTCAAAATGAAAAATTTAAATTGAAAATTGCAAAATTATTTTATTTTTGCATTAAAATTCAGTTTCTTATTCCGGATAGGCATCAATTGCTTTGGCCCATTGCTGGAGTTGTTTTACCCTTGATGCCTTATCCTTTGCAAGTGTGATGGGTTTCCCGCGGGTATCAATGACAATACCCACAACTCCCCCAAAAATTTTCTTGATAATGGGTTTCCCTTTGCCTGCTCCAACATCAAAATTTTTTGCGGGCAAAACCTCGATTTCCGCTGTTTGATCAATACCAAGCGGACGGACACGTAACTCCCCGTATAAAAGTGATTCCTCAATCTTGTTGCCATCGGGCATCGCAATTTTATAGGAGATACATTTTTCCTGAAGTTTTCCAGTATTGCCTTTAACGAGAGAGACGCACGTGCCTAAATGGATCAAACAATCTTTCTCGAAAACCTCTGTGGCAGCCTGTTCATTTACCGTAGAAAGAACACCCAGGTGCGGCATCATGAATATACTATCTACGGCGATCCGTGTGATACCCTCGGGCTGGAAGGCGTCAATCATCATGAGCATGGCCTGCGACCTGCGCGGCGCATGAGAGAGCACGCCGCCGCTGCCTACCAGCAGGTCCAGCTTCAGCATATCGACGAGCGTTTCACCGGGAACTTCCTGTTTAAATGCCTCAGAGATGTCGCGTTCCCGCTGGACACCTTTCAGCCCGACTGCGAGGGATTTGTGCTGTTCAAAAGACACCCTGAGCGCTTCGCGCGATATGGCCTGCTCGATCTTCAACTCTTCCAATGTTTGAGGGATTGTCGTGGGACGGATCATCTTGTTTTTAATCCTGTTTCTGAGGTCGGATTCGTCAATATCAAATGGCATCCACCTCAAAATATTCTCAAGCCCGGCCTCAGCCAGCACGTTGGAAATACTGTAACTCATCCCCAGATTTGCGCTGACGGTGCGGTTGAAGATTTCGCCATATACGGAAAAGACATCCGTCGTGGCGCCGCCGATATCCACACCCACTACGTTGATGTTGTTTTTTCTGGCAATCGTCTGCATAATGAGTCCAACTGCGCCAGGCGTGGGCATAATGGGCGCACCCGTCCATGACATGAGTTTTTTGTATCCAGGCGCCTGCGCCATGACGTGTTCGAGAAAGAGTTTCTGGATTTCCTGTCGTGCCGGAAAGAGGTTTTCCCGTTCCAGCGTGGGGCGAATATTATCAGTAATGTTGAGGGCTGCTTTTTTACTTAATATTTCCTTAATCTTTTCGCGGGCTTCCTTATTGCCTGCATAGATAACGGGGAGTTGAAAGGTCATGCCCAGCCGCGGCTTTGGATTGGCGGCAGAGATGTATTCTGCCAGCTCGACCACATGGGTAACGGTGCCGCCGTCCGTGCCGCCGGAAAGGAGTATCATATCAGGTCTCAGATGCCGGATACGGTCGATCTTTTCGTGTGGAAGACGCTGGTCATTGGAGGCAATGACGTCCATGACAATCGCGCCTGCCCCGAGCGCAGCACGCTGGGCGCTTTCTGCCGTCATCGTCTTTACGGCGCCTGCCACCATCATCTGAAGACCGCCGCCGGCACTGCTGGTGGAGACGTAGATATCCACCCCAATGTTTCCCTGTGCCGGTGTGATAATCTTCTCTCCGTCCAGGATTTTCCGTCCCGAGAGTTCTTCCACCTCTGCAAATGCATTGAGCACACCGCGTGTCACATCCTCAAACGGCGCTTCTACCGTGGTGGGCGACTCTCCCCGAAAAGTCTGGCGATACACCCCGTCCTTCTTTTCAATCAGGATGGCCTTGGTAGTAGTGCTGCCGCAGTCTGTGGCTATAATAACGTTCAATTCATCAACCTCATTCAATGTAATGGTTCACCGCGAAGGAGTGACGAGTGGCGAGTGACGTGTGTCTCGTCACCCGCCACTCGTCACTTTTTTTACTTCTTCTCTGCGTCCTTTGCGTCTCTGCGGTGAACATCTACTTTTTCTATTTCTTCGATAATCTTTTTGATGCCTTCTCTTTTTTCGAGGATACCCTGGAATATGTCATATTCTGCAGGCGTAAAGAAAAAGGTTAAGAAGGGTCTGAAAAATACCATCATTTGACTTCCAATATAATTGAGCGGTTGTGCACATTCAAGAAACATTGCGGCCGGGAGCGCAAGTTTTCTTTTCCGGATTACAGCAACCAGCTTCAAAATAACGGCTCGTTCCTTTTCGCTCAACGCCTTATTTTCGTGAGATGTTCCAGTACCAAAGGCATGTTTGAACTCCTGCCTGATAGATTGTCCGTCTACCTTGGGAAGATAGGAGCAAATTTTTGATAAAATATTTTGTAAATACATAGTGTTTAGCATCCTATCAAAATAGTATCATTTTTGTCAAAATTAAAATACTTTCAATGCCCACAGCAGGTACATTTTACTTGTAATTATAAGCCCATCTGCCTATAATAAAAACGCAATTGTTCAGCGGTCAGCTTTCAGCAATCAGGATTGAATGATAAAAGTTGCTTAAAAATTTATGCCGTTTGTCCGGCAGGTAAGGGATTGACAATAAACAATCTGAACAAGTTTGTTGACCGCCACTTGAAGGTCAGGCAGTGTCAGGGCTAAAGCCCAATTCAGATAAGACCGTCACTAACTCCAGCCTTAAGGCTGGGGTTAGTGGGTACACGGACTACCGGGGCTTTAGCCCTGATGGCACTGTAACATGAAGTGTTCATGTTATTTATTGTCAATTCCTAATAGCAAAAAGCCACATGGTTAGAGATGCCAAAAATTTACTATGGGTTTTGAGGAAGGGGAGATAGGTAATGCCATATCGGGCATGGTTTCAGTGTATTGCAGGGTGTGATGAAAAATACGAACTGAACGAGGTTATCTACCAGTGTAAAAAGTGCGGTGACCTGCTGGAGGTCAAACACGATATGGATAAGCTTCGCAGGCACAATCCTGAACATTGGAAGAAGCTCTTTGACGAGCGTTACAGGCGTTCCAGGTGGCCTTACGGAAGTTCCGTCTGGGGCAAGAAGGAATGGGTTTGCCCCAAAGTCGATAACGAGAACGTCGTTTCCTTGTACGAAGGCGGAAGCAACCTCTTCTGGGCTGAACGACTCGGGAAGGAAATTGGACTCGAAGACTTATGGATCAAACAGTGTGGAAATGCCCACACAGGCTCTTTTAAAGACCTGGGAATGACCGTGCTGGTTTCTATGGTCAAGCAGATGATTGCCGAAGGCAAGAATATTCCCGCGGTTGCCTGCGCTTCTACCGGAGATACATCCGCTGCCTTAGCGTCGTACTGTGCTGCTGCGGGTATTCTGGCAATTGTGTTTCTGCCAAAGAACAAGGTGTCTCACGCACAACTCATCCAGCCCATCGCAAACGGCGCCCTCACCTTGTCTCTCGATACGGATTTCGATGGATGCATGAAGCTGGTAAAGGAGATTTGCGGTAAAAACAATATCTACCTGGCCAACTCCATGAATTCCCTCCGCATCGAAGGGCAAAAGACGGTAAGTATAGAAATAGTCCAGCAGTTTGACTGGGAGGTGCCTGACGTTGTGATTGTGCCCGGAGGGAATTTGGGTAACACTGCCGCTTTAGGAAAAGGATTTCTCATGATGAAGGAATTGGGCTTGATACATAAACTGCCTCGTATCGTTTGCGCGCAGGCCGCAAAGGCAAACCCTCTGTACCTTAGTTATTTGAACGGTTTTAGAGAATTTAAACCTGTGAAGGCGCAGAAGACACTCGCCAACGCCATCCAGATAGGCGACCCTGTCAGTTATAAAAAGGCGATCAAGGTCTTGAAAGAGTTCCATGGTATTGTAGAGCAGGCAACGGAGGATGAGCTTGCGAATGCTTCTGCACAGTCTGACAGAACGGGGCTGTTCAGTTGTCCCCACACAGGAGTAGCCCTTGCAGTGCTAATGAAATTGCTGGATAAGAAAGAGATAAAGCCCCAGGAAAGGGTTGTTGTCATTTCTACTGCGCATGGTTTAAAATTCCCCGAATTTAAGATACAATATCATGAAAATACGCTGGAAGAAGTAACCCCACGCTTTGCAAATCTTCCTGTAGAAGTTCCTCCACAGTACGATGCGGTAAGAACGGCTATCTACCGTAAGCTCGAACAAGCATCTTCATAAAAGCCGCCATTTTGTTTCGTAGATTAAATTCCTTGACAAAAAGTAAGCTGTTCTTATAATAATTTTTGGAAGTACGGAATCATTTAGAAATAATAAATTTTATTATTTTTTATAAAATCCTCCCTCAAAAATTTCTGTAATCACATATAACAATAGTATTGTGTATACGGAGAAGTACGTATGAATTATTTTAAGACAACTATATTACTAATTGCCTTAACCCTGCTGCTTGTGTGGGTTGGCAGTATGTTTGGCGGCAGGCAGGGTGCGGTATTTGCGTTTGCTATTGCGATGGGTATGAATTTTTTCAGCTACTGGTTCAGCGATAAAATTGTCCTCAAGATGTACGGTGCAAAGGAAGTATCGGATCGGGAGTCGCCTGCGTATTGTGGGATTGTTAAAGAATTGGTGACACGCGCCGGACTTCCCATGCCCAGGACGTATGTCATCCCGACTCAGGCCATGAATGCCTTTGCGACGGGTAGAAATCCCGGCCATGCCGCTGTCGCAGTTACCGAGGGAATGCTTAATTCCCTTTCTCGCGAAGAACTCCGGGGTGTATTGGGGCATGAATTGGCCCACGTCAGGAATCGGGATATTTTAATTTCAACTATTGTGGCAACGATTGCAGGCGCCGTTATGATGCTGGCGAACATGGCGCGATGGGCGTCCATCTTTGGCGGATATGGCGGCAGGAATGACGAGGAAGAGGGGGGTGGGGGAGGCGGTTTTGCAATTTTGTTTTTAGCTATTCTGGCCCCTATTGCCGCCCTTTTAATTCAGATGGCCATCTCCCGTTCTCGGGAGTATGCCGCTGACAAAGGGGGAGCGCTATTGACCGGAAGTCCGCTGGGGTTAGCCAGCGCCCTTGAAAAATTACAACAGGCAGCGATGGTTAGACCAATGGACGCAGGTCAGACGACTGCGCATTTGTTTATTGTAAATCCATTAAGCGGTCGTTCATTTGCTGCGATTTTTAGCACTCACCCACCCATCGAAGAACGGATCAAGAGACTCAGGGCAATGGCTTAGCAAAGAGTGTGTTTTAAAAATGGTAATTTACTTGGAGGAACTTGAATGGTGCACTATACTTGCGATATGTGCGGAAAACCATTGCTGGCAGACGAAGATATTCGGTATGTGGTGAAGATCGAGGTTTATACCGCATGTGACGCTATGGAGATGGATGACGATATGGACGAAGAAATCGAGGAGATGGAAGCAGAGAACGAGAGTGAGGACGATGCGGCTGACCCTGCCGAGATGTTGGAAAACGGAGAATATAAAACCTTCCGTTTTGATTTGTGCACCAAGTGTCATGAGAAATATTTGCAAGACCCTTTATTTTTAAAGTCGTGGAATCGAACACGATTTTCAGAAAATTAAATTTCTATTCGTTAGAATAACAATCATCCACAGTTGCTTACGTTTTGCCAGAGAAGACGAAGCATGCTGCTATGTTAAGAACAATCTATGGGAATGACAATAACAGAGAAGATCATCGCTGCGCACTCCGGTCTCGAAGAGGTACATCCGGGACAATTCGTTTACGCAAATGTGGATATCTGCCTGGGCAATGACATTACCGCCCCTATCGCTATAGACGAATTTGAAAAGGCAGGCATACAGGACGTCTTCGATCCGGAAAAAATTGTTCTGGTTCCCGATCATTTTACCCCCAATAAAGACATTAAATCTGCCCAACAGTCGAAATCCCTGAGAAGCTTTGCTGAAAAACACCGATTAAAGCATTACTTCGAAATAGGCCGGATGGGTATCGAACATGCCCTCCTGCCGGAAAAAGGAATTGTAGCGCCCGGCGATCTCGTAATCGGCGCCGATTCTCATACCTGTACCTACGGCGCGCTTGGGGCGTTTTCAACAGGCGTTGGAAGCACCGACCTTGCTGCATGTTTCGCCACGGGAAAGGTGTGGCTCAAGGTGCCTGAATCGATTAAGTTTGTCTTTCACGGCAAGGTAAAAAACTGGACGTCTGGAAAGGACTTGATACTTTATACGATCGGGAAGATCGGCGTCGACGGCGCCCTTTACAAGGCAATGGAATTTACTGGAAGCGCCATCAGCCAACTGCCAATGGACGACCGTTTTGCCATGTGTAACATGGCGATCGAGGCCGGCGCCAAGAGCGGTATTATCGCCTCCGATAAAAATACCGAAGAATATATAAAAGGCAGGGTAACGAAAAAATATGCGCTGTACCAGAGCGACCCAACATGCAGTTATACGAAAACATACGAATTTAATGCTGATGAGATTTCGCCCCAAATAGCCCTCCCCAGCCTGCCGGAAAATACAAAACCAGTGGAAGAGGTTTCTGGCATTAAGATCGATCAGGTGGTCATAGGCTCTTGTACCAACGGAAGAATCTCAGACCTCCGGGTAGCAGCACAAATTCTCAAAGGGAAAAAGGCACACCATTCCATTCGGCTTATTATTATACCGGCAACTCAGGATATTTACAAACAGGCGCTCCAGGAAGGATTGATCGAGGTATTTATTGATGCGGAGGCGGTGGTTTCCACTCCGACATGCGGGCCTTGCCTGGGTGGACACATGGGAATCCTGGCAGAAGGAGAACGGGCGTTGTCAACAACCAACCGCAACTTCGTCGGCCGTATGGGACACCCAAAAAGCGAAATATATTTATGCAGTCCTGCCGTTGCAGCGGCCTCCGCCATTACGGGAAAGATTACACCGCCCGATGAAGTGGTAAAGAGTTGAGGCAACCCTTAGTGTTTTGAGATTTTAGACTAAGTTCCTTAGCCAAGAAATTTGATCTCGATAACGTGCTAGCGTGTATGGAGAATAAAAGATGATCATAGAAAAAGACTTAAAAAAAAATTTGAGTTTGGAATTGCCAAAAGAGTTACTTAAAAAGGCAAATCTCTTTGGGAAGGTTAGCATTATTGTTGAAGAAAATGAGATTATTATTAAAAAGGTATCAAAAAAAACTGTAACAATAGCGAAAATGGTTGGCTTGGGGAAAGGGATTTTCAATAAGGATTCTGTAACCCTTCAAAAAGAACTTAGAAGGTAAAGAAAATCCGGTGTATGAAGCCGGAAGATTACCTGAAAAAATTGAAAATGGAAGGGACAACAAATTAATTCATTGTGTTGTCAGCATATTCAGATTACGTAATAAATTATGGAAAGTTATGAATAAAACAATGTCTCAAAAAAAATATATAGGTTTAGATATCGGCTCGGTTAGCGTAAAGGCGGTATTAATCAACGAACGCAAGGAAATTCTGGAAAACCACTACGTCCGTTCACACGGTCAAACGGTAGAAACATTTCTCCTTGTCCTGAAAGATATATTCAACAGAACCCATATCGATGATATTGACGGCATAGCCATTACAGGGACGGGCGGGAAACTCGTATCGGAATTAATGAACATCGCCTTTATCAATGAGGTCGTTGCGCACAGCACAGCAACGACTACCCTCTATCCGGAGGTTCGCACCATTATTGAAATCGGCGGAGAGGACTCAAAACTCATGCTTATTGAGCGCGATTCGTCCACACAGCAGACAAAGGTCTCCGATTTTTCAATGAACACCATGTGCGCTGCGGGCACAGGTTCGTTTTTAGACCAACAGGCAACAAGGCTCGGTGTTGCCATTGAAAAAGAATTCGGAGAACTTGCCTTAAAATCCAAAAACCCGCCGCGCATTGCCGGACGCTGCAGCGTGTTTGCCAAGACAGACATGATCCATTTGCAGCAGGAAGGCACCCCTGTGTATGATATTGTAGCGGGGTTATGCTATGCGATGGCCAGAAATTTCAAGAGCAACATCGGGAAGGGAAAGGAATTTTCGAAACCTATCGTCTTCCAGGGCGGGGTTGCTGCAAATGTGGGTATGATCAAGGCTTTCGAAGATACCCTGGAACTCAAACCGGGCGAACTGGTCATTCCAAAATATTTTAACGTAATGGGGGCGATCGGTTCTGTGTTCACGATTATGGACAAGGGCATCCATTCGCCCTTCCGCGGATTCAAAGAAATTGAAGAATACCTGAGAAACCGCAGCGCAAAGCCATCGAACCTTGAACCCCTTCACTCGGACAATTACAAAATCATAGAGAATACCCATTCCATCGCTGGCAATGAAAAGATCGAGGCGTACGTTGGCGTTGATGTAGGTTCGATCAGCACAAATATTGTCGTTACCGATAAACATAAAAACGTCCTGGCAAGACGTTACCTCATGACGGCAGGCAGACCGCTTGAGGCTGTAAAGCAAGGACTTTATGAAGTCGGTTTGGAGGTGGGAGATAAAGTGATTGTCTGCGGCGCCGGAACTACAGGTTCCGGGCGTTACCTGACGGGCGACTTTATCGGCGCCGACATTGCAAAAAATGAGATTACCGCCCACGCCACCGCTGCTGCAAATGTGGATAAAAATGTGGATACGATCTTTGAAATCGGCGGGCAGGATTCCAAGTTTATCCGGCTGGAAAACGGGGCTATCGTGGATTTTGCCATGAATAAGGTATGCGCCGCCGGTACGGGTTCGTTCCTGGAAGAACAGGCAGAAAAGCTCAGCGTGAGTATTAAAGGCGAATTCAGCAAAAAGGCCCTTTCATCGTGTTGCCCCTCCCATCTTGGCGAACGGTGTACGGTCTTTATGGAATCCGACCTCAACCATCATCAGCAGCGCGGGACGTCCAAAGAAGACCTGTTGGCAGGACTAAGTTATTCTGTGGTGCTGAACTTTATCAACAGGGTCGTCGAGGACAGAAAGATCGGAGATACCATATTCTTCCAGGGTGGGGTGGCAGCCAATCGCGGTGTGAAGGCGGCATTCGAAAAGGTGACGGGGAAAAAAGTCATCGTCCCTCCTCACCACGATATTATGGGCGCCATTGGTTCTGCCATTATTGCGATGGAAGAAAGGACGTGGGAAAAGTCCAGGTTCAAAGGGTTTGACCTTCGTCACAAGAGATATGAACTTACCTCCTTCGTTTGCAAGGATTGTTCGAATATTTGCGAGATCAGACAGGTCAATATCGAGGGTGAAAACCCTCTGTACTACGGAAGCCGGTGCGGTAAATTCGACGATGAGAGGTCTTTGAAAAAAGGAAAACATTTACCCAGGCTCTTCCGGGAAAGAAAAGATGCGCTCTTTAATACCTATAAGAAAAACAAACCAGACCGGCCAATAGGAAAAAAAATCGGGATACCGCAAGTGTCCACCTTCTATGACCTTTACCCTATGTGGAAGGCATTTTTCATCGAGTTGGGTTTTGATGTTATAACCTCAAGCGATACCAATAAAGATATTATTTATAATGGTGTGGAAGTGATTACCGCAGAAACCTGCTTCCCCATCAAGGTAGCACACGGGCATGTAATAGATATGCTGGATAGGGATATTGACTATCTGTTCCTGCCCAGCGTCGTTAATTTAACCCATTCCAGTCCGAGACTCACACACTCGTACGCATGTCCTTACGTCCAGTGTATTCCGTACCTCGTCAATTCGGCCATTGATTTTAAGGGAAAGAAGTTTGAGGTCTTATCTCCCGTCATCCATTTTGAATATGGAGAGGAGTTTGTAAATAAGACCATGAGGCAAATTGCAAAAAGCCTGGGAAGGACGGGAGAGAGTGTAGAAACAGCCATACGAGTTGCACGCGAGGCGCTGCAAACGTTTAACAAAACCCTGGAGGCGCGCGGACGGGAGATTCTGGGTAAACTGGGAGAAAATGAAAAGGCATTCGTACTCATCAGCCGCTCCTATAACGGATGCGATACCGGTATGAATCTCGGCCTGCCTGAGAAATTGCGTGATTTGGGGATATTGACCATTCCTTTGGATTTCTTAACGCTGGATATCGAAGAAGTGAGCCATGACTATCCAAATATGTATTGGAAGACGGGGCAAAAATTTCTGGCAGCAGCCCGATTGATAGCCAGAGACAAGAGACTTTATCCTTTATATATAACCAACTTTGGCTGCGGTCCTGACTCGTTTATCACGAAATTTTTTACCAAGGAATTGGGCGGAAAACCCTGCTTAACCATAGAAATTGACGAGCACAGCTCTGACGTTGGAGCAATAACCCGATGCGAGGCATTTATCGACAGCCTGAAAAATGTAAAACCCACCTCGAACGGTAAAAAGTTAAGAGACGATGTCCCGATACGCACCCTGGCAGAGAAAAAGAAACGCACGATCTACATTCCCTATATGTGTGACCATGGGAGGATGATTGCTGCGTCTATGAAAACTCATGGAGTGCTGGCAGAGGCGCTGCCCATGGCGAATAAGCAATCGATTGATATTGGCCGGAAATTTACTTCGGGGAAGGAATGTTACCCTGCAATCCTTACAACAGGGGATATCGTAAAAAAGGCATTAAGCCCTGATTTTGACCCGGAGGCAAGCGCCTTCTTTATGGCGACGGCATCCGGCCCGTGCCGCTTCGGCCAGTACAACAAATTTCACCGCATGGTTCTGGATGATCTCGGGTTTAACAACGTGCCGATATACACCATGGACCAGGGAGAGAACTATGGCGAAGATACCGACAGCCTGGGCACCCACTTCCGCAAACTGGCGTGGAACGGTATTATGTACATTGACCTCCTGCAAAAATTGCAAAGGGAGACGAGACCTTATGAATTGAATAAAGGTGAAGCGGACGCCGTATATGAAACCTTTGTGAAAAAGGCAGAAGTGGCGCTCGAAAAACGCGTGAGTTTGGTTGGACCTGCCAGAGAAGCCAGGGACGCATTTGCAAAAATAAAAGTCGACCGGAGCAAACCCAGGCCATTGATTGGCGTTATCGGGGAAACCTATGTAAGATGCAATGAGTTTGCAAACAATTTCCTTGCCAGGAGCATTGAACGGCTGGGCGGAGAGGCATTTATTCCTCCTTTCTCCGAATGGATTAATTACATTGCTCATTGCCGCAGGGAGTCCTGTCTCTTCGAAAAAGATTACAAGGGCTTTTTCGGAGAATTTATCTCTGATATCGTCCAGCGGTATGATGCTTATAAATTAACACAGGTGTTTAAAGGCAGCGTGAGGCATTTCTTGAAAGATGCGTCTATTAAGGAACTCATCAAGAAAGGAAAACCGTATATCGACGACTCTTACAAAGGCGATCCCGTGCTCAGCATTGGAAAGGCAATTGAATACGTAGAGGAAGGGTTTGACGGCATTGTCAATGTGATCCCCTTCCACTGCATGCCCGGTACGGTAGTGAACGGCGTGCTTGAGAGGTTTCAGAGGGATTTTTACGGCATGCCCTGCCTGAAACTCTCCTTTGACGGCCAGGCGCAGACAAATGAGGAAACCAGGTTAGAGGCATTTATGCATCAGGCATATCAAAGGATGGAAGGCAGACTAAATTCAAAAAAACACGGTGCGGTGAAACATAAACAAAAAGATGCAGCAGGCAGCAGGCAGATGGCTGCCAGCAAAGGATGATTTTACGATAGTATTGTCCGGTTAGGTATTTGCTGGTCTTATTTTATTGCTCTCATGATGTCATTCCCGCATGTTTTTAGCGGGAATCCAGGAAAAACAATACCCACTGGATACCCGATAAAAGCGTTCGGGTATGACAAAGTCGTGCCCGCAAATTTCTAACCGGACAACGCTGATTTTACGAATGCAGAAAACGTCTCCGTAGTTTAAAAGGAAGGACGGATTTTGAAAACAGGCACAAAAAGGGGGGTGGTTACAGGAAAATCATAAATAATATTTTATTAAATACTTATGTTAATTTTTTGTGAAAACATAAGGAGATTTGGATGCAAAATGATTACAGATTAGGATGGTTACAGGAAACGGCTTTGCAAGTGATTATTGTTAGATGGGTTACAAGGGGCACTGGCGGGTTCAGGTTTGCAACCTGAACCCATGAGTTTATTAGTGTGATAAGCCTATGCCCTAGCGGAAAAAATCAACAATATAAAAAGTTGGTTCAAATTGCAAATTTGAACCCGCGTAGACCAAAAAGGCACAATAGACAGTAGGCAGTTGGCAATTAGCGGAAGAAATATATAAACATTCGCGAGGTTATAATGAAAGGAAAAAGCTGGAAGTTTGGGGATAATATCAATACCGACGAGATTATTCCGGCACGGTATCTGAATACTATCGATACGAAAGAGCTGGCGTCTCACTGTATGGAAGACGCCGATCCAAATTTTATGAAAAAGGCCAAGGCAGGCGATGCCATCGTTGCGGGGGATAATTTCGGGTGCGGTTCTTCTCGTGAGCATGCGCCAATCGCCATCAAGGCTGCCGGGCTTTCGTGCGTCATAGCAAAGTCCTTTGCCCGCATATTCTTCAGAAACGCCATTAATATTGGATTGCCTATTTTTGAATGTCCAGAAGCAGCCGAACAAATTCGAGAAGGCGACGAAATAGAAGTGAATCTCACAAGCGGAGAAATCCTGGATCTTACAACAAAGAAACGGTTTAAATTCGAGCCATTTCCCAGGGAAATGCAGGAAATTATCCAGGCCGGGGGATTGATGAATTTTGTAAAAAAGAAAATGAAAGTTGCATAATCCCCCATACCGCTCTTGATATAGCAAAAATTTACGATTTACGAATTACGATTTGAGACTTCGTCGTGAGCGCTCAGTCGAACGATTGAGACAATCGTAAATCTAAAATTTTAGCTCTGTTCCTGTTTGTACCTGGTTTGCCCAGGTTAAGAATTTCAAACGTTTTTTCAACCACAGCCATGCAAACCTTAGAAATTAAAAAAGACATCCACTGGGTCGGGGTGTTAAACGCCACCCTCAGGGTATTTGATGTAGTGTTTGAAACTCGTTTTGGCACTACCTATAATTCTTACCTTATTCAAGCGGATAAACCCACCCTCATCGATTGTGTCCATGAAAAGTTTGCCGGGGAATTTCTTGATAAACTCCGGTCATTAATCAACCTCAAGGATATCCATTATATTGTCGTTAACCATACCGAAATGGACCACTCAGGGGCATTGAGTTATGTATTGAAAGAAAATCCGAATGTCCAAATCCTATCCACGAAGACCGCGGCGCTTTTCCTGAAAAACATGCTTCCCATGGATTTTAAAGGAAAGGCCGTGGAGGATGGCGAGTGTATCAGTCTGGGCAATAAACAATTGAAGTTCATCCATGCGCCATACTGGCATTGGCCGGATACCATGTTTACGTATGCAGGAGAAGACCGTGTGCTTTTTCCCTGTGACGGGTTTGCAACTCATTTTTGTGATGAACGGCTTTTTGACGACCGTGTGGACGATTTCGCTCCTGATTTCAGGCATTATTATGAGCACATCATGGGACCTTACCGGAAGAAGATACTCGAGGCAATCGAAAAGATTAAAGGTTTACATATCCAGTTGATTGCCCCAAGCCACGGTCCCATCCTTCGCACCGATCCATGGAAATACATTAATGCATACAAAGATTGGAGCACACCGAGAAAGGACCCCAATAAAAGGCTGATATTGGTCTTTTATGCGTCCATGTATGGAAACACAAAGAAAATGGCGGAAGCAGTAGCCAAAGGGGCGTCAATAATGAATACGGAGGTCAAATTGTTCGATGCTGCCGGTGTATCGCCTGAATTTATGAGATGTGAGATTGAGTCTGCGGATGGCATGCTATTTGGTTCATCTACAATAAATGGAGATGCCTTGCGTCCCCTCTGGGATATTATTAATGTTATGTTCAGCGTAAATAGCAAAGGGAAGAAGTGCGCTACCTTCGGCACGTACGGATGGAGCGGAGAGGCGACCCGACTCATGGAAGACCGTTTAAAAGGTCTTAAGCTTAACGTTGTCCAGCCTCCCTTTAAGGTTAATTTTACACCTACCGAGGAAGACTTAAAAAAATGCGGCATCTTCGGGTATGACTTTGCCAGGTCCCTTTAAACAAAGATTCGTTTAACCCATCCGACTATTAGTAATAGTTCACCGCAAAGGCGCAAAGAACGCAAAGGTATTATTTTTTAGAAAGTAACTGCTGAAAATTACTGAAAAACCTTGTGATTTTATTACAGAAGAAGCTTCTTGTGTGAAGTTTTTTTCTCGTTCCTTCCCCTTTCTCCTCCTCTGGAGGGGGCCACGGGTAAGGGCATCCTTTGCGTCTTTGCTATGGGCTGAACTGTTATGACTATCGAGACTCTCTAGCCAGCATATAGAGAAATTGCTGCGCATATCCTGCATACCTCCCAAAATATTTTGGGGCAAAATCCTGCAATTCCCGATTTGACACAATCTGGTTTTTAAAATACAGTTTTTGAAGAATTTTCTTGATCCACGTATCAATGGGAAATGCCTCGGTAAAACCCAACGAAAATAGCAGAATACAATCGGCGATCTTATCTCCCACACCGGGGATTTGTTTCAGCGCCTTCTTTGCCTCCTGATAAGGAAGTTTTTTTAATGACGCTAAAAAGGCTTCAGTGACGAGGTCGTTGGCCTCTTTCAGATATTTTGCCCGAAATCCCGTCTTTGCCTGCACGATCTTTTCGTAGTGATTTAACTCGCCGGGATTCGGAAACGAATACCACTCAAATCCGTTCAATTCGATCCTTTTCCCAAAAAATTGCGCAAGCATTTCGAGATTTAATTTTATCTTTGGTATGTTTGCAGCCGAGGAGCAGAGAAAAGAAATCAGACATTCCCACGGATCCTGCCGCACAATGCGCATGCCATAATATTTTTTGATAGCCTTCCGGATGTGCGGGTCGTTCGCTATCTGTTTCAATATTGCTGGATAAGGTTCATCCAGGGCAAAATAATAAATGAGAAATTTCCTGCTAACTCCTTGAAATTCCAAATAGCCGGCGGACTGGCGGACGCCAAAGATGCGATCTCTCACGGTAATATAGTACCAGTCTTCCACGCGGGATGCCCGGAAGAGTTGTCCACATAAGAGGGTGTGCTCGAGATTAAAGTCTTTTACGAGAATTTTCGGCATCGTAATATAAGAATATAACAGTTTGGTCTCTGGTGTGTCAAGCAAGCGCATGAAAATATGTCGCCCGCCATTAATTCCTCTCGTTCCTTTTAAATTGAAGAAGATGGTGCAAGACCCACCCCTTAAATCCCCTGCCCAAGAGGGGAACTTCTTTATTCCTCTTGGGCGGGGACAGGGGTGGGTAATTGCACTGTGGTTAAATTTGTAGCCATATAGATACAGGACACATATTTAATTGTTATGTCATAAATCTATTGTATAAGAATATATACAATAATAAAAGGTGGTATTTATAAAAAAATCCATTATGTATTTTCAAAATATTCCGATTATAATAATATCCATTTTGCCGAATAGATGCCGTACACTTTAATGAACTGCAAATAATTTTAAAATGTTTAAGCATATAAAAACACCAGCTATTAAGGAAAGACAGATTTACCATGATCAATAACGGCGATACATGTCAAAGTCAATCCGACATATCAGAAGATGTAAAGCAGAAACTCAAATGGTTTGACCATTATGAGAAACACGGGAAAAATGCAAGGCTTACCTGTCGCCATTTCGGCATCTCACCCGATACCTTCTACCGGTGGAAAAGGCGTTACGATCCCCATAACCTCTCATCCCTTGAAGACAATAAAAAGAACCGAAGACCGAAAAACTTGAGGGAACCAACCACCCCTCCCCACATAATAAACCGTATAGAGGTGCTCAAGGGAATATACCCCGCCTGGAGTAATGGTGGTATTTTGACACAGCTTAAGAATGAAGGGGTATCTATCTCCTATTCTACCATGAGAAGGATAATGAAAAGATTGAATGCGTCTGGCCATTCACACAAGCATACAACTGCATCGGATGTGAGGAATAAAAAGGGGAAGAAGGAGCCTCGTTATGATTATGATAAACCCACAGGATACGATGAATATATCTCCCTCCTTAAACTATGGAAGGGGTAAGATTGCGGTTTCCACAGGATAATAGTTCACCGCAAAGGCGCAGAGAGCGCAAAGGTAGTATTTTTTCATAGCGGGTTCAAGTTTGCAACTTGAACCCTACGTTTTATATAGTTGACTTCGCCATCAATTGTAGAGGGCGCTATTGGCCGAATTAAAATTAGGCCTTCGGCGACTAAATATTCCCCTCCCTTGATGGGAGGGGTTAGGGGAGGGTGATAATCCTTTTTCCTCCACCCCCACCTGACCTCCCCCATCAAGGGGGAGGAATTAAAGTTTGAAATTCCTGAACATAAATTTATGGGTTCAGGTTACAAACCTGAACCCGCCGGAGTTCACCACAAAGGCGCAGAGCGCAAAGGTAGTATTTTATTTCTTCAAACATTTTTACCGGGAGGCAGGGAAGTATGTCAAACACAAAGGAGTTGGACAGGGCGGTTGCGGAATTGAACAAAAAACTCGAAGAGTTGCAGGGAGTTTTTAACGGTTACCGGGCATTTGTCGCAAGCGCTTCTAAAAGTATGCATGAATCTATTGGCATTTTCCTGGACAAGATTCAGGAAGTGGTAGAAATGGCTTATACTAAAAACTCCAATTTTAAGTCATTAGAAAAAACCTCGAATGAGCTTCTGAATGAGATTAATAAGTTGATCTTGTTAAAAGGAGAATTGCACAGTCTCTCACGTATCGAAATTAAGGATGATTGTTCTTTTCCATGTTTGTCTAAGGCGAGTGAAAAGGATCCGATTAGCAGGGTAGTTGAGGTAAAGCATGAAGTTAAATAAAGGAATTTCAAAGTAGCAGTTGTAGCGCGAACTTCAGTTCGCATTACTTTAGAAAACTTGTCGGAGACCTAATTGAAAAAAGGAGAAAAATGCATGAAGTTAAACATCGGTCAAAAAATTGTATTATTTGGACTGCTTCCATCCATTGCAACAATTTTTTTTATTTACACAATCATTACAGAAAAGGTTCATGTTAAGGCAGACGCTGACAAGATTGTTAAATTAAGTCAATATGTTATCAATGCCAGCGGATTGGTGCACGAATTACAAAAGGAACGGGGAGCCTCGGCGGTTTACGTTGGCAGCAGCGGGAACAAAATGAAAGAGATTCTGGATGATAATAAACGGAATACCGACTCTGCATTGTCATCCTTTCAGCAGTACATGGCGTCTTTTGATGCAAAACAGTATGGATTGGAGTTCAGTCAAAAGGTTTATTCTGTTCAAAGTCAGCTTCATGAGCTATCTGCAAAAAGAACCGCTGTGGCCGGGCTTACCGTAACAAAAGAGGAAACCATCGGTTACTATACAACCTTAATTGGAAATTTTATAAAATCCATTGAGCACGTTGCGCTGCTTGCGAACCATCCGGAGATTTCGGCCCATGCTCATGCCGTGGTAAATTTCATATCAGCAAAGGAACTGGCGGGCATTGAACGGGCGAATATGTGCGGTATTGCAGCGGCAAATAAAGCGGTTGATACCCGCAGTTTAAGTAATTGGATAGCTGCATGGAAAGGGCAGGAAGTGCTTCTGAACAAATTTGAGTCCCTGGCGTCTCAGGAAGCAATTTCCTTTTATAAATCAAACCATTCCGGACAGATTGTTGAAAAGATTTCGGAGATTAGAAACTTGTTATTAGAAAAGGCGAATGAGGGGAACTTTGGAATTACGGGAGATGAGGTTTATGAAGCGGCAACTCAGAGGATTAATATTCTCAAGAACATTGAAAACCACCAGGCAAACGAGCTTGGTAAGACATCTGCGCTCATTTCGACTGAATCCATGCATGGCATTGTCTTCTATGCAATCATAACGGTTGTGAGCATAGTTGCAACGGTCGTTTTAAATATGATAAACAAAAACCTGGCCACGAAGATTACCACCCTTTTCAAGAATCTCCTTGCAGGTCTCACGAGCGGCGCATCTCAGGTAGCAGCGGCATCGGAACAGATATCGGCCTCCAGCCAGAGCCTCTCGGAAGGGGCTTCTGAACAAGCGGCGTCTGTTGAAGAGACGTCGGCAACGATGGAAGAAATCTCTTCTATGACGAGACAAAACGCCGATAATGCCGCAGAAGCGGCAAAACTTGCAAAGGTATGCAGTTCATCTGTTGAACAGGGCAATGATATAGTTATTGAAATGGACGGCGCAATGAAGAACATTGCCGAGAGCAGCGGGAAAATAGCGGACATCATCAAGATTATCGAAGGAATAGCATTTCAGACGAATTTGCTGGCGCTGAATGCGGCAGTCGAGGCGGCGCGCGCAGGAGAACATGGACGGGGATTCGCCGTTGTTGCTGAAGAGGTCAGGAATCTCGCCCAGAGGAGTTCCGCTGCGGCAAAAGATATCACGGCGCTAATTACGGACAGCGTAAAGAAAGCGGGGACCGGAACCGAACTGGTAAAACATACCAGAGAGGCATTTTCCGGAATATTGACACAGGTAAAAAAGGTTACTGACCTGGTAAATGAAATTGCCACTGCTTCGTCAGAACAGACCAATGGAATTGAACAGATTAGCAAGGCGATACAGCAAATGGATCAGGTTGTGCAGCAGAATGCCGCTAATGCAGAGGAGACTGCGGCATCCAGCGAGGAATTATCCTCCCAGGCGCAAGGGCTTAACGGCCTGGTCGATAAGATTGCCGCCGAAGTCAATATGGAAAACAACGCGGGCGGCGCACCGGTTAAACCCGCGACATCAAAAAAAAGCGTGGGTGAACTTTTCGAGGAAGAGGCATTTGTCCCCCAAAAGAAAAGGGAGTCAACTACCCGTAAAGCAGCTTCAAATGCCCAGCAGAAAGAAACATCATGTGAAGGAAACGAAAAGGAAACTGCCACGGATGACGTCAAGGCATCACGCCTGATACCTCTGGCTGACGATGAATTTAAAGATTTTTAATCGGATCGAATTATGCGTAGGGTGGATTAAGGCGTTGGTTTTTACGCCGAATCCACCTTCAATGTATTTATAGATGGTGGGTTCGCTCCGCTTAACCCACCCTACCGTAAACTGCGTATGAATAACTATTACTTTATTATGAGGATTCCAATATCGAATATCGAACAAGGAATAATGAATGTCGAAGGATAATAGAATATTTGATATTGAAGAACACTTAATAGATTTTGCTGTCAGAATTATTCGTACAAAGAAGGATAAGAAAACCTCATAATTCGAAATTCCTTGTTCGATATTCGTTATTCAATAACACGGTTAAATTGATCCGGCATTTTAAGTTGGTTGCGGCTATGCCGCGCTATGAAATGACAACATGAGCAGCTTTCCTACAAAGAATATTACATTCAGATATGCGCTTGCACTCGGGCTGATAGCCCTTTTCAGCGTTTCTGCCTATGTTGTTTTATACAGGATAGCGGCCTCCCAGAAAAATACGGCCGCCGTGATTAACGTGAGCGGCAGTCAGCGCCTGCTTTCTCAACGCGCCGCCGTATATTCCCTGCGTCTTGTCACCGCCCATAATAAGACCGAACGTAATAAAGCCCGCCAGGAATTGCTGGAAATAAGCAAACGGATGGAATGCAATCATGACGGATTGATTCACGGCAATGCAAGTCTGCGCCTCTCCGGCAACACGTCGCCGCAGATACACGCCATGTATTTCAATCCCCCCTTGCTTTTGGATAAACAGATACGCGATTATGTTGCGGGAATCAACGGCCTGGCGCATGACACCGATGAAAGGCTTACCTGGAACAATCCCCGCCTGCGATATATACTTTCTGTATCCAATTTAAAGCTGCTCAAATCACTGGATGCCGTGGTGAAACAATATCAGACCGAGAGTGAAGCGAATATCGCCCGGCTACAACAGATTGAAAGGGGGGCGCTGGGCTTTGCTCTGTTTGTCCTGTGCATGGAGGCGCTTTTCATTTTCCGCCCCATGATTTTGCGTATCCGGAGGGATACCCGCACGTTGGTGCGCAGCGAAGCGTATCTCCGTTCAGTTATTAACAATGCGATGGACGGGATCATTACGATTAATGAGCATGGCGCTGTCCAATCGTTTAACGCAGCAGCCGAAAAGATATTCGGGTACACGTCTTCCGAGACACATGGCAGACATATTAGAATATTAATGCCTGAATTCTATTACAATTATCTCCATAACTATTTGTGGATAGACAAAGAAAAAATTCCGCATTTGAAGATGTGTGAGACAAAAGGGAAACGGAGGGACGGCGCTTCCTTTCCCATGGATGCATCGCTTGGAGAGATGCGCATCGGCGAACAACGGCAGTTTGTAATTATTGCGCGGGATATAACCGAGCGCAAACAAGCCGCAGCAAATCTGAAAAGAAGCGAGGATAAATTCCGGTTACTGGCCGAGTCAAGCCAGGACGGCATTATTGCGTACGATAAAGACATCCGTTACACATTCTGGAATAAGGCTATGGAACAAATAACCGGCGTTCTCCGTGACGAGGTGCTTGGCAAATCCCCTTTCGATGTATTCCCGTTCCTGGAGAAAGTCGGGGAGAGAGACTCCTACCAGAAAACAATTAAAGGTGAAACTATTAAACGTTCGGGACTTCCTTACAGTATTCCGCAGACAGGAAAGTACGGATACTTCGACAGTTCCCGTTTTCCTCTGTACGATACGAATGGGACAATCATTGGAGGAATGGCAATCATTCGTGACGTTACCGAACGTGTACGAGCAGAACGGCGTTTGAATGCCGAGCATGCCGTAACGCGTATCCTGTCGGAATCAGCCACATTAAATGAAGCGTCTCAGAAGTTCCTTCAGGCGATCTGCGCATGTCTGGAATGGGATCTTGGGGGAATATGGGTGGTTGATCGAAAGGCAGGCGTGCTGCGTTGTGAGGAAATCTGGCATATTCCATCGCTTGAGGCAAAGGAATTCACAACGGTTACCAGACAGATTACCTTTTCACTGGGCGTTGGGCTTCCGGGACGTATCCTGGCAAGCGCCAAACCCGCCTGGATTGTTAATGTCGTTCATGATGCGAATTTCCCGCGGGCGCCAGCTGCGGCCAAAGAAGGGCTGCATTCGGCATTCGGTTTTCCTATCCTGGCAGGCAATGATGTAATCGGGGTAATCGAGTTCTTTAGCCATGAGATAAGAGACCCCGATGAAGATTTGCTCAATATGATAGGCGCTATAGGTTCACAGATTGGCCAGTTTATCAAACGTAAAGAAGCTGAAAATCAGATTGCCCAATTATCGAAGGCCATAGAACAAAGTCCGAATACGGTTGTCATTACCGACATTAAAGGCAACATCGAATATGTCAATCCCAGGGGCGCCCATCTAACGGGATATACCTCCGAAGAACTTATTGGGAAAAATCCGCGTATTTTTAAATCGAGCGAGACACCGCCGGAAGAATATAAACGCCTATGGGCTGTTATTAAATCGGGCGGGGAATGGCGGGGGGAATTTCGCAACCGGAAGAAGAATGGCGAATACTACTGGGAGTATGCATCCATTTCATCTATCAAAGATCCGAGAGGGGCCATTACCCACTTCCTTGCGATTAAAGAAGATATTACCGAACGCAAAAGGTTCGAGGCGCATCTTAAACACCTGGCTAATAATGACCCGCTCACCAATCTCTTTAACCGCCGCCGGTTCCGGGAAGAGCTGGAGGACTGGGTTGCCCAGATGGAGCGGCATGAATCCAACGGAGCGTTGTTATTTATCGACCTGGACAACTTCAAATATATTAATGATACCCTTGGCCACCAGAAAGGGGATGAAATCCTCATAAATTTCGCCTATCTGCTAAGAGCGCGGGTGCGTGAGACCGATATCATCGCCAGGCTGGGCGGCGATGAATTTGCGATCATCCTCCCGTATACCGATGCTGATCAGTCGCAGTCAATCGCAATGCAAATCCTGGAGTTAGCGCGAGGAAATCTCCGGGTAAATAACGGCAGATTCCATAGTGTTACTGCCAGCATTGGCGTTGCCTTGTTTCCCGAGCATAGCAGTGATGTGGAAAAATTACTTACCTACGCCGATCTCGCCATGTATCGGGCAAAGGAAAAAGGCCGCAACTGTGCTTGTATGTATTCACCCGACCAGAAAATGCATTATGAGTTACGGCTGGACTGGGAGGAACGTATCCAGGATGCATTACAGAATAATCGGTTCGTGCTGCATTTACAGCCGATATCGAACGTACGGCATAAAAAGATTATGGGCTACGAGGCCCTGTTACGTATGATGGGTGAAAATGACGCATTAATTTCCCCCCAGGATTTTCTCAATATTGCCGAACGTTTCGGTCTTATTCGTGACATTGACCGCTGGGTCGTGCGCCGCGCCATTCACCTCATTGCAGAACAACAATTTGCTGACAGAGGCTTATTCCTCGAAGTCAATCTCTCCGGCAGGGCATTCAATGACCCGGAATTATTGTCTCTGATCAAACAGGAGTTTGCGGCTACCAACATTGATCCGAATACCCTCGTATTTGAAATTACGGAAACAGCCACGATCGAAAACATGGTTGATGCGCAGCGTTTTATCACCGCACTGAAAAGCATGGGGTGCCGGTTTGGACTCGACGACTTCGGCATTGGGTTTTCTTCGTTCAGTTACCTCAAACAATTACCCGTGGACTATCTGAAAATTGACGGAAGCTTTATCTGTGACTTAAAACACAATACAACAGACCAGCACCTGGTTAGGGCAATGGTAGAGGTAGCGCGTGGATTGGGGAAACAGACCGTCGCTGAATTTGTGGGATGCGAAGAAACGGTGCAATTATTGTCGAACTACGGGGTAGATTATGCCCAGGGGCATCATATCGGCAAGCCCTTCGCAGTTTCTGAAATTGATACCTATTCGGAAATTTCGTAACACTTCAGTTTCTTTTGTAACTCTTCAAATTGTCTTTTCAGGGACTCGTTGGCTTTTTGATATTCCAGTTCGGTTTGCTTGTGTTTCGTGATGTCCTCTTTAATTGCAACGAAATGGGTAATAACACCTTCCTGGTTTTTAATGGGGGAGATGGATACGGATTCCCAATAAAACTCGCCCGTCTTTTTTTTATTATAAAATTCTCCCCGCCATTCGCCGCCTGAGGTAATCGTAGACCATAACTGTTTGTACTCTTCGGGCGGCGTCTTGCCCGATTTTAAGAAACGGGGATTTTTCCCTATGATTTCTTCAGGGGTGTACCCTGTTAACTGCATGAACTTTGGATTGGCATATTCTATGTTGCCTTTTACATCGGTGATGATAATCGAGCTTGGACTTTGTTCGATAGCATGGGAAAATTTCCGGAGCCGTTCTTCCTTTTGCCTGCGTTCTGCGACCTCATCCTGAAGCAGTTTATTGGCCTTTAAAAGTTCGGCAGTTCGCTCCTCTATGCGTAATTCCAGCTTTTCATACGCCTTCCGTAACCCCTCCTCCATCTGTTTCCGGTGAACAACCAAACCCAATTGGGAAGCAATTGTTGAAATGAGCTTGATGAGGTGTGCGTCTTTTTCGCGTGCATCGAACATAAAGAATCCAATCACTGCAACGACTTTTTTGCGGGAGAGGATGGGGATTGCCAGTCCTGCTTTTAAACCGGCTTCCAGGGCAAACTTTGCACGTGGAAAATTCGCATCGAGGGTGACGTTCGCAACCCATTCCGGCTGCCCGGACAGCCAGACTCTTCCGGGAAGGCCTTTGCCCTGTGGAAAGGTAAACCTCATGCTTACGGTATAAAATTTTTCCAGTCCGGGAACGGCGCTGTACCACTCCGTACTGCATTCGAGGAGTGTCCCCTCAGCATTCGGGATCCATGCTTCTCCATAAATCCAGCCTGTCGTTTCGCATATCTTCCGCAGCGTAACGCCCAATGCCGTATGAATGTCTTCAGACTCGCTTATAGCCAGCGTTAATGTTTGCAGGAGTTGAATTTCTTCGTGCGCCCGTTTGAGTTCGGTGATGTCTATCAGGGCTATTATGGCGCCTTCAATGACATCTTTTACCGTCCTGTAAGGCAAGATGCGCACCAAATACCACTTATTTCCGGGGATGCCTACTTCTCTTTCCTTAGGGGTTGAGGTTTCGAGGACGTCTTTTATATCTTTTACCAAATCCTCATAGAGAATATCTGTAGAAATGTGATCGAGGGGGCGTCCTATGTCCGTCTCGATAAGATTAATTACCCTGGTCGTTGCAAGGGTAAAACGTTTTATGCGCAGGTGTCTGTCCAGAAAAATCGTCCCGATTTCGGTGCTGCTTAACAGGTTGTTTATATCGTTATTGGTTTGTGATAATTCTTCTATCTTGGTCTGGAGTTCGAAATTGACTGCAATCAGTTCTTCATTCATAGACTGCAGTTCTTCTTTAGAGGTTTCCATCTCTTCGTTGGCGCTCTGTAATTCTTTGTTGATTGATTGCACCATTGCATTGGAGGTTGTGAGTTTCTCATTGGAAGTTTCCAGCTCTTCTATCGTTTCCCGAAGGGATTCTTTTGTAAAGGTTAATTCACGTTCAAGTTCCAGTAAACGATTGCTCAACAAAGGCGTCTGTTTTGTTTTTCCTTGCATATCATTACTTTGAGAAATGGAATGGGTAACGCCATCAAACACCACCAGTATCAATCCCAGAAGGGATTCCGGTTCTGTAAAAGGCCTGATTATTAAATTGATAACTCGAGAACTGCCATCATTTTTTATCTGAAGGTTTTTATAGGTAAAGGCAGTTTTTTCCTTAATTACTTTCTGAATGGCTGTTCTTAGTTCGAGGGCCAAATCTTTATGCGCCATTTTCAGGATATTTAAGGTAGGCTCTCCGCTGGGTGATTTTAGATAATCGCTCGTTTGCCCCTGAAAGTAGACAATGTCATATTTCTCGTTTATAACGACACAGGGAGGAGTGTAATTCTCAAGCAGTATTTTTTGGGTGCTCTCGCCAATGCTGGCTTCCTTTGATTTGCCGAATTCCTCAGCGGTTTGTTGTTTTAAGGCGACGTCTGTTAGCGATCCGGCGCCTCTATCGTTTGCCAGTCCGGCAGAAAATCCTATTCGCCGGAATATTTTACAATCTTTATCCATAACTGAAAAAAGGCCGGTAAATTCCCCAACCGTTTCAGAGTTTCCCAGGATAAGAAATCGGTTCGGTTTTAAGGCATAATGAAAAAGCGGCAGGAGTTTTTTCTGCAATACGGGTTCTAAGTAAATCAGCAGGTTTCTGCAACTGATCATATCTAATTTGGAAAAGGGCGGGTCCTTAATGAGGTTGTGATTGGCAAAGAACACCATTTCCCGTATTTGTTTGTTGATGCTATAGGTGTGGTCGTGTTTCGTAAAAAAGCGTTTTAACCGTTCCTGAGACACGTCCGCAATAATACTTTCCGGGTAAATAGCGGCGCGCGCAAAATTAAGGGCGGAGTCATCGATATCCGTGGCAAAGATTTGAATCTTTGCGTATGCGTTTATCGTATCCATGTGTTCTTTGAGAATCATAGCCATAGAATAAGCCTCTTCGCCGCTGGAGCAGCCAACAACCCAAATCCGTATGGTAAGGAGATGCTCTTTGGATTCGAACAAGAGCGGTATTGCCTTTTTTTTGAGCGATTCATAAAGTTTTGCATCCCTGAAAAAGCTGGTAACCCCGATGAGCAGCTCCTTGAAAAGCGCGTCAATTTCAGGCGGGTTTTGCTGGAGATACGCGACATAATCTGCCAGGGTATCAATTTGATTTACTGCCATCCGTTTTTCAATCCTGCGATAGATGGTAGCGTGTTTGTAATGGGTAAAGTTGTGCCCGGTTTCGGCTTGAAGTAATGCAAAAATTTTTCCCAGGCAGTGAGAATTTTCTGATGTAAGAGTAACTGCCTTCTGATTCCAGGTATTATAGCGGTACGTCACGTATTCGATAAGTTTTGCAGGTATTTTTTCGGCAGGCAAAACATAGTCCACTAAACCTGTTTCTATAGCGCTTGCCGGCATGCCGCCAAATTCGGCGGACTTTTCTTCCTGAACCATCGTCATTCCGCCTGCGTCCTTGATTGCCTTTAAGCCCAAAGTGCCGTCAGTTCCAGTCCCCGATAATATAATACAGACGGCCTTCTCTGCCTGATCTTTTGCCAGGGATTGGAAAAAGGAATCGATAGGATGTTTGAATCCCTGTGAAACAGGCGATTCTGCCAGGTGAAGAATTCTGTTCGATATGGTTGCGTCCTTGTCTGAGGGTTTGATGTAGATACAGTTTGGCTCTACCGGCATCCCATCTTCTATTTGCAAGACCTTCATGCCGGTGTATTTTTTCAGGATATCAACCATGATGCTTTTATAGCCGGGGAGTATATGCTGAATAAGGACAAAAGCCATCCCTTTGTCCGGGGGCATGTGGGAAAAAAATCGTTCAAACGCCTCGAGTCCGCCCGCTGAGGCGCCCATGCCGACAATAAAAAACCTCTTTTCTTTATTCGCAGCGGATGGCGATGTCTGCTCTAGCTGCGCAGTTGATTGCTCAGGACTGGAGACCTTGCCGGCTCTTCTCTTCCGGCCTGCTTTTGCGGTGTCGAGGTCGGGTGATATACTTTTTTTGTTTTTAGGCATGAGGTATCTTAATTAAAAATAGGTCGTAAAGGGGGATAAAATCTCCCCTTTGGCTGTCATTCCGAGCATATTTACTTTGTTCAGTGTAAACTCTGCGAGGAATCTTCAAGATTTCTCCCGGAGTTTACCCTGAGGAAAAAAAGATTCTTCCCTTCGTTCAGAATGACAAGTACGAAGGGATCGAAATGACAATTACAGGTGATTTGAACTTGTTTTTAATTATAGGAAAACTTGTAGTGTATTGCAAATAATTTCAAAGCAGGTTGATTCCTGAAGAGTTTGCGTATAAGGGGTATGAAAGTGGGGACGGTAAAGATACGTAGGGGCTGAAGACTTCGTCGTGAGCTCAGTCGAACGATTTTCAGCCCCTACGTGCTTCTGTCTTGGTGCTATTTTTTGCTAACCAACGATGATTGTGCTGTAGAAAGCCCTTTGCCTAATTCTACAGGATATCCAGCTTCATAAAGGCCTTTTTCAAGAGCGGCGATGGCGACGATGATGTCGAAGTCGTTCACGTAACCCATGTGACCGATCCTGATAATCTTTCCTTTCAATTCGTCCTGACCGCCCGTAAAGGTTACCCCGGTTTCGTCGCGCAGCTTTTTGATAATCTTGTCTACATCCACGCCTTTCGGCGCTTTTATCGCGGTTAAAACGTTGCTTGAGTTTTCACCGGCGAAGAGTTCCAGTCCCAGCGCCTTTGCGCTTTCCCTCGTGGCATGGGCAAGACGGGCGTGTCTCTTCCATACGTTCTCAATCCCTTCCTTTTTGATCATGTCCAGGGCTGCCTTCATGGCCATAGCTAGTGAAACGGCAGGGGTAAACGGAGTCGTTTTGTCCTTTAACTCCTTGCGCATCTTCCTGAAATCCCAGTAATATCTGGGTAAATCAGTCTTCTCTATGACGCTCCATGCGCTGCTGTTCACACAGACAAAGGCCAGACCCGGCGGCATCATGCACCCCTTCTGAGAACCGGTGATGGCAACGTCGATATTCCATTCGTCCATCAATAACGGATGGACGCCGATTCCCGTAATGGCATCAACGACGAGTAATGCGCCGTATTTCTTTACGATGGGGGAAATGGACTTTATGTCGTGCGCCACGCCCGTAGAGGTTTCGCATTGAGTGGCAAACACCACATTAATCCCGGATGTTTTCTTGAGCGCTGCTTCGATGTCTGCCGGATTTACCGCCTTGCCATTCTCAACGTCTATGGTGATGGTTTCAATGCCAAAACACTTGCATAACTCTGCCCAGCGTTCGCCAAATTTTCCGCTAATGACCGCTAGCGCCTTATTACCCTTTGACAGGACATTTGCAACGCATGCCTCCATAGCCCCGGTTCCGGAGGACATGAGGGTAAAGACTTCGCCTGTCTTTGTCTGAAACAGATATTTTAAGTCCTCGCTCATTTCATAAAAGATTTGAGAAAACTGTGGCGTCCTGTGGTGGATCATTGGCTGCGCCTCGGCCAGTGTGACCTCGGGTGGCACCATAGTTGGGCCCGGCGTAAACAGATAGTTCTTTTTCATAATCGCATTATTCCTTATTACAAACTAAACGGATACAAAGAAAAAATCATTATATGAAAATGAGCATAAGAGTCAAGGAAGAAAACACGGTTGGAAGTAAGAAATACTGTTTTCGTTTTGCATAAAAACGATATGCGTGGTAAATACCTTTGTTAAGAACATGCACGAAGAGGGGAGACTTGTTGCTGCAATTTGCCATGCCGGTTGGGTGTTAGTCTCGGCTGGTATATTAAAAGGGAAAAAAGCGACCTGTTTCCATGCAATAAAAGACGATGTAATAAATGCAGGCGCAGAGTATTTAGACAGGGAAGTTGTTGTTGATGGCAATCTGATTACCTCACGCAACCCTTATGATTTGCCTGCATTTTGCGCCCAGATTATAAAATTTCTCCGTGGAATTCCGTGAGTGCACGTGGTTAATTAGGCTGCTATGGCAGCAACTTTTAAGCTCCCCTCTATTAAGAGGGGCCGGGGGGGTGTTAAAGGTATTTTTACACACCCCTTTATCGTTCGACTGAGCGCTCACGACGAAGTCCTCTCTCCCCACTTTCGTGAGGACATGTTTTTAGAGGGGAATCCGGTAGATTGAAATTCCTATGCATTGAATTAATCTTTATCTGACCTTTACGGTTACTGATTTCTTCAGGCAACCCGACTTAAAAGCAACCTTTGCCTTTCCAGCCTTTTTTCCGGCAATTATTGTAAACGTGGTCTGACCATTGGAGTCAGTAGCGTTACTCGACGATGAAACTGATACAAACTTTTTCCCGGCTGCATTAACCTTTGCAGTAACCGTTTCACCTTCGACCGGGGAATCGTACTCGCCGGTAACCGTTACCGTCATCTCAACGCTTTCTTCTCTGGTGAGCGACAGCTTGTCCGGAGACAGAGTCAACGACCCCAGGCATTTTGAATCACGGAATTGGGAAACGGTTAATTTGACGTTATTTATCGAGCGGGCGTTATTGGCGTCCTCCGCGCCGGTAGCAATGCCGTCATAGGTAACATCGGGATTTGAAAAATAGCTGACCCTCGTTTCAGCGCTGGTGCAATACGCCATAACTGATTTGTAAGGATAAAAGCAGTATCCGTATGAATATTTGAATACTGCACCAGTTGCATATGCAGGTTCATGATCACAGCCCATATTATGCCCCATTTCATGTGCCAGGGTTTGATCTGTACAGTACGAAATGCTACTTCCCTGGGTAATCCTGCCCACCTGAACTACCGAAAATGCCCACTTTTCAAAAGAACTGTTCAGCGATGTCATCTGCCATCCCTGACCACAGGCGTCATTATCGTCCTTGAAAACCCTCAACAGGACGACCAGGTCTGCGCCCAGTTGATTCCGCAAAGCGGCTACCTTTGAAAAAACACCTTTCCCGTTTGTCAGGTCATCAAGGGCGTTAGCCATCTCTCCATTGTCTGAATAATCAACTTCCCGAAAACCAACAACCCGTGCAGTAAGGTCGACTTCGCTGTTTGTGTAAGAGGTGTTTGCCACACCTGCCAGGTAACTGATCTGGGCAACGAGCTTATCGTCTGGATATGCCTCTGCAAAACCGCTGGTATACAGGACAAGCACGTCAAAAACCGAACCATCATCTGTTTTCGCAGAAGGGGGAGCGCCCCTGTTCTCTTCGTCAGGTAATATGCCATAAGGCGGGACAGCGCCTTCATCATCAATGGGAGCGGCTTTGTCGGGATCGAGCTTAAAAATTCGGTGAGTGTTCGTGTTTTTTACTGGTTCTATTTTGTAAACCTCGTCTCTGAGTTCAATCCGGCCAAAAAGCGCATTGCCGCAGAATGACAGAACGACCGATCCGTCCAGATTTTCCGGCTTTCCAATCCATGTAACGCTTTCCTTCAACCCTGCAAGAAATTTCGTACGCCGGACAATGATACTGTGATCCAGGAAATCCATACGCACTTTTCCATATTCTTCACCTTTTGACCTCAATGGGGCAAGGTTGACAATGACTTCCTGCTGATTAACGGACGTTTCCCCGTCAATCGACATATCATCGCTTCCCATATTTGTTGAAGCATCAGGGGTAAATAGGGAAGTAATCTCCCCATTGCCTGCATGTGCGCTAAGAACCAGGGTAAAAATGAAAACCCCAAGAAACCACAACGCATAAGCTGGAAGAATTTTATTCTTGAACACGAAAGTTATATGTTTGCAGGTTAATCCTTTTTGTCCTGTAAGATATTGCTATTTTATATCGGAGATTCTTTAACACATCCGCTCAGCAATGTCAATGAAATAAAAATAACACGGCAAAAAAAGTTTGTTTTAATCCCTTCGGAGGTTTATAATTTTCTTTTTATGAAATTCAATCTTTTGTGATTCCCCTCTAAAAAGAGGGGATAAAGGGGTGTGTAAAATTGTCGGGACACACCCCCGGCCCCTCTTTCTAGAGGGGAGTTTAAAAGTTGCTGTCTATGACAGCTTAATTTAACCGGAGAAAAACCATCGAACACATTCATAGCATAGACTATTATCATATCGAAGATGAGCATGGCCATAAACATGAGTACCGGGCGCATGAACGAAAAAGGCTCATCCTGACGAGCGCAATAACAGGCGGCGTTTTTATCGTCGAGGTTATCGGTGGAATTATCACTAATAGCCTTGCCCTGATTAGCGATGCAGGCCACATGCTCACCCATCTGTTTGCCTTGCTGGTAAGTCTGTTTGCACTCTTCTTTGCCTCAAAGCCGCCGACTGAAAAAAAGACGTATGGCTTCTACCGCTTGGAAATACTGGCAGCCTTGTTTAATGGCGTAACCCTTTTTATGATTTCTGTGTGGATATTTTACGAGGCTTATCAACGCTTTATGCACCCCGAAACCATCTCCAGCGGCAAGATGTTCATTGTAGCCATGGTGGGTCTGGTTGCTAACGTAGCATGTGCCTGCATCCTGAAAGGGGATGACCATGGACACGGACACAGCCTGAACGTCAGGGCGGCATTTCTCCATATGCTGGGCGACACCCTTTCCTCCGTAGGTGTCATAATCGGGGCAGGCATCATTTATTATACCGACTGGTTTATTGTCGATCCTGTCATCAGCGTCATGATATGTGTGCTTATCCTCATCTGGTCTTATAAATTGGTGATGGAATCCGTGGATGTGCTGTTGGAGGCGACGCCAAAGGAAATCAATATTGATAGAGTTATTGAGAGTCTCAAACAGATTCCAGGGATTGATAATGCGCATGATATCCATATCTGGACAATAACTTCGGGCATGTATTCCATGAGCGGCCACATAGATACGAAGGATATGCTCATCAGTGAAACTACCAAGCTTTCCAAGGAAATTAACCGCATCCTGGGTGAAAAATTTAAGATCGGGCATACGGTCATTCAATTTGGGTGTGAATGCAAAATAAATAATGCACATCATGATAATCACAATCATCATAACCACGACCATAACCATAGTTAAATTCCCACAGCAAATGCACACTGACATGCCAGGATATTATTGAGAGCTAATTTTTGCGATACATTAGAACAAAAAGGGTATGTAATTGATCCGTGTCCTTGATGTCTCTGTGTTAAAAACCGATTCTCTTGGCAAACAAGGGGCATATTGCAATGCGTCCCTACAGATTTTTTAAGATGCGGAGAAACTCCTCGGCATTGACAAAGCCTGTAATAGTGTTATTCCTCTCTATGGTTCCATCTTTATTGATGAACACGATAGTCGGCAATCCTACGATTCCGTACTTCTCCCAGAGATGTTTAATCTTCGGATCGTTGGTATTGGCACAGTCGATTTTAATGTTCACGAATTTTTTCAGTTCTGTAATCACTTCCGGATTGGCATACGTAATTTTCTCAAACTCCATACAGGCGGCGCACCACGATGCCCAAAAATCAATCATCGCCGGCTTGCCTTCCATCCTGGCCTGTCCTAGTCCTTCTTCCTCGCTTACCGCCCAATGTATTTTTTCCTGAGTTGTCGCTGATTGGGCTGGAATGGTGGCCGAAAATGGGGGAAGGATAAGTCCTTTGATTATGAGGTGTCCCACAAGAAAATATGTGCCGAAGATAAAGGCGATAAGGCCGAAGGACTTCCTGGCACGATGAAAGGCAGTACTCTCATGTGTCAATCGGTCAAAGCCCCCTGAAAACACCGCGGTGATAATTAAAAACAATCCCAAAATAATGACAAAGGCGCTTTCTGAGATGATGAGCCTTAGATAATAAAGCGCTGCCCCGATTAACAGGAGTCCAAATATTCTTTCGACCGTTTCCATCCAGACCCCTGATTTTGGGAGCGCCTTGATAGCGCCTGAAAACGTGCCTAACACAATGAGAAGCACGCCAAGTCCCCAGGCGAAGATAAACAGCATCCAGAATCCCATGAATTTGTTTCCTGTGCTTGCAATGTAGACTAACAAACTAGCCAGGGCAGGGCCAATGCAAGGCGATGCGACTATCCCCGAAACCAAGCCCATGGCAAAAACCCCGATAATCCCCTTTCTCGTTCCTGTTCCCAGCCGATCTGAGATAAAGGACGGAATTCGGAGGTAGTACACTCCGAACATGCTCAGGGCGAGTCCAACAAAGACCGCTACGACAAACCCTATAACCCATGGGCTTTGCAGGGCAGCACCAAACAATGCACCGGTAGAAGCGGCGGCCACACCCATAGCTGAATAAACAATAGCTATGCCCAGGACGTAAATCAGTGAAAGAAAAAAGGCTGTCAGTGGCTTTCTGCCGGCGGATTGGTCGCTGGCAGCCTGTCCGCCAATTACGGCAACCGTGATTGGTATCATAGGGTATACGCATGGGGTAAAGCTAAGTCCAACGCCGGCTAAAAAGATGATGATGAGTGATACGAAAATTCCCTTACTTTCAATCGTCTTCTGGAAACCGCTGGGTTCTGGCTTCTTGTCAGGTTTCGAGGCTTGCTGAATCGGTTTTTCTTCTCCTTGCACAGGCATACCCCAATTTGCGGATTCTACCCGTATTGGTAGAACAAATTCCTCCGTCTTTGGGGCAAAGCAGATTTTGTCAGAACATCCCTGATAATGCACCTTGAGTTTTATGTTGTGCTGGCCTGGCGGGATGTCTTTTGATGCCTGAAGTAATAATTTCGCTTGAAGTTGCCCTTCGTAAAGCTCGACTTCTTTTTCCAGGAATGGGTCAAGCTTGATTTTCCCAGCAGGAAGCGCTATTGATGCTATGATGAATTGACCGGAAACTCCGTTTTCTACCTTGATTTGATCCTTGTAAATATGATGGTTCGGGGCGATTGAAATGGAAACGGTGACCGGTATAAGATCACCGGCAGAAACGTGGTCTTTTAAGAGAGTCGTGTTTATTCTGAATGGAAGAGTTTCCCCAAATGTTTTGAAGGGAAATAGTAGCAATATGAAAACAATAGCAAATAAACCCTTCATAAAAAAACCTGTTTTCATGGCATATTCTCCTTTAAAAACTTCTTTTGAAAGTTTTTAGAAATGGTGACGAGTGACGTGGAAATCGCTACCCGTCACATGTCATTGTCACCTGTCTTCATTCCCCTTCATACCCTGAGTTTTCACAAGCAGGTCAACGATGAGATTGAATTCGTCTTTTGTAAACCAGTCTTTTTTAAAATCTTTCCTTACCTGTATTCGCATATCCGCAACGCACTTTTCCCAATCTTTCCTGGATTTCCGCTCTAAAAGTATCCTGCCTGCTTCGTGGCATATAAGGCATTTTTCTTCCATAATTTGCGCGGCGATATCATCACGTATGATGTTTCCTCTTTCCGTGAGAAAGTCTGCAATGACAGGAATGTCCTCCTCAAAGAACAATTCAGGGGCATTGTCACGCATCCGTAGTATTGTCTCCACCCATTCTTCCCGTGTTTTATTTTTATCCAGTATCCTGCTTACCGTATGGCACTTTGTACACCTGTCGATAAAGAGGATGTGAGCATCGGCATATTTTTTCTTTTGAGGGACGGAGGCTATAATATCCTTTCTTTTTCCGATGATCTCGTCAATGATCTGTGCGCCTTCTTCCTCTGTGACCCAGAGTTTGTTTTTATTCATCATCCGGGTGATACAAATCCGCCATTCATTCTCAGTCTTTGGTTCGGTGAATACACGCTCAAGGGTATGGCATTTTGAGCATTTTTCCTCATACAAATATTTTGGCGGTTTATATTGAAATTTTTCTCCGGGTTCCTGTGCCTGGCCATAGCTTGTAGAAAAAGATGCAATTAATACCGTTAACAACAGAAGGAAATTTATCATACCTATGATATCTTGAGTTTATACAAAATATCTTACACAACAATTCTTTAATTTGTATAATTTTTTTATGATGTTCACTATGGCATTCCTACCGACAAAGTAGTTTGACACACATAGCATATTATGATATTATCCTTTTGTGAAATAAAATAATTGTAACGACAAGCTCGCGATTATTTTTATGTTTAAGAATTTCAAACTGGCAGCGTAACCGAAACGGTTGCGCAAAATGAGAAAGCTGCCGAAAGCGGCCTGATTTTGTTTATTCAAAAATGGAGAAGATGAGCATTGGTAAAGGAAAAAAAAGTTATTGTAGGTTCCAGAGGCAGTAAACTTGCATTAATCCAGACAAACTGGGTCATATCAGAACTGAAACGATCACATCCCGGTCTTGAATTTCAAATCGAAAAAATATCCACAAAGGGTGACAAAATCACAAACGCACCTCTGTCGCGTTTGGGTGGTGTTGGTTTATTTACCAAGGAACTTGAGGTCGCTTTAATCAAAGAAAAGATTGATATTGCCGTTCACAGCGCCAAGGACGTTCCGACGGAGATACACGAAGGATTGACCATTGGCGCGACACCTAAACGGGAGGATCCCCACGATGTTCTTATCAGCAGCAACAATGCCTCTTTGGAAAAACTTCCTGATAATGCGCGTATTGGCACGAGCAGTCTTCGCAGAAAGGCACAATTGCTGGCTTTCAGGGAAGATTACAAAATCCTGGATCTCCGTGGCAATCTGGATACAAGGCTGAAAAAACTTGAAGCGGAAGACTTGGATGCCATTGTCGTAGCCCATGCAGGATTGCTCAGAATGGGTTATACAGGTCAAATCAGCCAGGTCATTCCCTTTGACATTATGCTCCCCGCTGTGGGGCAGGGTTCGTTGTGTATTGAAATCCGCAAGGATGATACCCGCATCCAAAAAATTGTTTCTGCAATGGATGATGAACAGACAAGGATTGCCGTAGAGGCAGAAAGGGCTCTTCTGGCAAAACTCCAGGGTGGATGCCAGGTGCCCATTGGGGCGTATGCAGAGGTTCAGGGAAAAGAAGTTTCTATTGAAGCGATTATCTGTACACTGGATGGCGACCATGCCATACGCGATAGACACAGCGGTCCTAAGAATCAGGCTGCGAAAATCGGGGACGAACTCGCTCAAAGGATGCTGGAGGATGGCGGATTAAAAATCTTGCACGAGGTGCGCAAGGAATTTCAAGGTCGGATTGACCATATATAAACGGTTCAGGTTACAAACCTGAACCCGCCAATGAGAAAATGTCGAATTATTAAGTTTTTTCCCTTCGAAATTCAATATTCCTTGTTCTGTATTTGAAATTTTGCTCTAAAATGCTATAGTTTTTTCTTAAGTTAATGTACAATAAAAATAAACAAGCCCATGATGGGTAAACATCATGGGCTTGTTTTATTTTGAAAATTCAGTTTTAACTTTTTTTAAAAAATTAAAACCTACTATTTTAAAGAAACCTTTTCAATACGTCCTTCTCTGCGCAACCTGGCTGCTTCAGACTGGATTTTGGTAAATTCCATCATCATAGGAGCCTGACCCCACCACCAGGAGACGTCCTGCTGGACATGGGCAGTTCCTTTATAACCTTGCAGTTTATACCAGAACCACAATCTGTTGTACATGTTCTCGATGTTCGCTGGATTGTCCTGCTGCTGCAAGAACATACCATAGACACCAAGAATCGGGCCTACTACCGGGAATTTACCCTTTAGAGTCTTAAAGGCATTATAAATGGGCTCGCCGAGGAATGCAGGACTGAGTTGCTTTTCAATCCCATCGCTTAATGGATAGGGATCCCTATCGGCAGCGCTTGGATATAAGAATCCATCCGCAATCAAATCCTCGACGATCTTCTGTGCCCTGTCTGCCAGGGTGTGTGCCTGGAACATAAATTCGTCCAATGACTTCAAATAAGTATCGGCAAATCGATCGCTGTGGCACTTGGCGCAGACTTCTAACCAATAAGACCTTTTTGCTACGTTTTCTTCTGAATAGATATCGATCTTGTCGGCAATAATCTTTATCCCATAAGGATAATCCTTCAGAGAAGAGGTGTACTCAAGGTTCTTTGGCGGCACGGTTCCCATACGCCATATACCCTTCATTACCGGGTTGTGGATAAACCGGCCATGCTTCTCGTACATGTGGCAGAACTGGCACGTTGGCGTGCGATAGTCCTTGCCCGGTCTTACTTCTGCTAATGGCCTGTTAAAATCATAATGCTCTTCTTCTTTTTCATAAATGACGCCGTGCTTTGATTCACCGTAAGATTCAGCATCCGGATGGTCAGGACCCATGTGACAGGTTATACAAGCCTCTGGTTGTCTTCCTTCCGCAGCGCTGAACTTATGACGGGTATGGCATACATCGCACTTCTCTGCGCCTGAGTGGCATAGGTCGCAGCCGTGCTGTCCATAGAGATAACCCCTTCGGGCAGCCTCGGCATACCACGGTACAATGGTATTCGCTTCCCATGACTGGATGTGGTTGGGACGACCCACCTCACGTTCCCTTAAGAAATCATCGAATTGCGGTCTATGACATTCGCCGCACACCTCTCCTGTCGGCATCCGAATCTGCTTCTTTTTCGTATCGGCATGGCAGTCGAAGCAGTGGACTTCATTTAAAACCCTGTTGGTGCGTTTCTCGATTTCAGCCGTTCTGGCAGACAGATATGGAGTGCTCTTGGGATTTTTATGCCCGGAACCCCTCCAGTCTCTCACCACGCCAGGTGTAGCTTCCTCATGACACGTTACGCACAAATCCCTTCTTTCTTTTTCAATAAAGATGGAATGGTCAAGATTCTTCATAGGTTCATAATGTCTGTTGGGCTGCCAGTACATGTCCAGCATCTGTGGCTTGAAATAGTCCTTGAAAGGACCTGAACCCTCTTTCATTCCAACGTTGTCTTTATAAACAGCCCGATACCAATCGGGCGTCCCTTCATACAAATCCGGCGGTGTCTCCTTCTTTGGTGGTTGTTCAGCAGCCCATGCCATAGAAGTGAGCGCCATCACCGCAGATAAACAAAAACCTAACCCTAATTTTTTCATTTCATTAACCTCCGTATGGTCACCTATTAGATGTTATTTATTTTATTTGCTCGTTTCTTCTGGTTTAATGAGCGATATTACGTAATGGGTTAAACACCACCTTTGTTCGTCTGTAAGCTCTTTGGCAAAAGACGGCATGGGAGTGCCATTCAATCCCGTAGTAAATCTCAGGTAGACGTCTCTGGATGAATTCCCACCCTTAAATTTTCCCGTAGTAAAATCGAAGGGTTTTATGGGGAACCCAAAATCGTCTTCCTGCTCTGCTGCACTGGGGCCGTCTCCGCGCCCTTCAACACCATGACATTTCCAGCATTCCAGTTTTTCTTCGTAAATCTTCTTTCCTTCGGCAACGGTCTTTTCTGTCGGTCTGACTTCCAACCCAACATCAACAGGCGCATCCGGCTTCCTGACTTCGAATGCCTCAGAGAAACTCTTGAGGACGGGAATTACCGATGCGCGCTGTTGCTCCGTCAAAATATCCCATGGGATCATCGTTGAATTTGGCACCCCATAGGAAATCGTTCTGTAAATATCTTCATCTGTGGGGAGTGAACCGCTTGGGGTTGTTCTGAATTTATAAGCGCCCCTTGTAAAATCGCGTGGTTTTGGAAGCATTGACCTTGCAAGAGGTCCGTCTCCCTTCCCTTCCTCACCATGACAGGCGCTGCAATATTTCTTATAGGTATTTTTACCATCCTCTGTAACCTCTGTTGGTATATTAAGTGCCTTAGCAGTTATAGGCGCAATACCTATTACCAGTGCTGCGCTTGCTGCTGCCGTAGCGCTCCATAAGCCAACCTTACTCAACAAAGCCTTAGGTTTCATATTATGCCCATCCTCCTTTCTGATTGCTATTTATAAACCTAACCGATTGTTTTAACCAATACAATTTCTCGTTCATATTTTAATACTGAGAATAAACAAATTCTATATTTGAAAGTTCTTTTGGATTTATTTTTACCTCCTTTTCTAGTTTACCTAACTCTTCATGCCATACCTGGAATTTATACGTGCCGGGTGGAATATCACAAATTTCAAAATAGCCATTCCTGTCGGTTATGTCAAAGTATGGATTATCCAGAACAACAACCCATGCATACGATTTTTTATGAAGATCACAGGTTAGTTTAATAGTTTCCGGGCACTCAAATGTCTTTGATATTCTCTGTTTATAGGTTGTGCCAAGATTAAATGGCTGGTTTTTAACTGTTCTGGTGTGGACAGTGTGCAACTCTTCGTCTCCATTTAAGATGTCTATCGTGGTTCCTGCCGGAATTGCAGTAACGTTAGGGATGAACTTATTTCTCTGTTGGTCTATAATCGGGTGGATCGCCGGTATCGCCTTTTTCTTACCCTTTGTAATATCCGTAATGGAAACAACGGCATATTTAAGTCCGTTGTTAATCGTACTGACGATAAGTTTTTCGGCGGCAGTTTTGGAGGTTTCTGGTAACTCAAAATCGGCGTAAAGGTTTAATGACAAAGTCGTTAAATCACCCATGTATTTCACGTTTCCAACAACAGTACCACCGTCTTTGACTTCTACTTCGGCATAATTATCTGCTAAGGTATCTTCTGAAGATATAATATTCCAACTTAAAAATCCGAATAAGGCACAGAGAAAAAGTAGTTGTCTCATCTATAAATCAGACTCTTCGCTTCTCAAAGAGTGGATATTGTTCCACTTTTCGAATGAGCAAGGCAGTTAGTGAATCTCCTTGTTGAAATGCATAAATTGAATTTCAATGTATGTCACGTAACTCATACAATAACAACCTCGTATAAATGACAAAAACCGTTCCCACTTAGCAGCAAAAAACAAAAAAACTTAAAATATCTTCTAAGTGGTAAATTTCAGTAATACTTAAAAATTAACAATACATTTCTTTTTGTGCATAAATATCCCCACCGTGACATACGCAATTTCACAAATGAAATAGGGTTTTCATTTATAATTTTTGATTTCATTTGCCGAAACATAAGCTTCATACCCATGAAAAGATAGACTTATTTTTTTATGTAGCGTTGCAGTGGGCTATCGGTTATGGCAAAGGTGCCTTTATCAACATTCTTTTCATCGGCAAAGACGAGGTAACTGTATTTTCCATAGTGTGGCAGCTTGAATCCTACATTTTTTATCGTATCCGAACTGAGACCTAAAAATAAGGCAATTCCTTTATCCCTGTTCATAGGGTTTCTGGATGTTACGAGGAGGGCGTTACCTGTATCGCGGTATGGGACTTTATTAACCATAAACGAGCCTTCCTCAATTGTGAAATTTTCGGGTAAATTACCGACAAAAAATTTCGCAATCTTGTTCTCTGCCAGTCCGCCCAAAATGAACAGGCATTTTTGTGTCATTTCTGTTTCTGTAACCTCGGTATCTGCCTTTATGACCCCGCTTTTTTCTCCTAAAAGTTCTGCCAGGTTTTTGTAGGCTGCCTGCAAAGCGCCTTCGCCGCCAGTCGGGTACACGATGACTTTTTCATTATCACCCAATATGAAATCTATCGTTGGCGGAATTTCTTCTCTATGCAAACGCCGGAACACATTGCATTGAGGGTCTATGGTGATATGTATGGGTTGGGATGCTGTTTGGATAACAACGGCAGTGGACGATTCTTTTATTTCCGTAACGGTATAAAAATTCCCTCCGTCCAGTTCCATCTGGATTGGCACAAAAAGGCGATACGGTTCGCCTTTTCCCGATAATGTTTGGGGAGATGTCTGGATGATCTCTATCCTCGTCAACCAGCCATTGCCCGACTGAGTAACTTCAGTTTTGCCCATTTCGATAAATGGCGCTCCTGTTCGGTTAATCCACTGCTCGAAAAACCAGGATAAGTTCGTTTTGCAGGTATCTTCAAATATGTGCTGAATATCTTTCCAACCGGCCTGCTGCCAGATTTGCTCTTTGTAAAGCCTTCTTAATGATTGATAAAACAGGTCATCTCCGACCATTTGCCTCAGCATGTGGAACACCATCGCCGTCTTTCCATAACCGATTGCCTGGGTTGCCTGGTCTTTTCTGCCGATAAACCTTTTTAAGGGAAAATCGTTTTGCCCGGTTACATAATTCGTATATTTTCTGCAGATATTTTTGCGGTAATCATCGGCAGAAGCAGTGTCTTTGAGTTCTTTGTAATAATAATCAGCCATGTAGGCGGTCAGCCCTTCACACCAGTTTCCCTGGGATTCATCCACAAAGACCGAGTTGCCCCACCAATTGTGCAGAATCTCGTGTCCCAGCGAGGTATCCACGATGAAGGGTAATTTTACGACGGTGCTTCCCAATAAGGTAAAGGAAGGCATGCCATATCCCGTCTGGAAAAAATTTTCAACGATGGCGAACTTTCCGTATGGATAGCTTCCCAAAAGTTTCCGGTACATATCCAGATAGCGCTTTGTGGCGTTTATGTACGTTTCTGCCAGACCCAGTTCCTCAGGGAAGAAATAGGCATAAATATCAATTCCGTCATGCCTGATACTCGTTACTTTATACCTTCCTGCTACCAGATGGCAATCCTCAGACACGTTTTTTTCTTCCCACGTGGTATAAATCTTTTCGGTGTCAGATTTTTTGCTCACAAGAGTACCCTGCGTTACGGCCTCATATCCAGCAGGCGTAGTAATAGCTATCTTGAAAACGGCCAGAGAACCGGGTATGTCCGGATACCAGGCGCATGCAGGACTCAGGTAAACCCCTTCTTCGCCAATAGTGCCGGTAGTTTCGCCCAAATCCTCCTTTTCCGGTGAACCAGGCTTTTCAAAAAGGGTTCCTTCATAAGTAATATCCAGCGACAGGCTGTCTGATTGCCTCAAATCCGAAGGTATTGTAATCTCCAAACGCTGTCCATCTCCATTCGATGTAGTCTTAAAATCTAACTTCTTATTTGAAGAACTAACTGACAGGACTTGAAATGATTTATTAAGAAAACATGAAACCTTTTCAGAATTCTCGTAAGGTACAAGCAGATGGTCAATCGCCTTCAACTTGTGCTCTTTCAAGAACAGTTCAATCTCAATATTGTGGTTCACAATATTGCTTTTACTAACCTCATTAGCCCATATACTAAACGCAGTTGTGATTGCTAAAATACACAATAAAGGCAGAATGTACAATGTTGACTTCATAGGAAACATATCGATACTCCTTTTAAGTCGATTTTAAAACCTTCACAAAACCGAGACAACAAATTACGATATATATTTGGAATACAATGGTATATGGAAGGATTGAAAAATAAGGAAGAAGTTTTATTTTTAAAACTTTTTTATTGAGCTTCTCCACTTATTTTTGTGGTTAAGACAAAAATGATACTCTACTTTCAGACCGTGAGAGCAGGCTTTTTATCTCGTTCATATGGGAACACCCTCCCTCTGAATATTTAGTAGTAAAGGACTCTTTATATTCCTTATATTTCTCAAGAGCACAAATAATGGCTGGATTATCTTACAATACTTTAAATATTTCAAGGATTTTATTTGTTGACAATTCTATCGATTTCAACTTTGATAGCTGATATGGCATGATATAATATGCTGACATTTATAGAATAAAGATAAAAATGATGGAGGAATGAGATTATGTCAAGAATCAAGCAAATTGAACATGAAGTCAAGAAGCTTAACCGTGCAGAACTCGAAGCTTTTAGGAACTGGTTCCGCGAATATGACGCAGATGAGTGGGACCGTCAGATTGAAGAGGATGTTCAGGCTGGAAGACTTGATAAGCTCGCAGAAGAAGCTCTTGCGGCGCACAAAGCAGGCAGGACAAAAGAACTTTGAAACACTTTGCTTCTCCTGATTTCTGATTCCTTAAACCAGAGCAGTTTCTTCAGGATAATATCCTCAGGTGAAGAAAAAACAATCTCTCTTCTTGAATAGGTATGCCTTTGTCTTCCAATCCTTGTCATAAATCGTAACATGTTTTTCAAAAAATTATTGTTTTAACCGATGTGCCAGTTCTTGTTCTATCTTTGCCTCGTCGGGCATGTTGATTTTGTAATATAATTTTGCCAGATTATCGTGATACGTTGGGTTATCCGGGTCTTGTGTGATTGCTGCACGAAATTCTTCAATCGCCAGGTCAACCTGTCCATTCTTAAAAAGCGTAATCGCCAGATTATTATGGGTATCACTGTTTTTAGGTTCGATGCGCAAGGCATTTCTATATTCCTGAATTGAGGCATCGTACATACCTTTTTCGTCATAGGCAAGTCCAAGATTGTAATGTGCTATGGGATATGCATATCGTACCTCCGATGCCTTCGATAAGGCAATCGTATATTCTTCGATAGCCTTATCAAGCAACCCTTTTTCATAGTATTCCTTCCCCAGATTGTTATGTGCGTTAAAGCTGCACGAAGTATTAAATACAGTGTAATGCCACAGGGTCTGTTTATCAAACCAAATCCTGTTGTGCCTTATGGTATGAGTAAGGGAGAGGATGAATATGGCGGCAAAACATACATTCACAAAAGGGTGGTATGCCTGTGGAATACGTGAATGAATTTTAAGAATCAGTATCCCCGCAAACAGGCAAAAACCCAACGAAGGGAGATAGAGATACCTTTCTGCCATGATATTCCCAATCGGTACAATATTCATAACCGGTATCAATGTGATAAATATCCAAAGAATGGAAAAGGTTATTTCCTTTTGCCGACGGCAGAGCCTTACCGCAAGAAATGCGATACAGACCAGCATGATGAGGGATATGAGAAAAGGGAGTTTGATGGGTGTGGTTTCAAAAGTAACGTGATAATCCGGATTGAGAACGAACGGGAAGAACCAGAGTTTTATATACGAAGCAATGACCTTTGTCATGGTAAGGAAATTTGTTGCCAGACTGTTTCCCGGATAAGCAACGTGTTCGATATCGCTTTTAAAGAATACCAGCCGGAGAAGGATGTAAGCAATACTCATGCATATGAATCCCAGGTAATACCTAATAATTTTTTTCTTCAGATGGGTTTCTGGTTGTGGGAAAAGCCGGTCTAAGAAAAAAATTATGAGTGGCAGCGAAATGGCCATTTCCTTTGAAAGCAGAGCAAAGACATACATCAATAGCGATAGAGCATAAAAGAAGTTTTTATATTTTGATGTGTAGAGTTTTATATAAAAGAATACGGCAAGCAGAAAAAAAGTAGCACATAGCAGGTCTTCCCGAAAACCCACGGAATTCACGGTTTCTGTAAGTACGGGATGAGCACCAAAAAATAAACATGATAGTACGGCAAGATTCAACCTCCCGGTTATTTTAAATAGTAAATGGTACACGATAAAGGTGTTTAGCGTGTGAATTACCAGATTTGTCAAATGGAATCCAAATGGGTTAAGATCCCATATAGCGTAATCCGTGAAATATGACAGAGTAACCAGTGGACGATAACTGAGTTCCCCTGATATTTTGAAATAATCGTGGTTGAAGAGCGTCGGGAAATACTTCCAGTCCTTTATGTAAGAGTTATTGGTAATGACCCTGAAATCATCGAACACAAATTGATGGTGAAGCGTGTTCAGGTACGCAAGAAATGCAACCAGGGATACCAGGATGGGCAGGAGGATTCGGGTGGTTTTAGTTGAGAGAAATGGTCGGTTTGACATGTTATTTTTGATCTTTCATATTCTTATGTACCCTTCAGTTATGCCCTGGGGTGTGCCTTATTGTATACCTCTTTCAGTCGCTCTGTAGTTATATGGGTATAGATTTGAGTTGTGGAAAGATTGGCGTGCCCCAGAAGTTCCTGGACAGAGCGCAGGTCAGCGCCGCGATCTAACAGGTGCGTTGCAAAGCTGTGCCGGAAGGTATGCGGTGAAATTTTTGTGTTCATTCCGGCCTTTTTTACATACTTTTCCAGCATCCTCGCAACACTGCGTTCAGTGAGACGTCCCCCACGGTTGTTTAAAAAAAGCGCATCGGTATTTCTGCTTGCGACGCGCAGGGACGAGTCCGAATTCCTTTTGCCCATATAAGTTTGTATGGCATTTAAGGCGTGATTCCCGATGGGTAATAACCGTTCCTTTTTACCCTTTCCCTTTACTTTCACAACGCCGCCAGGGAAGTCAATATCAGAAACATCCAGCCCTGCCAATTCACTTACCCGCATGCCCGTGCTGTACAGGGTTTCCAATATGGCGCTGTCTCTGATGCCTAACAAGGTGTTTAAGTCAGGTACGTTTAAGAGCGTCTCTGTCTCATTTATACTCATAAATTCAGGAAGATTTCTGTTCAGTTTAGGAGTTCGGATACTCTCCACGGGATTGAATTCCAAAACGCCCTCACGACATAGAAATTTGTAAAAAGATCGGATAGACACGAATTTCCTGGCAATCGTGGTTTTAGAATAAGCCTGTTTTTTTTGAAAGGCAAGAAATTTTCTCAACAATAAACGGGTGACATCTCCAAAACCTTTGCAACCTTCCGTTGTAAGGAATGAGAGATATTGGCACAGGTCGTTCCGATATGCCCTTAGGGTTTGCGATGAAAAATTTCTGTCGTGCTCGATATGCGAAAGATATTTATTTATATAATCAAGCATTGGCTAAACTCAACGTAGATAAGGAGGCGCTAAAGAGATAAATTTTCACATTTTCGGCAAAAATGTTAGAGTTTCCGGTTTAGAGTTCAAACTGGAAACTGAAAACTGAAAACCGGAAACTCGAAACAATTTTCAGTGTGTTACTCTTCCGACTCGTTCGGGTTGGGTATTAATGTTTTCATAATATCAAAACTATATGCTCCATTTCAACCTTTGACTTGTTTTGTATTTGATAAATCCTTATATTCGTGTTAAATTAATTTCATGATGAATGTATCAGCATCACTTCAACAAAAGCCATATCTGTTAAAATATAGATTTTTCCCTTTTAGTGAATATCTAAAGGAACAGTTTCCTTACAAAGTGCACAAGATACCGCTTCACGCCGGTTTTACCTGTCCTAATCGTGATGGGCGTGTTGGGGTGGGCGGATGTACCTATTGTATCAATGAAAGTTTCAGTCCGAATGTCAGGGAAACGCAGCTTACCATAAGAGAGCAAATCGAGAGAGGCAAGGCATTCCACAGAAAAAGATGCGGCGCTGAAAAATTTATCGCATATTTCCAGTCATTTACCAATACGTATGCAGACGTCGAAACGCTCAGGTCGTGTTATGAAGAGGCTTTGACGGATAAAGATGTGATAGGCATTTCTATTGGCACGCGACCTGATTGCGTGACGGACGATATTCTAAGCCTCATTGATAGCTATACGAAAAAATGTCACGTCTGGATCGAATACGGGCTTCAGTCCATTCATGATGAAACCCTTAAGCGCATCAATAGAGGGCACGATTCCAAGATGTTTTTGGATGCCATAAATCGCACAAAAAAAACTTGCATCCGAATATGTGTTCATGTTATCTTAGGTTTGCCTGGCGAGACGAGAGAAGACATGATGGAGACGGCGGACGCCGTGGCAGGATTGGGCATACAGGGCGTCAAACTCCACCATCTATATGTAGCAAAAAATACGGCGCTGGCTGAAGAGTATTTTAAAGGCGGGATACAGACGCTGGATATGAATGCCTATATCCGGCTTGCCGCTGATTTTTTAGAGCGTATTCCGCCAAATATCACGGTACAAAGGTTCGTCGGCGACACACACGGCAATTTCCTTATATCGCCGATATGGAAGGCCAGCAAGGCAGAGATTACGGCAGGGATAACGCGAGAACTGGAACGCAGAGGTACGTATCAGGGCGCCCTTTGCTGCGTATCGACGCCGGTTGTTAACACTTTTTCGACTCCACTTCCTTTGCAAAATATACAGGAACAGGATCAGAAAAAGCCGAAGTTGCATACCCTAAAAATATAAAGCGGGTGTAATTCAGTGGTAGAATACCAGCTTCCCAAGCTGGGTATGGGGGTTCGATTCCCCTCACCCGCTCCATTCTAAATTAGTAAATTCCATCTGAATAAATATAAGACATGCCATTCACAAAAAGGAGAAAGTCATGGAACCATTTTGCTTATTAAAAGACGGTGATAAATATAGTGGGGAGTATGTTGCAATAATATCTTTTACTGATAGAGAAGTGGTAAGCCACGGAACTGATCCTATAAAAGTATATAACGAAGCAAAAAACAAAGGAGTTAAAGAACCCGTGGTATTTTACGTCCCAGAGGAAGACGTAATTCAGATTTATTTATGCTTCTAAATAATTGTCCTTTCCTAAGTTTTAAAAGTAAAATTGAACGACCTTACCTCGCAGTAAAAATAATAAATCCTCATACGGGAAAAAGCCACTGCACATTCGGACTTATAGATACCGGTGCTGACGAATGCACAGTGCCTGCCTATATTGCACATTTGCTAGCGCATAATTTTGAAGCTGGAATACCTAAAACAATTACAACAGGCGGCGGGAAAGCTTTGGCTTATAAACATACAACCACATTTGAAATTTATCATCCATTATCAGGTGAACTTCTTTATACAATTCCAAATACACCTGTAGATTTCATGCTTAATCCTCCCATCGTTTTGCTAGGGGTTAATAATTTCTTAAGCAGATTTGTTCTAGAAATTGATTACCCCAATAAATCGTTTTCAATAAAATTTCCTTAAATTTTTTGTAGACATCCCCTGCACTTGCTCTATCCTGATTTCTAGGATTCCCAGCCCAAATAACCTGTAGCACATTCAAGAAATTTCCCTTATGACTAAAATGTAACCACAAAAAAATATCGCAGGTTCTTAGTGATTTTCTGAAGCTTCCGCACTCAAAGCAGTACAAAGAGAATAACTCAATATCAGCTTTGAGTTGACACACCTTTGATTGATTGCTACAATACCCCTAAAATTTCATTGATACGACAACCGTTTTATGGAGGAGATACGATGATACTGCCGTTGCAAATTACGTCCCGCAATCTGGAACTTACCGAAACGATCAAGGCGGACATCCGCGAGCATGCCGAGAAGTTAGATAAATATTACGACAGGATTACAAGCTGCAGGGTCACCGTAGAGGCCATTCCCAAGAGGTCATTGTACAACGTGCATATCGATATAACCGTCCCTGGCTCAGAACTGATAATAAAACTCGATCCGAATACAGACCTTTATGTGTCAATAAGAGATGCCTTCCATGATGCGCGCCGCAAGCTGGAAGACTTTGCCAGGAGGCAGCGCGGCGCTGTAAAACACCATGAGGGATCACCTCATGCGCGCATAAGCGCCTTGTTTCCTGATAAGGGTTACGGCTTCCTCACTACGCCGGACGGGCGTGAGGTCTATTTCCACGAGCACAGCATACTGAACCGTAAATTTAAACAACTGGAGATCGGCATGGAGGTGCGTTTTGCCGAAGAGATGGGTGAAAAAGGGCCGCAGGCCAGTTCCGTGACTGTGGTATGAAAGTGATCAAACCAAGCTTAGGAAACAACATTTTATTTTCCAATGCAAAACTCTGAAAATATTTTAGATAAAATATCTTCTGTGGTAACCTCTCCCACAATCTCACCGAGGGTGTCTATTGCGGTACGCAGGTCTAATGCGATAAATTCATAGCTTTCATTATTCCTTCCCGATTCCATGGTTTGTTGAATCGATTGAAGCGAACGCTGTAGCGCATCCCTTTGACGCACATTAAAAATCGGAGCGCCGCCCGAAAGATTTACCAGCCCACCCAGGACACCTTCCAGTAAAGTTTCTTTCAGTCTTTCCAAACCTTCACCTGTAAGGGCGGACGTATGCACCAAGGGATGTTTCTTTAACTCCGCCGGTAATTCCGGGGAAGAATTACTTTTTAGCAAATCACATTTGTTGATTACAATAATCGCATTGCCGGTTAAATCATCCGGTTTCATTGCCCTCAATTGTTCGTTTATATTAAAGCCGCCATCAAAGACAAGTAATATTACCTGTGCCTTTTTCAGGGTAGATCGCGTCTTTTCCATCGCTCTGGATAAAACGACTTCTTCTGAATCATCCATTCCTGCAGTATCCATCAGTTTAAAACGAATGCCCCCGATTTCGAGAATATCTGCAACAACATCACGTGTCGTTCCCGGTATTGCGCTTACAAGCGTCCTCTTTTTCCCCAGTAAGGCATTGATCAGGCTTGATTTTCCAACATTGGGTTTACCATACAAAACGGCGACAATCCCTTCCGGAGAAACATGGCCTGTTTCCGGCTGAGTCAGGAGTTGAGAAATACCGTTTTTGATTACCTCCAGTTTATCCATGATTTCTCCTGCAGAAATGAGCTCGATATCCTGATCGGAAAAATCAATCGCTGCCTCGATATATGAACAAAGGGAAACCGCTTCGTCCTGGATACGCCTGATCTGCTGCGAAACGCTTCCTGTTAATTGTGCAACCGCAACCTTCAGTTCAGCGTCTGTTTGTGCTCGTATGATGCGCATGGCGGCTTCGGCCTGAGCAAGGTCTATCCGGCCATGCAAAAAGGCGCGTTTTGTAAATTCGCCGGGTTGTGAAAGCCGGATATTTCTCTTTACCTGAATCCCTTTTGATACAATAGAAGACAAGAGCATTTCCATGATTATCGGAGAGCCCAGGGTATGGATTTCCACCACGTCCTCTTTTGTATAAGAATACGGTTGTTTCATGATATACAGAACTGCAGGGATATGAACCCCTTCTTCCTTGAGATGAATGTTCCCCGCGGTGGATGTGTATGTGGGGATTTCCCCTGAATCAGAATGTGCAGTGGGTATAAAAAAATCTTTCATGCACTGGATAGCTTCAGGGCCACTGATTTTAAGGATCGACTGAAACGACCTGCCGGACGGGGAGGAAACTGCAACAATCGTGTCCTGAATTTCGGGGGACATAAGTAAAAAATAAATAATTTGCCACGGAGATCACTGAGGACACAGGTGGCAAAGCCACAACCAAAGAAACCACCCCTCAATCCCCTCCTTCGCAAGGAGGGGATAAAGGGGTGGTAAAATATCTTACACAAGAAATTAACTAAAAATCTTTACTATTTGATTTTTACCTTTTTTAAGGACCTTCGAATTATCAGGCTCTCGATAATGCTGAATATAGTGCTCGTAGTCCAATAAACGGTGAGTCCTGAAGGCATATGATATAATATAAAGGCAAACATAATGGGCATGAACGACATCATCTTTTGTTGTGCTTGCGCCTGTGGATCTGCTGCTGGAGCCTTGGGAGTTAGCTTCATCTGCGCAAAAGAAGCCCCGGTCATAATCAAAGGCAATATATTGAGAGCATTCCCGAGGAAAGGAATGGTGAACGGAAGGAGCAATAAGGTATCCGGTCTTGAGAGGTCGTTGACCCAGAGCAGAAAAGGCGCCTGCCTCATTTCAAAGGAAAGCTGTAAGGTGCGGAAGAGCGCAAAAAATACCGGAAGCTGTAACAACATCGGCAAGCAACCGCTCATGGGATTTGCTCCGTGTTTCTTAAATAATAACATCTGCTCTTTCCCCATCCTCTGCTTGTCGTGTTTATATTTTTCCTTGAGTTGATTAATCAGAGGCTGCAATTGCTGCATTCTGAACATGGAGACCTGACTCTTCCTCGTCAGCGGGAATAGGGCAGCCTTAATGATGATGGTTAGTACAATAATAGAGATGCCATAATTAGGAATTACCCTGTGGACGGCATTTAAAAAAGCCAGAAGCACCTTGCTTATCGAGGTAAGCCAGCCGTAGCTGAGAAGGGCGTCCAACGTACCGTAGTGTTCCAGAACTTCCTCTTTTTTTGGTCCCGTAAAATAGAGATAACTGTGTTTTACAGACTGATGCGGGGGTATCCGAAAGTTGTTTGTTTGGAGAGAAACCATAAAATCGCCCGTATCTGCCTTTTCATTGGAAAGAGCCCCCATTGCATCAAATGCCTGTGCATTCATGGATGCCACCGAATCGCTCGATGCAGGTTTTAAAATCGTGGCGAAATACTTGTTCGTTGACCCGGCCCACGCGATGCCTACAGATTCATTCTTGAAAGGAAATGCTTTGGGTGCAGTGAGCGCCAATTTAGTCCTTTTGTTTCCCAAATCTATACCGGCTACGGCCGCCATGTCAGTGGAAGGCACACCTTCGTGAGTAATCATGGAAGATGCAATGATGTTATATGAAAGTGAAACCTCCGTATCAGTAGTATTTTCTAAGGCAATATCCATATCGATATTGTATTTCTGAGAAGGCAAATCTACCGTTTTGATAATATTGATTCCCTCCTCCAATTTCGTGGTAAATACAATCTTATTGGCGCTGTGTTCAAGAATATTATATCGCTGCCTCTGAAAGCTCATTTTTTGAGCAAAGGCATCAATGGCGAGCGGATGATATTCCGTATAAGTATCCTTTAATAATTCCAGAATATCCTTTGCCTCTACATCTTTAAAATGCTTGAGCTTGATGGATTTGAGCGCCGCTCCCTCATTCGACCATACCATTTTCAAGAGTTCATTTTCGATAGCGACTTCCTGGATTGGAAGATCTGTCTGAGGCGGTATGGTTTGAGTTGACGGTTTTAACATCGGCTGCTGTTCTGCTTCAGCCTTCATGCCTGCCTGTTTCTCCGGAACAACCTCCTCTTTCATTTCTTCGCCGGGTTTCGCCTTTTTTGGAGAAAACAAGGGTAAGATAAAGGGGTAGTACAACAACATGACCACCCCGCAAATAATAATTGCGATAAGCGCTTTTCTATCCATTAATTTTCCTTTTTAGGTTCCTCGGGTAATTCCGCCTCATCAATAAGCATAACGGGTATTTCATCTTTTATCGGATATCTTCGGCCACACTGTGTACAGACAATCCGATCAGCTTCCAGCCTCACATCCGTCTTACAGAGCGGGCACGCAAGAATGTCTAACAATTCTTTGGAAATCATAACAGCCTCCTCCTGATAGAGGGCGATACGCTAATGCAGAAAGCTGCAAATCTCAAGTTTGAAATTCCTACACCCTGCTTGAGCGCTCTACAGAATAATCCAGAAGTGAAGAATGTTAACAAACTATCGCAACAATTTCAAATCAAAATTACTTCCCGGCAATTTCAAATCCTGTCTAACGATGCCGCATTATTGAGAGATATCTGAATATCCGCATAGTTAATCGGTTGTTCAATCTTTATCCTGTTCAAACGAACCAGTTCCAACAAGGCTAAAAAGAATCCGATAATCCGGTTCCTTTCGCATATTCCCTTAAAAAGATCCGTAAAGGATATCGAAGTATGGAGATGTACCTTTTGCAAAACTCCGTTCATGTATTCCTGTATTGGCGTGTCGTCATACGTTACTTTTGTGGGCACACTCATCAGCGTTTGTTTCATGAGGCGCGAAAACCTCTGTAAAAGATCCCATATATTCACGCCTTCCAGGGGAAGCTCCTGTTCCTTATCTTCTGTTTCAAGGGAAATCTCCTTGTGCAAGCGAAAACACCTTTTTTCCCACTCGGCAGCCCTGACAGCCAGGACCAGGGTGCTTTCCTTATACCGCTTGTATTCCAGCAGTTGTTTCACCAGGGACAACCGCGGGTCATCCTCCTCTTCTTCAACACCCGGCGCCTCTGTGCGGGGAAGAAGCATATACGATTTGATGTACATGAGCGTGGCCGCCATCACCAGGAAATCCCCCACAATATTCATATCCAGGGTTTGCAGCGCCTCTACATACTGTAAGTATTGATCCGTAATCCGCGCAATAGGAATATCGTAGATATTTACTTCTTCTTTTCGGATCAGATAAAGGAGTAAGTCAATGGGTCCGTTATAAATGTCCAGGTCTACTTTATATTCGCCTGTCATTCCTTTTCCCCCAAAATAAATTTTTTAGCCTACATTAAATTACATCCCACAACTACAGTCGCAAACCCGTAAATAACTTGAGAAAGTAGTGAATGGGCGGGCCGAGTATTATGCTCAAAATCGAAATACCGGCATAATTTCCCAGAATAATCAGCCCCAGCAAAATAAACGGGCTGTAACGTTCGATTCCCTTATATTTCACCGCCAACCGATAGGGTAACAATCCCTCCAGGATATGAGAGCCATCCAGAGGGAATAAAGGGATCATATTAAAAAATGCCAGCGATAGATTCATCATGATTCCCGTAAGTAATAAATTAAACAAAAAGGCAGATATGTTTATCGGTATAAATGAAGTGCTGCGCAGGAGCTGAAAGATTACGCCAAATAAAAATGCAGAAACAAAGTTGGAGGCAGGCCCGGCAAAAGATACGATCACGTTATCCCGACGGGGATTTCTAAAATTATAAGGATTTACCGGAACTGGTTTTCCCCACCCAAAATGGGCAAAGACAAAACATAACGCCCCAATAATATCAATATGGGCAAGAGGATTCAACGTCAAACGGCCTTGCAGCCGTGCAGTGGGGTCGCCAAATTTATTGGCCGTCCAGCCATGGAAGTATTCATGAATGGTCAGTGCATAAAGTATCGCGGGAATTGAGATGATTAAATTATTCAAATTCACAAATACGCAAAATTCTCCTATTCTATGATTTAATTGCGGGCATCTTAACACAACGGAAATAAGTTGTCAAGTCCAGAACACTTAATTAAATCTTTACCGCTGATGATACCCTTCTTTTCTCTTGAATATAAAAGAGATGCCCACTATAATCAATCAAACAACCATGAAAATTTAACAACCTCATTTCAAAAATACGTAATTTATTGCATGCAAAAAAAACCGACACAAGAAAAATTTTTGGCCGATATTGCCTTTGCAAAAGAGGTGCTATTACTCGAATCTGAGGCAATTAAAAATCTGGTCGACCGTCTGGATCATAATTTTCAGAATGCCGTTGATTTAATCTTTAATTGTAAAGGCCGGGTAGTAGTTACGGGAATCGGAAAGGCGGGAATAATCGGCCAGAAGATTTCTGCAACACTGGCAAGCACGGGGACTCCTTCCTATTGGATTCACTCGTCAGAGGCAAGGCACGGCGACCTGGGAAGGGTCGTTGCGGAGGACGTTGTCCTGGCGCTTTCCAACAGCGGTGAAACAGAGGTCGTTACCCTTCTCCCTTTTGTAAAACAGATGGGGGCGAAGGTAATTGCCATTACGGGGAACAGTAAGTCTTCTCTGGCGCAGCACAGTGACGTTGTGCTTGACATCGGAAAAATTGAAGAGCCGTGTCCGCTTGGCCTTGCCCCATCGGCAAGCTCAACGGCCATGCTCGCCCTGGGCGATGCCTTAGCCCTTACGATATTCAAAAAGCGGAATCTCAGTAAAGAGGACTATGCGTTCTACCATCCGGGCGGAGAACTTGGCAGGAAATTACTCACGGTGGAAATGGTCATGCGCAAGAATGAAGCGAACCCTGTGACCACTGAAGATACGCCGCTGCTGGACGTTCTCGGCATTATGACGGAAACAGCAGGAAAACCCGGCGCTGTGAGTATCGTTGATAAACAGAATAAACTGGTGGGATTCTTCACTGACGGTGATCTGAGAAGACATTTGGAAAACGGCATATCATTTTTGCATGGCAGCGTGAAAGAGGTCATGACGCGGTCGCCAAAGGTCATCAACTCCCGTTGTCTGGTAGCCGAGGCTTACAAGATATTGAAAGACCACAAAATCGATCAAATTCCCGTGGTTGACGATTCCAATACGCCCATTGGCATTATAGACGTGCAGGATTTGCTGGAGGTTGGATTCTAAAATTTTCCTGTTGGACACTGATGAACGCAGATAAACACGGATTTTTTAAATTAGGCAGCAGTAGGTAGCGACTTTTAAGCTCCCCTCTAGAAAGAGGGGCTGGGGGTGTGTTGCGGAAAACTTACACACCCCTTTATCGTTCGACTGAGCGCTCACGACGAAGTCCCCTCTCCCCACTTTCGTGAGGACATGTTTTTAGAGGGGAATCCAAAAGATTGAAATTCCTGAATATTAAATTTTTAAACCCCTGCTCTGCAGCGGAAATCTGCGTCCTGACTTAATGAAAAATATAAAACTGGTTATCATAGACGTTGATGGTGTTTTAACGGATGGCGCCATTTATATTGATTCCGACGGGCGTGAAATAAAGGCATTTCATGTATTGGACGGCACGGGCATCGCATACCTCCACCGTGCGGGTATTAAAGTTGCCATCATAAGCGGCAGGACCTGTAAGGCGGTAATCCATCGGGCAAGCGAACTGGGTATTGAGGATGTATACCAGGGGGCTAAAAACAAATTAGATGCCTATAAGGAAATATTGAACAAGTACTCACTCCGTGACGAAGAAATATGTTACATCGGCGACGACCTCATAGACCTTCCCATACTCTATCGTGTGGGGTTTCCCGTTGCGGTTGCCAACGCCTCACCGATTGTCAAGCAGCATTCAGCCTATGTGACAAAGGCAAGGGGCGGACAGGGCGCTGTGCGGGAAGTTGCAGAAAAAATACTCAAGTACCAGGACAAATGGCAACTCATTATGGAACGGTATCTAGAACACAGAGAATAAGGAAAGGAGTAAAAACTATGAGCGATAGAAATCCTGAAAATTTCCAGCATACCATTAAAGCTTTTATCAGAAAAGGCGAAGATTATTATGTGGCCGAGTGTCTGGAAATAGCCGTTGTTACACAGGGGAAGACCCTTGATGAAACAATTACCAATCTCAAAGAAGCAGTAGCGCTGCATTTAGAAAACGAAGATTTGTCTGAATTTGGTTTAGCACCTAATCCAACTTTGCTAGTTACGATGGAACTAGAACCTATTGCTCATGTCGCCTAAATTGAAAAGACTATCGGGGAAGGAAGTTATTTCGATTTTAAATAAATTTGGATTTACATTTCATTCACAAAAAGGCTCACATGTAAAACTCAGGCGCATCAGCACTGCCGGAACGAAGCAAACGTTAACCGTACCAATCCATGACGAATTAGATTTAGGAACTCTGCATATAATGATGAGGCAGGCATCACGTTACATCCCGGAAGAACAATTAAGACCACATTTTTACAGTACATAACAATATGACCAAACGAAGATACATACTTATCGGCATTCCGGCAGCCTGCGTACTCGCCATCATTGTATCACTGGTAATATCCCAACCGCGGAAGTACACAAAAAATCAAAAGGAAAATCCCACCGCTAAGGAAAGTCCTCAAATACCGGCGGAGGCGCACGGTATAAGCAATAAAGATTCAATCACCCAAACAGTCCAGAATCTCTCCGTTCCCAATTACGATGAAAAAGGGAAGGAAACATTAGTGATGCGGGGCAAAAGTACCTTCCTGCTGAGTAATAATATTTACAAAATCATCGAACCGGAAATAGAGGTCATGGACTCAGCAAATACTGAAAGTGGAACACAGTCTGTATTGATTACGTCTGACAGCGGGGAGATGGATAATACTTCAAACGAAGGGTATCTTTCTGATAATGTGGTTGTTCATCTTGATCCTGAAACCCAGCTCAATACGGACTATCTGAGGTATTTACCCGAAAAAAAGTATGTGTATACAGATGATCCCGTTACCATCAACGGAAAAGGCGTAAAGATTGTCGGACAGGGCTGCGAGATCGACCTTATCAATAAAAAGATGTGGATTAAGAAAGATGCGGAAATGGAGATGGACGGCATCAAAAACGACCTCTTTTTCCTGTCCAAGGACAATGCTTCACAAAACGATGCCCGGACTTCTTCGGAAGACACAACACATTCTGGAGAAACCGGTACGACAGAAATACCTCTCGAAAAGACCTTCATCCGGTCAAGCGGTCAACTTATATTTGATAGGAATACCGATACAAATATCATGACCTTTAACGACAATGTTGAGGTCAAGAAGGGCAGTTCTACGGTTTTTTCTGACAAGCTGGTTGTTTATCTCGACCCGGAAACGAGACAAACGAAACAGGCCATCGCCAGTGGAAATGTGCTTGCATCTCAGGGAACAAAAATCGCCAAAGGGAGTTTTCTCACCTGGGACGTTAATACTCAAAGCGCCATCCTGGAAGACACCCATAAGGCGGAATTCGTGAAGGACGACCTGAACATTGATGCCCTGAAAATGATTTTCTATAAGGATGCGAACAAAATAGACGTGCCGAGTTCCGGCAACTTAAACGCAAAGATTAAAGGAAAAGCAGATAAAAAGAAGACCCCGGCTGCTAAAGAAAAGGCCGAAAACAATATCAGCGTAAAATGGGAAGGAAAGATGAATTTCCAGGACGAGACGCGAGAGGCCAGTTTTGAGAAGGGCATTGAGGTCAAGAGGGAAGATTCCACCCTGCTCTGCGATAATCTGAACGTTACATTCAACGATCATGATTATAATTTGCAGACTTTGAATGCCACGGAAAAAATCCATATCATAGATAAAAGAGGTAACTTGTTCAGCGAGGCTGTGGGAGACCATGCTACGTGGGATGCGAAAAATAAAGTCACCGCCCTGCGAGGGCAGCCTTTTGCCATACTGAGAGAAGGAAATAAAAGGCAAATTCTCGCCCCGCGTGTGTTGTTTTATGAAGACGGAAAGAGTGTGCTCTGTGAGGGCAACGGGAGTTTATACGAAAAAGGGGATGAAACCCTTTCCAAAGAAAGTAGTGAAGAATCTGATATAAAGGTCAATTGGTCTAAGAAAATGCTCTATAATGATGAGCTGAAAAAAGCCAGTTTCTATGGGGAAGCACAGGTTACGCAAGGCGGACAAAAGCTGAACGGCGACCAGATTGATGCCTACCTGAACAATAACAAAAAAATAAATAAAATCATTGCGACAGGCAATGTGTATTTTTACAGCAAAGGTCTGGAAGGCAGCGAAGGACTGGGATCGCTCCTCACCTGGGATTTGATTCAAAATGTAGCCCTGTTGACAGGTAATCCAAAGGCAGAATTACGCAAGGAAGGATCAAGGACTTTTTCAGAAAAGGTTTATTTTGATATGGCAGGGAAACGAGTCACATGGGAAGGCAGACCACACTGGCAACTCATCAGCAAAGAAAAAAATAAATGAATAAAACCATGCGATATTTTCTCTCCACTATTTTATTTTTGATGTTCTTTTCGATGACCTCCGTTTTTGCTGAAGACACAAAACGACCTGAAATCATTGCTCACCATGGCGTATTAGAGGACGTTCCGGAAAATACCTTTGCCGCATTCAGGAGGGCTGTCGAATTGGGCGTCGACGGGATTGAAATCGACATCCGACAAACAAAGGATAATCAGCTTATACTGATGTGCGATGAAACGATCGATAGAACAACCGATGGGAAAGGACGTGTTGATCAGTTGCTCTATGCCGAGATACAGCAATACGATGCCGGTTCATGGCGCGGCGCTGAGTTTAAGAACGAGCAGGTACCGCTCCTTTCTGATGTGCTGAAATTTTGTAAGATTAACAACCTCAAATTGATTTTGAATGTCAAACAAACCTGCCTGGAAAAACAGGTGCTCGACCTGGTAAAGGCAAACGAAATGTCCTCACAGGTGTATTTGTGGGGAACGTTAAGAAATTTCAACCCTGAAGATGCCGAACTCTTTGGAAAAGAACTCGTTTATGTATCTCCGGAAGAGATTGCTGAAGAAAAGTTTGACCAAATCCACGAGGAAAAGAAATACGTATTCACATCCCTTATAAATAGCGATGACAGAAAGACGTTGAAAAAATGGGTCAGGATGGGAGTGGATGTTATCCTGGTAGATTATCCATGTGTCGCCATGGACATCTTGAATATTCACCGACAAATAGTGGACGGTAAAAAACCATTCAAAAACAGGGAAATTAATCGTCCGCAGTTAGAAGCAGACAATGCTTCCTTTGTTCAGGAAAAAGTAAAAACCTTAGTGAAGACCATGGCAGACGATGACTTTGATAAGGCAAGGAATGCCGCTTCGGCGATGATGGTACTGCCGCGGAGATACACGGTGTTGCCTCTCTTGAAACTTCTTAAAAATAAGCATCCGCAGGTAAAACAAAATGCCGTTTGGGCGCTTGGATTTTGCGGCGATGAAAGCACGGCAGTGTACCTGCACGCACTCCTGAATGATAAAAATGTTGAGGTACGGAGGGAAACCGTGCTTGCTCTAAAAAGGCTGGGAGCAACACAATCAGTCCCCATCCTGATCGAAACATTAAGAACCGAAAAAGATCGGGAAGTTAAATATGACATTGCAAGGGCATTGGGAATGCCCGGAAACCAGAGTGCAGTTTATGCGCTGATTAATGCGCTCATGAAAGAGAAAGACTGGTATGTCAAAAGCGCCTGCATTGAGGCATTAGGGCGTATCGGTAGCGATAAGGCCCTCAATACCCTTTTCAATATCCTGATTACCGATGCGGGAGAAGACGCTGCATGGGCTCGTACAAAGGCTGCATGGGCACTGGTCGAAATAGGCGAGAAATCTATTCCTCTCCTAACAAATGCCTTGAGGGATAATGAAGAATTAACGAGGCGCAGGGCGGGATGGGCGCTGATAAAGATCGGTTCTCCCGCGGTAAAGGAATTAATTAGTTCGCTGCGCGAAATTAATACATTTACGAGGGAACGTGTGGCGCAGATCCTTGGTTGGATTGGAGACGAAAGGGCTGTTAACTCATTACTATGGGCATTGAAGGATGAAGAACCTTCTGTCGTAAGCGCTGCGGCATGGGCATTAGGCAGGATTGGCAGTCCGGCGGCTCTGTCTGAACTTCAGTCCCTCGTGAATAACGAAAATATCGATATCAGGGAAAATGCGGCTGAGGCGGGTCAAAGAATCCTGGCAAACAAAGAACGGATGGCTTATTTTAAAGAGTCTGCACAAAAACCATAAAACATTTGATTAATAGATAAATTTCCAATATCATGATATTTTTAATTTAATGTTCAGGAAATTCAGTATTTTGTGATTCCCCTCTAAAAAGAGGGGATAAAGGGGTGTGTAAGATTACAGCAACACACCCCCGGCCCCAGAGTAGGTCAGGCGTCCTCGCCTGACATTATAATGACAGACGGGACGTCTGTCCTACCGATAGGGGGGAGCGTAAAAGTCGTTGCCAAAGGCAGCATAATTTAAATAAAAATATTAGCAAGAGGCTCTATTTTGATGAAACGCAGCATGGTATATCTCGTAGGCGCAGGTCCCGGCGACCCAGGCCTTATCACCGTAAAAGGCTTAGAATGCATTAAAAAGGCTGATGTTATCATTTATGATTATCTGGTAAATGTCCACCTCCTCAAAAACGCCAGACCCGATGTAGAATTTATCTATGTAGGTAAACAGGGAGGGGCGCACACCCTTGAACAGGACGAGATTAACGAACTCCTCGTGAAAAAGGCGCAGGAAGACAAAATTGTCACACGA
>Ga0233425_10000469_pt1 | contig 105029 bp, 109 predicted proteins | sample Watercolumn_Towu_2_FD_181712 | JGI IMG/M metagenome (GOLD analysis project Ga0233425, IMG submission 181712) | Freshwater microbial communities from Lake Towuti, South Sulawesi, Indonesia - Watercolumn_Towuti2014_140_MG | ecosystem: Environmental > Aquatic > Freshwater > Lake | place...
TCTCAGCACTCTGCATCGGCTGGCGGGACGAGGGCGGGTGGAACGAGCATGGGCGCGGCCGCTTTCACCACTCGAATCGCGCCCCTCGGAATGCGCCACCGGAGAAGCCTCGATCCATGCGCCGCCCCCCGCATACCATCCTCGCCCGAGCCGGTCTCGCCACCCTGATGGTCCTCGGCGCCGCGGCCGCTGCCGCCGATCCGTACGGGTCCACCTACGCATCCACCTACGGGTACGGCGATGGCGGGTACCGCTTCGCCGGTCCGCTGGTCGAGGGCTCCTATGTCGGCGCTCCGTTCACGCGGCTTCCCAGCACGAGCCGGATCGTGCCGCCGGCCTGGGGCTACGGCACCTACGGCGTTCCCACCGTCGCCGGCATCCGTGACGCCCCCGCCGCGCGCCCGACGCTCACCGTGATCGAGCGCCAGGGCTCGGTCGGCGCCCGCCCCGCGCTCCGGCGGCCCGGCGCCCGCGTTCTGTCGAAAAATCCCAAGGGAATCTGGACCGATCCGGCCCCCCGCTCCGAGGGCGAGGGCGGCGCGCAGGTGGTCTCGGTCCGGGTGCCCGCCCGCGCCCGCTAATCCGGTCGAGCGGCGAGCCGGCGCCTCCGCGACCGACGGCCGGACCGCCGCTCTAGACGGCCCCTTAACTTGTCTTGCGCACAATCTCCCTCGTTCAGGGGGGGCAGCGCCGTGCACATCGTCATCGTGGATTCGAGTCGCGTCGTTCTGCGGATCGTGGCCGGCATGCTCGAACCGCGCGGACATGTGGTGACGCAGTTCACCGATTCCGCCGAGGCCCTCGCCTACGTCACCGACACGCCGAAGGTCCGCGCCCTGATCACCAGCCTGGAGGTCCGGCCGCTGAGCGGGCTGGAGCTGTGCTGGTCGGCCCGTCTGCTCGCCGAGTCGAGCCGCCCGCTCTCGATCATCGCCATGTCCTCGGCCCGCAACGCCCGCAACCTCGCCGAGGCGCTGGACAGCGGCGCCGACGACTTCATCGACAAGCCGCCGGGCGCCGAGGAACTGCAGGCCCGCCTGCGGGCGGCCGAGCGCCTCACCACCCTGCAGGGCGAACTGATCCGGCTCGCCGAGACCGATCCGCTCACCGGCCTTCTCAACCGCCGTGCCTTCCTGCACCGCACGCGCGAGGCCGTCCAGAGGACCGGCTCCTTCGGGCATCTCTGCGCCGTCCTCCTCGACATCGACCATTTCAAGCGCATCAACGACGAGCACGGGCACGACGTCGGCGACGCGGCGATCAAGGCGGTGGCCGGGCTGCTCGAGGCTGAGGGCATTGCCGGGCGTCTGGGAGGCGAGGAATTCGCGGTGGCGCTTCCCGGCCAGCGCCTCGCGGATGCCGAAACGATCGCAGCCCGCCTGCGGCTCAAGGCCTCCGACCTGCTCATCCGCTCGCCCAAGGGGCCGGTGCGGCTCACCTGCAGCTTCGGCGTCAGCGAGTGGTCCGAGGGCGAGACCGTCGAGGGCCTCCTGAAGCGGGCGGACATCGCCCTGTACGAGGCCAAGACGACCGGGCGCAACCGCGTGGTCTCGGCGATGACCGACCTCGTCCTCGCCCGGGCGGGCTGAGACGCGGACCCGCGCGACCGGTCCTCGCGACCGCACCGCAACGGGAAAACGGCCCGCTCCCGGCCGTCCCGAAGCGGGACGCCGGCGGCCCGGCGGCGTCGCAGGGGGACGGTTCGGCACCCGAATCGCCCCCTAAGCCGCTGGAACGACTCTTGTTCTTCCTCCTCCGCACGAGCCGCACCGTTCTGCGGCGGGACGAGAGGGGAGCGGCATGAGTCAAGCCGTCAATCACACCGTCAGCCACACCGCCGGCCGGGCCGTCGAGCTGTTGATCGTCGATGAGCCGGCCGGGCTGGACGACCGGTTGCGGGCGGGGCTGGAGCACGCACCGTCCCTGCGCACGATCGACGAGGACGACCTCGTTCGGGGCGGCCCGAGGCCGGCGGTGGCCCTCGTCCCGGTGGACGGGGCCCGGGCGGAGGTCGGCTGCACCCGGATCACGGCCTTGCGCGAGGGACGGCCCTGGCTGCGGGTGCTGGCCGTGGTCCGGACCCTCGACGCATCGGCGATGAACCGGCTGATCGCGGCCGGCGCCGACGCCTTCGTCGGCACGGGCACTCCGGCGGAAGAGGTCTGCGCCAGCGTGATCACCCTCGCCACGGGGGCACGGCCGGCCCCGGCGGCGGCCTCCCGAGACGCGGCCGAGGATCCGGCCGTCGGCCTCACGCCGCGCGAGGCGGAGGTTCTGCGCTTCCTCAGTGCCGGCTTCAGCAACAAGGAAGTCGCCCGCCGGCTCTCGCTGAGCGTGCGGACGGTCGAGACCCACCGGCTGAACCTGCGCCGCAAGACGCAGACCGGACGCCTGAAGGATCTCGTCACGCTCGCCCGGCAGCTCGGCCTCGCTCCGGTGCTCGACACCGAGACGCCGCGCGGCCCCGCCCGCCACGCCCCCCTCGCCGCCCGGGCCTGAGACGGGATCTCCGGCCGAGCGAGCCCGCCCCCGCCATCGCGACGGGGCCGAACGAGCCGGGGATCAGACCGTCCGCGCCTCCAGCCGCTCGTCCACCGCCGAGAGTGGCCGCTTGGGCTTGCGGCCGACATCCTCGCCCGGCACCGACGGTTCGAACGGTTCGGGGCCTTTGCGCAGGAGCTTGGCCAGGTAGTAGCTGCCGAAGCCGAAGATGATCGCGTAGGCGACGATGAAGGCGATCAGCGAGGTCGTCACCGCCTGTGCGGTGAGCGGGGAGTGGGCGTCCGCCGTCTTGAGCTGACCGTAGACGATGTAGGGCTGGCGCCCGATCTCGGCGGTGAACCAGCCGAAGATCACCGCGCCGAAGCCGGACGGCGTCATCAGCATGGCGCAGGTGAGGAAGACGCGATTCGTGAACAGCGTCCCCTTCCAGCGCAGGTACAGGCTCCACAGGCTCAGCAGCAGCATGGCCATGCCGATCGCGACCATGGCGCGGAACGAGTAGAAGACCGGCCAGACCGGCGGGCGCTTGTCCGGCGTCACGTCCTTCAGGCCCGGGACCACGCCGGAGAAGTCGTGGGTCAGGATGAACGAGCCGAGCTTCGGGATGCCGATCTCGAAATCGTTGCGCTCGGCCTCCATGTTCGGGATCGCGAACAGCAGCAGCGGCATGTTGGCCTGGGTGTCCCAGTTCGCCTCGATCGCCGCGAGCTTGGTCGGCTGGTGCTTGAGCACCCCGAGGCCGTGGGTGTCGCCGACGAAGATCTGGATCGGCGTGAAGATCAGCGCGAACCACAGGGCCATGGAGAGCGAGACCCGCGCGCCCTGCACCTTCGCCGGCGGCTCCTTGCGGGCGCGCAGGATCATCCAGGCGGCCATTCCGGCGACCGCGAAGGCGGTGGTGAGGAAGCAGCCGAGCACCATGTGCGCGTAGCGGATCGGGAAGCTCGGATTGAAGATGACCTGCCACCAATCGGTGGCGACCGCCCGGCCGTTCTCGATCGTGAAGCCCGCCGGCGTCTGCATCCAGGAATTGGCGGACAGGATCCAGAAGGCCGAGATCAGCGTGCCGAGCGACACCATGCAGGTCGCCAGGAAGTGCAGCCGGTCGCCGACCCGGTCCCAGCCGAACAGCATGATTCCGAGGAAGCCCGCCTCGAGAAAGAAGGCGGTGATGACCTCGTACTGGATCAGCGGACCGAGCACGTTGCCGGTGAAGTCGGAGTAGCGCGACCAGTTCGTGCCGAGCTGGTAGCTCATCACGATCCCGGAGACGACGCCGAGGCCGAAGGAGACGGCGAAGGCCTTCACCCAGAAGCGGTAGAGCACCCGGTACATCGGGTTCCGCGTCCACAGCCACTGCGCCTCCAGCCGCACGAGGAAGGCGGCGAGGCCGATGGTGAAGGCCGGGAAGATGATGTGGAAGGCCATCGTGAAGCCGAACTGGATGCGCGAGAGCATCAGGGCATCAAGTTCCATCGCATCGCCTTCCTGACCGTAGAGGGGCCGCGATCCGAGCGCGGCAGCGGGTCTCGCGCGGCAGCGTAGGCTACAGCGGTCACTTTCCTCAACCGGAGTTCCAGGCCGCGGTTCGCGGCGCCGGGCAATCGCGGCGAGCCGTCGCGTCGCGACGGGGCCGCGCCGGCCGCCGCGACGGGTTTCGTCGCCGGACCCTGGCGGGTGGCTCGTCGACGGACGCGGCTTTCCGGCGAGCGTGCCTTCGACATGGGAGGGCGCCTTATTACACCTATGTTAATCTTGAAATCGGAACAATGGCCCACACGCAGACCGGGTCACCGCCATGACGGCACCAGCACCAGTTCCCTCCCCGTTGCACGGCGCGGTCGCGCAACAGCCGGATGGCGGGCCGACGACCATCGCGGACCTGACCCGGGAAGTCGGGCGCATCGCCCAGGACCGGGTCGGACGCATCCGGCAGATCACCGCCCAGGCGAAGATGCTCGCCCTCAACGCCCTGATCGAGGCGGCCCGCGCCGGGGAGCACGGGCGCGGCTTCTCGGTGGTGGCGCAGGAGGTGCGCGGCATCGGCGCCGAGATCGAGGCGCTGGCGCAGGAACTGGAGGTCGGGCTGACGACGCGGATCGCCGAACTGCAGCACGGTGTCGATGCGATGACGGCGAAGGCGGAAGGGGAGCGCCTGGTCGATCTCGCCCTCAACGCCATCGAGCTGATCGACCGCAACCTCTACGAGCGGACCTGCGACGTGCGCTGGTGGGCCACCGATGCCGCCGTGGTGGCCTGCGCCGCCCGGCCGAACGGGGACGGCGCGGCCGTCGCCGACCACGCGGCGCAGCGGCTCGGGGTGATCCTGTCGGCCTACACCGTCTATCTCGATCTCTGGCTGTGCGGCCGCGACGGGACCGTCCTCGCCAATGGCCGGCCTGCCCGCTACCCGGGCGTGCGCGGGCGCAGCGTCGCGGGCGAGACGTGGTTCCGGGATGCGATCCGTCTTCGCGGCGGCGACGATTACGTTGCCGGCGACGTCCGCCGCGAGGGGCAGCTCGGCGGCGCCCAGGTGGCGACCTATGCCGCCGGCATCTACGCGGCGGATGGCGGACCGGCCTGCGGCGTGCTGGCGATCCATTTCGACTGGGAATCCCAGGCGAAGGCCATCGTCGAGGGCGTGCGGATCGCGCAGGAGGACCGGGCGCGCACCCGGGTGGTCCTGGTGGATGCCCAGAACCGCATCCTCGCCGCTTCCGATGGTCGAGGCATCCTCACCGAGACGCTCACCGCGGACCTGCAGGGGCGGGAGAGCGGTCTCGTGCGCGATGCCCGGACGGGCGCCGTGACGGCCTTCCACCGGACACCGGGATACGAGACCTATCGCGGGCTGGGCTGGTACGGCGCCATCGTCCAAAGCGGGGCCTGATCGGATCCCGACACCAGTTCACGCCGCCCGGCGGCCTCCGGCGCTGCGCTTCGTGCCGGACGCCTTGGCGGCGGAACCCTTCGCCCGGCGGCCTCCGGTCTGACGCGGCGGCTCGATTCGCGCCGTGCCGCCCGGGCTGTCGGAATCGGCCCCGGCGGCCTCCGCCGCCCGCTCCAGCCGTCCCCGCAGCAGGCTCAGCACCGCCGCCTCCTCCGGGCGCAGCGCATCGAGGCCGTTCTTGAGTTCGCCCTCGACCGCCTCCTTCACCTGCAGGAGCAGGCCGCCTTCGAGGTAGCAGTCGAGGATCTGCGGGTGGATGTAGCACTTGCGGCAGATCGTCGGCGTGTTGCCGAGCCGGGACGACACCGACTCGATCGCCGCGCGAAGGTTCTTCTTGGCCTTGGCCGCGTTGTCGAACGCCTCGAACTCCTGCAACGCCAGGGCGGCGAGGACCGTGCCGGCCCAGGTGCGGAAATCCTTCGCCGTGAAATCCTCGCCCGTGATCTCGCGAAGATACGCGTTGACGTCGGAGGAGGTGACGTCGCGCCGCTCGCCATCCTCGTCGAGATACTGGAACAGCTCCTGGCCCGGCAGGTCCTGGCAGGCCTTGACGATCTTGGCGACGCGCCGGTCGCGCATCGAGACCGACCATTCCTTGCCGCTCTTCCCCTTGAAGCGGAAGCGCATCTCGGAGCCGGCGATCTTCACGTGCGGGTCGCGTAGCGTGGTGAGGCCGTAGCTCTTGTTGGAGCGGGCGTAATCGTCGTTGCCGACGCGGATCAGCGTTGTCTCCAGCAGGTGGACCACGGTGGCGAGCACCTTTTCGCGCGGCAGGCCGCGCTTGCCCATATCGGCGTCGATGCGCTGACGAATGCCGGGCAGCGCCTCGGCGAAGGCCATGATGCGATGGAACTTCGAGGCCTCCCGCGCCTCACGGAAGCGGGGATGGTAGCGGTACTGCTTGCGCCCCTTCTCGTCGCGCCCGGTCGCCTGGATGTGGCCGTTCGGATGGGGGCAGATCCACACATCCGTGTAGGCCGGCGGGATGGCGAGGCTTTTGAGCCGGGCGATCTCGTCCGGGTCGCGGACCGCGGCGCCCTTCGGATCGATGTAGCGGAAGCCCTTGCCGTTGCGCTTGCGCCGCAGGCCGGGCTTGGAATCGTCCACGTAGCGCAGGCCGGCCTCCCGCGCGGCCTCGCGGGGATCGACCACGCCGGCTCCGACCTCGTCCGACAGCATGACGCCCTCCCTGATCCGTGGGGCAACAACCGGATTGAAGCCGGCGCTGTTCCGCGACGCCCCCCGTGCTATGGCCCCGCAGGATGACCGCCTCAGCCCAATCCCGTTCCGGCCAAAGCCTGGCCGGCAAGCGCCTCGTCTTCGTGGTGACCGAGGACTGGTTCTTCGCCTCGCACTTCCTGCCGATGGCCCGCGCGGCCCTGCGGATGGGGCTCTCGGTCGCGGTGGTGACGCGGGTGCGCGCGCACCGCGCCGTGATCGAGGCGGCCGGCATCCGCGTCGTGCCGCTGGAGGCGGAGCGCTCCAGCCTCAACCCGATGGCCGCGGGCTACGCGGCGGGCCAGCTCTCGGGCATCCTCAAGGCCCTGAGCGCCGATATCGTCCACTGCGTCGCGCTGCGCGGCATCCTCGTCGGCGGCACGGCGGCGGCGATGGCCGGCATTCCCCGCCGCGTCTTCGCGCTGACCGGCCTCGGCCTGCTCGGCGCGCGCGAGGACGCGACCGGACGGCTCTCGCGGCTGGCGCTGAAAGGTCTGATCCGCGGCCCGCTGGCGAGCCGGCAGACCCGCTTCCTGTTCGAGAACCCGGACGATGCCCGCGCGCTCGGCCTCGACCCGTCCGACACCGCCGTCACCCTGGTCGGCGGCGCAGGCGTCGATCCCGAGGCCTTCGCCCCCCGTCCCCTGCCGCCGCCGACGCCGCTCAGGGTCGCGATCGCGGCGCGGATGCTGTGGTCGAAGGGCATCGACGTCGCCGTCGAGGCGGTGCGGCAGGCCCGCGCCGGAGGCGCGGCGGTAGAACTCTCGCTCTACGGCGCGCCCGACCCCTCGAACCGCCGGGCGATCCCGGAGGCGACCCTGCGGGACTGGTCGCATGACGGCGTGACGTGGCACGGGCCGACCGGGGACGTGGCCGGCGCCTTCGCCGGCCATCATGTCGGTGCCCTGCCCTCCCGCGGGGGCGAGGGGTTGCCGCGCACCCTGCTGGAGGCGGCGGCTTGCGGCCGGGCGATCCTCACCAGCGACGTGCCGGGCTGCCGCGACCTCGTGCGCGACGGTATCGAGGGGCTGCTCGTGCCGCCGGGCGACGCCGCCGCGCTCGCCGCCGCGCTGACCCGGCTCGCCGCCGATCCGGCGCTCGTCGCGCGGATGGGCGCGGCGGCGCGGGCGCGGATCCTCGAGGGGGGCTACACGGAAGCGGCCGTCGCCGAGACGGTGGCCGGGCTCTACGCGGAGCTCCTGGCCTGACGCGTCCGATCAATGCGGGCCGCGCAATAGTCGACGATCCGATCGCGCTCGCCGGCCGGTATCGCGGCTTCGGGCAGAGCGATCAGGATCGCGCCATCGCTCTCGAAAAGGAGCAATCCGCCCTCGGAGTGCACACCCGTCAGAACCGGCCAAGCCTGGAAGACGGTGGCATGGGAGCCCTCGACGGTAATGCCGCGGTGATCGATTCGTGCGCCCGTCCACGCCATCCTCATTTGAGCGGCCCACTCGGTCTCGGCGGCTTGGGAGGCCAAAATGCGCAGATTCTCCCATTGCGACGACGCCCCGGACACGAACAGGAACAAGGTCGTCGCGATCACCCATGCCCCGCTGACAGCCACTCTCCCATCAAAACCGATGAGCTCAAGAGGTCTGACGAGAAAGAACTCGCTCATTCCCACCGTTAAGCAGATCAAGATGACGAAACCGGTTCCGATTGCTCCGGTTTTCGAGTGCAAAATGCGTCGAGCTCCCACCGCATCCCGATATCTTTTCCAGGACAATTCCTGGAAAATCTTATATTCCTCGAGGCTTAATGGCCGGGCGGAAAATATGATCAGATTATTTTCGTCCATGTCAATCATCTTCGGCGAATGACGAAGTATCAATGCCAAATGAGGCCTGACTTGGCAAATCCCGGCGCGCCGACGCGCGACCCCGCCCGCTTCATCCGCGAGCACACGGCGCTGCGCCCCGTCCCGCACGCCCCCGAGATCGTGCTGCACGTCGCCGACGAGGCCACCGCGCTGTGGCAGAAGACCGAGGACGAGCTGGAGGCGATCGGACTGCCGCCGCCGTTCTGGGCCTTCGCCTGGGCCGGCGGACAGGCGCTCGCCCGCTACATCCTCGACAACCCTGCGACGGTGGCCGGGCGGCGGGTGGTCGATTTCGCCTCCGGCTCGGGACTCGTCGCCATCGCCGCGGCGATGGCCGGCGCGGCCCATGTCACCGCCAGCGATCTCGACCCGTTCGCGCTGCACGCGATCCCGCTCAACGCCGCGGCCAACGGCGTGGCCGCGCGGATCACCGCGGACGGCAGCGACCTGATCGGCTCCGACGCCGAGTGCGTGCTCGCCGCCGATATCTTCTACGAGCGCGACCTCGCCGCCGCGGTCGGCGGCTGGCTCGGCGACCTGCACGGACGCGGGCGCACCGTCCTGATCGGCGATCCCGGCCGCTCCTACCTGCCCCGCGAGCGACTCGTCGCGGTCGCGACCTACGAAGTGCCCGTCACGCGGGCGCTGGAAGATGCCGAGATCAAGCGCTCCTCGGTCTGGCGTTTCGCCTGAACCGGCGCCGCGGCCGGCCTCCCTTGCCGCCCTGGCCCGGATCACGCATCCGGCTGGGCGCCACGTTCTCTCCTCGGCCGGTGCGAAAAGCATGCTCGACAGGTTGTTCCATGCCGGCGCCAGCCTGGCCCTGCTGCTCGCCGTGGCGTGGCTGTTCTCGGTGAACCGGCGGGCGATCCGTCCGCGAGTGGTGCTCGCCGCCCTGGCGCTTCAAGTCGGGATCGGCGCGCTGATGCTGTTCGTGCCCGCCGGGCAGGCGGCCCTCGGCGCGGTGGCGGATGGCGTCACCACCGTGCTCTCCTTCGGGGACCGGGGCACCGCCTTCCTGTTCGGCGGCCTCGTCGAGCCGCGGATGTTCGAGCTGTTCGGCGGCTCGGGCTTCATCCTCGCCTTGAGGGTCCTGCCGCAGATCCTCTACGTCTCCGCGCTGATCGGCGTGCTCTACCATCTCGGGGTGATGCAGGCGCTGGCACGCTTCCTCGGCGCCGGCCTGCGAAAGGTGCTCGGCACCTCGGCCATCGAATCGTTCTCGGCGGTCATCACCATCTTCATCGGGCAGAGCGAGATCGCCGTGGCGCTCCGCCCCTTCCTTGCGACGCTCACCGGAGCCGAACTGTTCGCCGTGATGACGAGCGGAGCGGCTTCCACCGCCGGCTCCATCCTCGCCGGCTACGCCGCGCTCGGCGTGCCGATGCCCTATCTCCTCGCCGCCTCGTTCATGGCGATCCCCGGCGGCCTGCTCTACGCCAAGATCCTCGTCCCCTCGACCGAGCCGACGCGGATCGTCACCACGCAGGTCGAGTTCGGCGAGGCCCGCGCGGCCAACCTGATCGAGGCCGCCGCCGACGGCACGCAGAAGGGCCTCGGTGTCGCGGTCGCCGTCGGGGCGATGCTGATCGCCTTCGTCGGGCTGATCGCCCTCGTGAACGCGGCGATCGGCTGGGCCGGCGGCGTGTTCGGCTTCACCGGCCTCTCGATCGAGGGCATCCTCGGCGTCGTGCTGGCGCCGCTCGCCTGGCTGCTCGGCGTGCCGTGGGAGCAGGCGACCCTCGTGGGCGGGGCCATCGGCCAGAAGATCGCCTTCAACGAGTTCCTGGCCTATGCCAGCCTCTCGCCGACCCTGAAGGCCGGCACCCTCGACCCGCGCACGGGCGCGATCCTGTGCTTCGCGCTGTGCGGCTTCGCCAACCTCACCTCGGTGGCGATCCAGCTCGCGAGCTTCACCAGCCTCGCCCCCGAGCGCCGGCCCGAGATCGCCCGGTTCGGCCTGCGGGCGATCCTGGCGGGCACCCTGTCGAACCTCACCAGCGCGGCCATCGCCGGATTGTTCATCGCCGGGTGACCGGAAGGGCGAGCGACCGGACGAGCGACTGCCGGCGAACCTTTCGGTCCCCATCCTCATTCTGAGAGGATGGAGAACCCGCACGCCATGGAACAAGTCCGAGCCACACAGACGCCAGTCACACAGACCGGCAAGCGCGCCGAAACCCAGGGCCCGGCGCCGGTCACGGCGCGCGACTGGGACGAGCGGGTCGACCGCGCCAGCGAAAAACTGCCCGACTGGGCGCAGCGCGCGGTCCGGTGGCTGCGCGAGCCGGCGCGCTTTCCCGTACGGCTGCTGGCCGCGATCCTGCTGATCCTCGGCGGCATCTTCTCGATCCTGCCGGTGCTGGGCCTGTGGATGCTGCCGCTCGGCCTCGCGCTGCTGGCCCAGGACGTGCCCGGCCTCAAGGTGCCGATGGAGAAGTCCGCCCGCTGGATCGAGCGGCAATGGCGTCGCTGGCGCGGGCGGTGATCCCGGGGCGGCGTTCGGCACTCGGCCGCGCTTGACAGGATATCCGCGGCGGACGACCCATCGCGAATGAGCCCCAGCCGAGAAAGGCTCTTCGGAGACAACCTGTGATGCCGTTGCGTCTGTTCTCCCGCGGGCGTGCCGCCTTCCTCGCGGCGGCGGTGCTGGCGGGGGCCGTGTTCCTTCCCCCATCGCCGGCGCGCGCCGAGGAGGCTGTCTTTCCTCCGAGCTCCCGCTTCGGCTTCAAGCCCCCCTCGGACATGGTGCCCTCGAAGCGCTTCACCGGCTTCGAGCGGATCGGCGGCGGCGCGATGCTCTCCGTGGTCGAACTGCCGGCCGGCGCCTATCCGGAACTCAAGCAGAGCTTCACCGACGAGAATCTCAAGACGCAGGGCCTCGTCGTCCAGAGCCGTGAACCGGTCACGCTCGATGGCGGCGCCGAGGGCGTGCTGTTCACAGGCGAGCCGACGCCTGCCGACGGCCAGGGCATGCCCGCCGCGCGCAAGTGGCTCCTGATCGTCGGCGCGACGGAAGTGACCGGCATCATCATCGCCCAGGCCGCCGTCGGCGCCGAGACCGACGAGACCATGCGCGGCATGCTCACGGGCGTGCGCATCCGCGGGGCGCTGAGCCTCGACGATCAGGTCGCCGCTCTGCCCTTCCGCATCGGCGATCTCGCGGGCTTCCGCCCGGTGCGGGCGCTGGCGGGCAATTCCGTTCTGCTGACGCTCGGCCCGCGCGATCAGGTCTCCAACTTGGAACAGCCGATCCTCGTCATCGCCCAGGCGGTACAGCAGGCGACCGCTCAGGAGCAGCGCGACGGCTTCGCCCGCGCCTCCCTCTACGCGAACCAGACGATGAAGGAGTTCGTCATCGAGCGCTCGCAGAGCTACCGCCAGAACGGCGTCGACTGGCACGAGATCGTGGCCCGCGCCATCGACATCCCGTCGAGCCAGCCGGTGGTGGTCTCGCAGACGATCCGCTTCAACCCGGACGGCTACATCCGCGCCGTCGGCGTGACCCGCGCCGACCAGCGGGAGCAGATGCTGCCGCTGTTCCGCCAGGTGGTCGACAGCCTGCAGCCGCGCTGAGATCGCGGTTCGTGCTCCCTCCCCGCGGAGCGGAGAGGGAGGTCGACGTCACTCGCAGACGCGGACGCGCCGGACGTAGATGTCGCCGTAGGGATCAATGGTTTCACGGCGCTCGAAATGGCAGATCGGGCCCTCGACATAGACCGGCGGCGGCGGCGCCCGGTAGACCGGCTTGCCCGGGTAATACGGATCGTTGGCGGCCGCGATCGCGCCGCCGACCGCGAGGCCGCCGAGCACGCCGAGGGCGGCCGCGCCGCCCGGACCGATCCCATCCCTTGCCTGGGCGGCGGGCGCCGCGCCGAGCGCCATCGCGCCCGCGACCACGCCGCCGAGAAGGATGCCCCTCATCGTCGAATCTCCTCGAAAATCGCGCCTTACGGCGCCATCGCATCGCTGCCGGCATCGCCGCCGAGCCCAGCGCTCGAGCGTGGCGGTGCCAGGCGACAGAGAAGAGCGCGCGATTTGAGGCCGATCTTCGGCAGGACCGATCCCGCCGACCGTCCTCGGCAGGCGTCGGGCCATGGCTGCCGAGGGGTCCTTCCGCCCCGTTTCCTTGCGCACCGGCCCCAAATCGTTGCAGAAGTGCGCGCCGTTCCGGACGTGTCCCCGCGCCCCTCGCAAAACCGCCGCCCAGGCGGTCTTCGGGCCGCGTCGATCGTCGGGCGGCGTTCCGGAACAGGTCCGGTGCCAACGTCCATTACGGTGCGAACTTCCATGACGCAGACCCTTCGCCTCGGCATTGCGGGGCTCGGCACGGTCGGTGCCTCCGTCCTGCGCATGGTCGCCCGACGCGCCGAGGCGCTCACCGCCGCGACCGGGCGCACGATCGCCGTCACCGCCGTCTCCGCCCGCGACCGGAGCCGCGACCGCGGCGTGGACCTCTCCGGCCTGCACTGGTTCGACGACCCGGTCGAGTTGGCGCGCTCGGGCGAGATCGACGTCTTCGTCGAACTCGTCGGCGGCTCGGAGGGCGCGGCCAAGGCGGCGGTCGAGGCGGCGCTCGGCGCCGGCAAGCATGTCGTGACCGCCAACAAGGCGCTGCTCGCCCACCACGGCGCGGCGCTCGCCCGCATGGCCGAGGAGCGCGGCGTGGCGCTCGCCTACGAGGCGTCGGTGGCGGGCGGCATCCCGGTGATCAAGGCGATCCGCGAGGGGCTGTCCGGTAACGCGATCAGCCGCGTCTACGGAATCCTCAACGGCACCTGCAACTACATCCTCAGCCGCATGGAGGCGGAAGGGCTGACCTTCGAGGCCTGCCTCAAGGACGCGCAGGCGCTGGGCTATGCCGAGGCCGACCCGACCTTCGACGTCGAGGGATTCGACACAGCCCACAAGCTCGCCATCCTCACGAGCCTCGCCTTCGGCGTGGAGATCGACGCCGAGGGCGTGTCCGTCGAGGGCATCTCGGCGATCCAGCCCCTCGACCTCACCATGGCCGACGAACTCGGCTACCGCATCAAGCTCCTCGGCGTCGCCCAGGCGACCGACGAGGGTATCGAGCAGCGCGTGCACCCGACCATGGTGCCGAAGGCGTCCGCGATCGCCCAGGTGATGGGCGTGACCAACGCCGTCACCGTCGATGCCGACGCCGTCGGCGAACTGACCCTGATCGGCCCCGGCGCCGGCGGGGCGGCCACGGCCTCGGCCGTCGTCGCCGACATCACCGATGTCGCGTTCGGCCTCGTTCGCCCGACCTTCGGCCAGCCGGTGGCCCGCCTCGCGCCGCCCCGACGGGTCGAGATGCAGCGCCACGAGGGCGGCTACTACATCCGGCTCACCGTGCACGACCGTACCGGCGTCGCGGCCGGCGTCGCCACCCGGATGGCGGAGGCCAACATCTCGATCGAGAGCATCGTCCAGCGCCGCTCCGCCAAGGCCGCCTCCAGCGACCCGCAGGGCCTGTCCGGCCAGCCGGTGCCGCTGGTACTGATCACCTACGCCGCCACCGAGGGCAACGTGCGGAAGGCGCTGGCCGCCATCGACCGCGACGGTCTGCTCGCCGAGGCGCCGCAGCTGATCCGGATCGAACGCGAATAATCGGGGCGCCGACCTCTTTTTCCTGCAGGATTTTGCCGGAAATACCATCTCGGCAGGAACGAAATGTCATGACCTCGCGTCTCGTCCCGCATGCTCCCGAGCGCGGCCGGGGCGATGGACGGCAATCGGCACCGGCCGAGAACAGGCCGGGCCCCGGGGATAAGGAACGGAGCGCGATGTCGGCGGTCAATACCGGGATCTTCAGCGATCCCACGGCGCGGGGCCTGACGCTCGAACTCGTGCGGGTGACCGAGGCGGCCGCCATCGCCGCGGCCCGCCTGCGGGGGCACGGCCGCGAGAAGGAGGCCGATCAGGCCGCCGTCGACGCCATGCGTACGGAGCTGATGGCGCTGCCGATCGAGGGCAGCGTGGTGATCGGCGAGGGCGAGCGCGACGAGGCGCCGATGCTGTTCATCGGCGAGCGCGTCGGCACCGGTCGCGGCCCGTCCGTGGACATCGCGGTCGATCCTCTGGAGGGCACCACGCTCTGTGCCAAGGATATGCCGGGCGCCATCGCCGTGATGGCGCTGGCCGAGCGCGGCTCGCTGCTCGCGGCGCCCGACGTGTACATGCAGAAGATCGCCATCGGCCCCGGCTACCCGCCCGGCACGGTCGATCTCGACTGGAGTCCGGCCAAGAACATCGCCTCGCTCGCCCGCGCCAAGGGCGTCGAGCCCTCGGGCATCACCGCGATCATCCTCGACCGGCCCCGCCACATGGACCTGATCGCCGCCGTGCGCGATACCGGCGCCGGCATCCGCCTGATCTCGGACGGCGACATCGCCGCGATCATCCACTGCACCAAGCCCGACGAGACCGGCGTCGACATCTACATGGGCACGGGCGCCGCCCCCGAGGGCGTCATCGCGGCGAGCGCGCTACGCTGCATCGGCGGCCAGATGCAGGGCCGGCTGATCCTCGATTCCGCCGACAAGCGGGCGCGAGCGGCCAAGATGGGCATCACCGACCCGAACCGGAAATACGACATGCACGACATGGCCCGCGGCGACGTCATCGTCGCGGCCACCGGCGTGACCACGGGGGCGCTGCTCTCGGGCGTGCGGTTCCGCCCCGGCCTGATCGAGACGGAAACCGTGGTCTACCGCTCGAACACCGGCACGGTCCGCCGCATCGCCTGCGAACACCGCCGGCTGGAGAGCGCGCCGGGCTCGGGCTGATCGCCCCCGGCCCGCCTTCCGCCTCAGCAGGCGACCGGCCGGCCGAACAGCGCCTTGGCGAGGCGAACCGGCTCGATCGGCTTCTCGCAGTGGATCGCGTCCCGCAGACGCTTGGGAACGGCGTTCTCCTCGTAGCCGGTGGCGAAGACGAACGGCACGCCGCGTGCTCTGAGCGCATCGGCGACGGGAAAGACCATGACTTCGCGCAGGTTGATGTCGAGCACGGCGCCGTCGATGCGCGGGGTCTCGTCGATGATCGCCAGGGCATCGTCGATGCTGCCCACGGGGCCGATCACCTGAGCCCCGTTTTCCTCGAACACGCGCCGCATGTCGTCGGCGATGAAGTACTCGTCCTCGACGACGAGGACGCGTCTTCCGTTGAGCAGTTCGGATCCATCCGGCATGGGCCTACCCTCCCCCGACCCGTTCGTGATCGCGTCGGAACTGGGAGTATAGTGCGGGAAACGCCGTCCGGATAAGCCTCTTCACAGATTTCAAGCTGCCCGCAACCGGAGCGCGGTTGCGCCTGCGCCGGAACCCGGCGCCCAGCCCTCCGGCAGCCCGCCCCGCGTAGCGTGCCGGATGGCGGCTCCAAGAAGCCCTGGAGACGATGTCCGAGGAAGCGATACCCTAGAAAAGGCCGCCCTGCATGCGGCCGACGCCCTGCTTGGCCACGGCGTTGTTGGGATCGAGGCGGGCGGCCTGCTGGTAGCTCTCGCTCGCCTCCTTGCGGCGGTTGGTCTTCTCGTAGGCGAGACCGCGATTGGCCCAGGACGCGGCGTCCTTGGAGTTGACGTTCAGCGCCGCGTTGAAGTCCTCGATCGCCTTGTCGTACTGCCCGAGCGAGATCAGGCTCTGGCCGCGGGCGGCGTAGGGCGCGGCGACGAAGGGGTTTCGGTCGATGGCCGCCGCGAAGTCGCCGATGGCCTCCGGGTTCTGCCCCTGCTTCTGCCGCACGAGGCCGCGGGCATGGTAGGCCTCGGCCGATTCGGGGGCGAGGCGGATCGCGACGTTGAGGTCGTTGAGCGCCCCGTTGAGGTCGCCCTGCGCGCGCTCCAGGTTCGCCCGGCCGATATAGGCGGCGGAGAAGTTCGGATCGGTGGCGATCGCCTTCGAGAAATCCTGCATCGCCGCATCGTTGCGGCCGGTCTGGCGGTAGGCCAGCGCCCGGTTGTTGTAGGCCGAGGCCGAGTTCGGATCGAGCTGGATCGCCTTCGAGAAGTCGGAGATCGCCTCGCCGAACTGGCCCGAGCGGGCATAGGCTGCGCCGCGGGTGACGTAGGCGCCCGCATCCGACGGGTTGCGCGAGATCACGTCGCTGAGCGAGGCGATGTTGACGTTGGTGGCGCCCGTGGTGTCGGTCTCCAGCACCGCGAACTGGCGCGGAGTCGTCGCGCTGCCGTAGGTCTCGCAGCCGGCCAGCGCCGCGGCGGTCAGCACGAGGGCACCGATCCGCCTCGCCTTGCGTCCGTCCAGCGTCATCCCGATCATCTTCACGTTCTCCCCCGCGCCCGCTCGTCCGGATCTCCGCGGCGGCCCCTGAAGGGCCCGGATCATCCCGTCGCGCACGCTGCCGCAACACGGTGAATGGGCGCTTAAACGTTCTCGCAAAACATCCGCCTCGCCGGCGCGAGGCGCGCCTCGAGGCGAAGATTTTCCGAGACGAATCCGGAAAGCGCGGGCGGGCTCGTCCGGCGCGAAGCCGGAGAACACGCACGGTGCTTGCGCGGACGCCCCGTCCTCTCCGCTGAAACCTCGGGATGTGGCGAAGGTGTGGCCCCCGTCCTCACGCTTTCACGGAGGGCTTCGAACGGCGCTCGACCGTGGTTTGCTGTTGCGGCGAGGCGACAGATCGAATGCTCAAGCTTAGGCCGGGTGAGATGAGCCGGGCGAGATGAGCCGGGTGACGTGGCCCATCTTGCGGCCGGGACGGGCCTCCGCCTTGCCGTAGAGGTGGAGATGGGCGCCCGGCTCGGCGAGCAGGCCAGCCCATTCATCGGCTTGGGCGCCGATGAGATTTTCCATCTCCACCGCCATGCCGCCGGTGCGGGCGGTGTCGCCCAGCGGCCAGCCGCAGACGGCGCGCACGGTCTGCGCGAATTGCGAGGTCAGCGCGCCCTCGATCGTCCAGTGCCCGGAATTGTGAACCCGGGGCGCGATCTCGTTGACGACGAGGCGGGCGGCGCCTTCCGGCCCGGCGATCTCGAACATCTCGACCGCCAGCACGCCAACATAGTCCAGAGCCTCGGCGATGGCGCGGGCGATGGCCACCGCCGCGTCGCCGGTCGCGCGCGTCAGCCCCGGGGCGGGCACGCGGGTGAAGGCGAGGATGTGGTCGCGGTGCTCGTTGGCGCAGGGGTCGTAGGCCGCGAACGCTCCGTCGGGGCCGCGGGCGGCGACCACGGAAATCTCGCGCTCGAACGGCACGAACCCTTCGAGGATGCAGGGCACACCCTTGAACTCCGCCAGCAGGGCGGCCGCGTCGTCGCCCTCGCGGATCATGCGCTGGCCCTTGCCGTCGTAACCGAAGCGCCGCGTCTTCAGCACGGCGGGACGGCCGAGCGCCTCCAGCGCCCGCGCGAGGTCCTCGGCCGAATCGACCGCCCGGTAGGGCGCCGTCGGGATGCCGAGCGAACTGACGAAATCCTTTTCCGAGAGACGGTCCTGCGTGGTGAGCAGCGCCGTCGCGCTCGGATGCAGGGTCGCGTGCTCGGCCAGCACAGCGGCGGTGGCGTGGGGGATGTTCTCGAACTCGTAGGTGACCACGTCGCAGGCATCGGCGAAGGCGGCGAGCGCCGCTGCGTCGTCGTAGGGCGCGAGCGTGTGGGCGTGGGCCACGTCGAAGGCCGGGCTGTCGGCGTCGGGAGCGTAGATGTGGACCTTGAGGCCGTAATTGGCGGCCGCCAGCGCGATCATGCGGCCGAGCTGGCCGCCGCCGACGATGCCGAGGGTGCCGCCGGGCCGGACGTTCGGCGTGGAGGGGGAAGAGGCCATGGCGATTCGTGTCGTTGTCAGGCTTGGGAGGGGTCCGGACGCTCGGCGACGGATTCGGTCTGGCGGGCGCGCCAGGCATCGAGCCGCCCGGCGAGGTCCGTATCGGTGAGGGCCAGGACGGCGGCGGCGAGCAGGGCGGCGTTGACGGCACCGGCCCGGCCGATCGCCAACGTGCCGACGGGAATGCCGGCGGGCATCTGCACGATGGAGAGCAGGCTGTCCTGCCCCGAGAGGGCCTTCGACTCGACCGGCACGCCGAAGACCGGCAGCGGCGTCATCGCCGCCGTCATCCCGGGCAGGTGCGCCGCCCCGCCCGCGCCCGCGATCACCACCTTGAAGCCGGCCTCGCGGGCGCCCTTGGCGAAGGCGACGAGCCGGTCCGGGGTGCGGTGGGCCGACACGATGCGGGCGTCATAGGCGATGCCGAGCGCGTCGAGCGTCTCGGCGGCATTGCGCATGGTCCCCCAGTCCGACTGGCTTCCCATGATGATCGCGACCGGGGGCGATCCCGTCATCGTCGTCTTGCCCATTACGAGGGAGCGGGCCTGTCAGCCCGCGAGAGGGCCGAATAACAGGGGCCGCAGCACCCCGGCAAGGCAGCCCGTCACGCGAGGTGTTGAGACGGGTCCAGAGGGCCGCTCCCGGCGGGCAAAAATCCTTCGGATTCTCGCCTCATCGGCCGGAGCCAAAATCGACCGACCACGTTGTGCAGGAAACGGCCATCGACGGCCGGACCCCTTACCTCAGCGAGCCCTCAAATGTCCTCCGCGGACCAGACCACGCGCGCCCGCAACTCCACCCATATCGATATTCACGACAGCACCACCCGCAAACACTGGGCCGACCTGCTCCAGGTCTCCGACGAACGCCTGCGCAAGGCGGTCCGGATGGTCGGAACCCGTGTGTCGAGCGTCTCGGCCTATCTCGCCAAATAGTTTGTCGCACATCATAAACGCCGGCGACGCATCGCGGGCACGAGGTCGGGCGGGAGAACCCTTCCCGGCCTCTTTCTATGCGATGATGTCCGGCGTGATCTGGTCTTCGAGATGGGTGATCCGGTCGCGCAGAACCAACTTGCGCTTCTTGAGCCGCTGCAACTGGAGCTGATCGACGGCGACGCTGAGCTTCAGCGCCTCGATGGCCTCGTCGAGATCCCGGTGCTCTTCCCGCAACCGACTGAGTTCCCCGGCCGGATCCGCGACCGCATCGTTGGCAACCTCGTCCGCCATCATTGCTCGAAACACATCACCGGTCTTGACCGGGGCGACCATGCGTCAAGCCCGACCCCGGGGCAAGGCGCGCGGGCCGGTTCTCCCGCCCTGTCGGAGCTGACGACGGCCAAGGTTAGCTCCGGCCGTCACTTCGCCCGCCCTCCTGAAGATTTGAAATCACCTTGTTACGCACAGATCCATTTTGCCGCCGAATGGCTTCGACACGCCCGCCATCCTGTGCCAGTCTACCCCGCGTCCGAAACAGTGACAGGAGCGACACCTCATGTCCTTGCAGACGCATTTGAGCCAGCTCGCCGCCAAGCACGAAGCCCTGGAACGCGAGCTTCACGACGCGATGCAGTCCCTCGCCAGCGACGACCTCCGCATCGCCGAACTCAAGCGTAAGAAACTGCACCTCAAGGACGAAATCGAGCGCCTGCGCGGAGACACCCTCCACTAGCGGCGCCCCGGCCGGCCTCGCCCCGGGAGACGCCGCCGGCTCCACTTCCTCTCCCGACTCGGACGATGACGTCACCGCCGCCTGGGACACCAGCGCGGCGGTTCTGCTGTCGGAGCGGCGCGCGGCGAGGAATTCCGCGCTATCATCGCCCTCGAACGGGCCGGACCAACCGGTCGCACGAGGAAACGCCGATGTCCGTCACCCCGCCCCCTTACGGTGTCTACGCCGCCATCCACGCCGCCTCGCTCGCGGACCGGGAAGGATTCTGGCTGAAGGCCGCAGCGGCCATCGACTGGGACGCCGCGCCGAGCCGCGCCTTCGATGCCGAGCAGGGCGTCTACGGCCGCTGGTTTCCGGATGCCCGGCTCAATGTCTGCCGCAATGCCGTCGACCGGCACGCCGAGGGAGGCCGGGCCGACCAGGCCGCGATCATCCACGATTCGCCCGTCACCGGCACGAAGCGCACGATTACCTATCGGGATCTGCACGACGAGGTGGCCGTGCTCGCCGGCATCCTCGCCGATCTCGGCGTGGGCAAGGGCGACCGCGTCGTGATCTACATGCCGATGGTGCCCGAAGCCCTGTTCGGCATGCTGGCCTGCGCCCGGATCGGGGCGATCCACTCGGTGGTGTTCGGGGGCTTCGCCGCCAACGAACTCGCCGCGCGCATCGAGGACGCGGCGCCGAAGGTGATCCTGGCCGCCTCCTGCGGCATCGAGCCGAGCCGCATCGTCGCCTACAAGCCGCTGCTCGATGCCGCCATCGCCCGCTCCAGCCACAAGCCGGACGCCTGCCTGATCCTGCAGCGGCCGCAAGAGGAGGCTGGTCTGGTCGAGGGCCGCGACCGGGACTGGGCGGAGAGCGTGGCGCGGGCGCGGCGGGCGGGCCACCGGGCCGAGCCGGTGCCGGTGGCGGCGACCGACCCGCTCTACATCCTCTACACCTCGGGCACGACCGGGCGGCCCAAGGGCGTGGTGCGCGACAGCGGCGGCTACTGCGTCGCGCTCGCGTGGTCGATGGCCAACCTCTACGGCGTGGCGCCCGGAGAGGTGTATTTCTGCGCCTCCGATATCGGCTGGGTGGTGGGCCACTCCTACATCGTCTACGCGCCGCTGCTGCACGGCTGCACCACGGTGCTCTACGAGGGCAAGCCGGTCGGCACGCCCGATGCCGGCGCCTTCTGGCGGGTCGCCGGCGAACACGGCGTCAGCACCCTGTTCACCGCGCCCACGGCTCTGCGCGCGATCAAGAAAGAGGACCCGCGGGCCGAGCGGATCGGCGGCTACGATCTGTCCCGGCTGCGCGCCCTGTTCCTGGCCGGCGAGCGCGCCGACCCGGATTCGGTCGCCTGGGCCGAGCGGGCGCTGGACCGGCCGGTGATCGACCATTGGTGGCAGACCGAGACCGGCTGGGCGATCGCCGGCAATCCTCTCGGTATCGAGCGGCTGCCGGTGAAGTACGGCTCCACCGCCAAGCCGATGCCGGGCTACGACCTCCACGTGCTCGACGAATCCGGCAAGCCGGTCCCTCCCGGCACGATGGGCACCATCGCCCTCAAGCTGCCGCTGCCGCCGGGCTGCCTGCCGACCCTGTGGGGCTCGGATGAGCGCTTTCGCCAGAGCTACCTCTCCACCTTCCCCGGCTACTACGACACCTCCGATGCGGGCGTGGTGGACGCGGACGGTTACGTCACGGTGCTGGGCCGCACCGACGACATCATCAACGTCGCCGGCCACCGCCTCTCCACCGGCGGCATGGAGGCGGTGCTCGCGTCCCACCCGGACGTCGCCGAATGCGCGGTGATCGGCATCCGCGATTCGCTGAAGGGCGAGGCGCCCTGCGGCTTCGTGGTGCTGAAGGCGGGCGTCGCCCGGGATGCGGAGACGATCGAGCGCGAGCTGATCGCCCGGGTGCGCGACGAGATCGGCCCCGTGGCCGCGTTCAAGCTCGCGGTGACCGTGGGGCGCCTGCCGAAGACGCGCTCGGGGAAGATCCTGCGCGGCACGATGAAGCGCATCGCCGACGGCGAGGATTTCTCCATGCCCCCGACCATCGAGGATCCGACCGCCCTGGAGGAGATCGGCGACAGCCTGAAGGCGCGCGGAATCGGCGGCTGACATCGTGGTTTCGAAAGGGCTTGCCCTTTCGCGGGTCCAGGCCGGAGCCCTGGAAGGAGGCCGGGGCTCCGCCCCGGCACCCCGGCAGAGGGATGATCCCTTTGCGATCCCGGATCTCGTCTCAGGCTCGGAACCGGGTCGCTGCGAGCAACAGGCGGTAGAGCACCAACGCGTTGAGAACGTGCCAGAGGAAATGCGTGCCGAGCGGCAGGCGGGCGCAGATGCCGGCATCGACCGTGCGGAAGGTCAGCGAGACGAGAAAGATCCCGGCGGTGGCGAGCACGGAACGGGCGGTGCCGGGTGCCCGCCCCAGGAGCGCGAGGCCGACGCCGAGGAGCGCCAGGATCGCCGGGGCGTAATCGATCGAGCCGTTGGTGAGGGCCGAGACGGAGCGCCCGGTCAGGGCGTCGAGGGCCGGCGTCAGGCCGAAGCTGAGGGCGGCGAAAGCCAGCGTGAGCGCGGTCGCCGCCGCCGGCCGGAAGCCGAAGAAGCGGGCCATGGCGAGGGCGAAATAGCCATAGATGAAGACGGCGATCGGGATCACGTCCGCCAGCATCGACCAGCGGTTGGCCAGGGTGTGGAACAGGAACGAGCCGATCCCCACCACGACGGTCACGGCGGCGAGCGCCAGGACCGCGCCGTCGCCGCGGGCGCGCCGTGCCGCGAGCCCGGCCGCGATGGGGAAGGCGGCGTTGGTCAGCGCGTTGACCGGTTCGGCCCAGAAGCCAGGGTCACCGCGCTCGCAATAGGCCCGCACCGGCTCGAACCACGACGCGTCCATTGGTGATCTCCCCTCGTCGCCGCCTTGCCAGGGCCGCGCGAAGGCCCGATGACGAGGCCTTCTTCCGGCCGAGCCCAGCGCCCCATGCGGATCACCACCTGGAACGTCAATTCGATCAAGCAGCGGGTCGGTCACCTGCTGGGCTTCCTCGACGAGGCCAAGCCCGACGTGGTCTGCCTGCAGGAGTTGAAATGCCAGGACGCGTCCTTTCCTCGCGCGGAGATCGAGGCGGCGGGCTACGCGGTCGAGACGCTGGGGCAGAAGGCCTATAACGGCGTCGCCCTGCTGGTGCGCGCGCCGCTTCAGTACACGCAACTCCTGCGCGGCCTGCCCGGCGACGCCGAGGACGAGCAGGCCCGCTACATCGAGGCGCTGGTGCATGGCGAGGGCACGGCACCGGTGCGGATCGCCTCGATCTACCTGCCCAACGGCAACCCGGCCCCGGGGCCGAAATACAGCTACAAGCTCGCCTTCATGGCCCGTCTGCGGGCGCATGCCCGCGCCCTGATGGCGACCGAGGAGGCGCTGGTGCTGGCGGGCGACTTCAACGTCATCCCCGAGCCCGAGGACGCCGCCGACCCGACGGCCTGGACGCAGGACGCGCTGTTCCTGCCCGAGACCCGCCGGGCCTTCCGCGCGCTGCTCGCCGAAGGTTTCACCGACGGCCTGCGCGCCTGCGAGCCGAGCGCCGGCCTCTACACCTTCTGGGACTATCAGGCCGGCTGCTGGCCCCGGAATCAGGGCATCCGCATCGACCACCTGCTGCTCTCACCCCAGGCTGCCGACCGCCTCGTCTCGGCGTCGGTGCAGCGGCATCTGCGCGGGCTGGAAAAGCCGTCGGACCACGTGCCGGTGACGGTTGAGCTGAGCGACGGGTGAATCGTCGCCTGCCCCCTGGCCTTCGCGGCAGCGGGCAGGCTCCCGAGGGTTACGGGTGAGGGAAGCGCCATCGTCAACGCTGGCCCCTCACCAGCGAGGTGCTCCCCGCCCAAAGTCAAACTCGCCCGACTCGGGCAAGCGTTTGCGGATCTCGGACGGGCTCGTGATCCATGGGTCAGCGCTGACGGAAGTTACCGCCGCCGCCGAGTCGAGCCCGTGGGCAACGACTGGGCCTGCGCCATCGCGTCCGCCCGGTCGGCCTCGCTCGCCGAGGCCCAGGCCTTGTCGTAGAGATTGACGATCCAGCTGTCCGCCGCGCCCTGAGCGCCGGTGCGGGCGATGGCGAGCCAGGTCAGACCCTTGACGGTCTGGCGCTGCACGCCGGTGCCGTTGACGAGCATGTCGCCGAGCAGCGCCTGGGCCGGGCGATGCCCCTTCTCGGCGGCGAGGTTGAACCAGCGCGCGGCCTTGCGCGGATCCTGCTCGACGCCGGTGCCGTCGAGGTAGAGCCGGGCGAGGTTGTACTGCGCGTTGGGGTCGCCGAAATACGACGCCGCGTAGTTGAACATGTCATAGGCGCGCTCGGCGTTCGGGCGCACGTAAGTGCCCTTGATCCCCTCGAGGAAGTAGGTGCCGAGCGCGTTGAAGGCGCTCGCCACCACGCCGGAATTCGGGGTGTCGGGCGAGTCGTCGGTGTTGTCGTCGGCGATGCGCGAGAAGTATTCGAACGCCTTGAGGTCGTCGTGGGGCACGCCGTCGCCGTCCGCGTACATGCGGCCGAGCTTCCACAGCGCCAGGGTCTGGCCCTGGTCGGCGGCGTATTCGAGCGCACGGACGGCGCCCTGCTTGTCACCCGCGTTGTAGTCGCGCACGCCCGAGCGCAGGGCGTCGCGGCCCGATCGGTAGCCCTTCTCGGGGACCGGCGTGCGCGCGGTCGCGTCGAGCGCCGTGCCGGGATCGACGGCGGCGATCGCGAGCGAAAACCCCAGAAATCCAGCGAGCAGACCCGCGCGGAGCCGACCTAGATCGACCCCGGCCGGCCGCTCGGGCCGGAAAGGGACGGTCCTAGATATCGGCATAGCTCTGCGTCTCCCTGGCGCCGCCCGGATGGGTCACGGCGCCGTTCACCGCAGGCCCGACGGTCTGCGCATATTTCCAGAGGTAACCGGAGGTCGCGGAATTGCCCCGCGGCGTCCACGCGGCCCGGCGCTGGGCGAGCTCCTCGTCGGAGAGCGCCACGTCCAGCGTGCCCTTGATCGCGTCGAGCGTGATGATGTCGCCGTCGCGCAGCAGACCGATTGGCCCGCCGATGGCGGCCTCGGGGCCGACATGTCCGACGCAGAAGCCGCGGGTCGCGCCGGAGAAGCGCCCGTCGGTGATGAGCGCCACCTTGTCGCCCATGCCCTGGCCGTAGAGGGCGGCGGTGGTCGAGAGCATCTCGCGCATGCCGGGGCCTCCCTTCGGGCCCTCGTAGCGGATGACCAGAACTTCACCGGGCTTGTAGGTGCGGTTCTGCACCGCCTCGAAACAGGCCTCCTCGCCGTCGAAGACGCGGGCCGGGCCGGTGAAGACCTGGCTTTCCGCCGGCATGCCGGCGACCTTCACGATCGCCCCCTCGGGGGCGAGGTTGCCCTTGAGGCCGACCACGCCGCCGGTGACGGTGATGGGCTGATCGGCCGGGCGCACTACGTCCTGATCCGGGTTCCAGGCGACCTTGGCGAGGTTTTCCGCGATCGTGCGGCCGGTCACCGTCAGGCAATCGCCGTGCAGAAAACCGTGGTCGAGCAGCGTCTTCATGAGGAGCGGGATGCCGCCGACCTCGAACATGTCCTTGGCGACGTAGCGCCCGCCGGGCTTCAGGTCCGCGATGTAGGGGGTACGCTTGAAGATCTCGGCGACGTCGAACAGGGTGAACTCGATGCCGCACTCGTGCGCGATCGCCGGCAGGTGCAGGGCCGCGTTGGTCGAGCCGCCCGAGGCCGCCACCGTCGCGGCGGCGTTCTCGAGCGCCTTGCGGGTGACGATGTCGCGCGGGCGGATGTTCTTGGCGATCAGCTCCATCACCTTCTCGCCGGCGGCGGCGCAGAATTGGTCGCGGATCTCGTAAGGGGCGGGCGCGCCGGCCGAGTAGGGCAGCGCGAGGCCGATCGCCTCGGAGACGGTGGCCATGGTGTTGGCGGTGAACTGCGCGCCGCAGGCGCCGGCCGACGGGCAGGCGACCCGCTCCAGCTCGTCGAGGTCATCGAGGCTCATGTCGCCGACGGCGACCTTGCCGACCGCCTCGAACAGGTCCTGCACGGTGACCGGCCGGCCGCGGAAGGATCCGGGCAGGATCGAGCCGCCGTAGATGAAGATCGAGGGCACGTTGAGGCGCACCATCGCCATCATCATGCCGGGCAGGGACTTGTCGCAGCCGGCCAGGCCGACCAGGGCGTCGTAGGAATGGCCGCGGATGGTCAGCTCCACCGAGTCGGCGATGACCTCGCGCGACGGCAGCGAGGCGCGCATGCCGCCGTGCCCCATGGCGATGCCGTCGGTGACGGTGATGGTGCAGAACTCGCGCGGGGTGCCGTGGGCGGCGGCGACGCCCTTCTTCACGGCCTGGGCCTGGCGCATCAGCGAGATGTTGCAGGGCGCGGCCTCGTTCCAGCACGAGGCGACGCCGACCAGCGGCTGGTGGATCTGCTCGGTGGTCAGGCCCATGGCGTAGAGGTACGAGCGGTGCGGCGCGCGCTCGGGGCCTTCCGTCACGTGCCGGCTCGGCAGCTTCGACTTATCGGTCTGACGCGCGTCCATCGCTGATCTCGTGCCCCGGTCCCGTTACGCCCCCGAGGCCGCGCCGCCCGCTACGGCTTCGCGCGGAAAAACGTCCTTCGACGCCCTCGAAACTCCGCGGTAAGGCGTTGGAGCGACAGCGTTTACCGCGACCCCGGAAGTCGTCCCGGTTTATGGTGGGATTGCGGCGCTCAAAGGCACAGCTCAAGGCAAAGTCAGGTTGCTTTCGCGGTGTGTCGGGACCGCAACAGCCGAGCTTAGGCCGGCTTCGGGAAGACTTTGCACGGTCAACGTGCATTCACCCTCCCGCGGTCCCGCGAGAGGGTGATTTTCCGGCCGAAATTCCGGATGTCCTCGCCCCTGCAATGCGAGATCTGCCGGTGCGGCGACGGCCACGATCAACGCGCCGGATCAGTATCCGCGGCGACGGCTTAGATCGACACCTAGGACCCGCCGCCGGCAATATTGCCAGGACCGATGCCTCGCATCGCAGTGAGGCCGTTGCGCCGCGTCGAACGGGTTCAGCGCGGGGGAATCACAGGATCGGGGACGGTCGCCTCGATCAGGCGGTCGCTCTCGTCCTTCAGGTTGACGCCCGTCAGCCCGCGGGAAAAGGCCTGGGTCAGCAGCCAGTCCAGCTTGAACGCGGCGAGCTCGAAGCTGAGGCCCGCCGGGCGGACGTTCGAGATGCAGTTTCGCTCCGCATCCGAGCGCCCGGGCCTGGGATCGAAGGTGACGTAGAGGCCGAGGCTGTCGGGCGAGGACAGGCCGGGGCGCTCGCCGATCACCACCACCACCGCGCGGGCCCGCAGTGCAGCCCCGGCCATATCTCCCAGCGCGACCCGGGCCTGCGTGGCGATGGTCACCGGAGCGAGGCGCCAGCCGGCCCGCTCGGCATGGGGCTTGAAGGCGGCGAGCAGCGCGGCCGCGCCCTCGTGAACCGCGCGGGCCGAGAGGCCGTCGGCGACGACCAGAGCGAGGTCGACGGGCCCGTCCGCGGAATCGGAGAGGGCCTTCAGGCTCTCCGGCGAGAGGCGGCGCCCGTAATCGGGGCGGCGCAGATAGGTCGCGCGGTCCTCCGCGCCGGAGGTCACGGTCACGGTCGGCCAGCCCAGAGCCTCGACGGCGCCGGCGATCGCGGCGGCATCCATCGACGTGTGGACGGCGTCGCGCGCCTGGGCGTGGGCGAGACCGAACTTCAGCACCTCGCGGGTCGGCAGGCCGGCGCCGGCGCGGCCGAGGCCGATCCGGGCGGGGGTGAGGCGGGCGAGCCGCTGCCACAGGGGATCGGTCTGCGTGCTCATGCGGCCAGCTCCGGGGCGGCGGTGAGCAGGCGGGCCTCGGCCCCGCCGGGCAGAAGCGCGCCGTTCGCGTCGGTGAGACCGATCCGGGCGAGCCATTCCTCGAATTCGGGCGCCCGCCTCAGGCCCAGCACCTCACGGATGTAGAGTTGATCGTGGAAGGAGGTGGACTGGTAGTTCAGCATCACGTCGTCGGCACCGGGAATGCCCATTACGTATGTGCAGCCCGCCGCCCCGAGCAGTGTCAGCAGCGTGTCCATGTCGTCCTGATCGGCCTCGGCATGGTTGGTGTAGCAGACGTCGACCCCGAGCGGCACGCCCATCAGCTTGCCGCAGAAATGATCTTCCAGCCCGGCGCGGATGATCTCCTTGCCATCGTAGAGATATTCCGGGCCGATGAAGCCGACCACGGTGTTGACCAGGAGCGGCCGGTAGCGCCGGGCGACGGCGTAGGCGCGCGCCTCCAGGGTCTGCTGGTCGATACCGTGATGGGCATCCGCCGAGAGCGCCGAACCCTGGCCGGTCTCGAAATACATCACGTTGTCGCCGAGCGTGCCGCGCTTGAGCGCGAGCGCCGCCTCGTGAGCCTCCTGCAGGATCGGCAGCGTGACGCCGAAGCTGGCATTGGCCCGTTGCGTCCCCGCGATCGACTGGAACACCAGATCGACCGGCAGGCCGCGGTTCATCGCGTCGAGGGTGGTGGTGACGTGGGTGAGCACGCAGGCCTGCGTCGGGATTTCCAGCCGGCCGATGATGCTGTCGAACAGACTGAGCAGGCTGCCCATGGTCTGGATCGAATCGGAGACCGGGTTGATGCCGATCACCGCATCGCCGCAGCCATAGGCGAGACCGTCGAGGATCGAGGCGGTGACGCCCGCCGGATCATCGGTCGGATGGTTGGGCTGGAGCCGCACCGCGAGCGTCCCGGGCAGGCCGATCGTGTTGCGAAACCGCGTGACCACCCGGCACTTGCGGGCGACCAGGATCAGATCCTGATTGCGCATGATCTTGCTCACCGCCGCGGCGATCTCCGGCGTCACGCCCGGCGCGATACGCGCCAGGGTCTCGGACGAGGCCGTGAGCAGGAACTCGCGGAAATCCCCGACCGTCAGACCGGCGATCTCGGCAAAAGCTGTCTCGTCGTGGTCGTCGAGGATCAGGCGGGTAACGTCGTCCTCCTCGTAGGGAATCAGCGGACGCGACAGGATCTCCCTGAGCGGCACCTCGGCGAGGCACCAGCGCGCGGCCATGTTCTCCTCGGCCGATTCGGCGGCGATGCCCGCGAGGCAGTCGCCGGAGCGCACCGGGGTCGCCTTCGCCATCAGCGTCGCCAGATCGGCGAAGACGTGGGTTCTGGGACCGACGGTGTGGCGATAGGGCATCGACTGGCTCCTTGGCCTTGCCCGACAGGATGCAAGGATCGGTCGCCCTGTCGAGGTGATTTGCTGCGGGACGATCTGCTGCGGCGCCGGGGCATCCGCTCCCGCCGCGCGGCCAAGCAAGATCGGCGCCTGACCGGACGAGCGAGCGAGTGCGCCGAGACGATTAACCCCGGGAAGACGAATCGCTCGAGATGTGACTATTTCATCGCAGTTCGAGCGTAACGGTGCCCTGGCCTCACCATCCGGCGAAGCTGTCTGCAAGACGATCCAAAGACGCCGCCGCGAAGGGGTTTTCCGCTCGGCCACGGCTTGGCCGCACCGAGGGCGCCGTTTGCCTGCCTCCGTTCGGTCGATTTCGCCGGCCTTCGAGGCAGATTTCCGTGGGGTTCCAGCGTTTCATCCTTTCGCTCCCTCACTTTCGTGTCAGATTGGGCATTATTTCGCTTGCCTGCATGCCTGGCATACCAAATAATGCATACCAATGCCTGGGCGGAGACCGGCCCTCGGATCCGACCGGCAGAGGAAGGAATCGCAACAACCCTGCACTGACGCTTCTCAAGAGCAACACGCCTAACCTACACAACAAGCCTTCACGTCTGTGCAGGCACGAGGGAGCACGCTCATGGCACTATCGTCTACTGCCCCGGATCAACCGGTCGTATCGTCGAACCGATGGCTTCAAATCGTCCTTGGTGTCGTCTGCATGGTGGCTGCGGCCAACATCCAGTACGCCTGGACCCTGTTCGTCCCTGAAATTCAGAAAACCTTCGGCTGGGATCGCGCCGCGATCCAGGTCGCCTTCACGATCTTCGTCGTCGTCCAGACCTGGCTGACCCCGATCGAGGGCTACTTCATCGACAAGTACGGCCCGAGCCGTGTCGTGATGTTCGGCGGTCTGATGACCGGCGCGGCCTGGGTCGTGAACTCCTACGCGACCTCGCTGAGCGGGTTCTATCTCGGCTCCGTCCTCGGCGGCATCGGCGTCGGCTGCGTCTACGCCACCTGCATCAACAACGCCCTGAAGTGGTTCCCGGACAAGCGCGGCCTCGCCGTCGGTCTGACCGCGGGCGGCTACGGCGCGGGCTCGGCGCTGACGATCATCCCGATCGCCAAGATGATCGATGCCGGCAGCTACGCCCAGGCCTTCTTCACCTTCGGCCTGATCCAGGGCTCGGTCATCATCCTGGCCTCCCTGTTCATGCGCTCGCCGGCCAAGGACGAGGTCAAGTTCTCGACCAAGGTGCTGCAGACCCGCCGCGACTACACCCTCGGTGAGGCCCTGCGCACGCCGGTCTTCTACGTCATGCTGCTCATGTTCACCTGCACGGTGACCGGCGGCCTGATGGCCGTGGCGCAGCTCGGCGTCATCGCGACCGACCTCGGCGTGAAGAACTTCCAGGTGAACCTGTACTTCTTCGCCATGGCGGCGCTGCCCTTCGCCCTGATGCTCGACCGCGTCATGAACGGCATCTCGCGTCCGCTGTTCGGCTGGATCTCCGACCGGATCGGCCGCGAGAAGACGATGTTCATCGCCTTCGCGATGGAGGGCATCGGCATCGTGGCGCTGGGTTACTTCGGCTCCAACCCCTGGGCCTTCGTGATCCTGTCCGGCATCGTGTTCCTGGCCTGGGGCGAAGTGTACTCGCTGTTCAGCGCCACCGCCGCGGACACCTTCGGCTCGAAGCACATCGGCAAGATCTACGGCGTCCTCTACTGCGCCAAGGGTTTCGCCGCGCTGTTCGTGCCGGTCGGCAACCTGATCATGCAGGCGACGGGTACCTGGTCGACGGTGCTCTACACCGTGGCGACGATGGACCTGATCGCGGCGGCGCTGGCGGTGGCCGTCCTGCGGCCGATGCTGAAGCAGCACCACCTCAACAACAACGCGGCGGTGCCGAACGCGGCCCTCGCCCACGCCTGATCACGCCCCTCCGGTCCCCCGGGACCGGAGACCGAGGATCGGAGAGCCCCGCCGGAAACGGTGGGGCTTTCCTTTTTGGAAGCGGGCTGCCGGAGGGCTCAGGCCCGGCCTCCTCGTCCGACGCGGGGCGCTCGGCCGCGTCGGCGCGGCAGCCACGCACGAACCGGCGAGTCGTTCAGCAAAGAGTTCGGGCAAAGAAAAAGGCCCCGTCTCCGGAGCCTTGGTCTCATCGTCCATCCCGTCTGGCGGAGATGGTGGGCGCGACAGGGATCGAACCTGTGACCCCTACCATGTCAACGTCATGCGCAGGAGCGCGGCCGTTAGAGGGAAATCGGGCATTTCCCCTTCCTCGCCAATCGCTTGCCGTGGACTCCCGTCGAGCGCCGTCGAGCCCCGTGCAGTCCCAAGAGGCCCCAAATCCAGGTGAAATGGCCCCACTTGGCCCCACCTGGCCCCACTGTTTTCAGGCCGCCGCCGCGCGGGTCTGGTACTCGACGTGGTGGTGCCCGTAGACCTCCTCGACCATCTTCGTGGACATGCCGAGGTACTCGCCGACCTCGCGCGGCGCGAGCCCGGCCTGGAGCATCAGGGTCGCCCGGGTGTGCCGCAGGATGTGGGGCGTGGGCAGGCCCATGTCGTCGGCCGGGTCGGGGTTGCCGATTCGCATGACGCCGTCGATGTCGCGCCGGTCCAGCCCGGCGAGGAGCGCGGCCCGGCCGAACGCCTTGTCGACGCGCTGGATCGGGACGCCCCGCTCGTGGACGACGTGCGTGATCGGCCCCGGCCTGCCCTCCCCGTCCGTCACGGTCCGGGCCGCGTCCGCCTTCCGCCACTCGATGAGGCGCGGCAGGAGCCGGTCATGGATGCGGCAGCGCGGCTGGCGCTTGCGCGAGACCGGGGCCTCGGGCCCGGCGCGGTGGATCGTCAGCCCCGGGATGTCGACGTGGCCGTCGACGCGGTGCCGCTGCCAGCGCAGGTCCAGGATCGCGCCGGACCGGGTGCCGGTGTAGAACCCGATCTCCAGGAACCGCTCCAGGTGGTCGTCCTCGACGAACGCCTCGCCGGCGGACGCGCGCCAGTGCGCGACGAACGGGTTCTCCGGGGCGCGCTCCCATACCGGCTCCCGCGTCGCCAGGTCCGAGGCGACCCAGCGCCAGCCCTGCACGACGCGGAGGAGCCGGCCGTACTCGGCCTCGGTGAGCCAGTCCGGGTGCGCCTTGCCCTTCTCCGGGAGCGTGATGACGGGCCGGGACGTGAGGGTGAACTCACGGTGCCAGAGGCCCACGGCCGCGCCGAGGGTCTGGAGCTCGCGGCCCGCGGTCTGCTCCGAGATGGGGCGCCCCGGGCCCTTCCCGCCCGGCGGGATCCACCGCTCGGCCGTTCGCGCGGCGACGTAGTCACGGCAGGTCTGGCCCTTGATCTGGGACAGCATGCGCGCGCCCCAGAACCGGAGCAGGTGCTCGGCGTGATAGGCCGCGAGCGTCGCGTTCGAGGACCCCTCGCGCTGCCGCTGGAGGTAGTAGGCGAGGCAGGTCGGGATCGACACCAGGCGGGGGTCCTGGTTCGCCGGGTCCTCGGCGTCCGGCGCGACGCGCGCCTTCTCGGCCTCGACGCGCTCCTTCTCTAGGACGTAGAGCGCGAAGGCCTTCTGAGCCGCCGGGCGATCAGCAGCGCCGTGGCCAAGTCGGAGCTTGGTTCGCTTGCCGGCGTCGTCGTAGTCGCGGATGTAGTAGCGGTCTCGGTGGCTGTCGTAGTCGAGGCTCGGGCCTCGGCGGGGCGGTGCCATGGGGTGTCTCTCCAGGTCTGGAGGTGGCGCCGCGTCACCAGGATCCCGTGCCCTGGTCTGAACCCCTGGAGCTCCCCGGCCTCGACGGCCCGCCGTAGCTGGTAGGCGGTGAAGGTGGGCGCGAGTTGGGTCCCCCGGATCTCCGGGGCCCAACGGGCGGTCTCCAGCGGCAGGAGGTCGTCCGGCCCCGCAAGCTCGGCGAGGGCGGCCTGGCCCTCGCTGGGGTCGAACCGGTCAGCGATGATCTGGTACGTCGGCATGGGGCCAGAATCCTGTAGTGCGCGGCCGGCGTCCAGCTGGATTGCTACGCAGGGTTAATCGCCTTCCCCCGCGCGTCGGCCTAGCGGAAGTCCTGCGTGTCGAGGCCCATGTACACCTGCAGGCTGGAGCTTTGCATGTGGCAGACGTATTCGTCGAAGTTCACCGACCGGACCTGCAGCGGGGCCTCCACTGTGGCCTCGATCCGGACGGCGGGCTCCTCGATCCGGAGCTCGCGCTCGCACCACTCGTAGACGGGCATGCCCGTGCCGCGATGCAGCGCCTCGGCGAAAGCGTGCGCGACGTCGACGTCCTGCCGCCGGCGCTCGATCGCCGGCCGGTAGGAGATCGTGACCTCGCTGGGCACGGCGCGCTTGAACTCCAGGGCGCCGACTGAGGCGAGGACGTCGTAGTCCTCGCCCTCGCGCAGGGCCTCGCCGCCGGCGGTCACCGTGACGTCCGTGACCATGTAGCCGGGCAGGTCGACGACGTCGCCGCGCGTCAGGTCGGAATGAGTGACCGTCCGGGGCGGCTGCACCGCCAGGATGCGCCCGTACAGGGTGAGGATCACCTGGCCCGCGGCGTTCTCGCTCCCCGCGTTGGGCAGGCCCTCGTCGGACATCTCGATGACCTGGCCGTCCCGGAGCGTGACGATGGTCCTGACCGAGAGGGCATCCAACTGCGCCTCGCGCCTGACCTCCACCGCGGGGTTGGGCAGGTCCGCCGTCATGGCGAGGAGGTCCCGCTCCGGCGCGCGGCGCAGGGGAGCCCTGGCGTGCCACCGGGTGGCCGGCTGGCGCGCCTCGCACTCCGGCAGCCGGTCCCGCCCCGCATGCATCCGAGCCGCGTGCCGGGCGCGCACGGCCTCCAGGACCTCCGGCGGCGCCTGGTCCTCGCGGCATGTGTACCCGTTCGGGGCGACGACGATTCCGGTCTCGCCGTTGAACTCCAGGTCGTGGCCGGCCGCGCGGAACGCGGCGACGAGGGCCTTGAGGCGCCGGGCGGCCTTGCCCCCGACCTCGCTGTTGCCCTTGCCCTTGGCCATGACGACGCGGCGGTGCCGGACGTGGAGCGTCGCGCGCGACATGCCGGCCGGGTCGCGCAGGGACCAGATGCAGTCGCCGGCCATGTCCTCGTCGCCGGCGCACTCGTCGTAGCCCCCGTTCCCGAGGCAGTGCCCCATGTGCTCGCCCTCCCGGTCGAGGGCCTGCCGGGTCATGAGGCGGACGACGAGCCAGCCGTCGCCGGCGTCGACGTGATCGACGGTGCCGGCGAGGCCGGCCGGGGTGCGGGTCTGGGTCATCGGCGGCTCACGGGGATGCGCTGGCGTTCGAGGCACGTCCGGTAGATGGCCTCGGCGAGAGCCTCCCTCGCGTCGCCGCCCGCCGCCAGGGGCGGAAGGTCGGCCGCACGGAGGACGTACGTCGTCCGGTCGTGCAGCCTCACGGTGACCGCGTCGGCGGCAGGCGAGACGGTCACGGCGACGACGCAGTTGGGCAGGCAGTACGTCCTCTCGACGGCGCCGGACCAGTCGTCCGGGAATGCGGGCGACATCACAGGCCCTCCAGCGCGGCGTCGTCTGCGGCCTCGACGGCGGCCCGGGCGGCGGCCTGCTCGGCCTGGATGGCCTTCGTCCGGGCCCGCTGCGCCCGGTAGCTCACCTCCCACGCCCACGCCTCCAGGCACGTAAGCCACCGGCGCTGCTGCCGGGGCTCCATATCGTGGTGCGCCTCCATGGCGATGGGCAGGACCTCGACGAGGGGGACGGGCGCCGCGACCGTGGGCAGGAACAGGGCGATGTCCTTGTCCGGGTATGACCCGCGGGGGTTGCCCTCGCGGATGACGAAGTCCGGGTCGTGCCGCAGGATCCGGTGGAGCTCCGCCTCGACGAGCGGCCCGACCCGGACGGCCTCCTTGGCCTGGAGCGTGGCGCGCCGGCGCGCGCGCGTCTCGTCCCGGCGGGCCTGGTCGGCCTGCTCGGCCTCGGTCATGCCCCGGACCTGGCGGAGTCGGCCGCCCTCCTGGACCTCGTACCAGGGCTGCCGGTCCGGCATGCTCCATGTCGTGCCGTCCTCGCCCTCGGTTGCGACGAGGAGCCTGAGGTGGACGCCCCACGCCATGGCGTTGCCGGCGACGTCGCCGTCGAACGCCCCGGGCGTGCCCGGGCCGCGCTTGCCCTTCGCCGCGCGGTCGGCGACGACGGCGGCGATGGCGCCCGCCCGGTCCAGCGTCTCGACGCCGGCGAACAGGCGGATGAGGGTGTCGTTGACCATCGCCGGCCACGTGGACAGGTCACGACCGAACGTCCGGAGGCGGTAGGCCTGGTCGAACGCCGACCGGGCGTTGAGGCCGTCGAGGTGGCTGTAGTCGCGGCGCTCGCGACGGTACCGGTGCCATGCCATGGGATCCCCCTTCACCCGATGCGGAGACGGCCGCCCTGGGCGGCGGCGGCCGCCCGGACGACGCGGAGAGCCTGCCGGGGCGTGAGGCCCCGGAGGAGCGAGCGGATCGCGTCGGGATCCGCCTCGTCGAGCGCCGCGGCGAGCCAGGCGCCCCGGGTGCGAGCCTCGGCGGCGGTCATGCGTCCCCCCGGAGGCTGACGAATCGCTCCACGCGCCGCAGGTCGATGGCGGCGAGGACGCGCTCGCCGGGATCCCGGCGGCCGCGGATGACGTCGGACAGGAACCCCGCCGAGACCCCGGCCCGAGCGGCGAACGCCTTCTGCGACCCGGCCTCGCGGATGGCGGCCGAGAGGCGCGCGCGGACGTCGTCGAAGGTCAGGTCGGTCATGCGGCCCTCCTGGCCATGAAGGCGACGAGCCGGGCGCGGGCGGCCGCGGCGTCCTGCCGGCGGCCGGAGGCGCGGGGGTAGTCGACGCCGCGCTCGCGCAAGATGGTCCGGACCATGTCCTCCCTGAGCCCGAGGGCCTCGGCGGCGTAGAGGATCCCTCCGAGCTCCAGGACGGCGTCGATGACGCGCTGCTCGTCCGCGAGCGTGAGGGACCGGCGGACGCGCTCGGAGCGGGTGCCGACCGTCTGAGCGCGCCCCTGCGAGACGAGGCGGCTGACGGCGTCGCGCGAGAGCCAGCCATACCGCTCGGCGGCGGCGTCGAACCCGTGGCTGCACGCCAGGGCGTAGACCCTCCTGGGGTCCGGGGAGACGTGGAGGGCGGCCGCCATGGACCGCTCCGCCTCGTCCCGGCGGACCGCGCGCGGGGGCGCCGGCGGCGGCGGCGGCGGACTCCAGTCGAACAGGCTCAACTGCATCTGACGAATCCCCCGTAAGCTGACCTGCGAACGATGATCGGTGACGCGCGCAAGAAATCAAGCGGCCGTCCGGGGGTACGGCGAAGTAGCTCCAGAGTTGACGCCAGGACAGACGGCCGCCGAACTCCACAACAGAGGGACACTATTTCCCCAACGATTTCCCCAACAGGGTGTTGGTGAAAGAGTTGTTGAAATCAGGCGACCACGCCGCGCACGAGGACTCTGGCAATACGCTCGCGACGCGGGTAGAGTCGTTCGCAGATCAGCTAACCAGGGTACCCGCCGTGACCGCCTATGACCCCGACTACGTCTCCGAGTTCGTCCTCCGCCCCCACCCCACGCCCGAGGAGCTCGTCGCCATCCGGGAGGGGCACCGGCTCGCCGCCGAGGCCGAGCTCCGCCGGCGGCATGCCCCGGACGTGAACGCGGCCCGCGCCGCGGCGGAGGAGAGCCTGCGGACGCAGCGCTGGGCGTGGACGCTGCGGGCGAACGTCGAGCAGGCGGAGCGCTACCTGGCCCGCGGCGAGGACCTGAGCCTCGACAGCGCCAAGAGGCTCCGCGAGCTGACGAAGGGGGCGAACCGCGTCGTGGCGCGGGCGCTCCAGGCGGCGACCGTGCCCTACGAGCCGGAGGTCGCGCGCGCGGGCGATTCGTCGGTGCGCGCCGCGGCCCGGGAGGGCGTCGCGTTCATGACCCGCCTCGACAGCGACTGGTCTCAGGACCGGAACCGGGAGGGCTGGGGCCGGGCGACGACCGTTATGGGGCACGTCCTCGACACGCTCGGCGAGCTCACGGTCTCGCAGGCGTCCCACGCCCTCCGGGTCCTGCGCGTCCACCGTCGGCAACTGCCGGCGGACCTGGCCGGGCGCCTGTTCGACGGCGCCCCGGAGGCCTCGCGGTGAGCGCCGAGGTGGTCGCCCTCCGCCCGGGCGCGCCCCGCCGCCCGATGGTCCGCTGGCTCGGGAGCAAGTGGCGGCTCGCCCCGTGGGTGATCTCGCACCTGCCGCCGCACGAGCTCTACTGCGAGCCATACGGGGGCAGCGCCTCGGTCCTGCTGCGCAAGGCCCGCGCCCCGGTGGAGGTCCTCGGCGACTTGGACGACGAGCTCCTCACGCTCTACGGCGTCGTCCGCGACCCGGTCCTGGCCGGGCGGCTGTTCATGCTGGCGACGTTCACGCCGTTCTCCGACGCCGAGTTCCGCCTGGCCATGCGCCGCCTGCCCGCCGACGCGGATCCCGTCGAGCGCGCGCGCCGGATGATCGTGCGCCACGCCATGCAGGTCTCCCCCGACGTCCGGGGCGAGACGCAGGGGACGGGGTTCCGCCGGTACACGGGCTCCGCGCGCCGGGTGGCGGCCGCCGACTGGGCCTCGTTCCCAGACGCCCTGGCCGGCCTGACCGCCCGGCTCCAGGGCGTCGTCGTCGAGCGCGCCTCCGCCGTCGAGACGCTCCGCCGGCACGATCGCCCGGGCATGCTGGCCTACGTCGACCCGCCCTACGTCCACTCGACGCGCGCCGAGGCCCGGAAGGGCTACGCCCACGAGATGAGCGACGACGCCCACCGCGAGCTCCTGGACTGCCTGCTCGGCCTGGAGGGGATGGCGGTGGTCTCGGGGTACGCCTCGCGCCTCTATGACGATGGCCTGGCCGGCTGGAAGCGGGTCACCCGGGTCGTCTCGGACCACGCCCGCCAGCGTCGCGAGGAGGTCCTCTGGATTTCGCCGCGGGCGGTGGCGGCGGGCACGGCGTCCGCAAAGGCGGACCGGCAGAGCAGCTTGTTCTAGGCGGACGGCTTGGGGCGAACGGTGATCTCCACCTGGTACCCGCAGCGAGGAGGCGCTCGATGCCCCACCCCTCGTACCGCTCGCCCCGGATCTGGCTGCGGACCTGGGGGCTCTCGACCCCCCAGCCGTGCTCGCCGGGGGCGGACGGAACCCGCTTGCGGATGCGGTCGAGCGTTCCTGGCCGGGCGGCGACGTGGTAGTCCAGCCATCCCGCGAACTCGGCCTCGCGGTCGCGGGCGGCCTGGGTGCCGGCGACCGCCTTGTACCGGGTGATGATGTCGCCACCGCGGGTACGGCTCTAGCGGTTGGCCTTTACAAGGCGCTGTTGGCAAACTCATCGCGACGAAAGAGCTGGCTGTGCGCAGTCTGGAAAGGGCAGGATTTCGCATCCCCTTGTTCAGCTGTGCGCCACTTCCGGACCTTCTGCCACAACCGCTGGAATGGCCGCTCTTCGCTCGCAAGCGGCCTCTGCTCAGAATGGTCGGGCCGGGAAGCTACAAGATATCAGGTCGGGAACGCCGCGCTCGCCGCCTGAGCCAAAACTGCCGAGAACGAGGTCGCCCGCGTCCAGCCAGCCTCGACAAGGTCGAGAACCAGCTCGACCGCTTCCGCGCCGAGGAGTTCTGGGACGGCGTCATGCAGGAGATAGCCGAGCTCCTCGTCGAGCGGGGCCCCCTGACGCCGGCCGAGATCTTGCCCGGCCTCAGGGCCGTGACGCTCCGCGGCGCAACCTTGCACAAGGAGCCCCTGACGCCGGGCACCCTCAAGAAGAAGATGGATGTCCGCGTCTTCCACGGTCGGTACTTCGAGCCGCTGGACGAGGGCCGCTACGCCCGCAAGGCAGGCTGAAGCGCCGGGGGAACGGCCTCGCCCGCTCCGCTCGGGTTGGCGCGCAACCCGGTGCTCGCGGGTGAACGGATGCTGCGCGTCGGCTTCAGAACCGGTTCAACGCGGTCCCCGCAGCATGGGCCATCTCGAACGAGAAGGGTCCTTCCATGAAGCTCCGTATTGCAGGTCTGGTCGCTGCCGCCCTCGTGCTGCTCCCCGGTGCGGCGTCCGCGCAGTGGTACGAGCACGGGCCCCGACATCACCACCATCACTGGGACCATCACCGCCACCATGGCCATGGGTACGGGCATCGCTACGGCCACGAGCGCCGCCACCATCATGGCTACGACCGTCCCGTCCACTTCGACCGTGGCCACCACCATCACCATCACGGGTACTGAAGGCGGAACACAGGTACCGCGATGCCGGCCTCCGCCCGAACAGGCGGCGAGCCGGCATCCTCAAGCTCGCCTCGCCGTCCAGCGGGCGCGGGCGTCGGCCAGCCCCCGCAGCGTCGTCGCGGCCAGTGCGTCGTGCGCCTCGTTGGGGATGGGGTACACCGAGCTCGCGTTGATCTCGCAGAGCACGTAGGTGTCCTCGCCGGAGGCATCCTTCGGCCCCAGCAGGAAGTCGGCGTCCCAGACGACCGGGAGCTCGTCCGGCTCCAGCCCGAGCAGGCCTGTCATCCGCGGGATCCAGACCGCTTCCATCAGGCCGCGCAGCCGCTGGAAGCGCCCATCCTCCGGCCCCGAGTAGAGGCGCGGCGGCGCCCGTCCGTGCTCGGGCGGCGCGAGCGCGGTGACGTGCTGGGCACCGAATCCCGCCACCCGCGTGCCGCTCACGTAGCAGCGGACCATCCCCTCCAGGTGGCGCGCCTGGAACGGCTGGTCGACGAGGGTGCCGCCCGCCGCGAAGTCGGCGACGCGCTCGGTTAGGAACGCATCGAGCGGCATGGTGCGCAGGCTCCGGTCGCGTGCCTCCTGCACCAGGACGTCCGAGCCCGCGGCGCGCTCGACCTTCCAGACACCGATGCCGCCGTTGCCGCGGCTGCGCTTCAGCACCCGCGGCCCCTCGGCGACGCGCCCGGGGAACTCCGCCACCAGCGCGGCATGGCTCGCGTAGAGGTGCGTGTCAGAGCCCCAGCCCATCTCACGCGTCCGGACCAGCACCTCCTTGGTGCCCATCCGGTCGATCACGTCCGGGTGGGCGCTGACGAGGATTCCCGCGGCGGCAACCTCCCGCAGCACCGCGTCGAGGGCACCACGGCCCGCGCCGGTGTCGTCGGTCACCGGGTTCACCCAGACCAGCACCGCGTCCACCGCCATGAGCTGGGCCCGGAGGAGGTCGGCCTGCCCCTCGACCCAAACGACGGGCTCGCCGGCGAGCCCGTACCGCCCCAAGGAGGCGAACACCGCCGCGAACCGGCTGGTCTCCGGGCGCGCCTCGGCCCGTGCCCGGGCATCGCCCCGCCAGACGATTGCGACCTTGAAGGGAGAGGAGCCCGAGCCGTGCATCCGCGTCAGCCCTTCGCGACCTTCACATGGTCGAGCGCGTCCCGCAGGCCTTTCGCCAGCTTGCCCGCATCGTCGTTCGCCCAGAAGTGCATGAAGAACAGCCGCGGCTCGTCGTCGAGCATGTGGTTGTGGAGCGCCGTCACCTCGATGCCGCTCGCCCGCAGCGCCTTGATCACCGGGTTCACCTCCTCGGCGGTGAGCACGAAGTCGCCCGTGATGGCGGCCTTGCCGCCGCCGGTCGGCTGGAAGTTGATGGCGATGGCCGAGCCCATGGCCTCGGGCACCACCATGCCGTGGTCCTTCGGGGTCTCCGAGCGCGGCACGCTCACGGCGTAGACGCCGCCGTTGACCTTGCCCTTGCGCCCGATGGCAGCGTCGATGGCCGCCGTGTCCAGGTCGAGCGCCTGATCCGGCGCGGTCGCCTTCGCCGGCACCGGTCCTTCGCCGGCCGAAGCCGGTTCCGTTTTCCTGGAAGGCGGCGTGCCACCCGCTGTCGCCCCGCCGAACGGCGTCCGGCTGGCACCCAGGGCCTGGCGCAGCGTCTCCGCTAGCTTGCCGGGCTCGCCTTGCCCGGAGACGTGCATGTAGAGAGTGCTCGGCGAAGCCCGCAGCAGGTGATTGTGGATGGCGGTGATCTCGACCCCATTCTCGACAAGGCGCTTCATCACCGGGTTCACCTCGTCCTCGGTCAGGACGAGATCACCCATGACCATGACCTCGTTGCCGTCCCCGTGCTTCACGAAGGCGAGCCAGGACCCCAGGGCGAGGGCGGGCTTCAACTGCACGCCGTCGAGGGTGACCTTCAGGTCGGTCCGGGGCAGGCCGACGCGGTAGACCCCACCCGGCATCGCGGTGCCGGGCTTGCCGAGCCCGGTGGCGATGGCGTCCTGCCAGGGCTCCGCGGCCGTCGCAACGGACGAAAGCGCGAGGAGGCCGAGGCCGGCGAGGAAGGCAAGCTTGCTCATGGTCGTCTCCTTTGGGCCCGAGGCCCGGGATGATGGCGTCGCTACCTGCGCGCCTGCGGCGTCTGGAGGATGCCCTCGTCGGGCAGGCCGCCCTCGCGCCGAAGCTCGACGCGCTGGCCTGAGCTCCAGACCTGGAAGCAGCGATGCCCGTCGGGACCGCCATCGAGGCAGAGCTCGTCGTTCCGGACGCGCCAGAAGCCCGTGCCGCGGGTTCCGAGGGAGACCGTGGTGAGGCGTCCGGCCTTGCCGAACACGTAGGCCCAGTGCACCTCGTCCGTGAGTTCCTTGCCGGAGAGGCTGGCCGTGATCTGGGCGCCCGTGAGCCGGCGGAACGGCTCGCCGGCCTCCACGCTCCCCATGAGCACGAGGCCGAACGACAGCGCGAGACAGACCGGGGTCGCGCCGCGCGTGGCCCGGATCGCGGCACCGGTCATGGCAGCGGCTCCACGTTCAAGGCGTCGAAGCGCGTGACGCTGTCGGCCTTGGTCCAGAGCGCGACCTTGCCGGGCGCGGTGATCGCGGCGTCGGTCGCCGCGAACAGCTCCCGGCCGTCGAACGAGACCGTGAAGCGGTCTCCTCGCACCTCCAGCCGGAGCATGTGCCAGGTGCCGGCCTGCACCGGGAGGTCGGCACTCGCCAGCTGCTCACGCCGGCCGCCGATGACCTTGTAGAAGCGCACGTTGCCCTCAAGGGCGTTCGCGCGGACGAGGTAGTAGTTGTTCGGGTCGAGCAGCCGGACCGCCAGGCCTCCGGCTTGATCGACCTCGCCCGCCATCGGCTTGATCCGCGTCCAGACCGCCAAGTCCGCGGGGGCTGCCGCCCGACGGATCAGGAGCGGGAAGCGCCCGTCGGTCCTGTCCTGGCTCGACTGGGCGACGGCCCGTCCGCCGGCCGCCTCCGCGTCGGATACGATTTCCCAGCGGCCCGGCTCCCCCGGACCGGTCTGTCCCGTCTCGAACTCCGCGGGGACGGTGCCGAGGGGGGCATCGGCATAGCTGACGGCCCCTGCCCAGACCGCCGTCGAGCTGAGGTAAGTCAACAGTGCCAGCAGCGCGCAGGCAGGGCTCGGCCTCATCACACCAGCCCCGCAACATGGAGACCGACGCCGGCCGCGGCGCAGGCCGCGAGCGTCGGGACCATGCCGGCCTTGAACCGGAACACCGCCAGCACCGCCGCGGCTGCCAAGGCGAGCGCCCAGGGGTTCAGGCTCGACAGGACCGGCACGTCGAAGCGGACCGGCCCGGCCGCGAACGGCTTGGTCTCGGCGAAGACGGTGTGCAGGGCGAACCAGACCGCGAGGTTCAGGATCACCCCGACCACCGCCGCGGTGATCGCCGAGAGGGCGCCGGCCAAGGCCCGGTTGCCGCGCAGGCGCTCGACGTAAGGGGCGCCCACGAAGATCCAGAGGAAGCAGGGCGCGAAGGTCACCCAGGTGGTGAGCAGCCCCCCGAGCGTGCCGGCGACGAGCGGCGGCAGGGCGCCGGGGTTCCTGAACGCCGCCATGAAGCCAACGAACTGGGTGACCATGATGAGCGGACCCGGCGTGGTCTCGGCCATGCCGAGGCCGTCGAGCATCTCTCCGGGCTTCAGCCAGCCGTAATGCTCCACCGCCTGCTGGGCGACGTAGGAGAGCACCGCGTAGGCGCCCCCGAAGGTCACCATCGCCATCTTCGAGAAGAACACCGCGACCTGGGCGAAGACGTCGTCCGAGCCGAGGGCGAGCAGGATGGCCGCGACGGGAACCAGCCAGATCGCCCCCCAGACGAGCAGCATCCGCAGGGTGTGCCCGGCGGCGGCCCGCTCCCGCGGAAGCTCGTGGTCGTCGAGCAGGAAGGGGCCGTCCACGACCTTGCCGGCGCCGCCGTGGCCACCGGCCTTGAACTGCGGCAGCCCGGCCCGGCCGCCGAGGTAGCCGATCACGCCGGCCGTCAGCACGATCAGCGGGAAGGGCACGTCGAGGAAGAAGATGGCGACGAAGGCGGTCGCCGCGAGCCCGACCATCACGGGGCCCTTGAGCGCCCGCTTGCCGATGCGGATCACCGCCTGGAGCACGATGGCGAGCACCGCCGCCTTCAGCCCGAAGAACAGGCCGGCGACGAGGCCGACGTTGCCGTAGAGTGCGTAGACCCAACTCAGCGCCATGATGGCGACGACGCCCGGCAGGACGAACAGGCCGCCGGCGACGAGGCCGCCGCGGGTGCCGTGCATCAGCCAGCCGACGTAGGTGGCGAGTTGCTGCGCCTCGGGGCCCGGCAGGAGGGTGCAGAAGTTGAGGGCGTGCAGGAACCGGTTCTCGGAGATCCAGTGCTTCTCCTCGACAAGGACGCGGTGCATGACTGCGATCTGCCCGGCCGGGCCGCCGAACGAGAGCGCGGCGATGCGCGCCCAGACCGGCACGGCTTCGGCCAGGGTTACTGGCGGCGGCGCTCCCGGGGCGGCCGCGCCGGGAGCCTGTGCCGTTCGGATGCCTGCGGTCGCGGCCATGGTCACGCCTTCCCCTTGGTACGGTCGCCGTCCCAGGAATGGCGCTCACCCGTCGCGTCCCGGCACCAGCGATAGAAGGCGTCGTAGAGGACCATCCCGGCGTCGAGTTGCGCGAGGTCGTCCGCGTGGATGCGCGACAGCCCCAGCGAGGCCGCGAGCAGTCCTGCCGCTTCCGGGGCGAGGTCCGGCCGACCGGTGTCGGCCCCGCGCACCAGGGTCGCGAGATGCAGGAGTGGCGGCGTGGCGAGGCCGAGCTCCTCGACCATCACGTCGAAGGTGCAGAGCTCGCCTCGGTGGCTCCAGAAGGTGCCCGGGTCGTCGATGTCGAAGGGCGCCGCCTCGAACCTCTCGGCGACGCCGGTGACCTCGCCGGGCGGCACGAACAGGAACACCGCGTCCGGGTCGACGAAGCGGCGTATGAGCCAGGGGCAGGCGATGCGGTCGACCTTGGGCCGGGCCCGCGTGACCCAGACGGTTCGGCCCTGCTCATCTCGGTTGGGGATCTTGCGGGCTTGCACCATGGGCAGTTCGGCGGCCGCCCAGTCCGCGATGCCGCCCTGGAGGGCCTCGGCCTCGACGCCGGCGCTGCGCAGCCAGGCGGCGACCCCATGGCTGTTGCGACGGCCGTCCTCGCAGACGACCACGACGGACCTACCGCGCAGGGCCGGCGCCCACTCGGCGACCTTCTCCGCCGACCGTGGCAAGGAGCCGGGCACGTGGCGCTGGTCGACGAGGAATTCCCTATAGGAGCGCACGTCGACCACGGCAGGGCAGCCGGGAGTGCCGATCAGGCGCGCGAGTTTTTCGACGGTGATGGTGTTGGGCACGGGCATGACGCGTCCTTGCATCGAATGCAGTCGGGACGCGATTCTTCAGCCGGAGCCTCGTCGGGGGATCGCTCCCCGATGACGCCATTCATCGCCGCTTGGCCGGGCGTGTCAAGCGTCTTCGGACCGGGAGAGGCGCTGTCCCGCGGAAGCCATCTGCCCGATCCGGCGCGGGAGCTCGCGCGCAAGGGCGGTGCGCCGGTATGGCGTCATCTTCCTCCACGCGCGGATCTCGGGGACGGTGCGCCCGCAGCCCAGGCACCAGCCGGTTCGCCCGTCCCATTGGCAAACCCCTATGCAGGGGTCGTCCTTCTTCATGGTTGGCCCTCGGTTTGCCCGGCTGCGTGCCGCGGAAGTTCAGCGCTCGACGTGACGCACCTGGATCTTGCGCCCGTCGGCGGTGCGGGCCGAGACCACCACTTTGTCGCCCGAGGCGAGCGGCTTCGTCAGGGCGCCGGCAAGCTTCGTCCCGGTCGGGGCGAGGTCGACCGTCTCGGTCTTGCCGCCCGACAGGATGGTGGCCTTGCCGGTCGCCCCCTTTGCCGAAACCGGCTTGCCGTCCTCGTCGCTGAGGTGGAGCGCGATCTCGGTCGGGGTGTCGACGAACTCGGCGTGGCCGCCTGCGACGTCGACGAGTTCGCCGCCGTTCGGGCCCTTGTGGGAATGGCCTTGGGCGTTGGCCGCGACCGGCAGCGCCAGGACGAGGGCGAGCGCGAGGATGCTGGGCTTCATGGTGTCTCCTTCGGGGGTCAGTAGAGTTCGGCGGGCTTGAGCCCGCTCACCTGTCCCGCCCGGAGCCGCTCAAGGGCGCGCCGACCGAAGGCGAGGAACAGGATCGGGGTCAGGACGGCGTCGAGCAGCGTGGCGCTGACGAGGCCGCCCAGGATGGTCACCGCGACGGGGTGCAGGATCTCGCGACCCGGCTCGCCGGCGCCGAGCACCAGCGGCAGCAGGGCGAGCCCGGCGGAAAGCGCGGTCATCAGCACCGGCGTCAGCCGCTCCAGCGACCCGCGCACGACGAGCGCCGGCCCGAACGCCTCGCCCTCGTGCAGGGCGAGGTTGAGGTAGTGGCTGATCTTGAGGATGCCGTTGCGGGCGGTGATGCCGGCGAGCGTGACGAAGCCGACCATCGAGGCGACCGAGAGCGGCTGTCCGGCAAGCCATAGGGCAACTACCGAGCCGACCAGGGCGAGCGGGATGCTGGCCATGATGATGCCGGCGAGCGCCAGCGAGCGGTAGCGCCCGTAGAGGACGGTTAGGATCAGCGCGAGCGCGACCAGCGAGAGCAGGCCGATGCGGGCCGAGGCCTCCTCCTGCGCCTGGAACGAGCCTTCCAGCCCAGCCCGGTAGCCTGGCGGCCAGCGGGTCTCGTCGATGGCGCGCCGCACGTCGGCCACCACGGCGGCGAGGTCGCGACGCTTGTCGGTGTTGCCGAAGACCGCGATCCGGCGCTGGGCGTTCTCGCGCATGATCTGGTTCGGCCCGTCGGTTTCCGAAACCTCCGCGACCCGGCGCAACGGGATGCGCCCGGCCGGCGAGGCGATGAGGAGGTCGCTCAAGCCCGTGGTCGAGCGGTCCTCGTCCCCGAGGCGGATGACCACGTCGAAGCGGCGGTTGCCCTCCACGATCTGTGAGACCGTGCGCCCGTTGCTCAGCGTCGCCAGGGCGTCGGTCACCGCCGCCGGCGTCAGGCCGTAGAGGGCCGCCCGCTCGTGGTCGACGTCGACCCGGAGTTGAGGGATGCGCACCTGCTTCTCGACCTGGAGGTCGGCCATCCCTGGGATGCGCGCGAGCCGGTCGCGCAGGCCCTCGGCGAGGCTGCGCAGGGTGTCGAGGTCGTCGCCGTAGATCTTGACCGCGATCTCGGCCCGGATGCCGGAGAGCATGTGGTCGAGCCGATGCGAGATCGGCTGGCCGACGTTGAGCACCGCCGGCAGCACGCCGAGGCGCTCGCGAAGGTCGGCGAGGATGGCCTCCTTCGGCCGGCCGGGTTTGAGGTCGACGTCGATCTCGGACGAGTGGACGCCCTCGGCGTGCTCGTCCATCTCGGCCCGGCCGGTGCGGCGCCCGACCGAGGTCACCTCCGGCACCGCGCGGATGAGGCGCTCGGCAACGAGGCCGAGGCGATGGCTCTCGGCGAGTGAGATGCCGGGATTGTAGGCGAGGCCGAGGGAGAGGCTGCCCTCGTTGAAGGGCGGCAGGAACGCCCGCGGCAGCGTGGTGGCGACGATGCCCGCGGCGACCACCGCCGCGCCGGTGGTCCCGACCACAAGCCAGCGGTTCCGGAAGGCCCATCCCAGAAGGGCGGCGTTCCCGCGCTTGAGGAGCCGGACCAGCCAGGTGTCGCCGCGGTGCCGGCTGCCCTCCCGGGCGAGCAGGTACGACGCCAGCACGGGCGTGAGGGTGACCGAGACGACGAGGCTCGCCAGGATCGAGGCGATGTAGGCGACGCCGAGCGGGGCGAAGAGGCGCCCCTCGATGCCGTAGAGGGCGAAGAGCGGCACGAAAACGAGGACGACGATGAGCGTCGCGTAGACGATGCCGGAGCGCACCTCCTGGCTCGCCGCGGCGACCACCTCCAGCACCGGCCGCGGCTCGGGAAGCTCCCGGTTCTCGCGCAGGCGCCGGATGATGTTCTCGACGTCGACCACCGCGTCGTCGACGAGCTCGCCGATGGCGATGGCGAGCCCCCCGAGCGTCATGGTGTTCACCGTCAGGCCGAGGGCCTGGAAGACCACGACCGTGACGAGCACCGAGACCGGAATCGCCGTGAGCGAGATCAGGGTCGCCCGGACGTTCATCAGGAACAGGACCAGCACCACCGCGACGACGGCGGCGGCCTCCAGCAGCACCCGTTTAACGTTGCCGATGGAGGTCTCGATGAAGGTGGCCTGACGGAACTGGATGTTGTCGGCTCTCACGCCGGCCGGCAGGGTCTTCTGGATGGAGGCGAGCGTCGCCTCGATGCGCCGCGTCAGGTCGACGGTGTCGGCGCCGGGCTGCTTCTGGATGGAGACGATGACGGCGGGTCGGCCGTTATAGCCGGCATCGCCGCGCTTGACCGCCGGGGCGAAGGCGACGTCGGCGACCTGGCGCAGGAGCACCGGCTGCCCGTCGCGGTAGGCCACGACGGTTCCGCGTAGGTCGTCGAGGCGCTTGGTCAGGCCGACGTTGCGGATGAGGTACTCGCGCCCGTGCTGGTCGACGAAGCCGCCGCCGGTGTTGGTACCGAAGCGCGAGACCGCGGCCTCGACCTGCTCGGGGGTGACGTCGAGGGCCTGCATCGCGGCCGGGTTCGGGCTGACCCGGTACTGCCGGACCTCGCCGCCGATGGGGATGACCTGGGCGACGCCGGACAGGCTGAGAAGTTGCGGCCGGATGACGAAGTCGGCGAGCTCGCGCACCTCCATCGGCGGCAGCGTCTCCGAGGTGACGGCGACCAGTAGGATCTCGCCCATGATCGAGGTGACCGGTCCCATGTGGGGCACCACGCCGCGCGGCAGGGTCTCGCGCACGATAGCGAGCTTCTCGGCCACTAACTGGCGGCTGCGGTAGATGTCGGTGGACCAGTCGAACTCGACGTAGACGATGGACAGGCCGACGCCGGAGACGGAGCGGACGCGGGTCACCCCCGGCATGCCGTTCATCGCGGCCTCGATGGGATATGTGACGGTCTGCTCGACCTCCTGGGGCGCGAGGCCCTCGGCCTCGGTCATCAGGGTGACCATCGGCCGGTTGAGATCGGGCAGCACGTCGACCGGCAGCCTCGGCAGCACGAAGCTGCCGTAGGCGACGAGGAGCACGGCCGCGGCGAGGACGAAGAGGCGGTTGCGCAGGCTGGCGCGAACGAGGGTGCCAAACATGGCTGGCCTCACCGGATCTGGTTGATGAGGTCGGCGCCGCGCACGACGACGCGCTCGCCCTCCTTCACGCCAGCGCGGACCACCACCCGCGTGGCATCGACCGGCTCGACCCGGACCTGACGCGGTTCGAACCGCTCGGGCGCGGCGTGGCGCCAGACCATGGCCTCGCCGCCGGTCCCGCGCACGACGGCGTTACGGGGTAGGACGATGCCGGCGGCGCTGGCCCCGGTCGCGGCGAGCACCGTCACCGGTTGGCCGACCTTCAGGCCGGCGGGCGGGTCGACCACCGCGAACTGGAGCACGGTCGCCTGCTGCTGCAGGGCGCGGCTCACACCTTTCGCCTGGAGCGTCAGGGTGGTGCCGTCGGCGGTGACGGCGGAGGTCTTCGTGCCGGTCGGCGCATCCTCGAACGAGAGCGCCTCGACCCAGAGGCTCCCGGGGTCGACCACCTGGAAAAGGACGTCCTGCGGCTGCACGACCTGGCCGGCGGCGACGCGGGTCGTGGCGATGACGCCGTCGGCGGGCGCCGTCAGGGTCTCGGGCGTGGTGCGGATGTCGCTCACGGCGGCCCGGCGCCGGCGCATGCCCTCCAGCTCGATCTCCAGGTCGGAGACGGAGATGGCCGTGCCGGCGCCCGAGGCGACGAGCTTCCGGGCGCGGGCGAGCTTCGCCTCGGCGAGGCCGATCTGCTGCTCGATCTCGCCGACCTTCTCGACCACGATGGCCTGGTCGGCCTGAATGATGGGCCGCTCGACCCGGGCGAGCACCTCGCCCTTGCGCACGGCCTGCCCAAGCCGGGGCATGCCGGCCTCGGGCGCGATGACCCGGCCGCCGCCGATGCTCTGCACCAGCCCGCCCCGGTTCGGGTCGGGGATGACCTTGCCGATGAGGCGGGTCGCACCCTCGACCTCGGTCAGCTTGGCGGTCGTGGTGCGCACCTCCAGGATGCGCTGCGAGGGTTTGGGGACGAAGACCGACCCGTCCGGCAGGCGCTGCGGGGTGTTCGAGCCCGGCGTCGCGGCGGGCGCGTCGTGGTCGTGATCCTCGCCGCCGTGGGCGAAGGCGGTGCCCGTCAGGGCGACCACGAGGACGGCGCCGGCCACGAATGCGGCCGGCCGCATGCGGCGGCTGCGCAGGGCCAGCCCGAGCGCCAGGCCGACCGCGAAGACGGCGAGCGCCCAGGCCCGGGCCGGCTCGGCCTGTCCGAGCCTTTCCTTCAAGTGAGCCAGGAGCGGCATGCCGGCATGCGGATGCGGCGCCTCTGCTTGGGCCGCCGGACGGCTCGGCCCGGCCACGACCAGGGATCCGATCAGGAGGTCCTCGCCGTCGGGGCCGGCGACCTGGATGACGAGGTCGTTCGAGCCGGGCTCCGCCAGGTGCGGCGAGGAGACGGCGTAGGTCCCATCGGCGTTCGCCACGGCCGGCACGGCCTCGCCCTCGACCGTCACGGACACGGTCGCGCCGGTCACCGGCGCGTTGTCCTCGGACCGGTCGACGTAGAGCGTCAGGCGGTCGCCCTTGAGGATGCCGACCACCTGGTAGAGGTCGGACTGCATGGCGACGCGGGGCGTGCCCTCCGCGGCCGCGGCAGCCGGCGCCGGCCCGTGGCTGTGGTCGTCGCCTCCACCGGCGAGCGCAGGCGCGGCGAGGCCGGTGGCCAAGATCAGCATGGCCAGCCCGGCAGCACGGCCTCGCGGCCGAGCGTGGGCGTCGGTCTTGAAGAAGGTCACGATGGAGGTCCTGTCGAACGGGCACGGCCTTGCGGCGCCCGTCAGGACGCCGCGCTCACGCGTTCGGCAGGGACCTGGGAGGTCGCCTCGGCCCGTTCGGGTCGACCCCGACCGGATGCGTCGATTCCTGGGGGACAAGCGCCGCGCTCGGCGACGGCCGCGCGAAAGCGGCCGGCTCGGAGGAAGGCAGCGCGACCGGGTGGGCCAGGCCGCAGCAATCCGCCTTCTGGTGCTCGTGGTCCTGCGGGTCGTCGAGCGGGGGGAAGTCTGGCCAGCCGCCGGCCTCGTTCACGGAGACCTTGGCGACGACGTGCGAATGCACGGTGCCGTCGCCGTGCATGTGGCTGTGCTCGGGCCCGGCGTATTCCAGGTGCTCGACCGGGGTGAAGGCGTTCGCCGGTACCGCCGTGTTGACCGCGAGCGCCGCCACCGCCAGCAGCATCAGGCTGGTCGCGATCCGGCGCAGCAGGGTCAGCGGCACTTTCACCAACGGGTCTCCCGAGGCGACACCTAGCATCCGCGCGGCGTCGCGACCAAGCGGCATGGCACCACGGATGCCATCGCGCCCATGACCGGGGCCTGAACGGTTTATCGGGAGGGGCGGAGAGGCGCTCATCCCGGCCGACCCGACGGCCAGTAGTGATGAAGGTCGTCGATGACGTAGGCGTGCGCGTGGCGATGGCCGCGGGCCGTCGCCAGGTGCGGGTGAGACGGATCGAGCTCCGGGTGGGCGTGCTCCACAGTCTCCGGATCATCCGAAGGCCAGAGCAGCAGGGCAGCCGCGGTCGCGAGGAGCGTGACGAGGCCGAGCGCGGCCAGCGTGGCGGGCATGCCGGCCGTCGCCCCGAGCAAGCCCGCCAGCGGGTAGGTCACGAGCCAGGCGGCGTGCGAGAGCGCGAACTGGGCCGCGAACAGCGCCGGCCGGTCCTCGGGTGAGGCGGAGCGCCGGAGCAGGCGACCCGTCGGGGTCTGGGCCGCGGAGTAGCCGATGCCGAGCACCAGCCACGTCTCCAAGAGGGCGATCCAGCCTATGCCCTGGCTCCACGTCACCTCGGCGAACCCGAGCAGCACGACCCCGAGCAGGGCGGCCGAGGGGATCATCACGGCGCGGTCGGACAGGCGGTCGAGGAGCCGCGGCAGCAGGAGGGCGGCGACCATCGAGCCGCCGCCGAACAGGCCGAGCGCTACGGCGACGTCGTCCTGCGGGCGCTTGAGCAGGGCCTGCACGACCACGACCGTGTTGACGATGACCATGGCGCCGGCAGCCGCCACCGCGAGGTTCAGGGCGAGGAGCCCGCGCAGGCGCGGCGTGGCGAGGTAGATGCGCAGACCCCGGGTGGTGCGCTCGTAGATGCCGACTTGGCGGGCCGGCACCTTGGGTGTCGGCAGCGTCGTCGAGACCACCAGCGCGGCCGAGCCGAGGAAGCCGACGACGGTCCCGGCGAACAGCCCTTGGAAGTCGATGACCGTCAGGAGCAGGGCGGCGAGCGCCGGGCTGAGCAGGTTCTCCAGGTCGTAGGCGAGGCGCGAGAGCGACAGGGCCCGCGTGTAGTTCCGCTCGTCCGGCAGGATGTCCGGGATGGTGGCCTGGAAGGTCGGCGTGAAGGCCGCCGAGGCCGATTGCAGGACCGCGATCAGGACGTAGACCTGCCAGACCTGGTCGATGAAGGGCAGCGCCAGCGCGACGCCGGCCCGCACCAGGTCGGTGGCGACGAGGAAGGCGCGCCGGGGCAGCCGGCCCGTGAAGGCCTGGGCTACGGGCGCGACCAGCACGTAGGCGACCATCTTGATCGCGAGCGCCTTGCCCAGCACCGCGCCTGCCTCCACCCCAGCCAGCCGGTAGGCTAACAGCCCGAGCGCGACGGTGAGGAGGCCGGTGCCGACGAGGGCGATGACCTGCGCCGCGAACAGGTGCCGGTAGGTGCGGTCGGCGAGGACGCTCAGCATGCCCGCCTCACAGGTACTTCGCGATGGCCTTGAACTCGGCCAGCGCTTCACGCGCGGCCTTACCCCCACCGTCGACGCCCTCGCCGAAGCAATGCTCCATGTGGTCGTGAATGAGGGCCCGCTTGGCGTTGGTGACGGCGCTCTCCACGGCCTGCAGCTGCTGGGCGAGGTCGAGGCAGGGTCGGCCCTCCTCGATCATGGCTATGACGCCGGCGAGGTGGCCGTGGGCGCGCTTCAGGCGCTTGACGATATCAGTGTGCGAGGCGTGCTCCATTGGCCGCATCCTATCCCCCTGGAGGGGATATAAGCAACTGCTTCGGGTCTTCCGCAAGCCGCTGGTTGCCACCGATTCGGTCGGCGGTGACCCAGAGAAGAGATAGGGCCGCCCTCTCCCGAGGACGGCCCAGATTTACTCTAGGTTTTATCAGTTCGGAACTTTGGTGTCCCGAACCGTATCACTGGGTCGGCTATCACAAACAGCTACGCGTCGGCACGGCCAGCAGCGGCAAGGCGGTGATGTTGGTGATCTTGATCGCAGGGTTCACGGCACGCCCTGCATCCGCCCTACCAGCGGGGCCGTGAGAACTTGTGCCACGTCCGCTTCCTGCGTCGAAGCAGACGATGAAAGCCGCGATGTGAAGGGGCCGCTATGGGTCAACTGCGGCGCATCATCGTCCGCCTTTGCGGACGGCGAGCTTGTTTGTGAGCGGCAGACGCTGTCGTGCAGCTAATCTGTGACCTCAGCAAACCTTTGGGACGTCCGCCTTTGCGGACGATGTTGCGTCGCCAGCTTTGCTCGCGACGACCTCTAGGTTGGGATCCAGGGGACCGGAAGCCATTGCGGGATCCGCCCTCGCTCATGGCGCCTGCTTCCTGTATTGACCCGCGGGCATCCCCTTCTCGTCAGCGCCTTACTTCCGAATGCGGAACGCGGGATTGGCGAAGAAATCGCTACAAGTGGCACCTCTGCGGGCGAATGCCTCCCCGCACGCCACAGGGGGCCTCTGGGGTCCCCATCGCCCCCGCCCCGGCGGGCCGGGCGCCTGGCCCGCGCCCCGGGGGGCCTGGAGGGTCGGGGGCGGCCGTCCGGCATGGCCCTCTGCCCTCGCGCGCGCCGCGCCGCCCCCTACATGCCCCGCTCCCGCCCCCTGGACTGGCCCTGTGGCCCCTGGCAGGGGGTGGCACGGCGAACCTGAACGTTTGTTCATATTCGCGGTCGCACAGGGGACGCACGTGCGCCCGCCGTCGGTACCTGGAATGTCCAGAATGGTTGACCGCGCCCATCGCCCCCGTGCCATCGGCGTGGAGGACCGATGCCATCCGGGCCCATCCTCCCCCATGGGCTGCCATGGGGCGGCCATGGCATCGGCGCGCAGGACCGATGACGGGCACGGCATGGGCTAAGTCATTGATTTCAGGCCATGCGTCCCATCCCGTCCCATAGGCCTGCCATGGGGGCTCATGGGGCTCGGATGGGAGGCTCGGGGTCGGGGATCAGCGGCCCGCCCGTCTCGCCGCGCCCATGGCCTTGGCCAGGTCGCTCATGTCCTGGTGGAGATGGGCGGACCGGGTCAGGTCGCCCCGGGCGCGCGCCTGCTCGGCCTGGGCCTTGAGGGCGGCGAGGCGGCCCGTGTAGCTCTTGAACCCGGCGTGGCGGATGTTCTCCGCGAGCTCGCGGGCCATCAGGTCGTTGACGTTCCGCCGGGCGCTGGCGTTCGCCGCGACCCACGGGTCCTGCATGATGGGGCGGTACTCGGCCTGCCGGGCCTCGATGAGGAGGATCCGCGGGCGGCCGAGGTTCACCATCCTGGTCGGGCTCTTCATCTTGCCCCGGCGGTCGGAGAAGACGCTCTGCTGGGTGCCGGCGTCGGTGACGGGCGCGCGGACCCTGGGCGGCCGGGCGATGTAGCCCATGAGGCGGCTGCCCCCGACCTGGACTTCCCCTTTGTAGACGCCCCAGCGCCCCGGGACGCTCCGCTTGGCGTAGACCCCCTGGGAGTTGCGCACGAGCCTGGCCATGGTCGCCCCGGGCAGGTCGTGGCTCGCGTTGGGGCGGATGCCCTGCGTGAGGGCCAGGTTGCGCCAGTGCGGCAGGAGGATCCGGTCCTGGGCGAGGCCGACGTCGCCGGGGAGGCGGACGTTCCGGCGGTCGCCCATGGCGTACTTCATGACCGTCGACTGCTCGGGCAGGAGGTAGGCCTCGGCCTCCACGATCCCCACGTCCCGGTTCTTCGCCAGGCTGCGCCGGTACTGCCAGCCCTGGACCATCCAGGGGGTCGGGTCCTGGAACGTGTCCTGCGTGGCCCCCCGCATGTCGCCGGAGACGTTCTTCACGCTCTCGTCGACGACCCACGCGCACGCCCGGCGGAACTGGGCGTAGGAGGCCTCGGAGACGTACTGCTCCTCCCACGCGCGGCAGGCGTCCGTGAGGTCCTGGATGAACGAGCGGTATGAGGGGGGCCTGGCCATGATGGGCGGAGCCTGCCCCGGGATCCGTGGCCCGCGCGAGGGCACGGCAGGGTCGGGGCTCGATCCCGGCCCCTGGACGGGCCGCCTGGCACCCTGGGAGCCTGGGGACGGCCGCGAGGGCCTCGGACCCCGCCAGGGGGCTGCCAGGCCGGTCCAGGGGGCTCGGAACGAAGAGCCCCCCCGCGGCAGTGCCGGCGGAGGGGCTCACACGATGTGGTGCATCGGGCCCACGCGAGATGGACACCGGGAAGGTAGCCCGCGCCCCCGCCTGCCACAAGGTCCGGGGCGCCACGTAGGCCTCCGGCCCCGGCAGGGGGAGAGGCCCTCCCGGAGGCTCCGCCCTGGCCTGGGCGGGGGTCTCCGGGAGCCTACGGCCCTGCCTAGAACAGGGTCCCCTGGGGCTTCGCCTTGGCCTGGGCGGAGGGCGCCGAGGGCTTCGCCCAGAAGGTCGAGGGGCGACGGGGCTTCGGGAGAGGCCTGCGGGGCTTGGGCGCCATCCGCTTGGCGCGCTTCGCCTTCGCCTCTTCGGAGAGGGCGTAGGGGACGCCGGAGACGACGCACAGGCCCGTGCGCTGCTCCTCGTCCGCCATGACCGCAGCGAGCCCCCGGGCTTGGGCCAGGTCGTGACGGCGCTCGGACGCCGTGGGAGCGACACCCCAGCCGGAGGCGGCACCCGCGGCGACCTTCCGGTGCCGGGCAAGGACGGCACGCTCGTAGTCCTCCCGCAGGGCGAGCGTCCGCTCCGTGAGGTCCCACGTGCCAGGCAGAGCCTCTCCGGCGACGGGGAGGGCCTGAGACGCCTTGGCGGCGCGAGAGGCCTGTACGGGGCGGGAACCGGCCTTGCCGGGCGCCTTCTTGGCGGAGGTCTTTCTCGCCGGCGCCTTTCCGGCAGGGGCAAGGGCAGAGGGCGCAGGGAGGGGAGACGCCGCCGGGGCGGCGGCCCCGAAGCGGGGCTCCTGTGGTCCCTTTTGGAACGATGTCTTTGACGTTCCTTGCGAAATCCTGGTGCGCGCGGCATCGAGAACGTCGGCCATGATGGCCTTCACGTGGTTCTCAGCCCTGCGGGGGGCGAGGAAGCTGTCGTGGACCGGGAGGCAGGGGACATCGGCCTTCCGGCACCGCTTCATCACCTCGACCGCCATGCCGCTGTCGATGGCCATGAGACGGATGCCGGCGTCGGATCCGAGGTACCCGGCGATGGGCCGGTTGAGCGAGGCGACAGCCTCCACCAGGCCCTCGGTGTAGGCCCGCGAGCCCTCCCAGTCGTCCCGCCACATCAGCGCGTCGACGGCGCCCCGGAGGCCGCCCCGGCAGTTCACGAGGACGTTCAGGGCGAGCTTGCCGTGGGCGCGCTCGTGCATGCCGGTGTCGTAGACGTCCCTGGGCATCGTCGCCCCGGCGGCGGCGTAGAGGAACGTCGGGTGCAGCATGGCGAAGTCGGGCTCGATGAGGACCTCGCCGTTGATGAGGAGCTCGCCCCTGCGCTCCTTCGAGAGATTCTGCCACCACCCGTAGAGCCTGCCGTGGCAGTCCCACCGCTCGCGGCCGAACACGCGGATGATGTGGGGCGTCGGGGTCGGGAGGACGCAGGACCACGTCTCCCGGCCGTCGCGGACCTTGCGGCCCTTCAGGTGATGCCGGGTCCGCTGCCAGTCCTCGGGCGAGGCGTCGGGGGAGACCTCGACCCGCATCGACCCCAACCACTCGTTCAGGCCGTCGGCCTCGCGGCGCAGGCGCAGGGTCCGGTCGGTCTCGCGAAAATCGACGGGCCGCCCGTCGGCGTCCCGCATGACGATGGAGGAAGCGGGACGCAGGTGCCTGAAACGGGAGTCGCCGAGGCGCTCGATCAGGAGGGGCGTGGCCCGGAACCGGCTCTGCCTGGGCTCATCGTCCAGGTGGGCGCCGGGGAGCGCGCGGTGCTCGTCGAACAGGCCGGCCTCGACGCCTTCCTTCATCCCGGCGATGACGTTGTCGTAGGTGAGGTCGCCGTACTCGCCGCGGGCCTGGTACCAGGCCTTCCGGCGGGAGAACGACACCCACGGCTGGTCCGTCTCGGCGGCGAGGCCGGCGGCCGCCACGAGGCTGGCGAGGGCGTTGCGGTTGCCCTGCCGGGCGCCGAGCCCGATGCCGCAGTCTTCCAGGGCGGCCTCGCGGCAGCGCCAGTGAGGCGTGAGCACGCGGTCCGGGGGCAGTTCGAGTGTGTGGGGGAGCATGGGTCCTGTCTCGCGCTAGCGCGACGGGACCGGCACCACACGGGCCCGCGCACCCCCAAACGTGAGCGCGTCGGGCGAAAAAGAGAAGCTCTGCCAAGGGCCTAGCCTTAACCGGCGGGTTAACCAGACCCCATGCCCCCACCCCCGCCCATGCAGGCCCCATGGCGAGCCCATTTTCTCCCATGGGAGGTCCATGAGTTTGAGGCGGGCGCTACCCGGAGACCTCCGGAGGCGCGAGGGGCTGCAAGGCCGGTCCAGGGGCCTTGGCGGGCCATGCAGAAAAATGTGCCGTGACGGCCCCGGCCCCCATCCTGGCCCATGGGAGCCCCATGGAAGCCCATGGCGGCCCATGGCCCGGCGACGAATCGGATGGGGCATCCATGCCCCCTGCACAGCCTCATGCAGGGGTCTCCTCAGATCTGAGTAGACCCCCCGACGCGCGGGGGAACGACATGGGCGCGCGCCCTGGCGGGGGGCGGCCGACGCGGGGAGCCTAGTGGTCCAGCCACAGGAGCCCGCCCCCGTGTCCCACGTCACAGTCAGCCACGCCGCCCGCGCCACAGACCACGCCGTCCGGCGCTACCTGGAGCGCGTGCATCGCCTCGACCTCGGCGGCCCGTCGGTGCCCGATCCCGAGGCCCTCGCACGCGCGCGCGCGCGCAGGGATGGGACTGTGACGCCGTCCGGCGCCGCCTGGCCTCGCTCGGGGGCATCATCCTCCAGGCCGGCATGCGGGACGGGGCGGTGGTCGTGCCTCTGGAGCGGATGACGGTCCGCGTCACCCGGGGCGCCGTCGTCACGGTCGTCACGCCCCCGGTCTGGACGCCGCGGCGCGCCGGGCGGGCCCCGGCCCGGCAGGCCGCGTGACCTTGCGCGGGCCACGGGCGAACCGGTCCGCTCGGGGACACTGAGGCCGCCGCCGGCGGTCAGAGACCGTCCCCGTGTCCAACGTCATTCCCTTCCCCGAGCCCGAGCTCGCCGCGCCCTGCGCGGATCCCGCGCGGTGCCTCGCCATCGCCGAGGTGCAGGTCGGGCCCGTCCTGACGGCCGTCTGCCCCCGCTGCGGGCTCGTCGGCGTCCTCGACGCCACCCTGGCCGAGCTCAACGCCGCCTTCGCCGAGGCTGAGGCCCGCGAGGACGCGAGCAACGTCGTCGCCTTCCCCGGGAGGCAGGCATGACCGGCCTCCCGTTCCAGGGACACCACCAGCGCCGCGAGGCCGAGTGGGTCGGCGCCCTCGTCTGCCTGGGCGTCGCCATCGCCCTTCTTTCGCCGGGCCCGACGTTCTCCCGGCCCACGTTCGACGCCTTCGCCCACGTCGCCCCCGAGGGCACGTGGGGCATGGCCCTGCTGGCCGTCGCCCTGATCCGGATGCTGGGTCTGTGGGTCAACGGCTCGAAGAGGCACTCGCCCTCGATCCGGTTCGTCACCGCCGCGGCCGGCGCCCTCATGTGGGGCTGGGTGACGTGGCTGCTGGCCCACGACGGCTACCCCGGCGTCAACACCGGCGTCGGCGCCTACGGCGTCCTCTGCCTCGTCGACGGCTACTGCGCCTTCCGGGCCATCTGGGACCAGGGCCGGAACGACCAGCGCGCCGCCATCATCAAGAGGGCCGCGGCGTGATCGGCTGGCTCTCCAACCTCACCACCCTGCCGCCCGACGCCCTCAAGGCGCTCGGCACCGTCCTCGTCGGCGGGCTGCTGGCGGCCGCCACGTACGTCCTCGCCCGGATCAAGGAGGCGCGGAAGCCGGCCGACCAGGTCGCCGGCCTGCCCCGGATCTCCCTGAGCCCCGAGGACCGCGACCTCGCCTACCTCCTCGCCCGCACCGGGACCGACCTGACCCGCGCCCTGCACGACCACGGCGAGCTCCTCCGCAACGGCGGCGGCTGCCCCGGATCGGCGCCCGCCCCGACCCGCCCGCGGCCCCGTCCCCGCACCCGTCCCGAAAGGCCCCAGCCGTGAAGCGCCCCCGTCTCGTCGCGAACCCGAAGCGCGTCGCCAAGCACTCCCGCGTCGTCTGGCTGTCGGGCGCCGGGTTCGTGTTCTCCGCCCTCCAGGCCGGCATGGCCTGCCTGGCGTCGGACCCGCCCTTCGGCCCCGTGCCTTTCGCGGTCGCCACGACGCTCGTGTCGCTGGCCGCGCTCGCGCTGCCCTTCCTCGCCAACTCGGCCGCCGCCGGAGACCAGTCCTGATGGGCCTCTTCTCGTTCCTGCGCCCCAAGGCGCCCGCCGCCCCCCGTCCCGCCGCCGCGGCCGCGCCCAAGGGCAGGCTCCGCAATCGCATGATCGCCGGCACCGCCGCCGCCGCGCTCGGCGTCGTCTTCGTCGGCGGCAAGGAGGGCGTCCGCCTCGTCGCCTACCGGGACATCGTCGGCGTCCCGACGGTGTGCATGGGCGAGACCCGCGGCGTGAAGATGGGCGACCGCCACACCCGGGCCGAGTGCGACGCGATGCTCCTGAAGGGGCTCGCCGAGTTCGAGGAGGGCATCCTCAAGTGCGTGCCCGGCCTGGCAGGGGCGCCGGACGAGCGCCTCGTGGCCCACGTCTCCCTCGCCTACAACATCGGCGTCGGGGCCTACTGCAAGTCCACCGTCGCCCGCCGCTACAACGCGGGCGACCTGAAGGGATCCTGCGACGCGTTCGACATGTGGGACAAGGCGGGCGGCCGCCGGGTCCAGGGCCTCGCGATCCGCCGCGACGACGAGCAGGTCCTCTGCCGGAAGGGCCTCTGACCATGTCGACCGCCGCCATCGCCGTCGTCTCCTGCTGCGCCCTGGTGGGCTGGTGCGCGACGCTCGCCGCGGCCTGCGCCGTGGTCTCCATCGTCGTCGAGGGCCGTAGCTGATGCTCGACCTAGCCCTCGCCCTCGTCTGGACGGTGCCCGGCGTCGCGGCCCTCGCCGCGGCGGCCGCCGCCGTCCTGGCCTTCCTCTACCTGCCGCGCCTGGCCGTGCCGCTGGCCTGCCTGGCCGTCGTCCTGGCGGGCGTCGCCTACGTCGACCGGCTCGGGCGCGAGCTGGCGACGGCCCGCGCCGAGGCCGCCGCCGCGAAGGCGGACGCCGCGGCCAAGGGCCGGGCCATCGAGGCCCTGGAGGCAGACGCCGCCGAATCGGTCGCCCGGGCGAAGGCGGCCGCCGCCGCGCACGCCCGCATCCGCCGGGCCCCGGCCTCGGCCGACGGGCCGGTCGCCCCCGTGCTCCGCGAGGCCCTGGAGGGCCTCCGCCGGTGAGACGCCTGCTCCTCCTCGCCGCCCCCCTGCCGCTGGCCGCCTGCCACCAGGAGCGGCCGTCGCTCTCCATCCCGGCGAGCCTGCTGCGCTGCTCGCCGCGCCCCGTGCCCCCCGCGGGCGGGACCCAGCGCGACGTGGCCGGCTACGTCGTCGACCTCGACGCGGCCCACGGCGACTGCCACGGCAAGCTCGGGCGGGTGCGCGGCCTGGTGGAGGGTGCCCGGTGAACCTGACCCTCGCCGTCGTCCTCCCGCTCGCCTGCTGGACGCCGCCGCCCCGGCCGGTCGTCGACGCGCCGGTGCTGGCCGCCCTCCGGGGCGAGCCGGTGCCGTCGTCCGGAAAGCCGGACGTCGCGGCCGCGCTCCAGGCCATCGCCCCCGTCCAGCGGAGGCGCCGGTGACCTTCGTCGTTGTGGGCGCCCTCATGGCGCTCTGCCTGTGGGATCCGCGCGCATGACCCCGGCCGCCGCCGCCGTCGTCGAGGCCGCGCGCCGCCTGGTCCGCCAGCGCCGCTGGTACCTTGAGCTCCCGGCCGACCGGCCCCTGCCGGACGACCTGGACGCCGCCCTGGAGCGCGCGCTCGCCGCCCTCGATGCCACCGAGGCCGCCCGTGCCTGACGCGGATCCCTGCCGGCGCGCCCTGACGCCCGCCGAGGAGGCGCGCCTGTTCGCCCGTGACGCGCTCCGGGCCGCCCGCGAGGCCCTGCCCGGGGCCCGTGACCAGGGGCAGGCGATGATGGCCGTGTTCACGCTGCTGGCCGTCGAGGCCCTGGCGCCCGAGCTCCTGACCAAGGGGGCTGGTGGCGTGCGGCCGACGGACTGACGATCGGGGTCCATCCACCCGGGGGACCCCATGACGCTGGACGAACTGGACAAGCTCAAGCAGGCCGCGGCCAATCGCGACCACCTGCTCAAGTGCATCGAGGAGATCCGGACCGCAGGTCTCTACGACGGTCGGGACCATCCCTACAGGGGAGAGGCGAACAAGCAGGCCTTCGGGTTCGAACTGCTCCCCGGTCACGTCGAGGCGATGCGCCAGGGGCTGATCGGCGACCTACAGAGGCAGGTTTCGGACATCGAGGGGCAGATGCGCGCCGGCGGCGTCGTATTCCCCGGCGACCCGCTGCCGGTCCTGGAGCCTGTCGTCTCGATGCGCGGAGCGCCGACCCCGCGCGAGGTCGAAGTGGGCCATCCCCTCATCGTCCCGCGCTCGTGGGACCAACAGGAGGGGACCTTCACCGTCGCAGTTCCCTGCGATCCGGCCACGTCCGTCCGCTGGCTCGACGGCGGCCTCGTCCAGGTCGACGAGGCGTTGAACCCGCACGGCCTGAGCGACGGGCCCATCGGGACGCCCGTCATTGATCGCACCGAGGGGGTCGAGGCGCAGGTCGGGACGGTCAGGGGGTGGGGGTTCAGGCACGACGGAATCGAACTGCACGTCCGGCTGGAGCGGCCTTGGGACAAGGTGCGCGCCGCCATCGAGGCCCGTCGCCTCCACCTGGTCGGCATCGGATACGAGATCCGAAACGAGGAGATTGTCTCCAGGCCCGGACAGCGGCCGCTGGCGGACGTGCTGCGGTGGTCGCTCAAGGAGATCCGCCTGCACCGCACGGTCGCGAAGGCCGAGGCCGCCTGAGCATGGCCGCGCGCCGAACCCGGGCGGAGGCGGCCGTCCTGCACGACGCTGTCCTCGACCGCTGGGCGGCCGGCGTGTCCGGCGCGCTCATCACCTCGGCCCTCGGCCTGGGCGCGGCGCACGTCTCCTGCATCCTCCACGAGGCCCGCAGGCGCGGCGACCCCCGTGCGGGATTCCGGTACGCGGTCGCCGGGCGGGTCCGCCTGTCCGCCCCGCCGGCGCCCGTGCCGGCCGCGGCCCCGGTCGCCGTCGACGCCCCGCGCGCCGCCCTGCTGCGGGCGGTCCAGGCCGCGGCGCAGGCACGGGATCCGCACCGGGCCCGCAAGGCCGCCGTCCTCGACGCCTGGGAGGCCGGCCTCGATGCCCCGACCATCGGGGCCGCCGTCGGCATGCGGTGGCGGACCGTAACGATGATCGTCAGCCGGGCCCGGGCGAAGGGCGACGCCCGCGCCGTCCGCCGCCAGCACGACCCAGCCGACGGCCTGTCGGCGCACATGCGCGTCACTCTCGACCGCCTCGACCGCCGCTACGGCGTCACCGCCTCGATCCCCGGAGAGGTCACATGCTCGCAGGCCGCCTGATCCCGTGGCACCAGTACGTCGCCAAGCGCCCGGCCATGCAGGGTTGCCCGAGCCATGGCGTCCTCGCGCTCCGGGTCGAGTGGGACGCCACCGGCGAGGTCGTCCGCATTTCCGGACTGTGCACGCAGCCCGCGCGCGAGGTGGTTTTCGTCGACCGGACCGTCGACCCCGCCATCCTGTCCGAATGCGAGCTCGACGCTCAGGTTCGGGCCGGCGTCCTCGCCCTCGGGGCGGAGGCCTCCCCATGACGCGGCGCGAGTACGTCCTCGACGTCTGGCTGCCCGAGCACGGGACCTGGCTCACGCTGGCCTGCGCCGTTCTGGGCGCAGTCACCGCCCCGGACGTCCCCGGCGCCGGCGCGCAGGCCCTCGCCTGGCTGGGGGCGGCCGCGTTCTGGGGCGGGTTCCTCGTCGCCCTGCGGGCGGTGACGTGGAAGCCCTGGCGGGACGAGGCGGTTGAGGCGCCCCGGCCGGAGAACGTCGTGCCCATGCGACCGCCGGGCCCGCCGAAGGGTCTGCACTGAGCGCGGACCCTGGCGCCCTAAGCTCAACTTAGACCGAGGGGTACGCACGAGGCGTGTACCCCTCGGGACGTCAACGCAAATCCGCGTCGACGTCCGCCATCCAGGAAACCACCGCGCGAATCGCTAGAATCGTCATCAGCCCCTCGCGGAGGGGCGGCTCCCCGGAGGCGCTGGAACGCCTCGACTGGGGAGCCTGACCGGGAACAGGGACAGGACCCCATGACCACGGCTAGCACGCAGCTTACCATCCACGAGCCGCCGCGTACCATGACGGCGAGCATCACCCCCTTCGATTTCGAGGGCACCCCGGTCCGGGTCGTGAGCGTCGACGGCGAGCCCTGCTTCGTCGCCTCCGACCTCGCCCGGTCGCTCGGCTACCGCGACGCGGTGAACCTCGTCCGCGTCCTGGACGAGGACGAGGTCACTACTCAGATTGTGAGTGGCCGCGAGATCATGCTCGTCACCGAGCCGGGCCTGTACCACGCCATCACCGCGCGCCGGCAGGTGAAGTCCCTCGGGGCGCAGGTCCTGGAGCGCATCGCCCGGTTCAAGCGCTGGGTGCACCACGACGTCATCCCGTCCATTCGGAAGACGGGCGCCTACTCGGTGCGCCAGACCCCGGCCTTCGACCCGGAGGACGCGTCGGCCCTGAGGCACGTCCTCCTCGGCTACACCGAGAGGGTCATCACCCTGGAGGCGAAGGTCGAGGAGCAGGCGCAGGGGCTGGCCATCGCGCATGAGGTCATCGAGCAGAGCGCGCCCAAGGTCGAGGCGTACGAGCACCTCCTGGACGATTCCGGGGCCTGCTGCCTCGCGGACGCCGCGCGGATCCTGGGGGCGGAGCAGAAGCCCTTCTTCGCCTGGCTCAGGAAGTCCCGCATCGTCTTCGACAAGGGGGAGGCGCTCCTGCCCCGGGCCGACCTCCGCAAGGACGGTCGCTTCCGGGTCCGCCTCGTCCGCACCCGCCCCGGCGAGCACCGGGAGCAGACCCTCGTGACCCGCCAGGGCATGATCTGGCTCAGCCACCGCTGGGCGGCGAAGCTCGCCGTGGACGCGCGCGAGGCGGCCGCCGCCAGGATCCAGGCCACGCTCGACCTCTGACAGGAATGGGTAGCTAGGGCGACTTAGCTACCATCGGTAGGCCGACGCGGGACGCACGTCGTCACGACAGGGCCGCCCGGGCGTCTCGGGCGGCTCTCTCGCGAGCGCGCTCCGCCCCGGCGCGCGTGCGGTACTCCTGCCCTCGCCAGTGCCACCGCCGCCACCACAGGCACCGGCTCCCCCGCACCGGCTCCGCCAGGACCTCGGCCTCGGCCGCCTCGGCGCGCTCCCCGGGCGTCATCGGGCGCCGGCAGGGGGCGATGCCCTCGCGCCGGGCGACGTCGTCGTAGGCCTCGCCGTACACCGCCTCCCACACCCGCTCCGCGTCGCCGCAGTCGTAGAGCCGGCCGGTCCGCCGCATGACGGGATCCAGCGGGGCGACGGCATCGAGGGCCGTCCGGAGCGCGCGAAGCTGCGCCCGCCGCCCGGCGTCATGGGCCGCGGCCTCCGCCCGCGCCGTCGCGAGCTCGCGCTCCAGGGCCTCCGCCCGGTCCTGCCACGCCCAGCACGCCACGCGCGCATGCCGGATCTCCCGGCCGAACGCCTGCGCGGTCGCCACGCCCTCGAAATCCACCCCCGCCTCCTGCCCGAAAACGCTGTCCGCGCAGGAGTCTAGCGGAGGCCGGGGGGCGGCGAATCCCCCCGCCAGCACAGAGGCCAGGGATAACTCGGGGCACCCCCGTAAGATTCTTTACGTGCACCCCTTGTGGCGGGCGGGTCGAAGCGTAATATTCGTTACAGGGAGGAGCGGCCTCCCGGAGGAACCCAGATGACCCACCCCACCACCACCACCGCCACCGAGACCCGCCCCTTCACCCCCTACATCCCCCCCTTCTCCGGGGCCCCCGAGGAGCTCGCCGCCTGGAACGCCAAGTGGACCCAGTGGGCGGCGGAGCAGGCCAAGCGGGACGCCGCCCGCGAGGCGGTCCGGCTCGCCAACCCCGAGCCCCCGCTGAACTGGGTCCCCCCGACCGCCTGAGCCCACCGCCGGGGCCTCCGGGCCCCGGCTCTCCCCGCCCTCCATCGCCAGGCAGAACGCCACGATGCACCCCCTCACCCTCGACGCCCTCGGCCGCCACCTCTACGGGCCCCGCTACGTCACCGCCCTCGCGGAGGCCCTGACGGCGCACGCGCCCGAGGAGGCGCACGCGCCCAGCCCGGTGACCGCGCCGCACGTGACGATGTGGATCAAAGGCCGGCGCTCGATGCCCGACTGGATCGACGCGGCCGCCCTGCGCGTCGCCAAGGCCGGCGTCATCGATCTCAAGGCGCGCGCCAAGGCGGTCGAGGACATCCTCTGGAAGCCCTGGGAATACGGCATCCAGCCCCCGACCCCGTACCACCCCTGAGACCCCACCCGACACAGAGAGGACCCACACCATGCACCAGCACGTCTCCGCCAATCCCACCGCGACCCGGGCTTCGAATGAGGGGGCGCGCCTCTACGCCGCCGGCGCCAGCGCCGAGGAAATCGCCGCCGCCATGGGGCGCGGCCCCGAGCCCATCGTCCGCGAGACGATGATCCACTTCGGCTTCAAGGAGGCCGCCGTCGCCGCGGGTGACACGGCTGCCCTGGAGACGATCCGCAAGGCGTTCAGCCTTGCGGTGAAGGCCCGCGAGGCTGCGTCGGCCGCCCTGGTCGAGCGCCTGGCCCCGAGGCTGAGGGCTCGCGATGCCGAGCTCAGGGCCGAGAAGGCCGCCCGCGACGCTGCGGGCCACGACCCCTTCCGCAACTGACCGGCGCGGCGCTGTGTGGATCTCACACAGCGCCCGGCCTCCCGCCAGCGCCCCGGTCGCGGGACGCTTGCCGGGGGCCGACAGGCCACCCGACCCTCGGAGACACCGCATGGCCCGCAAGCGCCTCGTCTACTTCCACCAGGACATCGAGCTCACCGGCGTCGCGAACGTCCGGTTGACGGAGATCGCCGCCTCGCAGGATGGCCGGTTCGAGACGCTGGAGGAGGCCCTCAACCTCTCCGCGCCTCGGGCGCGGGCCGGGAAGGCGAAGCGGAGCGACTTCGCGTGGCTGCCGGTCACCCGGCACGTCCGCGTCGTCGACACCTCCGCCCCGCACGTCTGCGACTTCCGCTGCCAGGGCGCGACGCCCGGGGGGGAATGCCGGTGCGAGTGCCGGGGCCGCAACCACGGCCTCCGCTACGCCCCCCGCAACGCCGCCTGAGCCCCGGAGACCGTCCCGTGCAGACCGACCTCCCGACCGACAGCCTGCCCCAGTCCGACCCCGACCCGTTCTTCCTCAATGTCCCCGCCGGCGTCCCGGACCCTGCCGCCTACGACGCCGCCAAGACGGAGGCGCGCGCGGCGCTCCGCAACGCGGTCACCGCCTCCCGCGAGGCGCGCATGGCCGTCGTCGCCGCCGAACGCGCCGCGCCTGCCCGCGTCGCCGACCAGTTCGACCTCAACCTCGTCCACCGCCGCTGCCGGCCGGACCCCAAGGTCACCGCGGCCGCGCTCCCGGCGCCGCTGCGCCGCGTGCTCACGCTCGCCTCGGAGCACCCCGCCGGGCTGCCCGTGTGGGCTCTCGCGGGGATCGCCGAGTGGCCCGAGTCCCTCGCCCTCACCGTCGGCGAGCGCCTGCGCGAGCGGGGCCTCGCCCGCGTCCGGGTCGCCGAGGGCGGGGACGCGGAGATCGTCCCGACCGCCGCCGGCCGCGCCGTCGCAGCCGTCCTGTACGCCTGGAGGATGCCCCATGTCCGGTAGCCCGGCCCGCACGCTCGACGAGCTCTACGCCCGCATCGTCGCCTCCCGCGGCGCCGCTCCCGACCGCCAGGAGCGCCAGTTCCGCCACGCCGTCCGGGGAGAGGAGGCCCGCCAGGGGCGCCGCGCCAACGGGGGCCCGGATCTGGACGCCCCCGAGCCGGTCGTCATGCGCGGCTGCTCGGCGGAGGTCCTGCACCTCGGCGAGCTCCTGTGGGGCGACCGGCACACGACGGACCTCGCCCGCGTGTGCTGCGAGGACCCCGGTCAAGTCCGCCGCTGGCGCCGCGGCGAGGGCGCCGGGCCCAGCGAGACGGCCGTCCGTTGGATCAGGGAGGAGGCCATCGCGAGGATGGCCGCGATCCAAGCCGGGCTGGATCGCCTCGCCGCGGTCCGGCCGCCGCCCCCGCCGGCGGCCCCGGAGCCGGAGCCGGAGCCTGAGGTCGCCGTCGCGCCGGGCGTCGACCCGGATGACGCCGCCTGGTTCCTCGACGGCCTCGCCCGGGCCACCGGCGGCCGCCCGACGTTCGTGCGCGAGGTCCTCTCCGCGCGGCGGCCGCCCCGTGGCCGGCATTGGAGCGCCGAGGTCGTGGTGTTCGATGGCCAGACACACACGCTGGACTGCGACCGGGGCGCCGATCTCGACGGCACGACGGTCGGCCTCGCGTGGATCCCCGGCGACGGCCTGACCTCCCGCCAGCCGTGCATCCTCTGGGACGACGCGGCCGGCTGGGTCCGGGGGACCGATTTCGTCCGAGGCCCCCGGCCGCGCCCGACGACGGCCGCCCCGGCCCCGACCGCCCGGCCTGCGGATCCGCAGGTCGACCTGGAGGAGTGGCTGGCGGGTGCCGGCCTCCTGGGCGACTAGACCCGGCGCTCCGGCTCGACGAGCGGGAGCCCCCACATGTCCGTCTGGCCCGGGACGGCGATCCAGCGCCGGGCCCGGACCGCGTCGAGGGCCTCCGCCAGGGCGGCGTTCCGGCCCGGCGGCAGCATCCTCAGGCGGGCTCGTAGACGGGCCGTGGCCGGGCGAGCGACGAGACGGTCGAGTGCATGCTCGACACCACCGCCCCCGCGTCGTCCACCGACTGCGTGAGCTCCGTCAGGGTCTCGATGAGCGACCGCTCCGCCGGCGTCTCGTCCGGCGCCAGCGCCGTGACCAGCGCCTCCACCAAGCGCCTGAGCGCCCGGACTTCCTGCGTGAGCGCGTCCAGCCTGTCGTCCATGATCGTCTCCATGTGCCTTGAGGGTGAGGCCGGCGAGCCGCTCGCGCACGGCGGCCGCCGGGATCCGTGTGCCGTCCGCCCTGCGCGCGGCCGCGCCGACGAGGCGGGTGGCGAGGTGCGCGGTGCCTGAGCCGTCGACGACGACAGGGCCGGAGCGCCCCTCCCGCAGGTCCAGGCCGCGCCGGCGCAGGGCCGCGAGGAACCCCGCGCCGTCGGCAGACTCGCGCCAGGCCGCCAGCGCAGCCGCCCGGAGGTCGTCCAGGGGCACGCCCGTCCGCTCTTGGATCAGGCGCTCCTGCGGCGACAGGCGCGCCACCGGCCGCTCGGCCTCCAGCGTGCCGGACGCGACGAGCCAGTCGGCGACGTCGTCCCGGCCGTCCGCGCGGAGGGCCTTCTCGATGGCCCGGGCGTGCTTGCTCCGGACCGCCGGGGCGCCGAACTCATACTCGACGATGCGGCTGACCTTCTCGCGCCGGGCGAAGTCGTGGGCGAGGTCGATGACCTGCCCGCTCGGCCGCACGAGGCTGTAGACGCGGTGCTCGTGGCGCCTGTCTTTCTTGTAGTGCTCGACGCCGCAGTACGGCTGCGCCGTCAGGCCGAACTCGCGCTCGAACAGGGACCACCACCGCGCCCGGGCCCCGGCGTTGTCGACGATGAGGTCCTCGGGGTCGACGTGGAGGTGGTAGATCGGCCGGTCCGTGCGGCCGCCGAGTGAGAGGGCGCGGAGCTCCTGGATCTGCCCGCGGATGTCGGGAGAGCCGAGCCCCCGCGGGCGGATGACGAGGACCTCATCGTTCTCCGGCTTCATCAGGTGGCGCGCGAGGGCGTCACCCTCGCCCTGGCCCCGCATGGCGCCCGAGATCATCGCACGGTCCCGGTCACGAGGGTCGCCTGGACGTGCTCGCGGTGGCGGGCATCGAGGGCGTCCTCATCCAGCGCCCGGACGATCCTGCCCGGGCACCAGGCGGCCGCCCGGCGGGCAGCCTCCTCGTCGTCGAACACCCTGACCGGCAGGGCGGGGTCGGCGGGCACGAGGGCCCATCGCTGGACGGTCACGCGCACCTCCCGGCGAGGCCGACGCACGTGGGGATCAGGACGCCCCGGATGCGGCCGAGCGAGGCGATGACCTCTTTCGTCTGCCCCAGCGTGGCGTGCTGCGTCGCCACGCCGATCTCCCGGACGCACCCGGCGAGGGCCGCGAGCTCCTCGGGAGGGATCCGCGGCCGGGGCCCGGTGACGGCGTCGGTCTCGCTCTCCAGCCCGAGCTCGCGCAGGACGAGGTGCCGGAGCCAGGCGCTGTCGGACATGCCGTCCTGCTGCGCCCGGTACGCCACAGCCGCCCGGAGACCGGGCGACATCTTGATGCCGAGCACCGATCCGAGGGGGGCCGGAGGTTTCTTCAGGGGGTCCACGGGGCTTCGCCCCTGGTCAGCAACGACCGCCGGAGCGGGCTCCTGGAGGGGCGTTTGCCCCGCCATGGCTGGCTTACCCCGACCTTCTGCCGCATGGGACAACGGCCCCGGCACAACTGTCGTATCCATGCTCGCGCCTCCCCCCTCAACGCCTGGGCCCGGCCGGCGCGTCGGGCGTCGGCTCCTCGTCGTCGCGGTCCTTCTTCGTGCCCGTGGGAGGCGTCACGGGAGGCGTCCCCGGGGGCGTCCCGGCAGGCGTGCCACCGCTGGCGTTACCCCCACGCCGCGCTGCCGCGTCAGCCAAGCGCTTGATCTTCTCGACCGCCAGCTTGGCGATGCCGTCCTCGACGACGGTGGGGACACTGATCGCCTCCGGGGCTGAGGCGCCCCGGGCGGTAGCGTCGGCAACTGCGCGGTCGTAGGCAGCGAGGCCCGTGGTCCAGACCTCGAAATCGGTCGCCGCGAGCCGGATCAGGCCGGCGCGGTAGGCCGCGGTGCGCTTGGGATCGCCGCGCTCGTCGTCGCCGAGGATGCGGGTCTGGAGGCCAGCGTAGGCCCGGACGCGGAGGTACGTATGGACGTCCTCGGGCACGACGTTGCCCGCCCACGCCAGGTCGACCGGATCGACCCAGCTGACGTTCCGGTCGGCCGCCCGGGTGAGGACAACGACCGCCTCGGCGAACCGCCTATTGGCCTGCCGCTCAGCTATGTCGCGAGCCCACGCCCGCTTGGCCGCGGCGGGGTCCTCGACGGGGACAACCGGCGCCGGGGGCGGGGCAACCGGGGCAACCGAGCTCTTGCCCTTCGGGGCAACCCAGCGGGCGGACGGCGGCCGAGGCGGAGGCGCCGGCGGGGAGAAACCGGCGAACCGGAGGAGCGTCTTGAGCATGCGGAATGTCTCCATGAGGTTGTTCCGCCATGGATTGTCCGGGCGCGAACGGCCGCCGCCAGGGCCAATCGCATCCCAGCCGCCGCCCGGCGCGCCTCCCCCTCTACGGCCCTCGCAACGGCATCCGCCCCCGGCGCCCCGGACCCCGCCCGGCAGGCCTCCGGACGGGCCCGCAGGGGTCCCGGGCGACGAATCGGTCGGGGGACCGCAAACATCGTTCGCTGCCTCGCTTGGACCCTGTTGACACTTGCTCTGTGCGTCCGCCGGAGGACGCACGTAGGCCGACAGAGGACGTACAGCGGCCGCTCGTCGGGCGCTCTAGGACTACGAGGTCCACTCAATGAGCTTACATACCCACCGTCCCGCCGTTCTAATCCCGGTAGGCAGGCATTTCGATCGCCGGCGGTTAAGCCTCGGGAGCTAGCGTTCGCCCCATTGGGAAGGAACGCGACGGTGCCATCCGCGAAGACGAACGTGATCGAAGATCTCTATGGGCGAGCCGTTGCGTCCGGCGACATGGTAGTAACCCAAGAGCAGGTTCGGCTCGCGATCCTCCGTGCAAACGCCAGGCAGGGGCGCGACGTGCTCAGTCCCCGCAACGTCGCGAACTTTTTTAAAGATTTGGTCCGTGGCGAGCGTCCCGAACGCAATTGGCCCCCGCGACTTACAGCTGCTCAGGTCGATGGCCGCCAGTTGGTTGGTGGTGGGCGCAGCTTCGAATTCGTTCCATTCGCCCCGGGGCAGACGCTCCCTCTACAGTCGTCAATACGGCCAAACCTAACGCTGACGCCGCACGTTATCGAGAGCATAAGCCTACCGCTCACGTCTAAGGTTCTTGGTCGCGTCGACGAGACTTGGCTGATCCAGGTCGCCGTAAACCTGCGTGTCATTGAGGCACACTTCGTCACAAAATCCGGCCTCGACGTCAGGGAACTGGTCCACCTTCAAACCGGAGTGAAGTACGGGGAGAGCGAGGTCGATGCTCTATTCCTTGCGACGGTGGCACATGGGAACGGGCTCCAACGGATCCTGGTGACGTGCGAGGCGAAACAGGAGCGCGAACAGATCGTGGCTAGCCAGATCGTCGGTCAGGTAACCGCCGCGCAGCGCAGCATCCGGCCTCTCGGATTGGGCGTAGCGCTGATCGTGCCCATCGCTATCAAGGCGGTTGCCCCACGCGGGCGCATCTACGTAGCAGAATTCTCCGCCTGGACGCCGCAGCAGGCGGAGGCAGTGCCGGCGGCGCGGCCTCCGCTGGTCCTAGCATCAGAAGGCCTCTACGAGCTTCGCCCTCCTGTGCCGGGCGTAGGCTACCGTACACCGCGGCCGCCCGTCGTGCCCTAGCCGTCGCTAGCTTGCAGCTCTGCGTGAAAGGATAAGCATTCGGGGCATCCTCACGCGTCCCACTCAACCTCGGTCGCTAGGTAATCGAAGACAACGCTTCGGACTCGTATGCCGTCGTCCTCCATCACCGAGTAGCGATAGATGTCCTTTTGCACGACGACCCATGGCCCTTCCAAGTCAAGCCCGGCAACCGCTCGTTGCAGCATACGGCTTCCAACCTCCGGCCAGAGAGCTGCACCGTCACCGCTAACCTCAAAATCGATTCGCTCGTTTGGCTTCATCGCCACCAGAGGACACAACCAGACAGACTTTGGCGGAACGAGCAGTGGCTCACCCAACTCGTAGAAGGCGTGGCCACGGGCGTTCTTGACGATGACGCGGTCGATCCGCTCTCGCTCCGGCGCCCAACGATGTCGTGTCTCTCCCGATATCGTTCGAAAGGAAGTCCGCGACTTGTCGATTCTGACTCTGAGTTTCTCATTCTTAAGCAAAATGCCTGCAGCAGCTGGGTGGAGTTGAGCCTGCGGGTCTACTGAGCCTGATAGGACGGCACTCAGGAAGGCGACGGCGTACTGCTCATCCAGAGAGAAACTCTCGTTGCAAGCCGCGCAGATCTCCACGACCGGCAGGTTGTTCGGGTACGGTGTACGGAGCAGTTTCTTCGTCGGCACGTGATCGCGATTAGTCTTCAACGATACGAGGGTGCCCCCGCAGTGGATACACCACGTCTTGTTCCTGTCGTCAGCGAAGCATGACAGGGGCTCCATCAATCATCCTGAGCTTCGTAGCGGGCTAGCGTGAGCAGTCGGTATCTGATCGATGAGGGTGCTCGGTTCAGGCGACGTCCCAACTCGGAATAGGAGACGCTTTCAGCCGCCCATTCGAGAAGCTGACGATCTTCCTCAGGTGCGAACGGCCGAACAGGATGGCCGCCCCGCACTGTGGCGTACCGCTGCGGCGAAAGCTTCGTTGGTCTCGGTGGCTCGGCGCCTAGCGTCAAGCACCAGTGCGTGACAGTCCCAATGGACTTGCCCAGACGTCGGGCGATCTCGGACTTCGACAATCCTTCCTCACGGAGGCGTACGATTTCTTCCTTCTCTAGGTCGGATGTCGGGTTTGTTCTGGCAGTGTGCCGGGTCATGCCGGACCGCCCTCGGCCAAGACCACCTTGAGCCCGGTCAACGGCGCCGGCACGTCGTAGTCGTAGTCACGTTCGAGGCGTCTGCGGCAGGGCGGAACCCACGAGAACGCGAGCGGGGCGGCCCGATCCTGCTCCCAAACGAGCCAAGCGTACCCGGTCGCCGTTTTGGAAGCCTTGCTCATCCGGCCGCGGACCATCGGGACGCGCTCAGTGAACTGCGCGACGCGCGTGGGCGGCCGCACCGAGAACAGCCGCTCGTAGCGCCCTTGGCCTTCGAGGAACATGGTGCGCACGATCATCGCGACACCAGACGAAGCGACGTCGAGTGCGGTGAGAACGAACTCCTCGGCGAGCCGGAACGGCGGGTTGGTGACGATCCAGTCGTACGACTTCGCCTCGGGCGGCGCCGATAGGAAGTCGCGTACGCCGGCATAGCCGTAGTCGTGGGCGTCGAAGGCCTCGACGGTACCGAACCGCTCGCGCAGGGGCGTGGCCATGTGGCCAGCGCCGCAGGCTGGCTCCAGGCACGAGAGGGCGTCCCACCCGTTTCGGTCAGCGAGCACGTGCTCGAACAGAGCCCGCGTCGCCCATGGCGGCGTGGGGAAGTCGTCAAGAGAAGTCTTCGGCTCGACCCGCCGGGCGACGACCGCCAGGGTTCGATAGCCGGCTTCGGTGATGTGCCGGCGGCGGGGGACGGGAGGCACGGCGGTCAGCGGTAGGTGACGACCGCGGTCCGGTCGAGCGCGTGGGCCGGCAGGAGCTTGTAGTGTCGCTCGTCCACGACGCGGACCGTGTCGTCCTGCACGGTGAGCTCGAACATGGCGACCCGCTCGTCGCTCATGAACTGGGCGGAAACCGCCCGGCAGCGCATGCCGGGGTACCGCTGCTCGACCCAGGAGATGTCCTGCCGGGTCTGAACGACGGAGATCTGGTCGTAGCCCCCCTTCGCCTGCACGGGGATGGCATAGTGGCTGCCGTGTCGGTCGAGGCCGAAGTACAGCTCGTCAATCTCAATTTGCCCGACGCCCTTCACGGTCGTACGCAAATGGTTCTGGAGCGAGTAAGTCGTGAGCCCCAGGAAGGTGTCGATCAGCCGGTTGTAGCGGACGATGGCCAGCAGGGCCTGCTCGTCGTCCTGGGCGTAGAGGCGAATGAGCTCGGGCGTGGAATCGGGCACGCCGATGGTAACCAAGTCGGTGCGCGGCAGCACCCGGTTGTACCGGACGAGCTTGAATGCGTAGCGGGCCCGGCCCGCGCCCTCAATGATCCACTCCATGCCAAGTGGCTGCGTGGCCAGCACGCTGTCCGGCATCGGGATGCGGTACCGGATGGCGTAGATGACGTCGCCCTGGTTCTTGGGCAGCACGATCCCCAGTTCGGCCGCGGCCTCCTCGATGGCCGTCCGCGGGAACTCGAACCGGGTCGCGCCGTCCTCGTAGCCGTCGAAGAAGATCTTCTCGACGAGGAGCTTGTACCGGTTCTCTGGAGGAGTGGCGCTTTTAGCCACGGCACTCCGCCAGCGCCGCGAGCCGCGCTTCCTCGGTTTCCCGCTGGGAACGCTTCCGAGCCCCGCTCTTGCGGTCGCGCTTGCTCGGCGGGCTCGGCACGCCGAAGTGCCGCGCGGCCTCCGACATCCCCATGTAGAGCAGGTCGACCGCCCCGAGTGCCATCGCCTTGCGCTGGCGCTTGGGCTCGACGCCGAGAGCCCGGACGATCTCGGCGGCCACGGCGCGAGCGAGCGGTGGCGGCACGGCGTTGCCGATCTGGCGCGCCCCGTGCCACTTCGTCCACTGGAACCGGAACCAGTCCGGAAAGCCATGGAGCCGTGCCATTTCGCGCACGGTCACGCAGCGCGGCCGGGCGTAGTGGATCGGACGCGGGGACGTGAAAGCGCCTCGGGCGCCGTCGGTGCCGGCCCGGAGGGTGTTCGACAGTCCGTCGGGTCGCAGCTTGTAGAACCGGGAGATTGGTTCTGTCTGGCCGGGCCGCGTCGCGGCAAAGCGCGCCTGCGAGACCGGTGTGTGCTCCGTCCTCCAGGAGGACGTCATCAGGCCCGGGTCCCATTTGCGCGGGTAGCCGTAGTGCCAGGCATTGTTGGAGAGGCCCCGCATCTCCGACGCGTACCGGCTCGGCGCTTTATAGGCGACCGTGCGAACGGCGTCGGTCAGGTCGAGAACCTCGAAGGCGTCCGCGTCCGGCAGGTCGTCGAGGGCGTCCAGGCAGGAAGGCCCGACGGGCAGGTCCTGGAGCCCTGGGAGACGGTCGGCCGGCCGCGTCGTTGGGAGCGGGTAGACCGGCAGGGGGAGCCCACGCCGGGCGCCCAACAAAATCAGGCGCTCGCGGTGCTGGGGCACGCCAAAGTCCGCGGCATCGAGTACCTGCCACGGCAGCGCGACGTCGTAGCCCACATTGCGGAATGCGGTCACGAGTTCGTCGAGGAAGGCGCGGTGCTTCCCGACGGTGAGCCCCTTTACGTTCTCGAACAAGAAGTAGTTCGCGTCGAGCTCATGCACCAAGCGCACGAACTCGTGGACCAGCCGGTTCCGCGGGTCGTCGAGGACCCGGTGGCCGATCATCGAGAAGCCCTGGCATGGCGGGCCACCGAACACGACGTCGACGCGGTCGCTGGGCCCGAGGGCGGCGGCCTCGCGGATCTCAGCGGCGGTGAGGCCGACGACACTTCGCGCCAGCACCGCGCAGTTGGGGAAGTTGAACTTGTGGACCGCGGCATGGACGGGGTCGATCTCGGCGGCAGCGCGCACGTCGAAGCCGGCCTGCTCGAACCCAAGACTGAGCCCGCCGGCGCCGCTGAACAGGTCGATACCGATGGGTCGCGTCATAGCTTCACTGTAGCGCGGCGCAAGGTTAACCGACGGTTGATACCGCGCCACCCGGCGGCCCGAGGAACTCGCGCAGCTTCGTCTCGACCATCTCCGGTGTCTTGGTCTCGCACTGCCAGAGAGTCAATGTTTCCCATCCGAGGTCCACAAGAGCCTGCTCCGCCCTGGCGTCCCGAGCCCTGTTCCCCTCGATCTTCGGCACCCAGAACTCCGGCTTCGATTTGGGCAGCCGCCCCTTGGAACAACCGTGACCGTGCCAGAAACAGCCGTGCACGAACACCACCTTCCTCCGCCCGGGGAACACGAGATCCGGCCGCCCTGGCAGGTCCTTGCGGTGCAGTCGAAAACGGTAACCGAGCGCGTGTGCGATGCGGCGGACGACGATCTCGGGGCCAGTGTTTTTCTGGCCGACGCTCTGCATGATGTGCCGGCGCTGCTCCGGTGTGCGTGTGTCCATTCTCGTCAGATACCGGAAACCTTGGGGACGAAGTCGTAGCCGACGGCTTTAGCGACTACGAGGGCCAGGGTGTGCGACGTCTTCGCGTCGTAGACGGCGATGCCGTCCGCAATTTTGATAGGGTTCATCTCGAAGACGCCTACCGTGTGCGACGCCGTGCCCCTTGTCGCCGCGGCAACGGGGATGATGAACTCGACGTCGTGGAGACCTCGTCCGGGTCGGCGGCACTGCTTGGACATGTAGGCCGCTTGGAAGCGGACCTGATCTGGCAGGATCGGCTCGTTGCGCTTAGCTTCGAGCGTCACCAAGGCTTTCCGCACCTGGCCGCCCTGTCGGAACGTCAGGAGGAAGACCGCGTCGATCTCCGGCGTGCCCTTCATCGCGTTCTGAAGGTGGAAGAGGTCGACCACATCGAGATCGGAATAGAGCGCGAAGTGCGTCGCCAACACCCTCTGGTTGACGGCGACCTGTATTAGCCACGACTCGTCGCCGCGGCCGAGAGCGCGGGCCGCCGATGGGAGGGAGACGCTCTCGATGCGGTGCCTGGGCGCAGTCGCTGGCAGGTCGTACTCGTAAGGGAACGCCTCGGTCTGGCCGGGTAAGTAGGGCACGAAGTCGAAGACGGCGCCGTGCCCATACGCCTGCCGAGCCGTGTAGCCTGCGTCACCGATTTCCGACGGCCACAGGGCGCTCCGAGACCAGCTGCGAAGGAAGTCCTTCATGAAATTGGCCGGGTTGCCGACCCGCAGTGACACCCCCTCGTCGGCCCGCAAGGCGATGATCGCGTCCTGGATCTCGTCCTGGGTTACCGTAGAGGGTGTGAACTCTTCGGTCTGTGCATTGTAGCGGTGCTGGAACAGGTAACTGAAGACGATCGGCTTCTGACTTTCACCCGCCACGCGACGCCTCGCTCGAACCGGCCCAGGCGAATCACGACCAGGCAGGCGAGATTAACCCGGCGAGCGGTGACGAGTCCCCAGGGAGTGCCCTGTTAGGGCGCCCTCGTCCACCACTCCCCCATGTCCCTGCCGGCGCGGTCTTGCCCGCCGTCGGCGACGGGGACGCACAGCACGCCGTCCCGCCACTCCGAGCACCAGTCCAGGCGGTCGAGGATCTGCCCGCAGGTGTCCGCCGGGCTGCAGACGTTCCTGCTCGACCCGCCGACGACCCGGACGCACGCCTCCAGGAGGAGGTCCGCCTGCCGCGCCCCGATGGGCCGCCGGCAGGACGGCTACCGCCGGCCCTCCAGGTGCGCCAGTGCCCGGCTCCGGGCCTGCCCGTAGGCGGCGGCGTAGTCGGCCGGGCCGGCCGCAGCGGGGGTGATGAGGAGGATGAGGGCGAGGGCTGCGGCGCGCATGACGGTCTCCGGATCCGAGGTGGGAAGCGGGGGCCCCGGTTGCCCGGGGCTCGAGTGCTTAGGCGACCTCGGCGAGGCTGGCCTGGAGGGCGGTCAGGTACCCAGCCGCCCGGGAGGCGGCGGAGGCCGCGGTGAAGATCGCCTTGCTGTCGGACTTCAGGAGCGTCAGCCAGCTTGCCAGGTAGGAGGCGTGGGTCCGGTGCGGCTCGGCCTCAAGCCCGAGCTCCGCGCAGAGGAAGGCGGCCCCGAGCTCCGCCACGAGCTCCTCCGCAGCGTAGGCCTGCGTCCGGAACCGGCCGGTCAGGTCGCGGTCCAGCCGGCCCTTGGCGCCGGTCCAGTGCGTCAGCTCGTGCAGGGCGGTGCTGGCGTACCCGTGTGCGGTCGGGAATCGCTCGCGGGGCGGCAGGACGATCCGGTCCTCGCTGGGCTGGTAGAAGGCGGCGTCGCCCCCGTGGAGGACCCGCGCGCCGGTCCGCTCGACGAACCCCGCGAACACCTCCGGGATGACCCACTCCGAGGCCGGCATGGGCTCCCCGGCCTCGGGCGCGCCCTCGACCTGGCTGGCGTTGAACCCGTACGAGGCCCGGGCCACGACCCGGCGCCGGCCGTCCTCCTCGTCCTCGCCGAGCTCCTTGAAGAAGACGATGATCGTGGACCGCTCGCCCTTGCGGACTTGGGCTCCGAGCTCCTGCCACTGCTTGTACGTCGCCCACCGGCTGTCGCCGAACCCGTTGGCCTGCTCCGCGCACCAGAGCATCAGCGTGTTGACCCCGCGATAGGGGCGCCCCGTCTTGGCGTTCACCGGGAGGGAGCCGCCCTTGCGGTGCCAGGGGCAGGTCCACTGCCCGGCCGTGCCGGCTTCGAGCGTCGCGATGATGCTGTCGGTGACTGTCTGGTGGACGTCGAACTGGGCCATTGTCGTCTCCCGTCGGCCGCCCCTTGCGGCCTCATGGGGGCCTGGGAGACGGGACGGGGCGACCTGCACCCGCAGGGCGGGAACGGAGTGGACGACGGCGACAGCCGTTGCGGGGAATAGCCCCTCCCGGCGTACGAACCCCAGATGAGAGGCCGTTGGGGAGGCTGTCGGGAGGCTGCGGCTCAGTCGCTCGCCGGGCCGTCCGGATATGCGGACGACGCTACCAGTGATGCGGCCAGTCGGGTCCGGGCGCCGGCCCCGACCCGTCCGCCTCGGTGCTCTGCCGGTGCGTGCCCACGACCACCCGGCACCGGCGGTCCTGCTCGATGAACTCGTGCCGGGCGCGGATCCCGGCATCGATGGCGTTCGCCTCGGGCGTCCCGGGCTTGGGCAGGCTGGGAGCCAGGACCCGCGGGTGCGTGTGCACCCACGCCCGGATTTCGCGGAGCTCGGCGAGCCGGGCTTCGGGGACGTCCGGCAGGAGAGCGGCTTGGCCCGCGACGTCGGAGAGCACGGTCAGGCGGGTGTCGAGGCTGTTGGTCGGTCGGGTCATGCCCGGCACCGTGGCACGCCGGGGTTTCGCGCCGGTTGACGCGTCCGGTTAACGCAAGAGGGCCCCCGGGGGAGCCTCCGGAGGCCCTACTGCCCGGTCGGCACCGGGGAGCCGCTTATGCAGCGGTCGAGACCTAGGTGGGTCGGAACCCCCACGGCGTCAACGTGGCCAGCGCGTCGCGGTCGAACGGGTCGAGCAGGCGCCGGGCCCGCTCGCGCTCCTCCCGCGCCTCGCGCTCCGCCTCGTCGCGGGCTGCCCGGAGCCCCCGCTGGACGACGTACAGGGCGAGGACCCCGGCCGCGGCATGCCGGCCCTCGACGCGCGCCGGCGGACCGGAGCCCTCGACGGGGACCACGGCGAACGCCGGCTTCCGCCCGAGCTCGACGCAGACGAGGATCCCGAGCTCGGCGCCGTCCGCGCCGGTGACGAGGTAGCCGCCCCGGGGCTCGCCGGCCGCCCGCAGCGGGCGCACCAGGGCATGCCGCGCCCGGCGCACCGCGGGGTGCCCCATGACGTCGCGGCGGCGGGAGAGCGTGACGGTCGGGAGGGCCGGCAGGCCCGTCTGGTAGGTCTCAGGCATGCCGCCAGGCTGGCACGCCCCCGGTTGCCGCCAGGTTCAAGAACAGGGTCACCACGGGGTTGCCGCGACCGCTCGAAACGTGCGGCCGACGTGCGTCCGCGGGAGGCCGCGGGCGCGGGCTGGTGGCGTGCCCTCGCGCGGGCCACGGCGGCGGTGGCAGCATGGGGCCGTGACGATCCCCCTGGGGCCAGCAACCTGGCCCCATGCCGTCGCCGACCACCCTGCCGGAGCCCCTCCGAGCGGGGTCTTTCCCGTTGATGTGGCCCCAGACCTGGCCCCAAACGGAAAAGGGCCCCGCGAGGGGCCCCTGATTTTCTCAACCATCCCATTGGGTTAGGATGGTGGGCGCGACAGGGATCGAACCTGTGACCCCTACCATGTCAAGGTAGTGCTCTCCCGCTGAGCTACGCGCCCCGGCAGGTCTTCCGGGTGGCCCCGGCGTCCTGCGAGGCCGCGGCTATAGCCGTTGCCGGCCGGCTCCGCAAGCGGGACCTTGGCGGAATCTGACACCATTCGTCGAAAGGCGCGGGGCGCCGCCCGCGCGACGGCGCCCCATTGCACCCGAGCGGCCAAAATCGGCTAAGACAGCGCGGCGGAACGTAGGGTCGCCGCTCCGGCGCCGGCACGGCGGCCTCATGACGTCTCGACGAGGCGCGCGCGGCCGGCGCACCGGGTGGCACAGACCGAGATACGGGCCGGCACGGGACCGAGGACGGCAAGCAAGGATGCGGTTTCTCCTATCGTCCGACGAGGGCGACGTGATCCGGGGCTGGGTGGTGCCGGACAACCCGCAGGCGATCAGCCGGGTCTCCGTCTGCATCGAGGGGCGGCGGGTGGCAGAGGTCTCCGCGATCCATTCCGACCCGAACTTCATCAAGTTCGGCTGGCACGCGACCGGCCAGTGCCACTTCGAGATCCGCGAGGCCGACGTGCCGGGCCTTGCCGGAATCGAACGGCTCGAGATCTACGACGTCGACACCAACGTGCTGATCTACCGTCGGCTGCCGCGCGAGGGCCTGACCGACAAGAAGGTGATCCTGCTCAACGGGCATATCCGCCCGGAGACGGTGATCCAGACCGCGCTGTACCCCTATTTCCGGCAATCGTATTTCGGGATCGGCCGGTTTCCGGACGAGATCCTGCGGGCGATGTTCGACACCGTCACGCTCGATTCCTGCCTGATGGCCGGCTCGATCATCTTCCCGCGCTACGAGGGGCACTTCGTCCAGAGCGGCGCGCTCACCATGCTGCTCGTCCACGATCCCTTCGTGGAGTTGGCCAGCCGCCTCACCTGGCTGCGCGAGCGGGCGAGCATCGCCGCCAACGCGGAGCAGCACTGGCGCCTCGGCAACCTGGTCGAGGCGGCAGCCTTCACCCTCGATTACGACTTCACCGACGCGAAGAGCCTGAAGCGGCTGTTCCGGATGATGCCGGAGCCGGCCTATCACCTGCTCTACAACCCCCTGACCCGCCTGCTCAGCACCCATGTGCCGGAGGACAGGCTGATGCCGGGCAGTTCCATCATCGCGGTCGAGGTCCTGTCGCGCATCGACGTCGTCGGCCATCGCGACTACTTCGAGGCCTTCATGGCTTCGGTGTTCCACCATATCGGGATCGAGGCCCCGCTGCCGCTGCCCCTGCCGATCCCCAACGAGACGCTGGCGCTCGCCGAGCTGTTGCGCGGGATGCGGTTCGCCCGCGACATGGTCGTCTACGACACGGTGCTGAGCGACGCGGTGCGGGCCTCCGTCTCGAAGAACTGGGAGGCCTGAGGGGCGATGGCGGTGCGGGGCGGGCCCCAGGCGAGGCTCAAGCCGACGCTCGCGCCGCCGCTCGCGGCCCGGGCTCTGCCGGTGACGGGCGCGGACGGGACCGAGCTGCGCGTCGACCTCACCGGCGCCGGCCTCGGCGGGGCCTGGGTCAGCGTGACGTGGCGCGATGCCGGCAGCGGCGGCATCGCCCGCGCCCTCCTCAGCGCGGTCTCGGATGACGGCGCGAGCGTGGCGCTGGTCGAGGAGCCGCTCGGCGGCGACGCCTTCACCTGGACCGGCCGGCTGCCGTCGGATGTCGCGACCTTGCGTCTGACGGCCTTGTCGCGGACCGACCCCTTCCGGCTGCACGCCATCACGATCGCCCGCCGCGGACGTCTCGGAATCGTCGCGCGGGCCGGCCTGCGCCAGCCCGGTCTGACCGCGCAGGCGGTCTACTGGCGCGTCCTCGGGCTGAAGGTCCGCGCCCGCGGGATGATCGCGCGCGCGCTCGCGCACCGGGCCGAGACCGGCTACGCCGCCTGGATCGCGCGGTTCGACCGGCTCACGACGGCGGAGCGCGCGCGGATCCGCGCCGAGATCGCGGGCTGGGAGGCGCGCCCGCTCATCTCCGTCCTGATGCCTGTGCACGATCCCGATCCGCGCGTGCTGGAGGCGGCGATCCGCTCGGTGCGCAGCCAGATCTACCCGGCCTGGGAACTCTGCATCGCCGATGACGCCTCCACCGATCCGCGCATCCCGCGGCTGATCGCCCGCCACGCGCGCGAGGAGCCGCGCATCCGCTCCGTGCGCCGGCCGGAGAACGGCCACATCGCCCGCGCGACCAACGAGGCCCTGAGCCTCGCGAGCGGTGCCTACGCCGCCTTCCTCGACCACGACGACCTCCTCGCCGAGAACGCCCTGTTCGAGGTGGCCGCGGCGGTGCGGGGCGACCCGGACCTGGAGCTGATCTACACCGACGAGGACAAGGTCGACGGCCGCGGCCGCCGCTTCGAGCCGCATTTCAAGGCGGGCTACGACCGCGAGCTGCTGTGGGCCCAGAACTACGTGAACCATCTCTGCGTGGTCCGCACGGAGACGCTGCGCCGGCTCGGCGGCCTGCGGCCCGGCTTCGAGGGAAGCCAGGATCACGACCTGCTTCTGCGCCTGACCGAGGGGCTCGACCGCGCCCGCGTGCGCCACATCCCCAAGGTTCTCTATCACTGGCGGGCGGCGGCCGGCTCGGGCACCTTCTCCGACCGGGCGCTCGCGCGGGCCGAGGATGCCCGCCTGCGGGCGCTCGCCGAGGTGGCCTCGCGCCGGGGCGCCCGGGCCGAGCGCGGAGAGCAGGGCTTCAACCGGCTGGTGCGCCCCCTGCCGGAACCGCCCCCCCTCGTCTCGGTCGTGATTCCGACCCGCGACCGGGCGGAACTGCTCGGCGTCGTCCTCGACGGGCTGTTCGCCCGCACCGACTATCCGGCCCTGGATGTCATCGTCGTCGACAACGGCAGCACCGAGCCGGCGACGCGGGATCTGTTCGCGCGCTACGCCGCCGAGCCGCGCCTGCGCGTGCTGTCCGCGCCGGGTCCGTTCAACTTCTCCGATCTGTCGAATCGCGGCGCGGCGGCGGCGCGGGGCTCGATCCTTCTCTTCCTCAACAACGACATCGAGGTGCTGGAGCCGGGCTGGCTCACCGAGCTCGCCGCGATCGCGAGCGACCCGGAGATCGGCGCGGTCGGCGCGAAACTCCTCTACCCCGACGGCACGATCCAGCACGGCGGGATCGTCCTCGGCATCGGCGGCATCGCCGGCCACAGCCATCTCGGCCTGCCGGGCGACGCGCCGGGTTACTTCGCGCGGATGATACTCTCGCAGGAGGCTTCGGCGGTGACCGGCGCCTGCCTCGCGACGCGGGCCGACGTCTTCTCCGAGGTCGGCGGCTTCGACGCCGCGCATCTGGCGGTCGCCTTCAACGACGTCGACCTGTGCCTCAGGATCCGCGCGGCGGGGTACCGCATCGTCTGGACGCCGCACGCCCGCCTTGTCCACCACGAATCGAAGAGCCGGGGCGCCGAGAACACCCCGGAGAAGCGCGCCCGCTTCGAGGCCGAGTCGCGGGTGATGCGCGAGCGCTGGGAGCCGGTCCTGCGGGCCGACCCGTACTACAATCCGAATTTTTCCCGGGCCGCGGCGCATTACCGGCTGTAGATCGCCCTCCAGCGACCACCGCGCGACCGCCGCGTGGGGCGCCGGTTTGCGCAGGCCTCGAACCGGGCTACACTGCACCGCAACAAACCGGACCTGATCCGGTCGGCCGAGCGGGGACATCGATGCGCATCGCGATGATTGGCTCGGGCTATGTCGGCCTGGTCTCGGGCGCCTGCCTGGCCGATTTCGGCCACGAGGTCGTCTGCATCGACAAGGATCCGGACAAGATCGCCGCCCTCAACGAGGGCCGCATGCCGATCTACGAGCCCGGCCTCGACACCCTGGTGGCCGAAAACGTCCGCCAGAGGCGGCTGGCCTTCTCCACCGATCTCAAGCCCGCCGTCGCGCAGGCCCAGGCCGTGTTCATCGCCGTCGGCACGCCGTCCCGCCGCGGCGACGGCTTTGCCGACCTCTCCTACGTCTACGCCGCCGCCCGCGAGATCGCCGAGGCGCTCACCGGCTATGCCGTGGTCGTCACCAAGTCGACCGTGCCGGTCGGCACCGGCGACGAGGTCGAGCGCATCCTGCGCGAGGCCCGCCCCGACCTCGATGTCGGCGTCGCCTCCAACCCCGAATTCCTGCGCGAGGGCGCCGCCATCGGCGACTTCAAGCGCCCCGACCGCATCGTCATCGGCGCCGAGGATGCCCGCGCGGCGGCCGTGATGCAGGAGGTCTACCGCCCGCTCTACCTCAACCAGGCGCCGATCCTGCTCACCGGGCGGCGCACGGCCGAACTGACCAAGTACGCCGCCAACGCCTTCCTGGCCACCAAGATCACCTTCATCAACGAGATCGCCGATCTGTGCGAGCAGGTCGGCGCCAACGTGCAGGAGGTTGCCCGCGGCATCGGGCTGGACAACCGCATCGGCGCGAAGTTCCTGCATGCCGGGCCGGGCTATGGCGGCTCGTGCTTTCCCAAGGACACGCTGGCCCTGGTGAAGACGGCGCAGGATTACGGCACGCCGGTTCGGATCGTGGAGACGGTGGTGGCGGTCAACGACCAGCGCAAGCGGGCGATGGCGCGCAAGGTGATCGCGGCCTGCGGCGGTTCGGTGCGGGGCAAGCGGGTGGCGCTCTTGGGCCTGACGTTCAAGCCGAACACCGACGACATGCGCGACGCGCCGTCGCTGTCGATCATCGCGGGCTTGCAGGATGCGGGCGCGCGGATCGTGGCCTACGATCCGGAAGGGATGGAGCAGGCGCGGCCGCTTCTGCAGGGGGTGGCGTACGCCGAGGACGCCTATGCCTGCGCGGAAGGGGCGGATGCGCTGGTGATCGTGACGGAGTGGAACGCGTTCCGGGCGCTGGATCTGGCCCGGCTGAAGGCGCTGATGGCCGCGCCCGTCCTCGTCGACCTGCGCAACGTCTACGCTCCCGCAGAGGTCGAGCGCCACGGCTTCGACTATTCCGGCATCGGAATTGCTTGATTACAGCCTTCGATCCGCCGCGCATTCGACGTTCGTTTCGGAGCCGTCTCATCTGTCGTATCGGAGCGCCACAACTTTCAAGCGCAACAACACGACAGCTCCCGCCGGAATGGATTTCATGAGAAGAGCGAAAACGACTCTCTGAAACCTAGCGCAATATTCGCACGGTCTTCACCACTCCAATGGCAGAATGGTGGCAATTTTCGAACTCATCCTGATGTTCACGACTGATATTTGTTGTTTTCGGCATTTCGCCGCTTTTCGGCCATCAACGATTCACTGATGAATACGTGCCACACAATCTCCCAATCTCTCTGGATTAAGGGAGAGGTTGCAGCCAAGCGGGTTGGACGGTCCTATCGGTCAGACTAAGAGTGCCTCTTAAAACCTCCGGTCGTCGGCCGCCCGCCCCAGGCGCCGCGGACAAGCCCGAGGGTTCACGAGACATTCGCGGTGCGGGCGGAACGCCGGCACCGAACGGACCACCGGTCCCTGCTTCACGAGCGTAAACGGATCGACGTGACAAACCGCAAGAACATCGCGATCGTCGGCCGCGCCTGCCGCCTGCCCGGGGCTCAAAACGTCGAGGGGCTGTGGCAGCTCCTGACGGAGGCACGCTGCGCCGTCTCGCGCATTCCCGAGGACCGCTGGTCGCTTCAGGCGTTCGGCCATCCGCGGGCGCAGGAGCGGGGCAAGAGCTACACCTGGGCCGCGGGCGTGCTCGACGACATCTGGTCGTTCGATCCGGGCGTGTTCGGCATCTCGCCGCGCGAGGCGGAGCAGATGGACCCGCAGCAGCGCATGCTGCTGGAACTGACCTGGGAGGCGTTCGAGGATGCAGGCCTGCGCCCGTCGAGCGTCGCGGGCAGCCATATCGGCGTCTTCGTCGGCGCCTCCGCCCTCGATTACGGCAACCTGCGCATCCTCGACCCGTCCTCGGGCGACGCCTACGCGGCCACCGGCAACACGCTCTCGATCATCTCGAACCGCATCTCCTACATCTACGACCTGAAGGGCCCGAGCTTCACCCTCGACACCGCCTGCTCGTCCTCGCTGGTCGCGCTCAACGCGGCGATCGCGGCGATCGAGGCGGGACAGGTCGACACCGCCGTGGTGGCGGGCGCCAACATCCTGGCGAGCCCGTTCAACTTCATCTCCTTCTCCAACGCGCAGATGCTCTCGCGCACCGGCCTGTGCCAGGCGTTCTCGTCGAGCGCCGACGGCTATGTCCGCGCCGAGGGCGGCGTGGTGCTGATCCTGCAATCGGCCGAGGCCGCCGCCCGCAGCGGCCGGACGGTGCGCGGCGTCATCGCGGCGAGCGGTGTCAACTCGGACGGGCGCACCACCGGCATCTCGCTCCCCTCCGGCCACGCGCAGGGCGCGCTGCTGGAGCAGGTCTACCGCGAGGCCGAGATCGACCTCGACCGCATCGCCTTCGTCGAGGCGCACGGCACCGGCACGCCGGTCGGCGATCCGATCGAGGCCGGCGCCATCGGCTCCAAGCTCGGCAAGCCGCGGCAGGCTCCGCTGCCGATCGGCTCGATCAAGACCAACATCGGCCATACCGAGCCGACCTCGGGCCTTGCCGGCCTCCTGAAGGCCAGTCTCGCGCTCGAGCACGATCTGCTGCCGCCCTCGCTGCACGCGCCCGAGTTGAACCCCGAGATCCCGTTCGAGGCGCTGAAGCTCGCCGTCAACCGCGCGCCGCTGGCCCTCACCCGCTCGAGCACCGAGCGCTTCGCCGGCGTGAACTCCTTCGGCTTCGGCGGCACCAACGCCCACGTCGTGCTCACCGATCCGGCCCCGGTCGCCGCCAGCGACGAGACGGGTCGCGCCCCCGAGATCCTGCTTCTCTCCGCCCAGAGCCGCGCGGCGCTGAACGATCTCGCCCTCGACTACGCCGCCCGCCTCGACGGCGCCGCGCCGGAGGACGCCGCCCGCGTCGCGGCCGCCGCCTTCCACCGCCGCGAGCGGCTCTCGACGCGGCTGGCCCTGCCGATCGCGTCCGGCACCGATGTCCCCGCCGCCCTGCGTGCGCTGGCCGAGGGCGAGGAGAGCGAGGTGGCGGTCGTCGGCACTGCGGTCGAGCGCAACGCCGAGGTCGCCTTCGTCTATTCCGGCAACGGCAGCCAGTGGGTCGGCATGGGCCGCGAGGCCTATGAGGAGAGCGCGACCTTCCGCGCCCGCTTCGATCAGGCCGACAAGCTCTTCGCAAAGCTCTCGGGCTGGTCGCTGAAGGAGGCGATGTTCGCCGAGGATCTCGATGCGCGCCTGTCCCTCACCCGCGTCTCGCAACCGCTGATCTTCGCGATCCAGAGCGCCTCGACCGCGGCCCTGCGCGCCAAGGGCCTCAGCCCCCGCTACGTCCTCGGCCACAGCGTCGGCGAGATCGCCGCGGCGGAGGCCGCCGGCATCCTGAGCCTCGAACAGGCGGTGCGGGTCATCTTCTTCCGCAGCAAGCACCAGGAATCGACCCGCGGCTTCGGCACCATGGCGGTGCTGCTCGGGCCGGTCGAGGAGATGGAGGCGTTTCTCGCCGACTATCCCAGCCTCGACATCGCCGCCTACAACAGCCCCAAGGCGATCACCGTGGCCGGCCCGGAGGCCGATATCGAGGCCGCGATGAAGGCGCTGGCGCGCAAGCGCCGCCGCGGGCGCAAGCTCGACCTCGAATACCCCTTCCACGGCCGCCTGATGGACCCGACCGAGCGTCCGCTGCTGCGCGACCTCGACGGGCTGAAGGCCTCGGCCGGCCACACCGCCATGGTCTCGACGGTGACGGGCACGGTGCTGTCCGGTGACCAGTTCGGTGCCGGCTACTGGTGGCGCAACATCCGCGAGCCGGTGCGCTTCTGCGAGGCGCTGCAGGAGGCGACCCGGCAGGGTGCCCGCGTCTTCGTCGAGGTCGGCCCGCGCGCGACCCTGCTGCCGCATATCGGCGACGCCATCGAGCCGCTGGCCATCGAGGTCGCCGCGGTCGGCGTGATGCACCGCAAGCCCGCCGGGGGCGATCCGATCGCCAAGGCGGTCGCCGCCGCCCTCGTCGCCGGAGCCGCCGTCGATGAGGCGCGCCTGTTCGGCGCCGATCCGGCCGGCATCGTCGCCCTGCCGCTCTATCCCTGGCAGCGCCGCCCCTTCCGCCTGGCCGAGACGACAGAAGGCGCGGGCGCCGCGCCGCGGCCCTACCACCCGCTCGCCGGCAACCGGCTCGCGCCCGACGGCCTCGAATGGCACGGCCATCTCGACGCGGCGCTGGTGCCCGAGCTCGACGACCACCGCATCGACGGCCAGGTGATCCTGCCCGGCGCGGCCTTCGTCGAGATGGCGCTGCACGTCGCCCGTCAGGCGCTCCGGACGGACGCCGTGACACTCGCCGACGTCGAGATCCTGTCGCCGATGGTCTTCGCGGAGGATTCCCTGCGCGAGGTACTGGTGCGCCTGTCCGGCTCCGGCAACCAGATCCAGATCCTCAGCCGCCCGCGCCTGACCCCGACGCCGTGGCAACTGCACGCCTCGGCCAAGATCATCGAGGGTGATTTTCCGACGCCCGCGTCGCGCGATCTCGCGATCCCGGCCGAGCATGCGATCACGGGCGACGCGCTCTACCGCCGGGCGCTCGCCTCCGGCCTCGGCTTCGGCGAGAACTTCCGCCAGGTCGCGGCCTCGGCCCGCATCGACGAGACCACCATCGTCTCCGAGCTGATCCCGGCCGAGGCCGACGCGCGCTACGGCCTCGTGCCCGCGCGCCTCGATTCCTGCTTCCACGGCCTGATCCTGCTCTTCGCCGAGCTGATGGGCGAGGGCGCCACCAAGGCCTACGTGCCCGTCCGCTTCGGCGAGGTGCGCCTGCTGCGCCCCGGCGCCGCGATCGCCCGCGCCGAGATCCGCACCCGTCGCTGCAACGAGCGCTCGATCCTGGCCGACTTCACCCTCACGGACGCCGAGGGCGAGGTGATCGCCACGATCCGCGAGGGCCGCTTCCAGGCCCTGCGCGCCCGCAGCGGCAGCGATCTCGACGCCTACGCCATCACCCAAGGGGTGGAGCGTGCCACCGAGCCGACCGCCCTGCCGCTGGAGCGGCGCCCGAGCGTGGCCGAGCGCCTGCGCCCGAGCCTCGCGGCCGCGACCGCACCGGATACCGCCGAGCTCGGCCCGGGCCACCTGCTGCTGGAGGGCTGGGCCACGGCGCTCGCCTACCGGCTGGCCGAGGGCCTGTCCGAGACGGGCCGGGTGATCCTCGATGGCCGCCTGCCCGAGGCGCTGCATCCTTGGGCGACCAACGCCCTCTACGCCCTGGAGAGCAGCGGCCTCGCGACGCTCGACAAGGGCGTCTGGCGCCTGCGCCGCGACGTGACCCTGCCCGCGCCCGAAGAGACCATGCGCTGGATCGCGGCCGATCATCCGGAACTGGCCGCGGAACTGGTGCTCCTCGCCGACACCACCGCCCTCGTCGGGCGGATCGTGGCCGGCGAGCGGGTGAGCGCGGCGAGCCTGCCGCCGGCCGCGCTCGATGCCTTCCACCTGCGCGGCGCCACCGCCCGCGCCGCCGCCGAGGTCGTCGCGAGGATCGTCGCGGAGGCGCGGGAGCGGCTGCCGTCGGATCGTGCGCTGCGCATTCTTCAGGTTGGCTTCGGTCCTCTCTCGGCCCGCGCCGCCGCCCTGGCGCGCGAGGCGGATGCCCGTCTGACCGTGCTGGAGACCGACCGGCGCCTGGCCGAACGGGCCCGCCTCGGCCTGCCCGGATCGGTCACCGTGGCCGAGGCCGCCGACGCCCTGCCGGCCGGCGCCTTCGACCTCGTTCTGGCCAGCGACGTGCTGCACCGCTCCGAACGGGCCCTCCCGGGCCAGCTCGCTGCGGCGCTCGCCTCCGGCGGCCTGCTGGTGGCGGTCGAGCCCGGCGCCTCGCTGTTCCGCGATCTCGTCTTCGGCCTCGACCCGGACTGGTTCGAGGAGGCGGTCGGCGGGATGCCGGTCTCGCGCCTCGACGACGTGACGGGCTGGCAGCGCACCTTGAGCGCCTCGGGCCTCGTGCGAGTCTCCGCCGACCGGGCCGCCTCCGCCAATGGCGACGACCTGCTGCTCGTCGCCGAGGCTCCGGTCCGCCCGGCGGTCGGCCACGGCCAGAGCTTCGCCTTCGTGGTCGGCTCCGACGACGAGTTCGGCGCCGAGACCGCCTCGTCGCTGGCGACCCTGCTGGTGGCGAGCGGCGTCCACGTCTCGATCATCCTCGATTCCGAGCAGTCGCTCCTGGAACTCGAGCGCGAGACCCCCGACACCGTGGTGTTCCTGGCCGGCGCCTTCGCCGGCGAGGGCGAGGCGGCGACGCGCCTGCGCGACCGCTGCCTCAGCCTGAAGCGCTGCGCCGAGCATCTCGGCAGCCGCCAAACCCGGCTCTGGGTCGTCGCCCCCGGCGCCACCCGCGATGCGGGCGGCGAGGCGGCCGCCGTCGAGGCCGGTGTCTGGGCCTTCAGCCGGACGCTCGCCAACGAGGCGGCCAACCTCGACGTGCGCCGGATCGACCTCGCCCCGGTCCTGTCCTCGAAGGACGCGGCCGAGCGGCTGCGCGCGCTGATCCTGTCGGGCACCGACGAGACCGAGATCGTGCTCGACGCCGACGCCACCCGGGTCGTGCGCTTCCATCCCGGCCGCACCGCGCGTGCGGGCGGCCAGGCGGCTCCGGCCGCGCGGCTGGAGCGCTCGAACACCGGCGGCCTCAACGAGATGGTCTGGGGTCCGGCCGAGCGCGCCGCCCCCGGCCCCGGTGAGGTCGAGATCGCGGTGGCCGCCACGGGCCTGAACTTCCGCGACGTGCTCTGGGCGCTCTCGATGCTCCCGGAGGAGATCCTAGAGGACGGCTTCGCCGGTCCCCGTCTCGGCCTCGAAGTCTCCGGCCGCGTCACCGCCGTCGGCGCCGGCGTGGTAGATTTCGCGGTGGGCGATTCGGTCGTCGCCTTCGCCCAGTCGGGCTTCGCCACCCACGTGGTTGTGCCCGAGATGGTCGTGGCGCCGATGCCGGCCGGGCTCGACCCGGCCGCGGCGGCGACGGTGCCGGTCGCCTTCCTCACCGCCTACTACGCGCTCTGCACCTGCGCCCGGCTGCGCAAGGGCGAGTGGCTGCTGGTCCATGGCGGCGCCGGCGGCGTGGGACTGGCCGCGCTGCAGATCGCCAAGTGGAAGGGTGCGCGGGTCATCGCCACCGCCGGCTCGCGGGAGAAGCGGGCGCTGGTCGCCGCGCTCGGCGCCGAGCACGTGCTCGATTCCCGCTCGCTCGCCTTCGTGGACGACGTCCGCCGCATCACCGGTGACGGCGTCGACGTGGTGCTCAACTCGCTGTTCGGCGAGATGATGGAACGCTCGCTGAACTGCCTGCGGCCGTTCGGGCGCTTCGTGGAACTCGGCAAGCGCGACTACGTCGCCAACACTCATATCGGCCTGCGGCCGTTCCGCCGGAACCTCTCCTATTTCGGCGTCGATCTCGATCAGGTGCTCCAGCACCAGGGCGAGGACGGCGCGCGGATGTTCCGCGAGGTGATGGCGCTCTTCGCCGAAGGGGGCCTGCGCCCGCTGCCCTACCAGCCGTTCGCCGCAGACGAGACGTCGGACGCCTTCCGGCTGATGCAGCAATCCGGCCATGTCGGTAAGATCGTCGTCACGCCGCCCCCGCCCGGCTCGGTTGCGCGGGTCCAGCGCAACGCCTTCACCGTCGCCGACAAGGGCGTCCACCTCGTCACCGGCGGCCTCGGCGGCTTCGGCATCGAGGCGGCGCGCTGGCTGGCCGATCGCGGCGCCAAGCGCATCGTGCTCGTCGGCCGCTCGGGCAAGCCGAACGAGGAGGGCCGCGCGGTCATCGCCGATCTCGCCAAGCAAGGCGTGAAGGTCGAGACCAAAGCCTGCGACATCACCAGCCGCCGCGCGGTCGAGGCGCTGATCGACGGGATCGAGACCCGCGGCGAGAAGCTGGCGGGCGTGATCCACGGCGCCATGGTGCTGCAGGACGGGCTGATCTCGGCGATCGAGCCGGAAACCCTGGAGGCGGTGATCGCGCCGAAGGTGATTGGGGCGCAGCACCTGGACGCCGCAACGCGCGGGCGAAAACTCGACTACTTCGTGCTGTTCTCCTCGGCCACGACCTTCATCGGCAATCCAGGCCAGGGCTCCTACGTCGCCGCCAACGGCTTCATGGAGGGGCTGGCCCGCCAGCGCCGCCGCCTCGGCCTGCCGGCGCTCGCGGTCGCCTGGGGCGCCATCGGCGATGTCGGCGTGCTCGCCCGCAACAAGGCGGTGATGGAGACGCTGTCCTCCCGCGTCGGCGTCACCCCGATGGACGCCCGTCTCTGCCTCGACCTGATGGCCGAGGCGCTGGAAGGCCAGACCGGTGCCAGCGACGAGGGCGTCATCGCGATTGCCGCGATGCACTGGGGCAAGGCGCGCGAGCGTCTCGCCACCCTGCGCTCGCCGAGCTATGCCAGCCTCGGCAGCGACCAGCAGGCGGAAGCCGGCACGGTGGCCGCGATCAATATCGGGGCGCTGCTGCGGAGCCAGGACATCGACGCGGTCCGCACCACCGTGGCGGACGCCATCGTCGAGGACATCGCCCGGATCCTGCGTCTGCCCAAGGACGATATCAGCCGCGTGCGCCAGCTCTCGGAGATCGGCCTCGACTCGCTGATGGGCGTGGAGCTGGGGGCAAGCCTGCAGGAGCGCTTCGCCCTCGACGCGCCGCCGGCCGGCATCTCCTCGGGGCTGACCGTCAACGAGCTGACCGAGACCCTGATCCAGGCGGTGGCGACGCCGGTGGACGAAGCCGCGGGCGTGACCCTGACCCTCGCCTCGAAGCATGTCGGCGACCTCGATGCCGCCGCACTCACGCCGTTCAACGAACTCGTCGAGAAGAACGTCTCGGACATCAAAGAGATCTTGCAATGACCCAGCCGTCACGCCCGCAGGACGGCCGGGCCGCGCTCGCGAGCTTCGTCACCAACCGGCTCGGCCGCACCCAAGCGCGGCCCGCCCCTGCCGAGACCAAGGCGCCGCCGGCCAACGAGTCGGCCCAGGATTTCGAGAAGCTGACCGGCTACCGCGAGCTGCGCCTGCAGCGCTCGGCCGCCGACCTGATCGGCCTCGGCAACCCGTTCTTCCGGGTGCACGAGACCCGCGCCGGCGCGCAGACCCGCATCGAGGGCCAAGCCTACTCGAACTACTCCTCCTACGATTATCTCGGCCTCAACGGGCACCCGTCGGTGAGCGGGGCGGCGCGCAAGGCGATCGAGGCCTTCGGCACCTCGGCGTCCGCGAGCCGGATCGTGGCCGGCGAGCGGCCCGGGCATCTCAAGCTGGAGCGGGCACTCGCCGCCCATTACGGCACGGATGCCTGCGTGGTCCTGGTGAGCGGCCACGCCACCAACGTCACCGCCATCGGCGCGATCCTGGAAGCGCCGGACGTGATCTTCCACGACGCGCTGATCCACAACAGCGTGGTGACGGGCGCGCAGCTCTCCGGGGCGCAACGCCGCTCCTTCGCCCATAACGACCCCGCCGCCCTGGAGAAGCTCCTCGAGGCGACCCGGCACGAGCACCGCCGCGCGCTGATCGTAATCGAGGGCCTGTACAGCATGGACGGCGACGCGCCGGATCTGGCCGCCTTCGTCGAGCTGAAGCGCCGCTACGATTGCTGGCTGATGGTGGACGACGCCCACGGGCTCGGCGTTCTCGGCCGCACCGGCGCCGGCCTGCACGAGCATTGCGGGGTCGATGCCTCGGACGTCGACATCTGGATGGGCACGCTCTCGAAGACGCTGTCGTCCTGCGGCGGCTATATCTGCGGCCCCTCGGCGCTGATCGAGTACCTGAAATGCACCGCGGGCGGCTTCGTCTACAGCGTCGGCATGTCGCCACCGCTCGCCGCCGCGGCCGAGGCCGCGCTCTCGGTGATGCAGGCCGAGCCGGAGCGGGTGGAGCGGCTGCGCCGCAACGGCAACCAGTTCCTGGCGCTCGCCAAGAAGCATGGGCTGAACACGGGTTCGAGCCTGGGTCTGGCCGTGATCCCGATCATCGTCGGCGATTCGCTCAAGGCGGTGACGCTGTCCGACCGGCTGTTCAAGCGCGGCATCAACGTGCAGCCGATCATCCATCCGGCGGTGCCGGAACGCTCCTCGCGCCTGCGCTTCTTCATGACCTCCGAGCACACGCCGGAGCAGATCGCGCAGACGGTGGCCACGGTGGCGGAAGAGCTGTCGGCGCTGGAGACCGGCGCGACGCTGATCGAGCAGCTGATGGCCCGCCGGGGGGCGTAGCTCGCTCCCTTACCCTCCCCTCCTCTGCGGGGAGGATGCCTCGCGGATGCGAGGCGGGAGAGGGGCCGGCTCCGAACGGTCCGGAAGCCGCGCTCCCCTCACCCGACCCCTTCGGGGGCCACTTCTCCCGCGAAGGGGAGCGGGTGATGCGCGGCCCGCATCTCGGCCTCAGCCTCGCCCGGCCAGCCAGATCACGTGCCGTGCCCCGCGCTTGCCGCGCGCCCGTGTCGCCACTTCCTCCACCGCGAACCCCGCTTGGCCCAATCGCCGCGTGAAGGCCGCGTCGGGATGGGCCGACCACACCGCCAGCACCCCGCGGGGGCGGAGCGCCGCACGGGCGGCGCCGAGACCGGCGGCGTCGTAGAGGCGGTCGTTGTCCGTCCGGGTCAGGCCGTCGGGGCCGTTATCCACGTCGAGCAGAATCGCGTCCCAGACCGCCGGCCGCTCCCGGATCACGGCGGCGACATCGGCCTCGCGGATCGTCACGCGCGGATCGTCGAGGCTCGGGCCAGTCAGCGCCGCCATCGGCCCACGCGCCCAGGCCAGGACCGCCGGCACGATCTCGGCCACCGTCACCTGCGCGGTTGCCGGCAGGCAGGCGAGCGCGGCGCGCAGGGTGAAGCCCATGCCGTAGCCGCCGATCAGCACCCGCGGCGCCCTGGCGCCGGCGATCCGCTCGGCGGAGAGCCGCGCCAGCGCCTCCTCGGAGCCGCTGAGACGGCTGTTCATCAGCTCGTTGCGGTCGAGCTGGATCGAGAACTCGGTGCCGCGGCGCATCAGGCGCAACGTGCCGGTCTCGCCGGGGATCGGGGCGGTGTCGAGATTCTCCCAGGGGATCAACGGTGCGCTCGCGGGCTCGTGTCAGAAAGGGCGGACGCACGAGGCCGGCGTCGATCGGCTCACATTTTGGCACAAACGAAAACGGCGCGGGATGCTCCCGCGCCGCCTCATTCATCTCTGGGACAATCCCAAAAACTACATCCCGAACTGCACCTGCCGGCTGTTGCCCTTCTTCAGGTTGCGGAAGCGGGCCATTGCCCAGAGCGGGAAGAACTTCGGGTAGCCGTGGTAACGAAGATAGAACACCCGCGGGAAGCCGGTCGCGGTGTAGCGCTCCTCGCTCCACAGCCCATCCTGCCCTTGCGTGCGCAGCAGGTAGTTGACGCCGCGGGCGACCGCCGGGTCGTCCACCTCCCCCACCGCCATGAGGGCGAGCAGCGCCCAGGCCGTCTGCGAGGCGGTCGAGTAGCCCGGCTCGAATTCGGGGTTGAGCTTGTAGGAGGAGGCGTCCTCGCCCCAGCCGCCATCCGGATTCTGGATGCGGATGAGCCAGGCCACCGCCTTGCGGATCTCCGGGCTCTGCGGATCGACGCCGGCGGCGTTCAGCGCGCAGAGCACCGACCACGTGCCGTAGATGAAGTTCATGCCCCACCGGCCGTACCAGCTGCCGTCCTTCTCCTGGTCGTTGAGAAGGTAGGTCACGCCGCGGTCCAGCGCCCGGCTGGTCTCGCGGGTCTCCCCGAGCTGCGACAGCATCGAGACGACGCGGGCGGTCACGTCCGCGGTCGGCGGATCGAGCAGCGCGCCGTGATCCGAGAACGGGATGTGATTCAGGTAGTGGTGGTTGTTGTCGGCGTCGAACGCGGCCCAGCCGCCATCGGCGCTCTGCAGCCCCTCGACCCACTCGCGGGCACGGGCGATCGAGGCCGAATAGTCCGGCATGCCGCTGACCAGCCCGTGCTGGCGCTGGGCACGGTCCATCGCCATCACGACCACGGCGGTGTCGTCGAGGTCGGGATAGTGCGGGTTGGCGTACTGGAAGGCCCAGCCGCCGGGGCGCACGTTCGGCTTGGTCTCGGCCCAGTCGCCCTTGATGTCGAGGATCTGGAGCGGCTTGAGCCAGTCGAGGCCGGCGCGGGCATTGGCCTCGGCCCGGTCGCCGCCGGCCTCCAGCATGGCATGGCTCGTCAGCGCCGTGTCCCAGACCGGCGAGAGGCAGGGCTGGACATAGGCCTCGTCGTCCTTCTCGGCGACGAGCTTCTCGATCGCTTCGAGCGCGATCTTCACCTGCGGATGGTCGGGCGGATAGCCGAGCACCTCGTACATCAGCACCGAGTTGACCATCGACGGGAAGATGGCCCCGAGGCCGTCCTCGCCGTTCAGGCGCTCGGAGACCCAGGCGACCGCCTTGTCGATGGCGCGCTGGCGCGGCACCTTCGGGAAGTGGTCCTGGGTCTTCTGCAGCACGCGGTCGATCGCGCCGAAGATCGGCGTCCATGGCCAGGTGGCGTGGGGCGAGCTGGGCCAGGTCCGCACCGACTCGGGCGGGGTCACGAACAGTTCGGCCACGCCGACGCCGCGCGGGTTCTTCGCCCGCGGCTTCTTGGCCTGGATCACGAACAGCGGCACCATCGTGCAGCGGGCCCAGTAGGACACCTTGTCGAGGTGGAACGGGAACCACTTCGGCAGGTGCATCACCTCGACGGGCATCACCGGCACCGCCGTCCACGGCACCTCGCCGTAGAGGGCCAGCAGGATGCGGGTGAAGACGTTGGCGTTGGCGGCACCGCCCCGCTGCAGGATCGCCTTGCGCACCGCGCGCATATGCGGCGCCTCGATGTCGTCGCCGATCATCTTGAGGGCGAAATAGGCCTTCACCGACGCGCTCATGTCGAACGGGCCGTCATGGACCAGCGCCCAGCCGCCATGCGCCTTCGACTGCGTGCGGCGCAGGTAATTGCCGATCTTGGCTTCGAGCCCCGCCCGCGGCTCGGTGCCGCGGAAATGGTGGAACAGGATGTACTCGGAGGGGATGGTCGCGTCCGCCTCAAGTTCGAAGCAGATGTGGCCGTCGGCCTGCGTCATGTCGGTGAGCGCGCGGGTGGCGCTCTGGACGCCACGCTCGACATCGTCGAGGGACACGTCGCGGGTCTTGGGACGCTGCAGCGCCTCGACCTTGCTCGCGGCCGCCTCTCGCATCGTTCTCGCCTCGCTCGACTGTCTCGATGCCGTCGTCATATCCTTCAAGCGACTCCCTGTGCCTGTGCCCGTCCGCACATGCCGGTGCGGAACAGGGCTTGTGCGGCATTCGTGCCGGATCGGATCGCGCCCTCGATGGTCGAGGGCAGCCCCGTCTCCGTCCAATCGCCGGCCAGAACCAGATTCCGGTAGCGCGTCGCTACGCCGGGACGGCGCGCGGCCTCAGCGGGCGTCGCCGCAAAGGTCGCCCGCTTCTCCTTGACGATCTGCCAGCTAGGCAATTCCCGTGCAAGTCCGTTGAGTTCCGCAATCTCAACCCAGATCCGACGCGCAAGATCCTCGCGGCCCTCGTCCAGCAAGTGGTCCGCGCCGCTGATGGTCACCGAGAAGCGATCCGGATAGGCGAACAGCCACTCGGTCAGACCGCCGACGACGCCGAGGATCAGCGGCGCGCCCTCGGGGGGACGCACGGCGAAATGCGCGTTGACGATGGAGCGGAATTCCTGCGGCGCCGGCGTGCCGGGCAGCAGATCGGTCGCCACCCAGGGCGGCAGGGCCAGGACCACGGCGTCATCGGGCCCGACCACGGTCGGCTCGTCGGTGAAGTCGAGGCGCTCGGTGCGGCCCTGCCCGAGGGTCAGCGCCCGCAGGCGGCGGCCGTAGCGGATCTCGGCGCCGCGGCTCTCGAGATAGCGCAGGGCCGGATCGACGAAGGCCGTGGACAGGCCCTCGACCGCGATGAGCGGCCGGCAGGCGCGCCCGCCGGCCCCGAGGGTCTCGCGCAGGATGGTGGCGGCAAGCCCGACATCGCTCTCGCGCGGGTCGGTGTTGAGCGCCGCGAGCAGGACCGGGCGCCAGAGCCGCTCGTAGAGCGGACCCTCGCAGGACATCCGCTCGCCGATCGTGCCGCTCTGGCCCGGCTTGTTGCCGGAGGCGGCCATCATCAGCGAGAGCGGCGCGAGATAGTCCCGCGCCCGGGTGCCCGGCACGCGCCGGCCCGCCCGCAGCACCCACCAGGGCAGACGGCCCTCGTTCGGGCGCAGGGTCCAGCGCTCGCCGGTGCGGAGATCGGCGAAGGGGAAGACGGCCTCCTCGGGACCGGTCAGGGCGTCGTCCGGCGCCCCGATCAGTTGCAGGAAGTCGAGGGACGACCGGTTGCCCGACAGGAGCAGGTGATTTCCGTTGTCGATGGTCAGCCCAAGGGAAGGGTCGAAATAGGAGCGGCAGCGTCCGCCCGCCTGCTTGGCGGCTTCGTGCAGCACGACGCGGCTGCCCGCTTCCGCCAGCGAGGCGGCCGCCGAGAGGCCGGCGAGTCCCGCGCCGACGACGTGAACCGTACCCGTCATCAGAAAATCCCGTGACGCAGAGCGACGAGGAGGAGGGAGAGCTTGCCCGGCTTGACCCGCGCCCGCGGGGCCGCCCAGCCGCGCTTCACCACGGCGTCGAGGTAGAGCCGGTAGGCCGCCGCCATCAGGCGCGCCGCCTTGGTGGCCTGCCGTGGGCTGCGCTGGATGATCGCCCAGGTCTGGCGATAGTGCTCCTCCGCCTCCGCGGCGACCGCCGCGCAGACCTCGCCGAGGCGCGGATGGGCGAGTGCGCTCTGCGGCGTCGGGGTCGTCAGCCCGATCTTGTGGAACTTCTCCATCGGCAGGTAGAGGCGCCCGCGCGTCGCATCCTCGTCGATGTCGCGCAGGATGTTGGTGAGCTGCAAGGCCCGGCCCTGGTGCCACGCGAGCCGGATGCCGTCCGCCTCCGGCATGCCGAAGATGCGCACCGAGAGTCGCCCGACGGCGCTCGCGACCCGGTCGCAGTAGAGGTCGAGCTCGGCCTCCGACGGTGCGACGATGTCTTCTTCGGCATCCATCGCCATCCCGTCGATGACCGCCTGGAAATCCTCACGCTTGAGGCCGAACCGACGCATCGGCTCCTCCAGCGGCTTCACCCGCGGCGGCGGGTTGCCGGCGTAGAGCGCGTCGATATCGGCCCGCCAACGGTCGAGCTCGGCCGCGCGGACCTCGCGGGGGCCGCCGTCGTCGGCCACGTCATCGACGGAGCGGCAGAAGGCGTAGACGGCGTACATCGCCTCGCGCCGCTCCTTCGGGAGCAGGCGCATCGCGGTGTAGAAGGACGAGCCGGCGGCCGGCAGGGCCGGCGCCTCGGCGGTCTCGCCCGGGATCGGGCTGGCGGTGGCGCTCATCGGCCGGCTCCGGCGGGGGCGGGACGGGGCGCGCGCGACCGGAACGGCCGGCGCACCAACGTGGCGGCAATGCCCCCGAGCGCGGTCAGCGCGAAGGCGGCCTTGCCGTGATGGACCTTGTCAGAGAGCGGATCGCGGGTCAGCAGGCCCTTGGTCAGGACGACGGCCAGCCGATGGATCGCGGCGATCTCCAGGCTGAGGCGGAAATCGTCGATCCGATTCGGGAGCGGCGCGCCCGCTTCCAAGAGTTGGAGCGTGCGCTCGGCGAGTTCGCGGATCACCGCGCGCAGTTCCGGCGTGGCCCGGTCCGCGCCCAGCATGGAGACGTCGGCGCCATGCTGACCCATCACGTCGAGGGGGATGTAGACCCGGTCGAGATTCCGAAAATCCTTGCCGCAATCCTGGAGGTGGTTGAGCACCTGCAGGGCGGCGCAGATCGCGTCCGAAGTCTCGTAGACCCGCGCCGGATCCTCGCCGTGCACGTCGAGGACGAAGCGCCCGACCGGCATCGCCGAGTAGCGGCAATAGTGGATCAGCTCGTCCCAATCCGCGTAGCGGGACTTGCGCGCATCCATGCGGAAGGCGTCGAGCAGTTCGAGCGCGTGGGTCGGCGGCAGGCCGTGGGAGGCCAATTCGCGCTTCAGCGGCTCGACCGAGGGGTCGGAGCCGCCCTTTCCGGTCAGCGCGTCGGCGAGCGCGTCGAGCATCTCGATCTTGCGCTCAGGGCTCAGGCCCGTGTGGTCGGCGACGTCGTCGCCCGCCCGGACATAGTTGTAGAAGGCGAGGATCGCGCCGCGGTTGCGCGGATGGATCAGGTGCGAGGCGACGGGAAAGTTCTCGTCGTGCTGGCCCTTGCCCGTTCGCGCGTCGGTGGCGGTCTGCAGCGCGGCGCTCATTTCATGTATCCCGCCTGACGGAACCACGCGATGGCGTCCTCCAAACCCTGGCGATAGGGCCGCGCGGAATAGCCGAGTTCGGCCCGCGCCTTGGCGTCGGAGAAGAACATCCGGTACTTCGACATGCGCACGCCGTCGATGGTGGCGAGCGGCGCCTTTCCGGTCACCCGGGCGATCTGCTCGGACAGATAGGCGATCGGGTAGATCACCGCGTAGGGCAGCCGCGTCGTCGGCGCCTTGCGGCCGACGATGGACGCAATGTCGGCGAGCATCTGAGCCAGCATCACGTCCTCGCCGCCGAGGATGTAGTGTTCGCCGATCCGGCCCCTGCGCAGGGCCATCAGGTGGCCGGCGGCGACGTCGTCGACATGGGCGAGGTTGAGGCCGGTATCGACGAAGGCCGGAATCTTGCCCTGCGCCGCGTCGAGGATGATGCGACCGGTCGGCGTCGGCTTGACGTCGCGGGGGCCGATCGGCGTCGAGGGATTCACGATGACGGCGGGCAGGCCGTCGCGGGCCACCATCTCGTCGACCACGCGCTCAGCCACGACCTTGCTGCGCTTGTAGGCGCCGATGGCGGTCTCCGGCGTCAGCGGCCGAGTCTCGTCGGCGGGCGTGCCGTCATCGTGCGGTTTGATGGTCGCGACGCTCGACGTGTAGACGATCCGCTCGACGCCGGCCTTCAGCGCCTCCTCCATCAGGATGCGGGTGCCGTCGCGGTTGGTGCGGACGATCTCCTCCATGTCCGGCGCCCAGAGCCGGTAATCGGCCGCGGCATGGACGAGGTAGCGCTGGCCGCGCATGGCGGAGGCCACGGCCGCCCGGTCGCGCATGTCGGCCTCGACGATCTCGACATCGGGCCAGGTGAGATTCGTGCGCGGCGAGGAGGCGCGCACGGAGATGCGCACGGAAAACCCGGCCGCGCGGAATACGTCGACCAGGGCGGCGCCGAGGAAGCCGCTGGCACCGGTGATCAGCACCGGTCCCGCCGGGAACGGGCCGCTTTGGGTCGGCTCTGTCATCGTGCTCGCGTGATTCACGGGTGATCCCGCCCACCGGTCATGGACCAGCAGGCGAGCGGAAACGCCGCTCCGTCGACGCACCCGATTCCGGGCCGGACGGCGCGGCGCTTGTCTCACTGACGACGCGGTGCGGCAAGCACCGCGTCGGATCGGATCAGGCGAGACGCAGGCGTCCGGCCCGGTTGCCCTTCTTCTCCGGCAGGGCGGCGCGGACGGCCTTGAGGATGCCCTCGGCGTCGAGGCCGGCCTCGGCGTACATCTTCTCCGGCTTGTCGTGATCCTGGTAGAGATCCGGCAGCGTCAGCGTGCGAACCCGAACCCGGCCCGCATCCAGAACGCCCCGCTCGGACAGCAGGTGCAGCACCATCGCCCCGAAGCCGCCGACCGAGCCCTCCTCCACCGTCACCAGAACCTCGTGGCTCATCGCCAGATCCACGATCAGCTCCGCGTCCAGCGGCTTGGCAAAGCGCGCATCCGCCACGCTCGTCGCCACACCCTCCGCCTCCAGCGCGTCCGCCGCCTTCAACGCCTCCGACAGCCGTGTGCCCAGCGACAGCAGCGCCACCCGCGCGCCTTCCGGACGGCGCACCACACGGCCGCGGCCGATGGCGAGCGGCTCGCCCTTCTCCGGCAGCTCCACGCCCACTCCCTCGCCGCGCGGGTAGCGCAGCGCGATCGGCCCGCTGTCATGCGCGTGCGCGGTCGCCACCATGTGCACCAGCTCCGCCTCGTCGGCCGCCGCCATCACCGTCATGTTCGGCAGGCAGCACAGATAGGCCAGATCGAACGCGCCCGCATGCGTGGCGCCGTCCGCCCCCACCAGACCGGCCCGGTCGAGGCAGAAGCGCACCGGCAGGTTCTGCAGCGCCACATCGTGCACGACCTGATCGTAGGCCCGCTGCAGGAAGGTCGAGTAGATCGCCACGAACGGCTTGTAGCCCTCGGTGGCCAGTCCCCCGGCAAACGTCACCGCGTGCTGCTCGGCGATGCCCACGTCGAAGGTCTTGTCGGGATGCGCCTTGCCGAACAGGTCGATGCCGGTGCCGCCGGGCATCGCCGCGGTGATCGCCACCACCTTCGGATCGGCATCGGCCGCCTTGATCAGGCTCTCGCCGAACACCCGCGTATAGGCCGGGGCGTTGGCCTTGGCCTTGGCCTGGATCCCCGAGACCACGTCGAACTTCACCACGCCGTGGTAGCGGTCGGCCGACGCCTCGGCCGGCGCGTAGCCCTTGCCCTTCTGCGTCACCACGTGGAGCAGGATCGGGCCCTGATCCGAGTCGCGCACGTTCTTGAGCACCGGCAGCAGGTGGTCGAGGTTGTGCCCGTCCACCGGCCCCACATAGTGGAAGCCCATCTCCTCGAACATCGTGCCGCCGCCGACGATCAGCGAGCGGGCATATTCTTCCGCCGCCGCCGCGCGCTGGTAGAGCGCCTTCGGCAGGAGCTTGCCGAGCTGCTTGGCGGTCTCGCGCAGGCTGCGGTAGGTGCCGCCGGAGGCGAGCCTGGCGAGATAGGCCGACATCGCGCCCACCGGCGGAGCGATCGACATGTCGTTGTCGTTGAGGATGACGATCAGGCGCGAGTGCAGCGCGCCGGCATTGTTCATGGCCTCATAGGCCATGCCCGCCGACATCGAGCCGTCGCCGATCACCGCGACCATGTTGCGGCGCTTCTTCGGCGCCTCGCCCCGGGCCTTGGTCTCGGCGTCGTCGAGATCGCGGGCGACCGCCATGCCGAGGGCGGCGGAGATCGAGGTGGAGGAGTGCGCCGCGCCGAAGGGGTCGTAGGCGCTCTCGGAGCGCTTGGTGAAGCCGGACAGGCCGCCGCCCTGGCGCAGGGTGCGGATGCGGTCGCGCCGCCCGGTGAGGATCTTGTGCGGGTAGCACTGGTGCCCGACGTCCCAGACGATGCGGTCGTCGGGGGTGTCGAACACGTGGTGCAGCGCCACCGTGAGTTCGACCACGCCCAGCCCCGAGCCGAGATGGCCGCCGGTGACCGAGACCGCGTCGATCATCTCGGCGCGCACCGCGTCGGCCACCTTCTGCAGCTCGCTCTCCGGCAGAAGCCGGAGACGATCCGGCGTCTCAAGACCCTCGAGGATCGTCGTGTCCGCTAGTGCCACCGGACCAGCCTCATGCCCGAATTGAGAAAAGGCGCGCAAATTCTTGCACACGTTGAGTTTTTTGGAATCGCCCCCGCACCCGACCGCCTATTCGACGTCGAGCGGTGCGGTGCCCGCGGCCCGGCCATCCGGCCCGATCGCGATCTTCTGGATGCGCGCCTCGGCCCGCTTCAGCAGCGTCTCGCAGTGGCGTTTGAGCGCCTCGCCGCGCTCGTAGATCGCCACCGACTCGTCGAGGGGTACGTCGCCGCGCTCCAGCCGGCGCACGATCTCCTCAAGCTGCTCCATCGCCCGCTCGAAGGGTAGATCGTCCAGCGCCGCCGCCGACGCGTCGGGTGTATGATCGTTCATCCGGATTCCCTTTGGCGCGCGTTATGACGGGCGACGTGCGGTCGCACAAGCCCGAGTCGATTGCGTGCGACCGATCCCCCCGGCCGGCGCCGAGCCGGTCACGACAGGGTGATGTGGAACGGCGTTCCCTCGAAAGCCTCCGCGCCGCGCCCGATTCCGGCGATGGCCGCGCTCATCCGCCCTCCGCGTCCGAGCAGGCGGTCGGCGATCTCCACGAACAGGCGATTCGGCGTGGCGCTGGGCGCGAGCCGCCGCAGTTCCTGCGCGAGATCCGCCTCTTCGACGGACGGCCGCAGGGCACAGGCGACGGCGTAGGCCGCCGCGGTGGAGCGGCTGATCCCGGCGTAGCAGTGGATCACCATCGGCCTCTCGCGCGGCCACACCGACACGAAGTCGAGCACGCTGCGCACATGCGCCTCGCCCGGCGGCAGGTGACCCTCCAGCGGTGCGACGATGTCGCTGAAGCCGACCCGCAGGTGGTGCTCCGGGCGGATCGCGGCCGGGCGCTCCACCGTGCTGCCGAGGGTCGCCAGCGTCACCAGATGGCTCGCGCCGCAGGCGGCGACGGTCTCGGGCAGGCGCGAGAGGGGGCAGACGTGGAGGCTCGGCATGGTGGTCTCAGGCTCACGCCCTGCTCTGGAGCGCCTCGAAGCGGGCGCGATAGCACGCTTCGGCCTCGGCCGTCGGCCATCCGGCGACCAGCCGCTCGATGTCGGAGCGAAGGCGGTCCGGCAGGGCGGGGGGGCGTCCGAAGATCTGATCGGCCTCGCTTTGCGAGAATCCGGCGAGCCGGGTCGCCTCGATCGCCGCGGCGATGCGGTCGGCGCGCTTGACCAGGCGCGACAGGGCCGGGGAGGGCGGCTCGAGCCCGAAGCGCTGGCGGATCGCCGCGAGCAGCCGCCGCTCGACGCTGCGATAGGCGTCGCCGATCGCGTTCTTCAGCGGCGAGATGATGTCGCCGATGACGTATTCCGGCGCGTCGTGCAGCAGCAATTCGAGCCGCTCCGGGCCCCCGAGCCGCGGATCGAGGGCGCCGCCGATCGCCTCGACCAGCAGCGAGTGCTGCGCCACGGAGAAGACGTGCGGCCCCGCCGTCTGCCCGTTCCAGCGGGCGACGCGGGCGAGACCGTGGGCGATGTCGCCGATCTCGACATCGAGGGGCGAGGGGTCGAGCAGGTCGAGCCGCCGCCCGGACAGCATCCGCTGCCAGGCCCGCACCGGCTTCTTGGAGGCGCCCACGGCCGCGCTC
>Ga0233425_10000470_pt1 | contig 104940 bp, 96 predicted proteins | sample Watercolumn_Towu_2_FD_181712 | JGI IMG/M metagenome (GOLD analysis project Ga0233425, IMG submission 181712) | Freshwater microbial communities from Lake Towuti, South Sulawesi, Indonesia - Watercolumn_Towuti2014_140_MG | ecosystem: Environmental > Aquatic > Freshwater > Lake | place...
CGGCCAGCGCCGCGACACTTGCCCCGCTCGTTTCCATCGAAATCCTCCATCTCGCGAATCAGAAGACTTCGACAGATTCAGCACATCAGCCTGTTGTCACGCGCTTTTTCGCCCGATTGCCCTGGGCAGAGCGGAAAGCGCGCTGGCGCGAGCCGGGCGAAGGGTGCTAAGGGACGCGCTCGACTCCTCGGCGCCGGACGAGGCCGCGCGCCAAGACTCCGGCTGGCGCGCCAACCGCGCGTCGCCCCCGACGGATATGCGCCGAACGTGACGAAACACAGAAGCCTCCAGGACTATGCCGCGCGGAGATTCCGCTTTGCCGGCAACGCCTTGCTGGAATTCAGCGACCCCTTCTTCGCGCAGATCGACGTGATGAAGCGCGATCTCGAGGGCGCCAACACGCCTTTCGTCAGCTTCGCCAATTACGACTATCTCGGCCTTGCGAACCACCCCCGGATCAAGGACGCCGCCAAGGCCGAGATCGACGGCCTCGGCATCGGCGCGCTGGCTTCGCGGCTGGTGGGCGGCGAGCGCTCGACCCACAAGGCGTTCGAGGCCGAAATCGCCCGCTTCATCGGCATGGAGAGCGCCCTCACACTGGTCTCCGGCTATCTTTCCAACGTGACGACCATCGCCTGGCTGATGAGCGGCAAGAAGGACGCGATTTTCATCGACGAACTGGCGCATAACAGCATCGTCGCCGGCACCGACGCCGCCGTCGCCGAAATCGTCAAGTTCCGCCACAACGACTTCGACCATCTCGACCATCTTCTGCACAAGCGGCGCGAAGAATTCCGCAATGTGCTGATCGTCGTCGAGGGCGTCTACAGCATGGACGGCGACACCGCCGATCTGCCGCGCCTGCTTGACATTCGCGACAAATACGGGGTCTGGCTGCTGGTGGACGAAGCCCATTCGCTCGGCGTCCTGGGCGCCACCGGCCGCGGCCTCGCCGAGCACCAGGGCGTCGATCCGGCCCGCATCGACCTCGTCGTCGGCACGCTGTCGAAGTCGCTGGCCTCCTGCGGCGGCTATGTCTGCGCCAGGAAGACGGTGATCGACTGGTTCCGCTACACTCTGCCAGGCTTCGTCTACAGCGTCGGCCTCTCGCCCGTCATCGTCGCCGCCGCCCGCACTGCGCTCAAGCTCATGCAGGAGGAGACCTGGCGCATCGGCAAGCTGGCCGCCAACGCCGAATTGTTCCGCCAGGTGGCGCATGAGAACGGCTTTTCCACCGGCCCGGCGATCGGCCGCGGCGTGGTGCCGATCCTGTTCGACGACGACGTCGAGACCATGTGGGCGTCCCAGCGCCTGCTGGAAAAGGGCTACTATGTGCCGCCCGTCGTGCGCATCGGCGTGCCCAAGGACGGTCCGCGCCTGCGGTTCTTCTTCTCGGCCAACCACACGGACGAGGAAATCCGCGGGGTTATCGCCTGTCTGCGCGACATGCCGCCGCCGACGCAGGAAGTGCGGGACATCGTCGCGGCGGCGATGGCGGGCGGATGAAACGAGCGAATAGCGAGTAGCGAATAGCGAATAGAAAAGCGCGATTTTCTCTACTCGCTACTCGCTACGCTCTATTCGCTTTTCCCCTCCCCCGCGTCACTTTGACGCTTTGTGCCGGCGCGCGCGCCCGGTAGGTGTTGACCATGTCGCAGATCGACATTCTCCCGGCCGACGGCCTCCTGCGCTTTTTGGCCTATTGCAAGCTCCCGCGCCTCCTCTACGCGGGACAGCAAGGATTCGCGCCGCCGCTCGACGCCGAGCGCTGGACGCTGCACGCCAAGAAACTCAATCCGCATTTCAAGCTGGTCGAGTCGCAGGCCTTTCTGGCGCGGCGCGACGGCCAATGGGTCGGCCGCATCGAGGCGCATGTCTACAAACCCGAAATTACGCCGGTCGGCGCTTCGCGCCACCAGTTCGGTTCGCTCGACGCGGTCGACGACGTCGAGGTGGTGCGCGCGTTGACGCAGGCGGCGGAGAACTGGCTCGCCGAGCGCGGCGCCGAGCGGATCAACGGCCCCTTCTCGCCCACCATCAACGGCGAATGCGGCCTGCTCGTTCAGGGCTTTGATGCGACGCCCATGATCTTCATGCCGTGGCATCCCGCGTACCTGTCCCGCCACATCGAGGCGCTCGGCTACGAAAAAGCCAAGGATCTCATCTCCTACCGCTTCGATCTCGGCGATCAGGATATCAACGTCGCGCCGCGCATCTCGACACGCAAGGAATGGGCGAAGCGTCTCAATCTGCGACCGCTCAATCTCGACGCGCTCAAGAACGGCGAGACGGCCCTGATGGCGCAGCTCTTCAACGACGGCTGGAGCGCCAACTGGGGTTTTGTTCCGTTCACGGTCGAAGAATTCGACTCCATGGCCGACGCGCTGAAATACATCATGCCGGCGGACTACGGTATTGTCGTCGAGCTTGACGGCGTCCCGCAGGCTTTTGTCGTCGCTTTGCCGAACCTGCATGAAATCACCGCGGACATGAACGGGCGGCTGTTCCCCTTCGGCCTGCCGCGCCTAATCTCGCGCATCAGGAATCATGCGTTCGAGTCGGGGCGCATCGTTTTGCTCGGATCGCGCAAAGCATTGCAAAACAGCGCCACCGGCGGCGCCATTCTCATGTCCGTGATCGAGGAAATTCGCCGGCGTCTCGCCAAGATGTCGGGAACCCATCTCGAGGCCGGCTGGGTGCTCGAGGACAATATGGCCATGCGCCGGCCGATTGAAATGTTCGGCGGCAAAATCGACAAGATTCACCGCATCTACGAAAAGCGCATAGCGCGATTTCTTATCGATCGGACGGAATCGTCCGATCGATAAGAAATCGCGCCATTTCAAAGTGCTGGAGCGAATTCTTGTCGAAAAAGTCTATCAACTTTTTCGGAATTCGCTCTAGCGAACGGGCCGCAAGAGGGTGGGGAGACCCTGCAACCACAGGACGCAACGCCATGAACGCCATTTCCGTGACCGCCAACGGCGCCGACCGCACTCATGTCGAGCGGCGCCAGCAGATTCTCGAAAAATATCCGCAGGTGAAGGAGCTCTTCGGCCGCGACGAGCTCACCTTCAAGATCACCGCGGGGATTTTCGTCTTGCAGATGACGATCGCCGTCTTTCTCGGTTGGCTCGGCGTCTCTTACTGGTGGCTGGCCGTGCTGCTGGCGATCTGCGTCGGCGCCTTCGCCAATCACGCCAATTTCGTCATCATCCACGACGCCATCCACAACTGCGTGTTCGAAAACCACACGCTCAACAAATGGACGGCGATTCTCGCGGATCTCCCCAACGGCTTTCCCACCGCCATGGGCTTTCGCTGCTACCACGTCAAGCACCACTCGCATCTTTCGGCCTACGACTACGACGCCGACATTCCCAGCGCATGGGAGGTCGAGTGGGTCGGTAACAGCACTTGGAAAAAGGCCGTGTGGCTGTTCTTCTTCCCCGGCATCCAGCTTGCGCGGCTCAACCGCCTCAAGGGCACGGTGCCGATTTTCGGCCAATGGACCTATATCAACATCGCGGTGATCGTCGTCTTCGACCTCTTCGTGCTGTGGGCCTTCGGCTTCAACGCGCTGCTCTATCTCTTCCTGTCGTTCTGGTTCTCGGTCGGCGGGCTGCATCCTTTGAGCGCGCGCTGGCTGCAGGAGCATTTCGCCTTCGGGCCGGACCAGGGAACCTTCGACTATTACGGGCCGCTGAACACGCTGGCGCTCAATATCGGCTATCACAACGAGCACCACGACTTTCAGGAAATCCCCTGGACGCGGCTGCCGGCGCTGCGCGCCATGGCGCCGGACTTCTACGACACGCTGCAGCATCACCGCTCCTGGGTGGCGCTGCTGTTCGCTTTCGTCTTCGATCCCATCTATTCGCTGAAGACGCGTTCGCAGAATGTCGAAGCCGCCGCGCAGCAGGCGGCCGTCCCCGCCGAATAAGGAGGCGCAAATGACGCAAGACGCCCCCACGCAACGCGAGGCGCTCGACGCGTCGCCGCGCCTCTTCGAGAGCGACATCCTCGACAAGCTTTCTCGCGTGCACCATCTGACGCCGGTGATCGTCTATGGGCCGATCATCCTGTTTCTGCTGTTCTATTCGCTGAGCCTGCAAGGGATCGGCGAGGTGACGCTCGGGCTCTTCCTTGGCTATATGGGCTGGACGCTGACCGAATATTTCGGTCATCGCTATCTGTTCCACACCGTGTTTCCGCTGCCCTTCGGCCTCGGCCCGCGCTTCCAGTTTCTCATCCACGGCGTGCATCACATCTATCCGAGCGATCCGCTGCGGCTCGTCATGCCGCCGCTGCTGTCGGCGCCGATCATGCTGATCGCTTTTGCGATCATCCGGACGCTGTTCGGGCCGACCTTCGCCTGGCCGGTGCTCGCGGGCTTCATGATCGGCTACGAGGTTTACGACGCCGTGCATTACTGGACGCATCACGGCCAGCCGAAGTCGGATTTCGGGAGATTGGTCAGGCGGCTGCACATGCTCCATCACTTCCGCGACGCGGCCAAGGGCTTCGGCGTGCACGCCTTCTGGCTCGACTATGTTTTCGGCACGGCCTACGAAAAGGACGCGACTCCGGGAACCACGGCGGTGTAAAATCGACGCGAGACCGACGGCGACGCCCTTGCCGCCGTTAGCCACGCGAACGCCCATGGTCATCGACGAAATCGTCGGCAATTTCGAACTCCTCGACGAGTGGGAGGACCGCTACCGCTATCTCATCGAGCTCGGCCGCGCGCTGGAACCGCTCCCGCCGGAGGCGCACACGGAGGCTAACAAGGTGCGCGGCTGCGCCAGCCAGGTCTGGCTGGAGAGCGCAGTCTCGCGCGACGGCGAGGGGCGGCCGGTCCTCAGCTTTCGCGGCGACAGCGACGCCCATATCGTGCGGGGGCTGGTGGCGCTCGCGCTCGCGCTCTATTCCGGCCGCTCGGCGCAGGAGATCGTCGCGACCGACGCCAAGCCGATCTTTTCGCAGCTCGGTCTCGCCCAGCATCTGACGCCCCAGCGCGCCAACGGCCTTGCCGCCATGGTCGCGCGCATTAAGGCGGAAGCGCGCGCGGCGCTCGCCGCCTGACGCACGCCCGTTCGATCCGCTCGGGCGTCGGCGTCGGTCCGGGCGGCGCGGGCTTGTCGTTTTCGAATCGCCGCCCACTTGCTCTTGCAGGACGGGGCGCCGGCGCTGCGGTTCGCGCGGGGGAGGGGGAGGCGTTCATGAAGCTCAGCAAGACGTGGATCGCGCTCGGCATAGCGGCCTTCGCGGGCTATTTCGCCTGGCTCGTTCTCGTCAACAACCGCTATCAGACGCTGTGCCAGGTTCATTATCTGGAGGCGACGCCGGCGCAAATCGAATCCTGCAACGAAATCAAACGCGAACTCGACGGCAAGTAACGCGTCGCGCAGCGCCGGGAAGCCAATCGTCCGTGAGCCGAATATGAGCCGAAAACCATTCCTTTTCGTCGCGGCGCTTGCGGCGCTGGCCGCCCTGCCCGCCGGCGCGCGGGAAATCCATCTCGACTGCGAACGCCTGAACCAGTCGGTCATGGTCGATGTCGACACCGACCGGCGCTTCATGCAGCTCATGTGGAGCGAAGGCGTCGCCGAGGAATACAAGGAAGGCGACAGTTACATGTCCGGCCCGGACAACGCCGGGCGCACGGAAAAGGTCACCTTCGTGATGAGCGTCGACAAGGACGTGGTCACCTTTGGCCAGGACCGCATCTGCGTCGACAATCCGCGCAAGCTCCGCTGCGAGGACAAGCACATCCGCAACACTCTCGATCTTGCGACGAACGAGATGAAATATATGGACGGCGACACGGCCGCCATCCTCCATTGCAGGCCCGCGCCGCCGGGGCGGCGGTTTTAGGGGCGGGATGATCGCCCTGATGGGGGTCGCACGCGACTTTAGACGAACGACGGAATGTGGTACAAGGCCTGCGAGGGCTTCATGAGCGAGAGAGACCGGATCCTGACGGCGTTGCGCGGCGCTTTGCCGGCGCTCAGACGGCGATGGCCGATCCGCTCGCTCGCTTTGTTCGGCTCGATGGCGCGCGGCGAGGCGCAGGCGGCGAGCGACGTCGACATTCTGGTGGAATTTGAACGGCCGATTGGGCTGTCGTCGTTTCTGGCGCTGGAAAGCGAACTCAGCGCCTTGACTGCGCGGCACGTCGATCTCGTGTCACGTCCCGCCCTCAAGCCCTATACCGCGCGCCGCGTGCTCGGCGAGGCGCTTACGTTGTGACCGCGCCGCGGGACTATCGGGATTTTCTCAACGACATGGTTTGCGCCTGCGAGTCGATCATCCGCTTCGCGGAGGGAATCTCGCTTGAGGCGTATCTGGACGATGAGAAGACGCGCTACGCCGTCATGCGCGGCTACGAAATCCTCGGCGAAGCCGTGCGCCATCTTCCCGACGAGATCAAGGCGGCAAACCCAGACATTCCTTGGGCGACGATGGCGGCTGTTCGCAATCGGATCGTTCACGGCTACTTCGGGCTCGACGATACAATTCTTTACGCCACCATTGACGAAGAGCTGAAAGCGCTGCTTCCGCGGCTGATGGCGCTTGCCCGGGAGCATGGCGCGGAACGATAACTGCGTTTGGGGGAGACGGCGGATCGCACGCAAATCCAGATCCGGCCCGCCGGCGCAGTCCTTTCGCTCCCTACCCCCGCGCCGCAAGCGGCACGACATTGTGCAGCGTCTGGTCGGCGGAATCGAAAAACCGCCGCAGGTTGCGCGCAGCCTGACGGATGCGCTGCTCGTTCTCCACCAGCGCGAGGCGCAAATAGCCTTCGCCATATTCGCCGAAGCCCTCGCCCGGCGCGACGGCGACATCCGCCCGTTCGATCAGGAGCTTGGAGAATTCGAGGCTCGACATGCCCTTGAAGCGCTCGGGCACGGGCGCCCAGGCGAACATGGAGGCGGAGGGCGCCGGAATTTTCCAGCCCGCCTGCGCGAAGCTTTCGACCATCACGTCCCGGCGCCTCTTATAGATCGAGCGCATCTCCCTGATGCAGTCGTCGGAGCCGTTGAGCGCCGCCGCCGCCGCCACCTGAACCGGCGTGAAGGCGCCGTAGTCGAGATAGCTCTTGACCCGCGCCAGCGCGGCGCAGAGCCGCTCGTTGCCGACCGCGAAGCCGATGCGCCAGCCGGCCATGGAAAAGGTCTTGGACATGGAGGTGAACTCCACCGTCACGTCCACGGCGCCCGGAACCTGCAAGACCGACGGCGGCGGATTGTCGTCGAAGTAGACTTCGGCGTAGGCGAGATCGGAGAGAACGAAAACATCGTGCTTCTTGGCGAAGGCGACGAGATCCTTGTAAAAATCGAGAGACGCCACGGCCGCGGTCGGATTGGCGGGATAGCACACCACCACCGCGATCGGCTTGGGGATGGAGTGTTTGACCGCCCGCTCCAGCGCCGCGAAATAGTGCGGCGTCGGATCGGCCGGCACGGAGCGGATCACTCCGCCCGCCATGAGAAAGCCGAAGGCGTGGATCGGGTAGGACGGGTTCGGGACGAGCACTACGTCGCCCGGCTCGGTGATCGCCTGCGCCATATTGGCGAAGCCTTCCTTGGAGCCGAGCGTCGCGACGACCTGCGTCTCGGGATCGAGCCTCACGCCGAAGCGGCGTTGGTAATAGCCGGCCTGGGCGCGGCGCAGGCCGACGATACCCTTCGACGCCGAATAGCGGTCGGTGCGCGGGCGCCCCGCCGTCTCGACCAGCTTCTCGACGACGTGCCGGGGGGCAGGCAGATCGGGGTTGCCCATGCCGAGATCGATGATGTCGGCGCCGCCGGCGCGCGCCTTGGCCTTCAGACGGTTGACCTGCTCGAAGACGTAAGGCGGCAGGCGCTTGATGCGATAAAAGTCCGACATGAGCGACCGGGCCTGCTCCAAGGTTGCGGGACGATTCTCCGTGTTCTTAACATTTCCGCCGGCTCGCGGCGACAGTCGTCAGCCGCCGCGCTTGGCGTTACGGCGGGGCGCAGGGGCGCCGGAATCGGGGACGCCGACGCGTGCCGCCCGGGCTTTCGCTTTCGCGGCGGCGGCGACGAGGTCGGCTTCGATCGCGTCGCCGGCGGCCTTGTTCGGCGGCGCGGGGCGGGGCGGCGGCGCCAGCGGCATATAATCCAGTTTCGAGGCGTCGGGGCGCGTTTCGAGCACGAATTCGGGGGCGGGCGCGGGCGGCGCTCGCATCTTCAGCACGTCGAGAATGCGGCCGATCGTCTCGCCGCCGGTCACGGCCTCCTGCGCGCTGGCGGCGACGGGCGCCGCGCCGAGCAACAGCGCCAGCGCCAGAGCGGCCAAGTGGGCGAGCGGTTTCGTTTTGCGATGCGGACAATCGGTCATTGCGAACTTATGTCACGTGATTGAGGCGCCAGTGCGCCATGACCCGCCCGGCGACGAATCGGTTGACGCGACGCGGAATTGAACGGTGACGGCGGTCGAAGATATAGGCATAATGTTAGACCCGGGTTGGAAGCGCGCGGCGTCCCGCCCCGGCAGAAACGGGATGGAAGATGAGCGCCGAACGCGAACCCCGAAGCGAACCCAAAGGGCGGAACGCGCCGGCGGCCAAAGCCGAAGCGGTCGAGGCGAAGGCGATCGAGGCCGGAGCTTTGAAGTCCAAGTCGTCCAAGACCGGGCCGTCGAAGGCGAAATCCGCTGGCCGCCCCGCCGCGACGAAGCCGCGGGCGCCCGCAAAATCCAAAGGGAACGGCGAAGCGGCCGGCGGCGGAAACGCGACAGCGAACGCTCCCGCCGCGACGGCCCCCGGCGGCGACTTCGACGCGATGGCGGAAAATCTCGCCCAACTCGTCGATCACGGCCGTAAGGCGCTGGCCGCCGCCCTGGGCGGCGTCGATCCCGGCGAGGCGCGCAGCGAATTTGCGAGCAGCGTCGCCGACGCCGCCAAGACGCTCGGCGCCGTCGCCGAGCGCTGGATGGCCAAGCCCGAACGCGCGGCCGCGGCGCAGGCCGATCTCGTCAGCGGCCTCACCGAAATCTGGGGCCAGACGCTGCGCCGCCTCTCGGGCGAAGACGCCCCGCCGATCGTGCCGCCCGACCCCTCCGACCGGCGTTTCTCGTCGCCCGAATGGCGCGACAATGCGTTTTTCGACTGGCTGCGCCAGTCCTATGCCTTCACGTCGCGCTGGGCGGGCGACATGGTCGAGAAGGCCGAAGGCGTCGACCCGCAGACCAAGGCCCGGGCCGCCTTCTACACGCGGCTGATCTCGGCCGCGGTGTCGCCGTCGAATTTCGTCGCCACCAATCCGGAACTGCTGCGCGCCACCCTGGACGCCAGGGGCGAGAACCTCGTGCGCGGCATGAAGATGCTGGCCGAGGATATTTCCGCCGGCGGCGGAATGCTGAAAATCCGCCAGAGCGACGAGAGCAAATTCGCGCTGGGCGTCGACATGGCCAATACGCCGGGCAAGGTGATCCTGCGCAACGAGGTGATGGAGCTCATCCAATACGAGCCGGCGACGGCGCAGGTCTATGCGCGCCCGCTGCTGATCGTTCCGCCCTGGATCAACAAGTTCTACGTGCTCGACCTCAACCCCGAAAAGAGCTTCGTGCGCTGGGCGGTGGAGCATGGCCTCACCGTCTTCGTCATCTCCTGGGTCAATCCCGACGAGAGCAAGGCGGAGAAGGGCTTCGACGACTATATGCGCGAGGGGCCGCTGGCGGCGCTCGACGCGATCGGGACAGCGACGGGCGAATCGAGGGTCGCCGCGGCCGGCTATTGCGTCGGCGGCACGCTGCTGGCGACGACGCTGGCCTATATGGCCGCCACCGGCGACGAGCGCATCGACAGCGCCACGTTCTTCGCCACGCAGGTGGATTTCTCCGATGCCGGCGATCTGCAGATTTTCGTCGACGAAGCGCGGCTCGAAGCCCTCGATCAGAGCATGGCGAAGACCGGCTATCTCGAAGGCGTCAAGATGGCCAACGCTTTCAACATGATGCGGCCGAACGAACTGATCTGGACCTATGTCGTCAACAATTACATGAAGGGCGTGGAGCCCGCCGCTTTCGATCTCCTTTCGTGGAACTCCGACTGCACGCGCATTCCGCGCGCCAATCACTCCTTCTATCTGCGCAACTGCTACCTCGAAAACAATCTCACGCGCGGCGAGATGGTGGCGGGCGGCGTCAAGCTCAATCTGCGCAAGGTGAAGATTCCGATCTACGAACTTGCGGCGAAGGAGGATCACATCGCTCCGGCGCGCTCGGTGTTCCGCGGCTCGAAATATTTCGGCGGGCCGGTCAAATATGTGCTGGCCGGCGCCGGTCATATCGCCGGCGTCGTCAATCCGCCGGCCAAGGGCAAGTATCAATATTGGACGGGCGGACCGCCCGTGGGCGCCTTCGACGACTGGATGGCGGCGGCCAGGGAGACCAAGGGCTCCTGGTGGCCGGACTGGCTCGCCTGGTTCACGGCGCAGGCCCCGCGCAAGGTTCCCGCACGCCGGCCGGGCGGCGGCGTCCTGACGCCGATCTGCGACGCGCCCGGCGAATATGTGCGGGTGAAGGCGTGACCGGCGCGCAGGCGGGAACGCCCCGACCTGAACGGCGCGCGTATCCTTCCCGCTCGGATTCATGAGCCACGGCTCGGCCTCGACGTCGCCTATCGCCAGCGCCGGCTTATGCTCGACGTGAAGTCGGGGCTGTTCTGGCTCTCGCGCCGGGGCGGCAAGGGCGGATCGTCGCTCGATCCGCCCATTCCGCCGATCTCCTCGCGCCGCGGCGGCGGGACAGGCGCGGCGATCGGCCCGAGACTGTCGCGCGCCCCCGCGCCCGGCCCCTCGAACGCCGCGCGCGGCGGGCCTTCGCCGGTGTCCGTGTCGTTTTCCTCGTAGAGCCCGCCGGCGGGAGCCTTGGCGGCCAGCAATTCGTCCTGCCCGGGCGGCGCGATCGTCTCCTGCGGCGACGGCCGACAGACATGGCGGCCCTTGCCGTGCAACGCGAGGTCGACATGAATGTGGTTGTAGTGGAAGGCGTTCGAACCGGGCGACAGCACCGTGGTGAAGCGCTGGCAGGAGCCGCCGTGCACGTCCATCAGAAAGGCCTTGGCCTGTTCGTCGCCGTGCCACCAGTCCTTGACGACCGAAATCTGGCGTCCGTCCGCCAACACGAAACCGCCGATGTCGAGCGCATTGCCGAAGGAGTGCTCGGAGAGCGGCGCGCCGCGCTGATTGTTCATGCCGCGGCAGGCGTAGGAGCCCATCGAATTGATCTGGCTGACGCCTTGGCCGAAACGCGCCTGCGCGGCGGGCTGCACCACCTCCGCCAGCCACCGCTCCAGCTCCGCGACCATGGAGCAGTCGAGCGTCGCCGTGGCGTTGAAATAGACCGCCCCTCCTTGCAGGGCCGTGACCTTGAACGGCTTCGTCAGCCCGCAGATGCCGGGCCCGTCGACCTCTTTGGCGATGGCGACGAAGGCGGAGGGGCGCACGCGTTTTTCGGCGAGGCAGACGTTTTCGGCCTGCGTGCGCCAGGCCGGGCGCTGCGGCTTCGACGGCACCGAGCACGCGCCGAGCGCGGCGAGCGCCGCCGAGAGCGCCGAGAACGGAAGATATGGCGAAACGCGACGGGCCATGCCGCGACGATGGCGGACGGCGCGTTAACGGCCGGTCGAAAATTTTAGTTAATCGCACGATTTTTCGCGAGCGTGGCCGGCGCCTCAGGTCGCGCCGTCCTTATGCGCCTTCATGAAGGATTCGAACTCCTCGCGGTCCCTGGCGCGGCGTAGCTGCTCGATATGCTCGGCGAATTCGCGTTCGGCTTCCGCGAGCTTGCGCCGTTCCTCTTCGAGGCGGGCGAGTTCGCCCTCGCGCCACTCGTCGAAGGCGACATTGCCGGTCGAGCGCATGAAGGACGGGCCGCGCCAGCGCTCCGCCGCGGCGCCCCCCTCGGCTGGCTCGAAGCCGCAGGCGCGCCCGAATCGCGACGCCTGTTCGCGCGCGAAGCCGAACATGTCGCCCTCGTAGCCGAAGGAGCCCCGCCACAGCTTGAAGAACAGAAGGGCGAGGCCGAGCGGCCAGAAGACGAGAAACGCGAAGACCACCGCCGCGATTTCGAGCGGCCGCCAATGGGCGCATCCGTGACGGCCCCGGGGTCCGTCCGCGCGCCCGTCGGACGGGCCGGCGCCGAAGGGCGTGGAGTGGGAATAGCGATGGCAGCTCATGTCTGGCTCCGAGGTCGTTGCGATCGGCCGCCTGCCTCCGGCGCGACGGCCGAGCGAGGATGTAATATGGATTAACATCCGCGCAAGGGGGAGTACGCGAAATTCCAGAGTAACGGGTGAAACGCCGCGCCGTCGCCGACAGCCGGGAGGAGGCCGGCGACAGGCTGTTCCCTTCACGCGCTTCCCCAAGAGCCCATGGCGATCGATCCGCACGACGAACGCCCTCGACCCTCGGATCAAGTCCGAGGGCTTGCACGAAGCGTTCAAGTGCCCCAATCAAGGCGCAGACCGAGTCGGGTCGCTTCGCGGAGACTCATGCGCCCTCGCGCGCGGCCTTGGCCATGTCGGCGACGAGGTCGCGGACGTCCAGGGGCGTTTCGGCGCGGCGCGGAAAGGAGACGCGGGCCGAGGCGTCGCCGCGCAGAAGGTCGAGCCCTTCCGGATCGAGCCCGCTCGCGCGCCAGCCGCCCTCGCCTTCGCCGTTTGTGCGGCCGGCCGTTCCACAGGCGCGCGCAAGCAGAGCAAGCGTCTCGGCGTGATCGGCGTTGAGATGCGCGAGAATATCCTCCTCGGCGGCAAGGAGCGCCTCGGCGCCGCCAACCCGCGTCAGCAAGGTCTCCGGCCCGAAATCGGCGGCGCGGGCGAACCCGCCATTGAGATGCACGCTCCCGATCTCGACGCGCCAGAAGGAAAAGTCGGGGAAGTCGGCGTACAGCTCGGCCTTGGGATTACGGCGCAAAAAGCGCGCGCGGGAACGCGGATCGGCAATGCGAGCCGCCGTCCCCGACAGCGTGAGGCGCGGATGCGCCAGCGGGTCGCCGCGCCCGGACTGCGCCAGCAGCAGCGAACACCGCGGATCGCGCTCGAGATTGCGCGTATGCGCCGCGAGCCACGACAGCAGCAGGACCGGCGCGCCGTCGCAGTCCGTGGCGAAGGCCGTCAGCGTGGCGAAAGGGGCGCCGCCCTCTTGCAGCGTGGCGAGGGCGCCAGAGCGAATCGTCCGCAGCAGACGCTTCGATTCTGCGACGGGATCGAAATCGGCTGGCTGGCGCGGATCGCGCGGCGGTGCAGGCCGCGATCCGGCCGTGTCGGATAACGCCATGATTCTTCTTTCTCTTCCGCTGCGTTGCCGGCTACATTGCGGCGAAAAGGTGATTTGCGGCGCAAAAACGTATATAAGACGGGCGCGGGCCGCGTCGCGGCCTTTTCGTCGCTGTCCCGCCGCCCGCGACGGGGGACTCGGGACGGACTCCGCCGGACGATCCGGCCGATAGCAGGCGCTGCGGGCGCGCGTGATCTTTCAGCAGTGGTTGACGCGAAGAAGGCCGGGACGCGCACAAGACGTGCGAACATGGCCGCAAACAGCAAAGGTTGACAATGCCGACCATCGCTCTCGTCGACGACGATCGCAACATCCTCAATTCCGTCTCCATGGCGCTGGAGGCGGAAAATTATCGCGTCCAGACCTACACCGACGGCGCGCAGGCGCTGGACGGTCTGCGCGCCAATCCGCCGGACCTCGCCATCTTCGATATCAAGATGCCGCGCATGGACGGCATGGAGCTGCTGCGGCGGCTGCGCCAGAAGTCCGATCTGCCGGTGATCTTCCTCACCTCGAAGGACGACGAGATCGACCAGCTGTTCGGGCTGAAAATGGGCGCGGACGACTTCATCCCCAAGCCGTTTTCGATGCGGCTGCTGGTCGAACGCGTCAAGGCGATCCTGCGCCGCGCCAATCCGAAGGAGGCGGCTGCGCAAAAGGAGTCCGAAGCCAAGGTGCTGGAGCGCGGCGCCCTGAGCATGGACCCCGAACGCCACACCTGCACTTGGCGCGGCGACCCCGTCGTTCTGACGGTGACGGAGTTCCTGATCCTGCAGTCGCTGGCGCAGAGGCCCGGCGTGGTGAAGAGCCGCAACGCCCTGATGGACGCGGCCTACGACGATCAGGTCTATGTCGACGACCGCACGATCGACAGCCACATCAAGCGGCTTCGCAAGAAGTTCAAGCTTGTCGACGCCGACTTCGAGATGATCGAAACGCTGTATGGCGTCGGCTACCGATTCAAGGAAAACTGATCGCAATGACTCGCGGCGGGGCGGCGCGGGGCGGATGAGCGCAGGAGCCGCAGATCGGGGAGGCGCCGCGGTTCCGGCGCGCGCGGGACGCCTCGCGCGCGCTTTGTCGATCCGACTGAAACGGTTTTCGCGCCTCGCCCAGTCGCGTCTGTCGTCATCGCTGACGCGGCGCATCGTCGTCCTTAACCTCGGCGGGCTGTTCGCCCTGCTCGTCGGCTTTCTCTATCTCATTCCGTATCGCGAAGGCCTGATCGACGCGCGTGTGCAAAGCCTGCAAACGCAAGGAAAGATCATCGCGGCGGCGATCGCCGCCTCGGCGACGATCGACACCGACGCCATCACCGTCGACCCCGAGACGCTTCTGAAGCTCGCGCCCGGAGAGAGCGTCGCCGCCATGGCGAACGCGCAGCCGTGGCAGGAGTTCTCGCTCAATCCCGAGAAGGTCGCGCCGCTTCTCGGCCGCCTTGTCGAGCCGACGCGCACGCGCGCGCGCATCTACGATCGCGATGGCTACCCGCTGATCGATTCGCGCTCGCAGTTCCGCCGCTCGAACATTCTGCGCTACGAGTTGCCGCCAACGGGCGAGCCGCCTGTCACGCGAACGACGGCCGACCGCTCCTCGGGCCTGGAGCGCCTGGCCAACGTCGCGCGCCGTTTCACGCGCCGGCCCGATCTGCCGCTTTACGAGGAGAAGAGCAACGGCAAGGCCTATCCCGAGGTCGTGCTGGCGCTCAACGGCCAGGCGGAGCCGCCGCCCTATTACGTGCGCGTCACGGCCAAAGGCGAGACCATCATCTCCGTCGCCGTGCCGGTGCAGCGCTTCCGCTCCGTGCGCGGCGCGCTGCTGCTGTCGACGCAGGAAGGCGACGTCGACGCCGTCATCGCCACCGACCGCTGGGCGTTCATCCGCATTTTCATCGTCTCCGCCAGCGTGATGCTGCTGCTCTCGCTCTTCGTCACCAACACCATCACCGAGCCGATGCGCCGTCTCGCCGAGGCGGCCGAGCGCGTGCGCCGCGGCGTCAAGTCGCGCCAGGAAATCCCGGATTTCTCCGATCGCTCGGACGAAATCGGCCATCTCTCCGGCGCGCTGCGCGACATGACCAAGGCGCTCTACAGCCGCATCGAAGCGATCGAGCATTTCGCCGCGGATGTGGCGCATGAACTCAAGAATCCGCTCACTTCGCTGCGCAGCGCCGTCGAGACCCTGCCGATCGCCAAGACCGACGCCGCGCGCGACCGGCTGCTGGCGATCGTCAAACACGACGTGGCCCGCCTCGACCGGCTCATCAGCGACATTTCCGACGCGTCGCGCCTCGACGCCGAACTCGCCCGCGCGGACATGGAGAGCGTCGACGTCGCCGACATCCTGCAGACGGTCGTCGAAATCGCGCGCGTGATCGAGCGCGACCACGACGTCACGGTGACGCTGGAGAAACGGCTCGCGCCCGGAAACGATCCGGCGCGGCGGCGCTGGCGCGTGCTCGGCAACGATTCGCGCCTTGGTCAGGTTTTCAACAATCTCGTCGACAACGCCCTCTCCTTCTCCAGGCCGGGCGGCGAGGTGCGCGTGCTGCTGCGGCCCGAGCGAGCGCGCGGCGCCGGCGGACAGCAGATCGACGGCTACGAAATCATCGTCGACGACGACGGGCCGGGCATTCCCGAAGGCGCCTTCGAGCGCGTGTTCGAGCGCTTCTATACGGATCGGCCGGAACAGGGATTTGGCAACAATTCCGGGCTCGGTCTTTCGATCTCCCGCCAGATCGTCGAAGCCCATGGCGGGCGCATCCGCGCGCTCAACCGCACCGCCGGCGCGCCGGAGGGAACCGACGCGCCCCGCCCCGACGACAAAGTGTTCGGCGCCCGTTTCGTCGTCTGGCTGCCGATGGCGAAATGACGCAAGGCGCGCCGCGCGCGGCGGTCCGCGAGACGATCCACGCCAACGCCCTGCTTCTCGGCGAGGCGGGGCTGCTGCTGCGCGGCCCCTCCGGCTCGGGCAAGAGCGCGCTCAGCCTCGATCTGATCGATCGCGCGCAGGCGCGCGGCGATTTCGCCCGGCTCGTCGCCGACGACCGGGTCGAACTGACCGCCGCCAACGGGCGGCTGATCGCCCGTCCGCACCCGGCCATCGCCGGCCTCATGGAAATCCGCGGCCGGGGCGTCGTGCGCGTCCCGTTCGAGAGCGCGGGGGTGATTCGTCTCGTCGTCGATCTGCTCGGCGCCGCGTCATGGCCCGAGCGCTGCCCACAGCAAGGCGCGCGCGAAGCAAAACTGTGCGGAATAACTTTGCCTCGGCTGTATGCGCGTGCGGACGACCCCCGCGCGCCGAGCCAAATATTCCATTGTCTCCACACGCTTGTGACAAAATAGCGTCGATCGGCGCTTTTCGCTTGCCAATTTCGCCGCGACGCACAAAATGGCGCGCCGAAACGGATCCCGTGGCGCTGGCGCGCCGGTTCGCTATACGGCGCCCCGGCGGCGGGGGCGTACCAGGCTTTGATTTCGCCTGAACCTTCGGTCCCTCGCGAGACGCTTGCATGAGTGGTAGGGTCGAATGATCGGAATGGTCCTGGTGACCCACGGCCACCTCGCCACGGAGTTTCGCGCTGCGCTCGAACACGTGGTCGGTCCGCAAAAGCAGTTCGTCTCGATCTCGATCGGCCCCGAGGACGACATGGAGCGCCGCCGCGCCGAGATCATCGAGGCGATCAAGGCGGCCGACAGCGGCGACGGCGTCGTGGTGCTGACCGACATGTTCGGCGGCACGCCCTCCAATCTCGCAATTTCGGTGATGAACGGCGCGCATGTCGAAGTGCTGGCCGGCGTCAATCTGCCGATGCTCATCAAGCTCGCCTCGGTGCGCGACGCCGCGCCGCTGGAACAGGCGGTGCAGCAGGCGCAGGAGGCGGGACGCAAATATGTCTACATCGCCAGCAAGGTGCTCGGCGCGAGGTGAATTCCCCCGAGGTGAACTCCCCCATGTCCGAAGCTTTCGCGCCCGAGAGCGCCGAGGTTCTCTCGCGCGACATGAAGATCGTCAACCGCAAGGGGCTGCACGCGCGCGCCACCGCGAAATTCGTGCAGTGCTGCGAGAAGTTCGAGGCGGAGATCACGGTCTCGAAGGACGGCGAGACGGTCGGCGGCTCCTCGATCATGGGCATTCTCACGCTCGGCGCCGGCATCGGCTCCACTATCGTCGTGACCGCCAAAGGCCCGCAGGCCAAGGAGGCGCTCGACGCCCTGGAGGCGCTGGTGGCGAGTAAGTTTGGGGAGGAGGAGTAGGACTGGCGCCCGCAGCGCCGGCGACGCGCGTCAGCGTCCCAAGTAGGAGCCGCCGCGCGACGCCGGGCCCTGATAGGCCTGGGCGGGCAGGCCCGGATCGAGCCGCGCGGGGCCGAAGCCCGCGCCGCGGGTGACGGGCGCCGTCTGATAGGAGGGCGCCGGCGCGCCGCCGGCGACGGGCGCGAGATAGTTGCGTCCGCCGGCCAGCGACGGTTGGGCGGGCGGTTCGTAAGGTTCCGGCGCCGACTCGGGTTCTGCGCGCGGCGCGGCGCGGCGGCGGCGCGACGCATCCTGGCGGCGCGGCGCGGGGCCCGGCGCGGCGGGCTCGGCGCGCGATACCGGCGCCCTGCCGGCCAGCGAACCCTCCAGGCTCATCGACGGATCGACGACGTCGCCGAGGGTCGTGGCGTCGCGCGAATACTCCACGACTCTGCCGGCGGTTCCGTTTTTTGCGGCCTCGACGACGCGCTCGATCTTGGCGGCGCCGGAAAGATCGAGACCCTCGTACCAGCTCGCGAGCTGATCCGCCGTCACGCCCTTGCGGCACAGGCGCATCCGCACGGAGGCGGGCAGTTCGCGGCCGAAGAAGGAGCGCCCGCCCTTGACTGCGCGCAGATCGTCCACCCACTGCCAGGCGAAGGCGCAGCGCACGCCGCCCGCGCCGACGCCGATGGCGAGGCCGAACGGCCCCAGCGCGTTGCGCATCGGCCGCCCGACGATGCGCATGGGCGTGCCGGGAAAGCGCGCGAGAATTTCGCGCCGCACGCCGTCCTGCGACGGCTTGCCCATGGGGATGTTGGCGCCCCGCCGCTCGCCCGCCTCGTCGGTCATGATGTCGACGGCGAGGTCGTTCCAGCCGCCGGCGACCTGCTGGCCGTCAAGCGAAACGCTCTGGCGCCAACCGTTGGCGTATTGGCGCTCGCTCATGCGGCCCGGCGCGCCGGCGTCCTCGGGCAGAAACAGGATCGCGTCCTTGGCGGATTCGTCCGGCGCCGAGGCGATCGGGGCGGAGAGGCCGTCGCCCGCAGTGATCTGCCCGGTCGGCGTGCGGTCCACGCGCCCGGCATAGTTGTGCTCCGGCGCGCTCGCCGAGCAGGCGGCCAGCGCCAGAGCAAGGAGGGGGAGGCTCAACGGGCGGATCATCTTACCGGCTCATCGGTTGAGGGTATTGGCCGTAAACGGGGGTCTGCCGCGTCGGCGCGGCATACCTACCAGGCTGGGCGGGCAGGCCGGGCGCTCCGGCGGGGGCTGGCGGTGGCGCGGAGGGGCCGCGCGCGCCATAGGCGTTGTTGTGGCGGGCGTCGTAAGACGTGATCCCGGCACGCGCCGGATCGGCGTCCTGCTCCGCCCATTGCGTGCCGGCGGGCGCAACCTGCTGAGAGGCCGGCGGCCAGGAGGCCGTCTCCACGCCGTTCCAACCCGGCAGCAGGCTGAAGCCGTATTGCTCATAGGGCATGGCGCCGACGCCCGGCACGCGCCGCGCCACCAACTGCCCCGGACCACGCGCCGGGTCGGTCTGCAGCGCGACGTCCGCCGCCGGCGGCGTGCTCGAGCCGACGGGCCGCGGCCCGTTGGCCATCGGGATCGGCCGGAAGCGGAACGGGTTTTCGGTCGCGACGGGCGCCGGGAACTTGCCCTTCAGCGTCTTCAGGAGACGCTGCAACCTCACGTCGTGCGGAACCTGCGACTGATCGACCGGCGCCGAAGCGTTCTTCTGGTTGAGATAGGCGTAGCCGTCGTCCGCGCCCGCGCCCGCCTGCGGGAGAGTCGCCGGGCCCGGGACGACATAGACCCCCGTCTTCATCGCCGGGCCATGCAGCTTCGCCGCATCCTTGCGATCGCAGGGCGTCGGGGGATGGTAATAGCCGTCCGGGAACAGAATTTCGATGACCTTGGGGAAGAGGCCGTCGTAGCGGTTGGCGATTTCGTAGAGACTCTTGTCGTTCTTCTTTTTCGTCTTGTTGAGCGTCAGCGCGTAGCCGTAGGCCGTGGCGTCCTTGGGGAACCAGGCCATCGCCTTCTCGAACCAGGACAGCGCCACGTCGTATTGGCAACTGTTGTAGGCATACCAGGCCAGCGCCTGCGCGCCCTCCCCCGAGGCGACCTCCATCGTCACCTTGGCGTAACGCGCGAGCCGCTCGGGCTCGATATAGGGCGGAACTTCGCGGGTGAGGTCGCGCTCGAGCAAATCGAGAAACAGGATCACGTTGTTCGCGAGCGGTTCGCGCCAGGCGTAGGAGACCTCCTCCGCCTCGCGCATCATGGCGACGGCGCGCAGCGTGTGGGCGAGGCCGTGCGCGATCATGGCGTCGCCGCCGTTCTGGATCGCAGCCTTGAACCATTCGAGCGCGGTGTTGAAATCGCGGCGCTTGTAGTCGTACCAGGCGACGAGGCCGAGCTGATCCGCTTCGCGGCTCTCGCGCGCATAGGCTTCGAACTGCGCCAGATCCGGCGCCGGAACTTCCTGGGCGCGTTCGTCGTGCAGGAAGGCGGCGATGCGCGCGCGCGTCACGTCGACCATGATGCCCTGATAGTCCGGCGTTCCGTCGGCGGCCTTGGGCATAGCGGCGAGCAGCGTCTCGACGTCGCTCATGCGCAGCGACGCCATCGCCTTCTGCACGGTGGCGATGCGGATCTGCTTATCCTTGCTCGAGGTGACGATCGACTTGTAGATTGCGACCGCGTCGCTCGTCTGCTTGGTGCGCGCGAAGGCTTCCGCGACCGTCCACAGGAGATCGATTTCGGCGTCGAGCGCGCTCAAATCCTCCGATTTGACGAAGTCGACGAGATCCTGCCAGCGCCCATCCTTCCAGAATGCGACGATTTTCTTGCGCAGCTCCTTGCGGTGAAGCTTCTGCGTCAAATCGTCGGACGGCTTCCAGGTCGGCAGTTCGCGCTGCTTGGCGGCGATCGCGGCGCGCACTTCCTCCGTGCGGTCGGCGGAATAGAGCGCCCACAGAGGCTCTTCGTCGACGCTGCCGCCCTGGGGCGCGGTGTAAAGATCGGCCGGCGGCTCGAAGCCCGGATAAAGCCGCTGCAGCCGCGCGATTTCCGCCGTCACGCGATCGCTCTGATTGAGCGCCGCGTAATAGCGCAGCGCGTGATCGTCGGGGCCGAGCTCCTCCTCGCCGATGCGCCTGCGGGTCTCGGGCGCCGGCTCGACAGGCGCGGCGGCGGCCGGCTTTTCCGGCGCCGCGGCGGGTGGTTTTCCCGCCGCGAGCGCCGGTCGCGCTAGAGCCGCCGTCAGGACGACGGCGAGGGTGAGGCCGGCGGCCTTGCGCAGGGCGTTCACCGTCGAAGACATGCCGGGTGCCTCGTCTGCATGGCGATCAGCGCGAGCATGTGCAGCGTCGCGGGATAGTAGTTTTCGGCGGCGTGGCTCGCCGTCATGTCCGGCGGGGCCTTGGCTCCTTCCCAAACGCAGGCGGTCAGCGCGCCGATCGCGCCGATTCCCGATTCTCCGAACGATCCGGCGTCCTTGCCGGCGTTCACGTCGACGATCCCCATGGCGCCGCGGCTGCGTTGCACCAGCGCCATGAAGGGCGCGTAATGCTCGCGCTCGCCGATGCCGGCCCAGGCGAGATAGAGCGGGATGCGCACGGCGTTGTAGCCGAACTGCGCCGGGAAGCCGTCCGCCGGCTTCGCCTTTGCGTCCTTGAGCGCGATCCAGTCGGCAGGCAGCGACTGCGGCGTAGCGCGCGTCCGATCGAGCAGATCGAGGCCCGTCTGCGTGAGGCCGGCCCAGTCCACCTCCGGCGCGACGAGGTTGAGCCGCGAGAAGGCCGGGAAGACGTAATAGGAGAGATTGACGACGGGGCCGTCGGGACGGTCGTCGGCGTGGAACCCCGTCACGGCGGGCAGGAGAATGGCGCCGAGCCCGGTCTTGAACAGGACCAGCTTGCGGGACAGTTCGACCGCGATGCGCCGCCCCGAGGCGCGATAGGCCATGTCGCCCCAGAGCTCGGCGGCTTCCGCCAGCGCCCAGGCGATCAGAATGTCGCCGTCGGAGGCATTGTTCATGTCGGAGACCGCCGGTCGCTGGCGCGGCTCCCAGCGCCAGGCGACAAGCTGATCGTCGCGCACCATGAGATTGGCGCGGGTCCAGCCCCAGATGCGGTCGAAAGCGGCGCGGTCGTTGGCGGCGACGGCGAGCAGCATGGCGTAGCCTTGCCCCTCGCTGTGGCTAATCATGCCGTTGCCGGTGTCGATCACCCGGCCCTGATCGGTGACGAAGCGCGCCTTGTAAGCCTGCCAGGCGAGCGGGGTCTTCAAGGCGCCGCCGAGCGGGACCGCTCGGGAATCGAGAGCAAGGCGCGGGGCCGGCTTCTCTTGCGCCGGAGCGGGCGCGCCGGGAGCCTGCGGCGACGCGGGAACGGGCGCGGCCGGGGCGGTCTGCGCGCGCGCGGCATGGGGCGCCGCCAGCGGCGCGGCGGCGAACAGAAGGACGAGGGCGAGACGCCGGACGAAGGTCAATGCGTCCTCCTGCCGATGTTGCGCACGAAAATCCGCGTGGCGACCGCGAGGACGACCGCGATGACGATGGCGCCGCAGACGTAAGTCACCGAATGCAGCGATAGCCAGCCGGCGGCGATGAGGCGCACATTGCTGATCGACAGCGGCTGCGTCACGACGAAGCGCGCATCCGCGACGGGCGTGACGCTGATCTTGGCTTCGGTCATGTCGAGCACCGAGACGCGGCCGGCAATCTGCCGTGTCACGCGCGGATCGACCAGACAGTCGACAGCCTCGGCGAGCGCGTCGGCGGTCGGCGCCGTCACGACGGTCCACACGTCTTCGCTCGATTCTCCGAGCATGGTCTGGGCGAGAGCGAGCTGCGCATGCGGCGTGACCAGCAGATCGCCGGCATCGCCCTCGAATCCCTTGCGCATCCAGCTGTTGGCGTCGGTGAATTTCGCGACCGCCCATTCGCGCGTCTTGCCGATCCAGGCGCCGATATTCGCCGTCCAGCGGCCGTCGCCGTGCAGCTTGGCGTCCCATTCCTCGAAGAGATCGCGCGACGACGCGCCCTCGTCCTCGAATTTGCGGCGCAGGACAGCGCCGACGCTGAGCCCCGCGTCGACCCGCGACAGCGCGGCCTTGAACCCGCCGGTCGGCAGTGGCGGATGACAGGCCATCGGGAAGTTGCTTTGCAGGACCAAGCGGTTGCGCGCCATGGCTTCGACCTGCGAGAGAAGGCCGCGGTCGGGGTCGGAACCGCCATGAGCGGCCGACTTGGCTTTCCAGACCTCGCGCAGCTCCTTGGCGGGAAGGTCGAGCTTTTCGAGCAGAGTCGGCTCGAGATGATCGAGTGGCGCGACGGCCAGCGTCGGCCCCTTGCCCTTGCCGGGCGGAGACATGGTGATTTCGAAATCGACGGGGCGGCCCGCCGCGATCGCAAGATGCGCGACCATCGTCGCCGCGGCGCCGATCGACTTTCGATCGAAGCTCGGCAGGAACAGTTTTGGCCGCTTGACGGCGCCGGAATAAGGAAAGCCGCCGGTCGCGGTCACCGCGAGATCGGGCATCCGCCCCACGCGGGCGATCGCCGGCATTTCGATTTCCGTCGAATCGAGGAAGAGGAAGCGGTTGTTGGCGTTGATGGCCGAAAGCGGATCGCAGCTTCCGTCGTCGTTCGTAGGAACATGCGCCTCGATTTCGATGCGGTTGAGGCCCGGCCGCAGGAAGCCCAGCGGAATGGGCAGCGGATTGTCCTTGAAGACGTCGCCGGAGCCTTTAAGCAGGGCGAGACTGACGGCGGTGCGATCGTTCACCTTCATGACGAGCTGCGCTTTGGAGTTCAGCCCCGCAGCGTAGCCGCCCGCGAGACGCACCGAGGCGCGGCCGTAGTCGGCGGCGTAAAAGTCCGGCGGCATGATGATGTTGAAGGCGGCGCGGAATAGACGGCCCGTGAACTCCTCGCTCATCAAGCCGAGTTCGCTCAGCTTGACGCGCTGACCGCCGGCGATGCGGAACCCCGGAAACGCCGCCGCCGCGCGCAGTCCCTGCGGCGAACCCTTCGGCGTCGTCGCAACCAGGAAGTGCTTCATGGCCTCGTCGACCTGCGGCGCGGTGACGCCGGTGATGACGATGGTCGTGCGTCTGCTGGCGTTCGCGGGCAGAACGACCGCGCGCGGACGGTCGACGACGCCCAGAACGTCGAGGCTCACTTCGCTCACGAGTTCGGCGGCCGTGCCGACCACGAGATTGATGCCGTACTGCCCGCCGGTTATCGGCCCCGTATCGATGACGGGCTGCTCGAAGCGCCCGACGATGGAGATGAGCTGCACGGCGCGCAGCATCCGCTCCACGTCGCTCGCTTTGGCCTTGTTCGAGATCACCGCGCGAATGGGAAGCGCGCCCTGCTCGTCGGGCAGCAGCGCGCCGAGATCCGCGAGATTGTCGATGGCGGCGTCGGCCTCGCTCAGCAGAATGCCGGTCCGCGTGGGGTCGATCTGCGTCCACAGTTCGTAGGTCGCTTCGAGCGAGCAGTCGACGCGGTGGCGCTGCTCGGTCGAAATGCGCACGGAGTTGAACCCGGGCCGCATCAGGCCCGGAGGAATGTCGAAGAGGACGGTCCTGACTGACTGGACCGCCTTGATGACCGCTTCGCCTGCGATTTCGTCGTTGACCATCAGCGTCAGCGTCGAGGCTTCCGGCATCACCGACACCGCGGAGAGATAACCGATCTGGAACTGCAGCTTGCGGCGAGCCTGCGCCTCCGTGAGGTAGATCGGCCATTCGGAGGCGGCGATTTCTCCCGCGAGACGATAGCCCTGCACGTTGTTGGTCAGATGCCGGATCAGCATCCCCCGGCCTGCAGGCGCCGCGGCGGCGGGCGACGGGCCGGCGGCGACGGCGGACGGCGGGGGAGCAACCGGAGCGGCGCCCGTCGGCGCGAGAACGGCCGGGGCGACGGCGCGCGGCGGCGGCGGCGCGGCGGGAGCATTAGCGGAAGGCGCGGGCGCAGCGCGCAGCGCTTGCGGCGGCGGCGCCAGCACCGGCGCGTCCGCTCCGAAATTCGGTCTCTTGATCTCGACCTTGAGCACGTCCTGCGGCGCAGTCATGAAGATCGCCTGCGCGCGCGCCGGCGTCGCCGCGCCAAGCGTCGCCGCGCCAAGCGTCGCGCTCGCCAAGACGCAAGCAGTCGCGGCGCGCGGCGCGCACGAAGCCAGGAACGTCGCCGTGGAACGCAGCGTGGTCATGCGACTTGCGCGCCCGCGACCGCGGGTTCGAGTTCGGGGGCCGTTTCGGGCTTCGTCTCGGTGTCGCCGGATTTGCCGTCTGCTTTGGCTGCTTCCGCGGCGAGACGATGAAGCCAGTCGGTGGAGACCTCCGGCGGCGCCGGCGTCTCTCCTTGCTCGGCCTCCTTCGGCTTGCGCTTGAGGAGATAGGCAAAGGCGCGCACGGGCTCGATCAAGCCCCACAGGATGAACTGGCCCGTGCCCGCCCACACGCTCTTATGCTGGCGCCGACTCGCCAGGAACCGCGGCAGGGCGTCGGAATCGCCGTACATCAGATCGGCGAGGACGAAATATTCCTCCGGCTGCATCAGCTCGAACTCGCAGCCGTAGAGGCCGTCGGCCGCGGGCGGAATGCGGCGAAAGATGAGCGGCAGGCTCCTGTCGCCGGTAAGATCGCCAATCGGCTTGACAAAAAGCCGCGCCTTGGTCGTGTCGGCCTGCAACATGACGCTGGGCATTTCGTCGGCAAGGCGCAGCGCGCAGCCGCCCGCCGACACGTTGACGATCTTGACGGCGACACGTTCGCCCTCGACGTCGAGCCAGCCTTCGCGATCGACGGTGAGGCGCGGATAGCGATCCGGCTGCTTGCGCTCGGAGACGGCGCCGAGCGCCACGCCGGCCATAATCATGCTGAAGGTGTTCCAGAGCCCGACGATCAGCATCAGATTGCTGATGCCGGGCTCGAACATGTAGCGATACGCCGCGACCAACGTGCCGGTCAGCAACAGGACATACATGACGAAAAACGGCCAGGCCAGTTCGGAAAGGTGATCGTTGTCGAGCGTCAGTCCCTTCGCCGTGACGTTGAAGGTGGGCTTGCGCGGATTCATGACGACCGAGACGATGGCCTTGCTGAGAAACACCCCCTGGCAATATTCGTAAAGCTCCGACACCCAGGGCCAACGCACAGTGCCGAACAGATAGTTTTGCAGCATGACGTTGACGATCATGTACGTCAGCGTATAGGCCACAGCCTCGTCGACGTTGGAGACGAAGATCTTTACGTCGAGCAGGATGTAGACGAGCGGCGCCAGCATGAAAACGAGGCGCGGAAACGGAAAGAACCAGAAGGTCATGCTCGAGAGATAGCCGAGCTTTTGAATTGGCTTGAGCCCCTTCTTGAACGCCGGATTCTTGAGCATCAGAATCTGCAGCATTCCCTGACACCAGCGAACGCGCTGGCCGATGAAGGAGGCGAAGGTCTCGGGCTGAAGCCCCGCGATCAGCGGCTTGTCGACGAAGACGCTCGAATAGCCCTTGGCGTGCAGTTCGAAGGCCGTCTCGCAGTCCTCGGTAATGGTCACGCCGGAAAAGCCGCCGGTCTCGCGCAGCATCGAACGGCGCAGCAGCGCCGCCGAACCGCAGAAGAACGACGCGTCCCACTTGTCCAGTCCGCGCTGCGTCATCGAGTAGAACATCTCGTTCTCGGACGGCATCCGGCTGAACGTCTTGAGATTCTTCTCGATCGGATCGGGATTGAGGAAGACGTGCGGCGTTTGGACGAGAAAGAGATTGGGATCGTCGACGAAGTGCGCGACGGTCTCCTGCAGGAAGGCTCGGAACGGCGCGTGGTCCGCGTCGAAAACGAGAACGATGTCGCCCTTCGCCTGCGCAAGGGCGTTGTTCATGTTGCCGGCCTTGGCATGCTCGTTCTTCGCACGCGTCACGTATTGGATGCCTAGCCGTGCGCAGAGCGCCTGCAAAGAGGCGCGGCGCATCCGGGCGTTTTCGGCTTTGATCGGATCCTTGTCGCTGCACTTTTGATCGGTGCCGCCGTCGTCGAGCAGCCAGACTTTCAGTTTGTCCTTGGGATAGTCCATGGACAGGGCCGCCGCCGCCGTCGTGGCGAGAATGTATTCGTCCTCGTTGTAGGTGGGGATGAAGACGTCGACCGCCGGCAGCGTCTCGTCGGGGCGGCGCTTGAGCGGCGGGCGTTTGACGGGATCGGCGTTGACGACGAGGCTGATGACGAGGATCAGCGCGCAATAGAGCTCCGCCGCCAGAAGAATGAGGCCGAAGGTGAGCCCGATGGGATCGGATGTTGGCGGCAGCGTGAAGCTGACCCGCCAATACATGTATCTGATGACGACGAAGCTCGCGAGCGCAAGGAACATTTGTCGCGCCATGGGACCGTGGCCGACGGCCCAGACGAGCAGCATGGCGGCGATGATCGTGACGCTCAGCGCAAGCTGCGACTGTACGCTCACGGGCTGCGTCAACAGCCCGACGGCCAACACTCCAGCCGTTAGCCAAGCGAACACTCGCAACACGCACATACGCGAACCTCTTCATGCGGCCCTTCGAACCATAGCCGACAGGCGCCTAAGGCTGCGTTAACGATGAACGCCGCGGGTTCGCCTCGAATGCGTCAGGATGGCGCAGATCGTTGCTTTTACGAGTGTTGTCAGTCAGATGCGCGCAGGTCGGGGCGCCGGGCGACGCTCGTCGCGTTAACCTTGGTCAGAAGGTCACGCGGGACTCGAAGATGCCGTAAAGGCCGGTTCCGCGCACGCGGTCGCTCAGGAATCCCCCGGAGACGCCCATCTGCACGAAACCGAGACGCATCCCCGAGACATGCGCGCCGACGCGCCACTGCTGGAAGAAGTCGTCGCCGAGCGCGAGCACTTCCGGGCCGACGTAAAGGTGATCGGCGAAGGCCATGCCGAATTTCGGCCGGCCGTAATAGCTGTTGAAGTTCGTCGAATAGTAGGCGACGCCGGAGACCATCGTCGTGTCGGTGGGCGTGACGTAGAAGTCCACCCCGACTTTCAGGCCGACGGTCGCGCCCTTCACGCGGTTGTTGGGATCGTTGGGACTGATGGAGCTGTTGCGAAACTCGACGCCGCCGAAACCGGCAATCGTCATCTTCTTCCACACCCACTCGTAGCCTGCGAGCACAGCGACCTGCTGCATCTGGCCGTTGACCCGCCCGGGCCCCGGCGTAGGCGAAAAGTAGTTGTAGACGCCGCCCAGGCCGGCCACGCGCACGCGCATGCCCGTGCGGTCGAGCGGCGCGAAGGGCGCGATGGTGCCGATCAGAGCGCCGGAGACGGCCTTTTGCGAGGTGCCGTCGATGGCGAGGTCGATGGCGACGGTTGGCGCGGCGGGCCGCACGGGACCGTCGGTCGGCACGCCGGTGTACCAGTCGGCGGCCCGGGCTCCGCCGGCCAACATAATGGCGATTGCCGCCGCTAGAGCGAATTCCGAAAAAGTCGATAGACTTTTTCGACAAGAATTCGCTCCAGCTTTTTGATTCTGGAGCGATTTCTTATCGACCAAACGATAACGTTTGGTCGGAAAGCGCTGTAAGACGATCCTGGGACGCATTTCCAAGTCTCGTTCGAACTCTTCGCGGAACGGCCGCCTCCGTCATGGAGCCGGCGCAACATGTTCGCGCGACAAACGCCGCGGACGGGCGCCTTGTTCGTGCACGACAGAAGATGGCTGACGGGCGTTAACGCGACCCTGTGGAATTTGGATAACAGCTTGGTAAGGCTAAGCTCGCGTGAATCCGTAGGCGGAAATCGTTAATTCTCCCGCACGAGTTGCGCGCCGAGCCGCCGCCTCGCCTAATCGATGGCGTCCAGCGTCGCGATCAGCCGCCTGAGATCGGCTTCGCGCGAGAGCCGGTGGTCGCCGTCCGAGACGAAGGTCAGGACGAAGGGGTCCAAGGGCAGGCGCTCGGCGAGCGCCAGCGCGTGGCGCCAGGGCACGTCCCTGTCGGCCATGCCCTGGAGAATGTGGACCGGAGCATAGGCGCGGATCGCGCCGCCCATCAGGAGATGACGGCGGCCTTCCTCGATCAGCCGCCGCGTGATCGGCTGCGTTTCGGCCGAATAGTCGGAGGGGCGTCGCCAGACTCCCGCCGTTTCGAGGTCGCGGCGGGCCTTCGCGGACAAAGTCCTCCAGATCAGCTCCTCGGTGAAATCCACGGCCGGCGCGAGCAGCACAAGCGCGCGGAGCCGCCGCGTCTGGCCGCGTTCCGCGAGGCGGCGCGCCAGCAGCAAAGCGATCCAGGCGCCCATCGAGCTGCCGATCACGATCTGCGGCCCCTCGGTCGACGCGTCGAACACGGCGAGGCTCTGCTCCAGCCAGTCGCCGATCGCGCCGTCCTCAAAGGCGCCGTCCGACTCGCCGTGGCCCGAGTAATCGAACCGCAGGAAGGCGCGGCCGCTTTCGCGCGCGAAGGCGTCGATCCGCTCGGCTTTCAGGCCGCGCATGTCCGAGCCGAAGCCGGTCAGCCACACGAGGCCCGGCCGGTTTCGTCCGCCGTCTCGCGCCCGGCGTATCCGGCGGGCGATGCGCCAGGGCGCGCCGGCGCCGCCCGGTCTTGCGACCTCGACAAAGTCGAGAGAGTCGCTCTGCGGTCCCTCGATCGCTCCCGCAGACTCCATGAGACCCGCCCTCCCGACATCCGTGCGCGCTGAGGCGCGACAAACCCTGCATGGTTGAATTAACCAAAAAGTCTCATATTTAGTTAGGGAATTCGCAAGACGCTGCGCGCTCCGCAATGTTGCGGAACCGGAGGCCAGGGGCGGACGAAGGCGCGCCCCGTCGCAACTCGAGGCGGATTGCGCGCAGGGACGCGTCCGGCGCGAAAGTCCGGCCAGGCACGCCAATGCTTCAAAGCTTCATCGCCAGTCCGCCCCCGGATATGACCTTGGCGGGACGGACGGTGTTGCAGATCGTCCCCGACTTGCAGGCGGGCGGCGCCGAGCAATCGGCGATCGACGTGGCCGAGGCGCTCGCCCAGGCCGGCGCGCGCTGTCTCGTCGCCTCGCGCGGCGGGCGCATGGTGAGCGAGCTGCAATCGAAGGGCGGGATTTGGCTGCCCTTTCCGGCGGCCACCAAGAATCCCTTCGCCATGGCCGTCAATTCCGTACGTCTGGCGCGCATCCTCCGCGACGAGAATGTGGACCTCGTGCACGCCCGCTCGCGGGCGCCCGCCTGGGTCGCCTATTACGCGGCGCGGCAGACCGGGGCTCGCTTCGTCACCACCTATCACAGCGCCTATTCGGGAGCGTCGGCGACGAAGCTCACCTACAATTCCATCATGGCGGCAGGCGAAATCGTCATCGCCAATTCCCACTTCGCCGCGCGCCGAATAACCGAGCTGCATCCCGAGTGTTGCGGGCGCGTCGTCGTCATTCCGCGCGGCGCGGATTTACGCGAGTTTTCGCCGGCGGCGGTCGATCCCGCGCGCGTCGAGCGTCTGCGCGCCGCCTGGGGCGTCGACCCGCACGAACGCGTCGTGCTCCTGCCCGCGCGGCTTTCGGCGCGCAAGGGGCACGGCGTGCTGCTCGACGCGGCCAAGTATCTCGCGAACGAGGGGATGACCGGCGTGCGCTACGTTTTCGCCGGAGACGCGCATAGCGACGCGTTTCGCGAGCGCCTCGAAGCGCTGATCTCCCGCGAAGGCCTTGTCGGCGCCGTCCGCGTGGTCGGCTACTGCGCCGACATGCCGGCGGCCTATCTCGCCGCCGCCGTCGCAGTGGCGCCGTCGGTCGAGCCGGAAGCGTTCGGACGCGTCGCCGTGGAGGCGCAGGCGATGGGCGCGCCCGTCGTCGTTTCCGACATCGGCGCGGCGGCGGAAATCGTGCTAGCGCCGCCGGACGTTCCGCCGCAGGAGGCGACCGGCTGGCGCGTTCCGCCCGGCGACGCGGCGGCGCTCGCCAAAGCCATAAGGGAGGCGATCGAACTGCAAGCCTCCGCGCGCGACGATCTGACCCTGCGGGCGCGCGAAAACGTGCGTCGCCGCTTTTCCGTCGAGCAGATGGCGCAGGCGACTCTCGCCATCTACAAACAACTGCTTCAGCGCTGAAATTTCGACACATTCTTGCTGCGTCCGCGCGGGCGGCGATGCTCTTATGTCCCTGACCCGAAACGGGAAAACGCCGAGGCGAGGGCGTTAAGAGACTGTCATGGTTATCGGCGTACTAAACGCTTAAGCGTCGAAGATTCGCCAAGAAGATCGGCGAAGCTGCGCTCACGATCACAAAACGAGGAGCGGCCGAGATGATGCAGATGAACCGGATCGATTCCTTTTGGCGCGGCGCGCTCGCGCGCGTCGCATTCGTCGCGGCCGCCATGGCGGTTGTCGGCGCGGCTCCGGCGGGCGCCGTCGACACGCGCGATCCGCGCGGCGTGTGGCTGCGGCCGGAAGGCGGCGTGCAGTTCAGTTTTTACGACTGCGGTCAGTTGCTGTGCGCCAAGGTCATAGCCGCCGCCAATCCCGAGGATCAGAGCGCGATCGGCACGGTCATCCTGCGCGGCGCGACCAAGAGCGGCCCGAACGAATGGAAGGGCAAGCTCTACAACTCCGAGGACGGCAAGACTTACGACGGCTTCATTACCGTCACTTCCGCCAACGAGCTCCAGCTCAAGGGCTGCCTGTGGGGCGTGCTGTGCAGCGGCGAAACCTGGACACGCGTTTCGGCGGCTCCGGCGCGCCGCCAGGCTGCGATGATCGCCGATCCGGCGCGATAAGCGAAGACGGACTTCTGTCCTGCAGACGCCTGCGAACGCCGCCCGCAAGGGCGGCGTTTTCCGTCAGTGCGTGCCCGAACCGCCGGCTCACCTGCGTTTCGGGACGGGGCGCATCTCCATGTCGGGGAAGTTCTTATCCCAGCGCGCGGCCCCGGTCGCCGCGTCGATTTCGAGGTCGAACAGGCGATGCGTGACCGCCGGGTCGCCGCCGCACCGCTTGTCGTGTCGCTCGTAAACCCCGACCTTCGTGACGGCGCGCGTGCTGTCCTCGCGAAGAACGAGGGTCATGCACCGCATCTGTTTTTGCGAGAGCAGGCCATGCTCGCGGACGACGCGCGCGGCGCGCAGGAGCGCATCCTCCGCAAGGACGGGCGCGGCAAGGAATAGAACCCACAGGGCGCCGGTTGCGGCATGGAGCGGCATACGTCTCATACCGTTTTCTCCCTCGGCGCGGACTGACCCCCTCCGCCCCGGGACAATATGGCAAGCAGGGCCATTGACTAAAAGCTGGCGCCTCCCTGTCATGCCCGCGAAAGCGGGCATCCAGCCGTAAAGACCGCACATAGCAGCGTTTGCCCTGGCGGCCCGCGTTCGCGGGAATGACACGCGCCTTTACTGAATCGCCCTGTATGGCAAGCCGCTTGCTTGCTCCATTGCGGAAATTCCCCGCGCCGCGTCTATTCTCGACGCGCGATTCGCCAAGCGCAAAGGCGAGGCGAGAACGGACAAGAGGAGAGCGATTTTCGCATGTCGGGCGCGTTCCATCTGGGAGCCTATCACGAAGCGCTGCTGTTCCTGGCGACCGCGGGCGTGGTCGTGCCGCTGTTCCATCGCCTGCATGTCAGCCCAGTGCTCGGCTTCCTGCTCGCGGGCGCGCTGCTCGGCCCCTTCGGGCTCGGCCGCCTCGCCGGGGCCTACGAATGGGCGGCCTACGTCACCATCGCGGACCTGGACGGCGTGGCCAAACTCGCTGACTTCGGCCTCGTCTTTCTCCTGTTCATGATCGGGCTCGAACTGTCGTGGGAGCGGCTGGCGCGAATGCGCCGTCTCGTGTTCGGGCTGGGCCTGCTGCAGGTTGCGCTGTCGACGGCGCTCCTCGCCGCCATCGGCCGCTATTGGTTCGGGCTGGAGACGTCCTCGGCGATGCTGATGGGCGCGGCGCTCGCCATGTCCTCGACGGCGATCGTCATGCCGGTTCTCGCCGAGACGCGGCGGCTCAATCAGCCTTCAGGCCGCGCCGCTTTCGCGGTGCTGCTGTTGCAGGATCTGATGGTGGCGCCGCTGCTGTTCGTCGTCACTCTGCTCGCGCATCCCTCCGCCGGCTCCATGGGCCTGTCCATCGCCTTCGCGTTTCTGCCGGCCTTCGCGGCGCTCGCGCTGCTGATCGTCGCCGGGCGTCTGCTGCTGCGTCCGCTGTTCCGTCTCGTCGCCGCCGCCCGCTCGACCGAACTCTTCATGGCGGCCTCGCTGCTCGTCGTCGTCGGCTCGGGCGTCGCCAGCGCGGCGGCGGGGTTCTCCATGGGCCTGGGCGCCTTCATCGCCGGCCTGCTGCTCGCCGAGACCGAGTTCCGCCGCGAGATCGAGGTGACGATCGAGCCGTTCAAGGGCCTGCTGCTGGGGCTGTTTTTCGTCTCCATCGGCGCGGGACTCGATCTTGGGCTCGTGCTCGCCGATCCGGGCCGCGTCCTGCTGCACGCCGCCGGGCTGATCGTCGCCAAGGCGGCGCTGATCTTTGTCCTTTCCCTGTTGTTCCGCCTCCAGCCGCGTTTCGCCGGGGAGGCTGCGCTCCTGCTCGCGCCCGGCGGCGAATTCGCTTTCGTGCTGCTGACCTCCGCCGCCGGCGCGGGTGTGCTGGCGCGCGCCGACGGCGCCGACGCCATGCTCGTCGTCACGCTCGGCATGTTTGCGGTCCCGCTGCTCGGCCGGATCGGGGTTCGCCTCGCCCGCGAGAGGAGCCCGATCGACGACGAAACGCGCTTTGCGCATCTCTCTCCCGGCGGCGAAGTGGCCGCCGGCCGTGTCGTCGTCGTCGGCTACGGGCGCGTCGGCCGCCTCGTCGGCGACATGTTGCGCCGCCACGACATTCCCTTCGTCGCGGTGGAGAGTTCGGTGGCGATCGTCGCCGCGCATCGCGACAGCGGCGTCGAAATCTACTGGGGCAACGCCACGCGCCGGGAGTTTCTCTTGCGCTGCGGCGTGGCGCAGGCGCGCGCGCTCGTCGTCACCGTCGAAAATCCCCGCGCGGCGGAGGAAATCGTCGGCGTCGCGCACGAAGCGCGCTCCGATCTGCCCATCGTCGCGCGCGCCCGCGACGCGCGCCACGCCACGCAGCTTTACGAACTCGGCGCCAGCGACGCCATTCCGGAAACGATCGAGGCGAGCCTGCAGCTCGCGGAGACGGTGCTGGTCGATATCGGCGTGCCGATGGGTTACGTCATCGCCTCGATTCACGAAAAGCGCGACGAATATCGCAAGGAGCTTCAGCCCACCGGGGACGACGCGCGCAAACGCGCGGCGCGGCAGGCGCAGCGCAAGCGCGAAATGGCGCGGCGGCGGATTTCGGGTCGAACGGCCGAGACGCCGGACGAGGCGCCGAACGAATAGCGCCCGTCCGCGGCGGCTCAATCGCCCATGTCATCGTCGCAGCAGCCGCTCGAGATAGTCCAGTTCCTGCGCGGGCCGCTCCGGCTGGCCGAGACGGCGGCGCAGCTCCTCTTGCAGGCGATGGGCGCGCAAAGCGGGCGGAAGGCCCAGCGGATCGTAGCGGCCGAGCCAGTCGACGCCGCGGCGGGCGCCCGATTCGCGGCCGAGCGGATCGCGGTCTTCGCCCGCTCCGCCGCCGCGCGAGCGGCCGGCCCGGCGGCCCTGGCCGTCGCCCTCCCCTTCGCCTTCGGCCTCTTCGCCGCCCTCTTCGCCCGCGCCGCGCATCTTCGAGGCCAAACGGTCGGCGCCGCGCCGAAGGGCTTCGAGCGCCTCGCCCTGCGCTTCGACCGCCTCGCCGCGATCGCCGGCCCCGCCGAGCGACCGCTCGGCCTCCTTCATGGCCTTGCGGGCGGCTTCGAGTTCCTCTCCGGCCTCTGCGTCGGCGCCGCGCAACGCGTCCTGCTGGCGCTCCAGCCGCCCGCGCAGGTCGCGCTGGCGCTTAACTCCGCCGCGGGCGCCCCCCTCCCCGGGCAGGCCTGCGCCTTCGCCCTCGCCCTGGCCGTCCGACGAGGGCGCCTCTTCGGGATTCATTCCCCGGAACGTCTCGTCGCGCAATTGCTGCTGTTCGCGGGCGAGGCGGTCGAGTTCGGAAAGCGCGCGCGACATCTGTTTCTTGCGGCCGCCGCTTCCGCCCTGCGCGGCCTGCGCGTTCTCCAAAATGTCCTGCAACTGATCGAGCAGACGCTGCGCCTCGGCGAGATCGCCCGACTGCATGGCGCGCGCCATCTCGTCGAGCATCGCCTGCAAATCCTCCTCGCTCAGCGTGCGCTGAGACGCGTCGTCGGACGGCGCCGCGTCCCCGCGCTTTTGATTACGCGCGGCCTGCTCGCCCAGGCCTTGCAGAAACTTGTCGAGCGCCGCCCGCAAATCTTTCGTCAAGCGCGCAATCTCGCTCTCGTCGGCGCCGCGCGCCAGCGCTTCGCGTAGCGCGTTTTGCGCGGCGCGCAGATCGCGCTCGGCCTGCGACAGATCGCCCTCTTCGAGATCGAGCGCCATCGACCATAGGAGTTCGACGACGCCGCGCAGATCGCTCTCGCTGCGCGGGCCTTCGAGACTGCGCAAGGCGGCGCGCAGGCCGAGATGGACGCCGGCCGGCGTGTCGAAGGTTTCCGGCGCCAAAGCGAGCGCCTCCAGCGCCGTGTGCACCCTAACGCGGCTGTCGGGATCGAGCGCGAGTTCGCGGCGCTGCTCGACCAACGCTCTAGCCAGCGGCTTGGTGAAGCGGCGATGCGGCAGCACGAGATCGACGGTTTCGGAGCGGCCCTCATTGCCGGCGGCGTCGCGGGCGACGAGCGTCAATCTTGCCTTGGCGCCGGCCCAGGGACTGTCGGAAAGATCGACCGTAGCGCGCTTTTCCTCGTCGGCGTCGCGGCCGGGCGAGGGGCTGAGCAGCAGCTTGGGCGGCGGAACCAGCGCGCGCGCGCCGCCTTCGCGCGCGATCGTCGCCTCGACCTCGACGACGCCGTAGTCGTCCTCGGCGCGATAGGCGAGGGTCATCGAGCCGCGCGTATTGTTGCGGGGCGGCGCGGCCATGGCGATGCTCGGCGGCTCGTCCGGGATCGCCGTCAGAGCGACGTTGCGGCCGTCCGGCAGACCGAGCCGCGCCGCGCCCGTCAGCGCGAACGCCAGCGCGCGCTCCCCCGCGACAAGACGGGCCTTGTCCTTGTTGTCCGGGGGAGCGAGATCGATCGGCGCGAGGCCGCCTTCGAAAGCGACCGAGCCGCCCGACGCGCGCACATGCAGTACGGAATTGACCGGCGCGGCGATGGGCGCGGGCGCCTCCGTCCCCGTCGCGGGCAAGACGATCGAAGGCCGGCCGGTATAGGCGGGCGGATCGAGCCATGCGTCGACGCGCGCGGCTCCCGAATCCGGGCCGGCCGCGCGCCAGTCGAAAGCGGCGGCGAGGCGCGCGCTTTTCTCGCCGCCTGCGGCGAAGCCGGCCGCAACCGCCGCGACCAAGGCCAGCGCGCGCAGCGCATAAGGATCGCGCTCGGGAAGACGCGGATCGGGCGGCGCGAGGGGCGTTCGCCGCAGCGCCCTCTCCAGCCGCGCGCGATGCGCCCGCCACAGCGCCGCGGTCTCGGACCCGGGTTCGGCGCCGGCGAGACGGTCGTCGAGCGAGGAGGCGGGGCGCAGACCGGGGGTCGCGGCGTCGATCCGCGCGAGCGCGACGCGGCGGCCCGGCCAGCCGCGCGCGATTTCCCGGGCCACAACCAGCAGCGCCAGAAAGCCGAATAGCGCGAGCCCGAAAATGCGCCCCCAAACGCCCGAAACGAGCCACAGGCCCGACCAGGACAAAGCCAGGAAAAGCAGGCCGAGCGTCGCCAGCGCCGCGCCGAGCCGCAGGGCGCGTTCGAGCGCCAGCGTCCGCCTCGCGCGGCGCACCGAAGCTTCGAGCGCGGTCTCCGCCGTCTGCGGCTGGACGGCCGGCGGCGCTTCGGTCCGTTTACGTTTAAACCAGCGCATCGCTCTCTCCGCCGGGGAGTCTTGCGCGCCTAAATGGCGGTTCCGGGGAGGCCGCGCAATCGCTTTCCTTCGACATCGCCATCCCTCGTCGCGGCGAAGGCGCGCCGAAAGCGGCCTCAATTTCGACGAAGAATAGGGTTCGCTTGCCTGCCCGTGGCGCGGCCGGCGCGCATTGTGGTAGGATTCGCCGCTATGAAACAGGGCCGCATGTTGGAAGACATCCGCCGAGCCGGGCCGGCTGCGGCGATTTGGGGCGAGGAGAGGGCCGCGTGAGCGAGGCCGGCGCGAACCCTCCCTCCGCGCGACCCTCGGGCGGCGGCGACGCCGCGCGGGCAGGAGCAGGGGCCGCAACCGCAAAACCCTCGACCGCCAAACCCCCGTCGCGCAATCCACTCGCCGCGATCGTCCAATATGTCCGCGACATCTGGTCCGCCGAAATCGATCTCGGCCGCGTCGGCATGGCCATTTCCGTTCCCGTGCTCTGCTGGGTGTTCTACACGACCTCCAGCGGCATGGTGGACATCATGCAAAAGGAGGCGGGCGACGTTGTCGGCCTCGTCGGCACCGTCGTGGCGACGACCGCCGTGCTGGTCATGCTCACCGCCACCTCCTGGTCGCTGGGCGCCGATCTCGCCTCGCTGATCGCGCGCCGGCGCATGGCGCGCGAGCGCGTCCTGATTAAGACCTTCGTGACCGCGGCGGTCTTTCTCTTCGTCTTCTCGATCTCGGCGTTCTTCTCCTTCACCTATTACTACAACAACATCTTCAAGCTCTCTTCGCGCAAGATCGTCAGCGAGCTGCAACCGATGGAGCTCGCTGCGGAAATCGTGCTGCCGGAGACGAAGCAGATCGCGGCCAATTACGACGCGCAGTCGGCGCGCATCGCCGCCGCGCCGTCGTTCAAGTCCTATCTCGATTCGCTCGACACGCTGATCGAGGCGGCGCGCACGGCGAGCCCCGCGCTCCGCGAAGCGATCCGCAAGGGCCAGGACGCGCGCCAGCAGGTCGCCCAGCAGGCGGCGCGGCAGGCGGCGGCGGAGCTCGAAGCCGCGCAGGCGGCGGGCCGCCAATTGGAGGAAATCAAGGCGCGCATCGCCGTACTGGAAAAAAGCGCGGCCAATCTCGACGCGATCATCAAGTCGAAGGAAGACGAGATCAACGCGCTGACGGCCACGGCGCGTCAGGAGGAGCAGCTTGCCATCGACGCCGCGAAAGGCCTCGACAATCTCGGCGCGTCGTGCGGGCCGAACTGTCTGTCGCATCGCGCCAAAGCCAATGAAGCGCTGAAGCGCGTCGGCACCATCCGCCAGACGCTGGCGGCGCCTTCGGCCGAGCGCGCGGCGGCGACCAAGCAGCGCGACGCGCTGGCCGCGCAGGCCATCACCCTGAAGCAGAAGGCCGAGGCCGGCGCAGCCGCGGCCAAGCGCCCGATTCCGATCGGCGAAACCGCGCCGGAACTGTCCGTGGCGCTGCGCGAACTGGAGCGGCTACGCGATCAGATCCGCGTCGACCCCACTTGGGGGAGCGTGCGCGAAGCCAAGCCGCTGTGCGAGCCTATTCTCGTCGCCGCGCGGCAGGCGAGCGCCGCGCCGGCCGGTCTTGCGTCGGATTTCGCCTGCGAGCCTGCTGCGGCGGACGCCCGCGACATGCTGTCGGCGCGCGACGAGACGATCGCCGCGCGCGCCGCCTTCAGCGAGAAATGCGCCCTGGAAGGCGGCCTGCGCGACGAAATGTCGGCGATCGTGGCGCGCATACGCGCCGCGCCGACGTCGGACACGGCCGCCGCCGCCAACGGATTCAACGAAGCCAAAAAGATCGTCGACGCCTGCGTCGTCTCGGGCAAGGCCGCGGGCCTGACCGAAGACGAGGTGCGCGAACTCCTGAAGAAGAGCGACAAGTTTCTGCGCGCGCACACGATGGAGCGCAACAAGTTCGAACTCGCGCGCGAAGCCTTTCTGAGTTTCACGCCGGATTCGACCATGGCGATCTGCGTGGCCATGGCGCAGGACGGCTTCGTCTTCATCATGAAGTTTCTGTCGGAAATCTTCAAACGCGGCTTCGAGGCGCGCGAACGCCGACAGTTCGGCCAGCCGCTCGACCTCTCGGACGGCGAGGCCGAGCCTGTGGAGACGCGGGCGATGAAGGCGCTGATGCGCGCGGCGCGGCCCGTGCACGGCGACATGAGCGAGATCGATCCCGAAAATCCGACGATCGCGCAATTGCCGATCAATGTGCGCGAAAATCTGATCGCGGTGCTCAACCGTCTGGTGCGCGATGAAATCGCCCATGTCGACAAGCGGGGATTTTACGTCGTCGACAATGTCACGATCTCGCAGATCGAGACGCGACTGACGGCGAGCCTGCGCGGGCGCTGGGGCGCACGGGCGCTGCGCGCGGCGACGGCCGGCGCCGAATCCGCGGCCGACGGCCCCAAGGCCTATTACGGCGAATTCTCGAGCGAGGCGAGGCGCCGGCGCCGGCCGACGGCGCTGGAGCGCTATCTCGTGCAGGACGCGGCGGCGGGCGGAGGCGGCGACGGGACGGCGTGACGCGTTTACGTGACGCCGTGAACAACCGCGCCAACTCCGGATGCACTGCTATGCGAGCCTTCAGGCTCGCTAACGCTCCAACGCCTGATTCAGTTGTTTCACGGCGTCTCCTTACGACACAGCGACGCGCGCGTCCCATTCGCGATGCGATGGCAGATAGCGCAGGCACAGGCCCGGCGGCGTATGCCACAGGCCCGAGACGACGCTGACGTCGCGCCAGCGCGGAAAGCCGGGCGGCAGGGCCTGTAACGCGAGACCGACCGTCGCCAGGAACGCCGCCTCGTCCGGAAACTCGTTTTCGCCGAAGGTCAGAGCCGCGTCGGCGCCGCGCTCCATGGCGTCGGCGAAAGCTTCGAGAATCGCCATGGCGGCCGGCGCGGCGCAGGCCGCTTCCTGCGCGTCCCCTGCGGGCGGCGCGACCCGCCGGCGCAGCGCCTCGGCGCCGTAGCGCGAATTTTCGTTCTCGGACCGGAGATCAGGCTGCGCGCAAAGCTCCCCCGCCACGAGCGCGAGCAGCGCCGCCGGCCAGCGCCGCCAGGTATCGAAATCGGCCACCCAAATCGCGCTTTGCTGGTAGAGGCGGCCGGCGCCGGTCTCCCCGTCCTCGGGGCGAAAGCGCGCGCGCATAAGCGTCAGTGGGGCGGCTTCGCCGTCCGGCCAGTTCGGCGCGACGCGCGCGAGGAAACAGCCGCGCGCCTGCGCCGCTTCGTCCACGTGGTCGCGTTCGAAGCGCGGCAGCCCCATGAGGCGCGGCGGCAACAGGACGCGGTCGCGCGCGGGGTCGAGCCCGTGGCTGCGCCGCGTGACGCCGTAGCCTTCAGAGGCGGGAATGCGCAGGTCTTCGCCGATCGCGAGCTTGCCGTAGTGCAGCCGCTCGAGGCGGATTTCGATCGTCGCTGGCTCGCCGGCCCGCGGCCCCTCGATCATAGCCGGCGTCCTCGATCACGAAAGACTGGTTACGGGACGCGAGGGTAGCGGCTTTTGGCTTAAGCAATGGTTGACGGGCGCCGCCGCCTATTTCGCGTCGCGCCGGGCGGGGGCGGGCGGCGCCGAATAGGCGGCGTCGAGGTGACGGTTGAGAAGCGCCTTGGTTTCCTTCGACCAGCAGAAGGCGTCCACCGTCCCTGTCGCCGCCTTGTGGTCCGCCACCCCCATCTCGGCCAGCCGCGCTTTGGCGCGTTCGGTCTCGAAAGCGTCCCCGCGCGCGGCGGCCTGCGCGAGCTGAACCACTATGGCGGCGAGCGAATCGACCTCGTAGGCGGTCTTGCGCAGCGGGTCGCTGGCGACGAAATCGCCGCGCCGAAGGGCGTCGACGGCGGGCGCCACGACCTCGGTGACGAGCAGGTTCTTCGAAAGCGCGCGCGCCCGTTCGATCAGCGGCAGCCCCTCGCTCGCGTCGTTCGAGCCGAGAACCATTTTGGCGCCCACATCGACCAGCACCAGCGGGTGGTTCGGATAGTCGTGCGCGACCCGGCGCGCGACGTCGCGGAACGTGTCGAGGTCGCCGGCGCAGATCGCCGCCGAATAGCGGGCGACGCGCGGCATCGCCCGGAAGTTCGCTTTCGCATAGGCGCGATCGGCGAGCCGACGCCCCTCGGCGAGCGCGGCTTCGCGCGCCGTTCCGCGCAGGTGCCCATGCGCACGGTCGAGCGCGAGCAGCGCCTGAAACGCCAGACTGTCGGCGTCGAGCCGGTTCTTGTCGCGGATCTTGTCGAAACAGGTCCAAGCCTGCGCAAAATCGTCCGCCTTGAAGGTTCGCCAATAATGGAACGCCTGGAGCTGGCACAAAAACGCCTCGTCCGACGCGTCGGCGCCGGCTCGCGCGCGCATGCGCTCGATGTTAGCCACGATCCCGTAAGGCTGTCCCACATCCGCGGCGATCCTGGCGGCGAGATCGCGCTGCATGGATTCGACGCTGTCGGCGTGGAACGGCACGCTGTAATGGCGCGTCCAGCGCACGCCCCCCGTCGCGCCGTCGAGCAGGAACGCTGTCGACAGCAACTGGTCGCCCAGGAGCCGGACAGAAACCCGCGTCAAGAAGTCGGGAGCGAGCGAGACCGCCAGTTCGGGCCGCTGCTGCGCTTCGGCGCCGAGCGGGACGACGGTCAGCCATTCGAATTCCGACAGCGTCGCCGCGAGTTCGGATTGCAGCCCGTCCGCGACATAGGAAAGATTGGGCCGGTCCGAGGAGAACTCGAAAGGGATAACGGCGATGACGGGCGTGTGGCTGGGCCGCGCCGCCTTGGGCGGCTGTGACGTGCGGTAATAGAACAGCGCCGCCCCGACGACCGCCGCCAGCAGCAGGACGACCGCCGCCGCGGCGCCGGCGAGACGCCGCAGTTTGGGATCGAGATACCGACTGAGCGTCGCCGGATCGGGCGCCGGCAGCGCCAGCGCCGGACGCGTGAACACCGGCCGGTACTGCCCCTTGGGGATGACGATGGCCACCGGCGCGTCGGCGCCGGAGGTCAGATAGTAATATTCGAGCGCGCGCCGCAGCCGCGCAACCTCGACGCGAACGATGCTGTCCTGCTGCGCGTCGAAACTGTCCGGCCGGTTCAGCACCTTCGTCGCGATACCGTAGGCCTTCAGCCGGGGGCCGCGGCCCTCCAGTTCCTCGGTCACGAGATAGGTCAGCAGATTGCGCTGGCGCTCGCTCGCGCCGCTCAGGCCGAGATCGAGCGCGCGATGCAGCTCCTCCAGAACGAGAAGCTTGAAATCGTCCGTGAAACTCTCCGTTTCGGCCACGTCGTCGCCTGCCTCGCCTCGCGGCTGCGCCCGTCCGCGCGCCGCGGAGTCGCACGTTAAAGCGGGGCTCGCGCCTGCCTCGGCGCCGTTTCCCGCGTCAATTCCTCGTTCGCCCCGGCCGCCCCGCTCCGCTCTGGAGCCGCGCCCGGAACCGCCAAGCGCGAGGACACGGCGAATGTATCGGACGAATCGACACACCGTCAAAAACGACTTCGAACGCGAGGAGCTTCAGCAGCTCGAACGCACGGTCATCGAAGCGCATTATCTGGGGCTCACGCTGCGGCGGTGGGGGCGCCGGCGCAATTTTACCCTCAATCTGTCGACCGCCTTCGTCGGCGAACTCCTGATCGGCTGGGCGCGACTCGTCGGCCGGACGCTGACCGAGGACGAGCCAATCCAGTTGCCCGCCAACGGATTGCACTGCCGGGCGTTCAGGAAGGCGTAGATTGACGAGGGCGAGCGAGGCGACGAACGATGCGGCGAACATGGCTCTTGCCGCGCGCCGCCGCGCCCGCTAATCCCGCTTCGCCTCCCGCCGCCCGGGGCGGGCCGAGGGAAGACGCCGATGGCCGACCGTGTCGCCGGACCCGAAATCGAACGCCTCGTGCAATTGCTGGCGCGGCTGCCGGGACTGGGGCCGCGGTCGGCGCGGCGCGCGGCGCTGCACCTCATCCGCAGGCGCGACGAACTGCTGGGCCCGCTCGCCGAGGCGATGCGCGTCGCGCACGAACGGATTTCCGTGTGCTCCGTCTGCGGGAATATCGACACCAGCGATCCCTGCACGATCTGCCGCGATCCGCGGCGCGATCCCTCGATCCTCGTCGTGGTCGAGACGGTCGCCGATCTGTGGGCGCTGGAGCGGGCGGGGCTGCTCAACGCCCGCTATCACGTGCTGGGCGGCGTGCTGTCGCCGCTCGACGGCGTCGGGCCGGACGATCTCAACATCGCCAGCCTCGCGGCGCGGGTCGCAGAGGGAGGCGTGCGCGAGGCGATCCTCGCCGTCAACGCCACGGTCGACGGCCAGACCACGGCCCACTACCTCGCCGATCTCCTCGCGCCGCTCGGCGTCAAAGTCACGCGCCTCGCCCATGGCGTGCCGGTCGGCGGCGAACTCGACTATCTCGACGAAGGCACGCTCGCCGCCGCCCTGGAGCGGCGCACGGCGTTTTGAGCCGCCGCCATCACTCCACCGAGAACTCCCGCATCATGCCCATGTCCTCGTGTTCGAGGATGTGGCAGTGATACATGAAGCGGCCCTTATAGTCCTGGAACGGCTTGGCGATGCGCACGCGCTCGCCGGGCGCGACCAGCACAGTGTCCTTCCAGCCGCCGTCCACGAACCCCTCGCGCATGGCGCCGTAGCCGCCGTCCGGATCGCCGTCGAAGACGCGGGCGACAATCTGAAACGGCTGGCCGTGCAAATGGATCGGGTGGGCCATGGACATCATCATGCCCATCATCCCCATCCCTCCGCCCATTCCCATGCCGCCCATTCCCATGCGTCCCATCCCGCGTCCGCCGATGCCGCGTCCGGCTCTCATGCCCATGTGGTCCATGCCGCCCATGTGGCCGCCGCCCTGCTCATGAAAGATGTCGATAAGCTGCACCGTGTTCACGGGCACGCGCTCGCGCGGCTGGATTTCGTCGCCATAGGGCGCGCCGTTGAGCAACATGCTCATATGCCCCGCCGATATGGCGATCGGAATGGGATTGCCGATATTGGCGATGTCCTTGTCCTGATAGCGGACGATCCTGGCGAGCGTTTGCGGCAGTTTCGGACCGTCGCCGACGGCGTGCGTCACGCTCGCCGTGAAGATCGGGAAGTCCGTGGCCGTCGGCAGGCCGCCGCCCATCATCCCTCCCATCATGTGTTCCGCCATCGGCGGCAGCGCGCCGCGGAACGCAGCGTTTTTCATGACGAGCTTCGAGCCGACCGCGCGCCCGGAAAAATCCGCCCACAGGTCGAGGCGCTCGCCCGGCGCCAGCATGACGTAGCGCCGCGTCTCGGGGCGCTCCAGCAGGCCGCCGTCGACGCCGATCACGGCGAGCGGCGTCCCGTCGTCCCAGGCGAGCTTGTAGATGCGGGCGTTGGAGCCGTTCATCACGCGCAGGCGATAGGCGCGGCTCGCCACGTCGAGGTGAAAATCGGGGCGCCCGTTGACGAGAATGCGCTCGCCCTGGAAGCCCATCATGTCCATATGCATTCCGCCGCCGTAAACGAGCTGGTTGTCGTCGTTGAAGGTGCGGTCCTGGATGACGATGGGAATCTCGAATTCGCCCGACGGCAGCCCGAGCGCGCGCTCCTCCTCGTCGTCGACGACGATCGCGCCGGCGAGGCCGCGGTAAACCTGCGTCGCCGTCGCTTCATGCGGATGCGGATGGTAGATGTTCAGGCTGGCGCGGTTGCGCAGCTCGAATTCGTAGACATAAGTCTCGCCCGGATCGATGGCGTACATCGGATGCCCGTCCGCGAGCATGGGCACATGCAGCCCATGCCAGTGCGCGATCGTGGGCTGCGGCAGCTCGTTACGCAGGCGGATGCGGATTTTCTGGCCCGTCGCAAAGCGCATGATCGGGCCGAGATAGGAATTCGGCAGCGGCGTCAGCGTGATGTCCGGGCCCTTGACGAGGTTCGCGGCGTAGCGCCACACGCGGGTCGGCGCGCCCTCGAGTATTCGGACGGACTCGGGACGGGCGATCAGCTCGATCTCGACGTCCGGCTTGAAGTCCGGCGAGGCTCGGTTGGGAGCGATCTTGCGGCCGCGATCCATCGCCCGGCCGATCTGCGGCCAGCCGAAGCCGATCGCCGCCCCCGCGCCCAGCAGCGCCGCTCGCCGCGACAGCCCTTTTGCGTTTTCCATGGACTCCTCCCGCGCCTCAAGTCGGCGCGCGTTAAATTAGCTCTCTCTTATGTAATGTCGCCTTGCGGGCGATGAACTGCGGCAAAACGCGCCATTGCGGCGCGATCCGGGGCGCGGGCCGGACTAAGCCTTTGCCGTGCGGCCATAATTTCTCCGCGCCGGCATGGAATCGCCGAGACGCAGCCGCGCCGGCGCGGCAGGAGACAGCGCTGTCTTGAGTGTGATGCGTGACGACGCTCGAAATTCGCAGACGCGGACGCCGATGGGCGCACTCGCGATCGGGCGTTTGTTTGCGCCGCTCCAGGGGCGGACGGGCGCCGCGCGCGCGCGTTTTTCCGCTCTGCTCGTTTTCTGTTTCGCGGCGCATCTGGCGCTGCTGGGGTTCTTCCTGCGCGAAGACGCGCTCGATGCCGGGTCGGTCGCCCGGCAAGTGGAGGAAATTCCCGTTGAAGTCGTGATGGAGCCGCCGCCGCCCGAAAAAACCGAGGAGGCGCCGCCGCCGAAGGAAGAGGAGCAAAAGCCGCCGGCTCTGAAAAAGCAGGAGATGACGCTGGACGTGAAGCCGGCGATCGACGCGCCGAAGGAGGCCAGCAAAGAGAAGGCCGAAAGCGACGCGCCGGACAAGGAAACGCGGGCGCAGCGCGTCGCGCCGGCGCCCAAGGAGGCCGCCGCGAAACCCGAGCCGGCCGCGGCGCCGAAGGACGCGCGCGACGACGCCGCGCGCCTTGAGCCGGACGACGCGCTGCGGCGCGCGCCCGAAGAAAAGCCGGACGCGGAAATCGTCGAGCGCGCCGAGCCGGCGCCGCCGGCGCCGGAGAAACAGGCGCGCAAGGGGGCCAAGCCTGCGCCAAAACAGGGCGAAGCCAAGTCGATCGCCGAACAGGTCGCCGCTATGGAGCCGCTGCCGGAACTAAAAGTCGGCGGCGGCGGCAAACCCTCGCCGGTCGGCGGCGGCAACGCCAAGACCACCTATCTGACCATTCTCTACGGCCTGATTATGCAGAAGATTCGCCCGCCGCAGGGGCTCCCGCCGAGGCGCGTCGCCAACGTCGCAATCCGCTTCTATCTCGACGAAATGGGCAATCTGACGCACCAGGCGATCGAGCGCGAAAGCGGATCGCGCGAGATCGACCTAGTCGCGCTCAACGCGGTGCGGCGCGCAGCGCCCTTTCCGCCGCCGCCGCCGGGCCATCCGCGCCTGTTGATCTTCAATTACGGCCCCAAGTGATACGGCTCGAGGTGACGAGCGCGCTTTCCGCTCACGTGGAATCACGTGAGCGAAAAGAAATCGCGCCAGATCAAAATGTCGTCAAACCAGCGCGATCGCGGAAACGAGCCGCCCGTAGTCGGGCTCGCGCCGGTGCACGCTGCGCCGGTAGCTGAAACACCGCTCTTCGTTCACATATGTGTCGACGCCGAGATTCTCGAAGGAGGCGACGCCGAGCGCTTCGACGCGCGCGGCGATGAAGGCGGGCAGATCGAACAGGGAATGGCCGGCGCGCTCCGAGGGCGCGAAGAAGCGCGCAAAACCCGCGTCCCGATCGAGGAAGCGCTCGGAAAATTCCGGGCCGACCTCATAGCTTGCGCCGCCGATCGCGGGGCCGAGCGCGACATGAATGTCGGCGCGCCGCGCGCCTCTTTCCTCCATCGCGGCGACGGTCGCCGCGATCATGCCGTCGAGCGCGCCCTTCCAGCCGGCGTGACAGGCGCCGATCACGCCCGCGCGCGCGTCGGCGAACAGCAACATGCCGCAGTCGGCGCCGGTGACGCCGAGCGCGAGACCCGGGGCGGTCGTGACGAGGCCGTCGCAGCGCGGTCGCGCTTCGGGCGCCCAGGGCGCCTCCACATGCAGCGCGTCGGCCGAGTGAATCTGAAACGGCACCAGGAGTCGCTCGGCTTCGACGCCGAGATGACGCGCCATTCTCGCGCGGTTTTCGCGCACGCGCTCGGCATCGTCCTTCGAACCGACGCCGCCGTTGAGCGAGGCGTAGACGCTGTCGGAAACCCCGCCTTCGCGCGTGAAAAAGGCGTGACGCAGGCCAGGCAGCGCGAGGTTGGAGGCGACGAACGCGGGCAGGGCGGACATGAGCAGGCCGGACATGGCGTCTCCAGTCGTCAGTCGTAGAAGCCGGGCATGTCCGGCATCGCGGGATGCATGACCGCCATCGCCTTGAAGAGATCGCCCATGCAGCGGCGCGCGTCGCCCCGGCCGGCGAGGCGTTCGAGCGCGGCGGCGATGTCGGCGCGCTGCTCGGGCGAGGCCCTGCGCGAAAGCGCTTCGGCGCGCTGAACGACGCCGAGCCGCGTAAGGAAACCGCCCTGCGTCGCGGGCCCCATGACCTTGGCGCCCGCCGATTTCGCCGCGCGGGCGAGGGCCGCGAAATCGACATGGGCCGTCAAATCGGCTTCGCCGGGCGCTTCGAGCGGATCGACGTAAGCGTGGCGACGGACCGCCTGCAGGCTTTCGCCGAGCGAGGTTTCGACATAGCCGTAATCGACGACGAGCAGCACGCCGCCTTCCTTCACGATGCGGCCGGCGAGTTCACTCATCAGGCGTTGGCCGACGGCGGCGATCTCGACGATCGCGCCTTCGGGGGCGTCGACGTCGAGGCCGACCTCGATGGACGGCGACAGGCCGAAGACGAGACGGCCGTCGAAATCGAGCCCGACGAGACGCTCGCGCCAGCCTTCGCGCGTCTTCACGAAATGGCGCACAGGCAAGGCGTCGAAAAATTCGTTGGCGAGGATGAAGGCGGGGCCTGCGGGAATGTCCGCGGCGTCCGTATGCCATTCCACCGCCTTCGCCGCGCCCGCCAGCGTCTCGCGCTGCCTGTCGCGCAGGACCGGACTGGTCTCGACGAGATGCACGCTGACCGCATCGAGAAAGCCCGGCGCGACGCGCGCGACGCGCAGCACGTCCGCCATCATGGCGCCGCGCCCGGGGCCAAGCTCCGCCAGCCGCGCGGGCGAAGGCGCGCCCGCCGCCCGCCACGCCTCGCCGATCCATACGCCGAGAAGCTCGCCGAACATCTGGCTAATCTCCGGCGCAGTGACGAAATCGCCGCCGCTCCCCAAGGGATCGCGCGTCATGTAGTAGCCGAGCGTCGGATGCGACAGGCACAGCGCCATATAACGCTCGACGCTGATCGGGCCGTCCTGCGCAATGAGCGCGGCGATCTCCCGCTCGAGCGCGCTCATGCGGTCGCCTCGCGCCGGCGCAGCGAGAAAAGGATCAGCGCGGCGCCGAACAGGACCAGCGGCGCCGAAAGGACCATGCCCATGGTGAGGCCGCCCGGAAGCGCCTCCTGAACCGGATCGGGCTCACGGAAAAACTCACAAAAGATGCGCGCGAGGCCGTAGCCGGCGCCGAACAGCCCGGCGACGAGGCCGGGCCGCTTCAGTGCGCCCTTGCGCGCCGCGAACCACAGCAGCAGGCCGAGGGCCAGACCTTCGAGCCCGGCTTCGTAAAGCTGGCTCGGGTGGCGCGGCTGATCGTCGACCATCGGAAAAACCATCGCCCAGGGAACGTCACCGGGCCGGCCCCACATCTCGGGACGGATGAAATTGGCGAGGCGGCCGAAGAAGAGGCCGATCGGCGTGACGGCGGCGACGATGTCGCTCGCGGTGAGGAGGGGGACTTTGTCGCGGCGCGCGTAGAGGAGGATTCCGACGATCGCGCCGATCAGCCCGCCGTGAAAGGCCATGCCGCCTTTCCAGGTCTGCAAGATTTCGAGCGGGTGAGAAAGATAGAAGCCGGGATCGTAGATCAGCACATGGCCGAGGCGCCCGCCGACAATGATCCCGAGCGCGACGTAAACGAGAAGATCGTCGAGCCCTTCGAGAGTCGGCTTCGGCTGCTTCGGCGTCCACAGCGCCTCGCTCGCGGCGAGCGCGCGCATCCCTATCCAGCCGAAGACGAAGCCGCCGATATAAGCGAGCGCATACCAGCGGATCGGCAGCGGCCCGATATTGACGGCCACCGGATCGATGACGGGAAAGGGAAGGGCGAGGAGGGGCATGATTCGATCCGAGCGGCGCCGCGAAGCCCTCACGCCGCCTTCGCCTTCGGCCCAAACCGCCCATAGAACGTCTCGCCCTTCTCCGCCATTTCGCGCAGGAGCGGGGGCGGCGAAAAACGCGGGCCGTGTTTCGCCGCCAGCGCGTCGCACAGCGCGACGAAAGCTTTTTCGCCCATGCCGTCGATATAGGACAGCGTGCCGCCCGAATACGGCGCGAAGCCGAAGCCGAGAATGGAGCCGACATCCGCTTCGCGCGGATCGGTGACGACACCCTCGGCGATCACGCGCGCCGCCTCCACCGCCTGCGCGACCAGAAACCGCTGCTTCAGTTCGTTCACGTCGATCGCGTCGGGATCGAGTTTCTCCCGGGCGAGTTCGGCGAGCCCGGGCCACAGCGTCTTTTTCCCCGTCGCGGGATAATCGTAGAAGCCCTTGCCGTTCTTGCGGCCGAAGCGGCCCTTCTCTTCCACCATGAAGCGCAGCACGCGCTCCTGCGCCGGATCGATCGCCTTTTCGCCCAGGTCTTTCTTGGTCGCGACCAGAATCTTCCAACCCAGATCGAGCGCGACTTCGTCGTTGAGCGAAAGCGGCCCCACCGGCATTCCGGCCATGCGCGCGGCGTTCTCGATCATCGCCGGCGGAACGCCCTCGATCAGCATGATCTGGCCTTCACGCACATAATTGAGCACGCAGCGGTTGGCGAAGAAGCCGCGCGAATCATTGACGACGATCGGCGTCTTCTTGATGATTCGCACGAAATCGAGGGCGGTCGCCAGCGCCAGATCGCCGGTCTTCCTGCCGAGGATGATCTCGACCAGCAGCATCTTCTCCACGGGCGAGAAGAAGTGAACGCCGACGAAATTCTCCGGCTTCGCGCTCGTCTCCGCCAGCGAAGTGATCGGCAGCGTCGAGGTGTTCGAGGCGAAGACCACATCCGGTCCGACGACGGCCTGCGCTTTCTTCGTCGTCTCTTCCTTGACCGCGCGATCTTCGAACACGGCTTCGAGAATGAGATCGCAGCCCGCGAGTTTCGCATAATCGGGCGTCGCCGTAATGCGCGCCAACAGCGCCTCCTTGTCGGCCGCGCTGGCCTTGCCGCGCGAGACCTGTTTGGAGATCAGCGTGTCGCAGGCCGCCTTGCCCTTGTCGGCGCTTTCCTGGTCGCGGTCGATCAGCACGACCTCCAAGCCGTTCAGCGCGCCGACATAGGCGACGCCCGCGCCCATGAAGCCGGCGCCGAGAATGCCGATCTTCCTGAGATTGGTCGGCCCGACGCCCGCGGGGCGATGGGCGCCCTTCTCCAGCTCGCCCTTCGACAGGAAGAGCGAGCGGATCATCGCCGCCGCCTCCTTCGAGCGCAGAATATGCGCGAACCAGCGCGCTTCGACCGTCAGCGCCTGGTCCATCGGCAATTGCAGGCCCTCATAGACGGCGTGCAGAATCGCCTTGGCGGCGGGATAGTTGTCGTAGGTTTCGCGGCGGTAGATCGCGTTGGCGGCGGGCCAGATCATCATGCCGGTCGGCGAAAACACCTTGCCCGAGGGGTTCTTGAACTCCTTGGCGTCCCAGGGCGCCTGCGCCTTGCCGCCACCGAGAATCCACGCTTTCGCGCGGGCGACGATTTCGCCCTCGGGCGCGATTTCATGCACGAGGCCCGCGGCCTTCGCCGCCTTCGCCTTGACCTGATCGCCCTTGAACAGAAACTGCAGCGCGTCGCCGGTCTGCATCAGGCGCGCGACGCGCTGCGTGCCGCCGGCGCCGGGAAAGAGGCCGACCTTGATTTCCGGCAGACCGACCTTGGTCTTGTCGGTGTCGGCGAGCACGCGATAATGGCAGGCGAGCGCGAGTTCGAAGGCGCCGCCCAGACACACGCCGTTGATGGCGATGGCGAAGGGTTTGCCGCAGGTTTCGAGTTTCCGGTAGAGCAGCGAGAGGCGGCGCGAAGTGTCGAAAAACAGCTTGTTCGCCGCGTCTTCGCCCTGCTCCTTCAGCGCCTTGGCGTATTGCGCCGCGCCCTGCTGCAACATGGAGAGGTCCGCGCCGCCGGAAAAGGCGGCTTTGCCGGACGCAATCACGCAGCCCTTGATCGCGCCGTCCGCGGCGACGGCGTCGACGGCCTGATCGAGGTCGGCCATCACCTGCGGCGTGATGACGTTCATGGAGCGGCCGGGCATGTCCCAGATGAGCAGAGCGACGCCGTCGGCGGCGGTTTCGAAGCGGAAGTTTTGCAGGTTCATGGTCGGCTCTTTCGCCCGGTGCAGAAGGTCATTCGAGAGTCCTAACCTGCGATAGATTTTACGGTCGTCATTGCGAGCGAAGCGAAGCAATCCAGACGCTAACGCTATGAAAACGATGCGTTTCTGGATTGCTTCGTCGCTTCGCTCCTCGCAATGACGGCGATGGCTATCTCAGATTAGCACTCTCCATTATCCAAGGATTGACCAGTGCGACGCCGCATTCCTTGAAATCCTTGGTGTTGCGGGTCGCCAGCGTCATCCCGTGAACTTGCGCCGTGGCGGCGATAAAGGCGTCGATCGGCTGAAGCCCAACGCCTCGGCGCTTGGCCTTCGCCATCAGTTCACCCCACGCCTCGGCAATTTCCCATGTCACATCCAGGACGCGCCCCTCGAAACGACGCGAAAGGATTTCGTGAATCCACGCGTCGAGTTCGGTTTTTCGCCGTCCCGGCGGCAACAGCGCCGCCCCGCGCCGAAGTTCGCCAATGGTGACGGCGGAGAGAAACGTCCTGCCTTCATCCACACTGTCTGCCCAGCCGTAAACGTTCGGGTCCGGCCTCGGTTTCTTGAACTCCGACAGCACATTCGTGTCCAGCAGGTAATTCACAACTCGATGTCGCGCGGCTCGCATTGCACGCGCTCCAGATCGATGTCCGAACCGCGCAACGGCGAATTGTAAAGGAACTCCGCCAGCGTCCCCTTGCGCTTGGTCTTACGCTCCCATTCCTCGATGGAGACGACCACGGCGGTTTCCTTGCCGTTGCGAGTGATGACCTGCGGCCCCTGGTCGCGGGCCATGTCCAAGACCTCGGACAAGCGCGCCTTGGCCTTTGCGACGGTCCACGGCGCCTCAATGGGACTGGCCGAGGCGCCGGCGTCCTGACCGACCACATTCTTCTTGCTCATGGCGAGCTCCATAAATGACTATAGTGACCATCATAGTCATTTTCTGCCCAAGTTCAACTCGCACTGCGTGCTCCCAATCGTGATTCGATAACGCCCACTCGAAGGCAACGCCGGTCCCCACTTCATCATCTAGCGCCCGATATGCGGCGCCAATGTCGTCTTGTCGAACGGTTTCGGGCGTCTCGCGCGCTCAAATTCCCCGCTCGTCGAGCGCGACGGATTTGACCAGCGCGAAGGCGTCGTCGCCCGGGCAAAATCCCAGTTCGTCGAGCGCAAGCCGCGTGACCGCGGCGGTGAGGCGGTCGCCGCCTTCGAGCGCGAGAACGACGAAGGCCAGCGGACTGTCCGTCGCGTCGATCTTGACGATTTTCGCCTTCAGGATCGTGCGCACGCTGGTGTCGGCCGGGCGGCCCTTAGCCAGCGCCACGTCCGTCGCCTTTACGCGCACGCGCGCGGGATCGAAGCCCTCCTCCAGCCGCGCGGCGACGACGATTTCGCCGGCGGGATGCGCGAGCCGCGTCACGCCGTAGCGCGCGTCATAGGCCGCGACCGGCGCCGTCAGCACGTCCCCGAGCGCAAACCGGCCGCCAGCGATCAGCCGGCTTGCGCCCGGAAGCGTCTCGAACGGCGGCCCCTGCGCGACGACGCGGCCATGGTCCAGCACCACGACCTCCTCGGCGAGGCGCGCGATTTCCTCGACCGAGTGAGACACCAGCACGAAGGGAGTGTCGAAACTCGCGCGCAGCCGCTCGATCAGCCCCATGATTTCCCGCCGGCGCGGGTGATCCAGAGACGCCATCGGCTCGTCCAGGACAAGGAGGCGCGGCGAGGCCATCAGCGCGCGCGCGAAACCGACGCGCTGGCGCTCGCCGCCCGACAACGTCGCGGGCCGGCGCTCCAGAAGATGGCCGATGCCGAGCGTCTCCACGATCGGCCCGAAGGCCGCGCGCCGCTCGTTTCTCGGCGTGAAGAAACGCCCGAACAGGATGTTGCGGCGCACGGAAAGATGCGGGAACAGCAGATCGTCCTGAAACACGACGCCGACGCGCCGCCGCTCCGGGGGCAGGAACAGCCGGCGATCCGTGTCGACGACGGTTTCGCCGTCGAGCGCGATGCGGCCGCGATCCGGGCGCAGCAGCCCCGCAATCAGCGCGGCGAGCGTCGACTTGCCGGCGCCGGAGGCGCCGTGCAGCGCCAAAGCCCGCGCCTTGCTGTCGAAGGCGGCGGCGAGCGCGAAATCGCCGCGCCGAAGCGCCACGTCGAGCGCGATCACGCCGCCCCTCCCCGGCGCCGTTGCAGCGCCTCGGAGACCAAAAGGGCGAGAATGGCGATCGCCGCCGAAATTGCGGCCAGCCGTAACGCCGACGCGTCGCCGCCCGGCGTCTGCAGCAGGCCGTAAATCGCGGCCGGAATCGTGCGGGTCTCGCCGGGGATGCTGGAGACGAAGGTGATGGTCGCGCCGAATTCGCCGAGCGCCTTGGCGAAGGCGAGAATCGCGCCGACGAGCAGGCCCGGGGCCGCGAGCGGCAGTTCAACGAGCAGAAACGCCCAGACGCGGTTCGCGCCGAGCGAGCGGGCGGCGAGAGCGAGACGCGGATCGGCGCTCTCGAAAGCGAGCCGGATCGGGCGCACCATCAACGGAAAGGACATGACGGCGGCGGCGAGCGCCGCGCCCGTCCAGCGGAAGGCGAAGACGAGGCCGAAGTAGTCCGCGAACACGGCGCCGAGCGGGCCGCGCCGGCCGAACAGCAGCAGCAGCGCGAAGCCGGTGACGACCGGCGGCAGCACGAGCGGAAGATGCACGAGGGCGTTGAGCGCCCCGTGGCCGAAAAAGCGCCCGCGCGCCAGGGCGTAGGCGACGAGCGCGGCCACGGGCAGGGCGGCGAGCGTGGCGACGCCCGCGACCTTCAGACTGAGCAGAATTGCCGTAATGTCCTGCGCCGGGAGATCGAGCACGCCCTGATCCAAAGCCGCCGTTTGTCCCCTGGATACGCCTTCGCCGCGCCCGCGTCGAGCGCCGAAAAAATCGCGAAACGAGGCGAGGGAAACCGCAACGGGGCGATGACGGGCGGTCCGTCACCCCGATTGCGGCGCACGCGCGGATTTGACGAAGGCCGCGATCTTCGCCTCGTCCTTCACGCCGCGCTCGCTTTCCACCCCCGACGACACATCCACCCCGGGCGCGCCCGTCAGCCGGACCGCCTCGGCGACGTTCTCGGGGGCGAGCCCGCCGGACAGCATCCAGGCGCCGCGCGGGTCGAGGCCGGCGAGCAGCCGCCAGTCGAAGGCGACCCCGGCGCCGCCGGGAACTTGCGCGCCGGGCGCCGGCTTGGCGTCGTAAAGGATAATGTCCGCGATCCCGTCGTAGACGCGCGCGCCGGTGACGTCGTCCGGCGTCGAAACGCCGATGGCCTTGATGACCGGCAGGTCGAAGCGCGCCTTGACCGCCCGCACGCGCTCCGGCGTCTCCCTGCCATGCAGTTGGAGCAGTTCCGGCCGCAATTCGTCGATAATTGTTGCGATGTCGTCGTCACCCGCATCGACCGTCAGCGCCACTTTGCGGATGCGCCCGGCCGCGAGGAGACCCAGCACGTGCGCCACCGCAAAGTCGATGTGCCGCGGGCTCTTATCGAAAAAAACAAAGCCCGCCATGTCGGCGCCGGCGGCGATCGCCGCTTCGAGCGTCGACGGCGTCGAGAGACCGCAGATTTTCGCGCGCACACGAGACAAGAGGGGGGCTCCTCGCAGCGCGTTCGGCCCAATCGGTGGCGAACGGCGCAGCCAACACTTTGCTCGGCAAGCTATACCGCCAATCCGCGGAGCCGGGAAATGCTGCTGACCTCCGGTGCGAAATTGTTGGTCCGTGACGCAAGCTGCGCGCCGCGTCTCTCCTGGCCAGGGGCGCTTTGGCCTGCCAAGATGCCTCCATGGCCGCCCCCGCAGCAGATACGCGCAAGACCATCGACCTCAACGCCGATCTCGGCGAAGGCTTCGGCCCCTGGCGCATGGGCGACGACGAGGCCATGCTCGGGATCGTGACCAGCGCCAATGTCGCCTGCGGCTTTCACGCCGGCGATTACGACATCATGGCGAAGACCTTCGCGCTCGCCCGCGAAAAGAGCGTCGCCGTCGGCGCGCATGTCGCCTTTCCCGATCTGCAAGGGTTCGGACGCCGGCCGATGGCGCTGTCGGCGCGCGAAATCGAGCGCGCCGTCGCCTATCAGATCGGCGCGGCGCAGGCGCTGGCGGCGCTCGCGGGGCACAAGATCACGTATGTCAAGGCGCACGGCGCGCTCGCCAATCTCGCCGAACGCGACGCGGACGCGGCGGACGCCATCGCGCGGGCAACGCGCGCCGTCGACGCCTCGCTCGTCCTGCTCGCCATCGCACTGTCCGAGCAGGCGCCCGCGGGGGAGCGCGCGGGGCTTAACGTCGCCCATGAAATCTTCGCCGACCGCGCCTATATGGACGACGGCCGCCTCCGGCCGCGCAGGGAGCCGGGCGCCGTGATCGACGATATCGAGACGGCCGTCTCTCGCGCCAAAACCATGATCGCCGAGGGCGCGCTGGGCACGATAAGCGGAAAGCGCTTGCAGACCCCGATCGATTCCATCTGCGTGCATGGCGACAATCCGCACGCCGTCGAGACGGCGCGGCGCCTGCGCGCGGCGCTGGAGGCCGAGGGGGTCGCGATCCGCGCTTTCGCTGCGCGCGAAACGTGAAACGCCATGCAGTATGACGCGCCGCGCTGCCTCGACATGGGCGAGACGGCGCTCACCGTGGAGTTCGGCGACGGCGTCGATCCGGCGATCAACGCGCGCGCGCTGGCGCTCGACGCCGCCTTGCGCGCCAGGGCGCCGGCCGGGGTGGTCGAGACGGTTCCGACCTATCGCTCCCTGACGATCCATTACGAGCCGCTGACGCTCGCGCGCGGCGAACTCGTCGCGCTCGTTGAGTCGCTGACGCCGCCGGCTGGCGTCGCCGCCGACCCGACGGCGCGCTGGATCGTCCCCTGCTGCTACGATCCGGCGCTCGCGGAGGACATCGAGACCCTGGCGAGCGTCCTCGGCTATTCCGCCGGCGCCGTCGCGGCGCTGCATTCGGGCGCCGACTATCGCGCTTACATGTACGGCTTCGCGCCGGGCTGGCTGTATCTCGGCGGCCTGCCGCACGAACTCGCGGCCCCGCGCCGCGCCGGCCCGCGCGGGCCGACGCCGCCGGGCGCGGTGCTTGTCGGCGGGGGGCTGTCCCTGATCGCCGCCGATCCGATGCCGACGGGCTGGTATGTCGTCGGCCGCACGCCGGAGCGCCTGTTTTCGCTTGATCGCGAACCGCCCTTTCTCGTTGCGCCCGGCGACGCCATCCGCTTCGAATCAATCGATCGCGTCGTCTTCGACGCGCTGGAGGCGCGCGCGGCGCGCGGCGAAATCGTCGCGCGGCGGGAGGCGCTGTCATGAACGCGGCGCTGCGGGTCGCCGCCGCGGGGCCGGGCGTCACGTTGCAGGACGCGGGGCGGCGCGGCTTGATGCGCTTTGGCGTCACGCCCGCCGGTCCGATGGACGCCGCCGCCTTCGCCGCGGCCAATCTCGCCGCCGGCGCGCCACCGGAGGCCTGCGCGATCGAAGTCTCGCTCGGCGGGCTGGAGCTCGCCGCGGAAGGCGCGCCGGTCGGGCTCGCCGTCGCCGGCGGCGCCTTTCGCGTCGTGCTCGACGGGCGCGATCTGCCGCGCGCCTGCGTCTTTGCGCTCGCCCCCGGCGCGCGGCTGACGATCCGCGCGGGCGCGCAGGGCGCCTTCGCCTATGTCGGCGTCGCCGGCCGCATCGATCTGCCGCCGGTTCTGGGCTCGCTGGCGACGCATACGCGTTCCGGCCTGGGCGGCTTGGAGGGGCGAGGACTGCGCGCCGGCGACTTGCTGCCGCTCGCCGAACTGCGCCCCGCGCCCGCCGCGCCGATGCGCGTCGAGGCGCCGTGGCTGGATCGCGACGCGGGGCCGATCCGCGTGCTGCTCGGCCCCCAGGACGATTGTTTTTCGCGCGAGGCGGTCGAGCTTTTTCTCTCGGCCCCCTGGCGCGTGTCGGCGCGCAGCGACCGCATGGCCTATCGCCTCGACGGGCCGCGCCTCGAACACGCTCGCGGACACGACATCGTCTCGGACGGCGTCGCGGCGGGCGCGATCCAGGTTCCGGGCGACGGCGCGCCGCTTGTTCTGATGGCCGACCGCCAGCCCACCGGCGGCTATCCGAAAATCGCCGCGGTCGTTTCGGCGGACCTTCCGCGCCTCGCGCAATTGCGCCCAAGCGAGACGCTGTCCTTCGTTCGGGTCTCCTTTGAGGGGGCGGTCGCCGCGCGCCGCGTTTTGGCCGACGCGATTGCGAGCGGCGTCCGCGTCGCGCCGCTCGGGCAGGACACGCTCGCCGACGCGCTACTGTCCGAAAATCTGATCGGCGGCGCCGTCAGCGCGCGGGGCGACTTCTGACCTCGCGCGTTACTCCGCGGGCGGCGCGTCTTCGGCGATCGCGGCAGGCTCGATCGCCGGCGCCGGATGCGGCGCATGGGCGGCGGCTTCCCGCCGCTTGACGCGCCATTTCTGCAGCATCACCCACCAGGGATCGCCGACATGCAAATGATAGCGCAGCGGCGTCTTGATGATGGCGAGCACGAGGCCGATGCTGAACAGGCACCACACCGCCGGCCATTCGTTGATGTTGGAGGTAGTCCAGCTCGCCAGCATGGGGCCTGCGGCCCAGGAGAACAGAACGAACCGCCAACTTCCATAGAGCGAGGGCACGAAGAACGCCATGATCGGATAGGCCAGGAAGCCGTGGCCGAAATAGGCCTGATGCGCCATGCTGTTGCCGATGCCGTTGGCCGGCAGCAGCCAGGCGATGTGCCATTCGCCGCGGACCGTGCACAGATTTTCCCCGCACAGAGGCCGCCCCACGGCGCAGTGGCCCGCCCAGTCGAAGGGATAGAGCTGCACCAGCATGGAGACGGCGCCGACGAAACAGGCGGCGTAAACCCACGGCGCGACCTTGCGGGCCGGCTCCTTCGGCATGAAATACAATGCGACGGCGTTAATGAAGAACGGCTGGAACGTAATGTGTAAATAGCCGAACAAAGTCATCATCTGATTTAATGGAGAGTCGCACTGATCTAAGACAGAATATGCTACAGCCTGGAGCGACTCCATGCTCGCGAAATACAACAGGCATACCCAGAGAGCCAGGGGCTCAGGGTCTTTCTTGAGCGCCGAATAGGCTGCGCCGGCGATTCCCGTCGCCGCCAGTACGGTCGATGCTTCCCCGCTCCAGCACATGTCGTTTCACTCGCTCTTGTGACGCCGCGTCTCAAAGCGCCGCTTCGCGGATTGGGCAATCGTCGCGAATCTGTTAACTTCCGCTCCGCGGCCTGTATTCCGCCGCACTGCCTAGCGTATGATCGCCGGCGTGTTAACCCCTCGCGCGCAAATTCGTCTCCCGGCGGGTCAGCCGGGATGGAGGCGTGAATGCCCCTTCAGCCCCCCTCGCAAGCCAGCGATGGCGCGGACGGCGCGGAAATTCCGCCGGCCGGAAAGGGCGACAGGAGCCGCGGCGAAAAAAATGCGCTGCGGCCGGTCGTGACGATCGAGCTTAAGCCAAATCCACCCGAGCTGCCGGGGGGCGGGGCGGCGTCGGCCAAAGCGGCCGCCCGGAACCGCTCGGGGCGCGGTCCTTACGCCGCACTCGCCTTCTCGGTCGGGATGGGCGCGGTTTTCGGCTATCTCGTCGGCTCGCGCACGGGGGTGCGCGAGGCTGTGGAGGAGGGCGCGCGGGTCGAGGCGGCTTCGCTCGCCGAGGCGCTCCCCTGGAAGCCGGAGGTCGCGGCCTCGCAACCTCCGGACAAACGCGAAATTGCGCGGGTTCTCGACCAACTGCGCTCGCTGCGCGCGCAGATCGAGCAGATGCGCCATCAAGCCGAGACGGCGCGCCCGGCCGCCGATCCCGCCGGCGCGGGCGAAATCGCGGCCCGGTTTAGCCGTTTGGAGGAGCGGCTCGACCGGCTTGAACGCGCGAGCGCCGACAAGGCGGCGACGGGCGCGTTTGCGCCGGCGGCGAAGCCGGAGGAGCCGCGCGACGACGCCGCAAACGGGACCAAGGCCGGGCGGGGGGAGGACTTGCGCAGGCGTTACGGCCTTCGCGAGGTTTCCGGCGGTCTGGCGCTGATCCAGAGCCGCAGCGGCGCCGTCGACATCGTCGGGCCGGGCGACGAGATTCCCGGCGCCGGCCGCGTGCTCTCGATCAAGCGGCGCGGGCGCGGATGGGTCGTCGTCACGACGCGCGGGGTCATCGGCGCGGACTGAGCCGCGCGGTCGCGCCTGATTTTACTTCAGAAAGCCGGAAAAGGCGCCAACAAGAAGCACGACGCCGATGAAGGCGCGATAGGCGACGAAGGGCCACGCCGAGAAGCGTTCGAGAACCCGCAGAAGTCCCCAGATCGCGCCGAAGGCTGCGATCGACGCCACGACGAGGCCGACCGCAAGCACGCTCCATCCGTGCGCGTCGAGCTGCGCCTTGTGCAACTCCCAAAGCTCCTTGAGGCCGGCGAGCGTGATCGCCGGCAGGCCGAGCAGGAAGGAAAAGCGGGCCGCCTCCTCGCGCTTCAAATCGAGAAACAGCGCGGCCGTCAGCGTCGAGCCGGAGCGCGAAACGCCCGGGATGAGCGCGCCGACCTGCGCAAAGCCGACGATCATCGCGTCTTTGAGGCTGACATGCTCCAGCGTGCGCGTGTGGTTGCAGTAAAGTTCGGCGATGGCGAGCAGCGCCGCCATGACGATGCAGGACACCCCGATTACGGGGAGCGTGCGCAGCGACGATCCGCAGGCGTTGAGCGTATGCGAGAGGGCGATGCCGGCGAGGCCGATCGGCACAGTGGCGAGCGCGATCCACAGGACGAAGCGGAAGGTCCAGTCGGAGAAGTCGCGGCGCAGGACGGCGTTGACGGAGCCGACGGCGAGGGCGCGCACATCGGACCAGAAATAGCTGACCACGGCGGCGAGCGCGGCGAGCTGCATGGCGGCGGAAAAAGCGGAGCCGGGATCCTTCCAGCCCAGCAGCGCTGGCACGATGCGCATATGCGCCGTGGAGGAGATCGGCAGAAGCTCGGTAATGCCCTGGACGATCCCCAGCGCCGCGACCTTCATGTAGCCGAGATCGACGAAACCCGTGTCGAGACCATTGGTGCAAGCCGTCGCCATGTGTCTTTCCCGTCGGTTCGCGTGTGGGCGCGCCGAATCGCCGTCGGCGTCCGATGGCGCCTTGTCTCAGACCGGCGCGCCGCGATCAAGGCGGGCTCCAGGCTCCCTCTCGGACCGCCCCTGGTCACGACGCCAAAAACCGACATAATCGGGCCGAATCATGTTCCGGGCGCTGGTGCTGTAACTCTAACGGTTGTTTCCCGCGGGTGTCATTCCGGGGCTTCGCGAAGCGAAGAACCCGGAATCCAGGAGAGACATCTTTGTCGCGGCGCTGGATTCCGGATCGCTCGCGTTCCGCGAGCGTCCGGCATGACAAATTCGAATCATCCGCGGTAAACGGAACACTAGAAACGCCCGAAAGGCGCGCAAAGAGAGGCCTGCATTGGACGAAATCCGCCTGCCGCTGTCGCGCCGCGACGCCCTTGTGCTGGGAGCGGGCGCCGCCGCCTCGCTCGCTTTGCCGGCGCGGGCCGGGACTCCGGCCGCCGGCGAGACGGAGAGCCACGGCCTCTCCACCTTCGGCGATCTCGCCGAACCCGCGGATTTCAAGCATTTCGGCTATGTCGATCCGAACGCGCCGAAAGGCGGGACGCTGACGCTCTCGCCGGCGAGCCCCACCTACGACACCTTCAACGCCTATGTTCTGCGCGGCAATCCGGCGACGGGCATGTCGCTCGTCTTCGACAGTCTGATGAATCAGAGTCTCGACGAGCGCGACGCCTATTACGGCCTCGTCGCAAAAAAGGTGCGGATTTCCGCCGACAAGCTCGTCTACCGCTTTCTGCTGCGTAAGGAGGCGCGCTTCCACGACGGCTCGAAGCTGACCGCGAACGACGCCGCCTTCTCGCTCAACATCCTGAAAGAGAAGGGCCATCCCGTCATCAGCCAGATGCTGCGCGACCTCGTGAGCGCGGAAGCCGAGGCCGAGGACATTCTGATCGTGCGCTTCGCCCAGGGGCGCACGCGCGATCTGCCGCAGACCGTGGTGGCGCAGCCGATCTTTTCGAAGGCCTATTGGGCGAGCCGCGATTTCGAGGCGACGACGCTGGAGCCGCCGCTCGGCTCCGGCCCTTATAAGGTCGGCGCCTTCGAGCAGGGCCGCTTCATCAACTATGAGCGCGTGAAGGACTACTGGGCGAAGGATTTGCCGATCACCGTCGGCCAGGGCAATTTCGACAATGTCCGTTTCGAATATTTCGGCGACAGCCAGGTCGCGTTCGAAGCGTTCAAGGCCGGCGCCTTCACCGAGCGCGAGGAGAACATCGCCCGCGTCTGGGCGACGGGCTACGACTTCCCCGCCGCCAAGGACGGCCGAGTGAAGCGCAAGGAATATCCCAACGCCAACATCCCCAACATACAGGGCTGGGTGTTCAATACGCGGCGCCCGGCGTTCAAGGATCCGCGCGTGCGCGAAGCGATCGGCTACGCCTTCGACTACGAATGGACGAGCCGCAATCTGATGTACGACGCTTATCGGCGGATCTCGTCCTATTTCGAAAACTCCGAGCTCGCGGCCAAGGGCCCGCCCGCCGCCGCCGAACTCGCGCTGCTGGAGCCGTTTCGCGAGCGCGCGCCGGCGGAGGTTTTCGGCGAACCTTTCGTTTCGCCGAGGTCCGACGGCTCCGGGCAGGATCGCGTCCTGCTCAGGCGCGCCGCCGACCTCTTCGCCGCCGCGGGATGCCAGCGCAGGAACGGCGTCCTGCATCTGCCGGACGGGCGGCCGCTGGAGTTCGAATTCCTCGACAACTCCAACGTGTTCGAGCGGCACACTCAGCCCTTCATCAAGAATTTGAAGCTGCTCGGCGTCACCGCGCGCATCCGCGTCGTCGACGCCGCGCAGTATAAGAAGCGGCTGGAGGATTTCGATTTCGACATCGTGCACGATGTGCTGCTGATGGCGTGGAATCCCGGCGAGGAGCTGCGCGCCTATTTCAGCTCCAAGACCGCCACTGTGAACGGCTCGCGCAATCTGTGCGGGATCGCCGACCCGATCGCCGACGCGCTGATCGAAAAGGCGCTGGTGGCGACGACGCGCGAAGAGCTTGTCGCCACCTGCCGCGCGCTCGACCGCGTGCTGCGCGCCGGGCGCTACTGGGTTCCGCACTGGTACAATCCCGTGCATCGCGTCGCCTACTGGGACTTGTTCGGCCGGCCCGAGCGGCCGCCGAAATTCGACACCGGCATTCTCTGGACCTGGTGGTGGGACGAAGAGAGGGCCAAGAAGATCAACTTCACGGGGCGCTAGCAGCGTGAGTCTTACGCTTCGAGCCTTACGTGTCATTCCCGGCGCCGCGAAGCGGCGACCGGGAATCCAGGGGCGGCGAAACGGCGGTCGGCCGTTGTTCTGGATTCCCGATCGGGCCTTCGGCCCGTCGGGAATGACAAATCGGAATCATTTGTTGGAGCCGGAGCTCTAGACGCATGGGAGCCTATATCGCGCGGCGCGTGCTGCTGATGATCCCGACGATCCTCGGCATCATGCTCATCTCCTTCGTCATCGTGCAGTTTGCGCCGGGCGGACCCGTCGAGCGCATCATCGCGCAGTTGCAGGGATTCGACGTCGGCGCCACGGGGCGCTTTTCCGGCGGCGGCGGCGACGTCGGCCAAGGCGCGGCGACGCAGGCCGGGCCGCTCGCCGCCGAAACCTCGTCGAAATATCGCGGCGCGCAGGGGCTCGACCCCAAGTTCATCAAGGAACTCGAAAAGCAGTTCGGCTTCGACAAGCCGGCCTGGGAGCGCTTCCTGCTGATGGTCAAGAACTACGCGATGTTCGATTTCGGCCGCAGCTATTTCCGCGACGAGAAAGTGCTGACGCTGATCGGCCAGAAGCTGCCGGTCTCAATGTCGCTCGGCATTTGGATGACGCTGCTCTCTTACGCGATCTCGATTCCGCTCGGCATCGCCAAGGCCGTGCGCGACGGCACGAAATTCGACATGTGGACATCGAACGCCATCATCGTCGGCTACGCCATTCCGAGCTTTCTCTTCGCCATGCTGTTGATCGTGCTGTTTGCCGGCGGCTCGTTCTGGCAGATTTTTCCTTTGCGCGGCCTCTACTCCGACACTTTCGACGAGTTGACGCTGTTCGGGAAGATCAAGGACTATCTGTGGCACATCTTCCTGCCCGTATTGTCCATGACGCTGGGCGCCTTCGCCACGCAGACTTTCTTGACGAAAAACTCCTTCCTCGACGAAATCCGCAAGCAATATGTGCAGACCGCGCGCATGAAGGGCCTCACCGAAACCAAAGTGCTCTACGGCCACGTGTTCCGCAACGCCATGCTGATCGTCATCGCCGGCTTTCCCGGCGCCTTCGTGCACGCCTTTCTGACCGGCTCAGTGCTGATCGAAACGATCTTCTCGCTCGACGGGCTCGGCTATCTCTCCTTCGAATCCATCGTCAATCGCGACTATCCGGTGGTCTTCGCCAATCTCTATATCTTCGCTCTGCTCGGGCTCGTCGTGAACCTTATTTCCGACCTCACCTACACCTGGATCGATCCCAGGATCGATTTCGAAACGCGCGAGGTCTGAGAGACGATGAGCGCCGCCGCAAACGCGAACACCATCCCCGCGCGCCTCGCGCCGCCGATCGCGCGCGACGGCTGGCTGCGGCTGACGCCGCTCGATCGCCGGCGCCTCGACAATTTCAAGGCCAACCGACGCGGCTACTGGTCGTTCTGGCTGTTCATGCTGCTCTTCGTCGCCTCGCTCCTCTCCGAACTGATCGCCAACGATCGGCCGATCCTCGCTTATTACAAGGGCGAGCTGCTCGCGCCCGCCTTCGTCACTTATCCCGAGGAGAAGTTCGGCGGGTTTCTGGCCAAGACCGACTACCGCGATCCGACGATCGAAAACGAAATCAAAGCGCATGGCTGGATGATCTGGCCGCTCATCCGCTACTCCTACGACACGCATAATCTCGATTTGCCGACGCCGGCGCCCTCGCCGCCGTCATGGCTGCTGAGCAGGGCGCAATGCGAAGCGGCGGCGCAGCGGCTGAAGCCCGGCGAGGCGGAGCGCGGATGCGGCGCCATCGAATGGAACTGGCTCGGCACCGACGATCAGGGCCGCGACGTGGTGGCGCGCCTGCTATACGGCTTCCGCCTCTCGGTGCTGTTCGGGCTGATACTCGCGACGATCTCGTCGATCGTCGGCGTCGCCGCGGGCGCGGTCCAGGGCTATTTCGGCGGCCGCGTCGACCTAGTGTTCCAGCGCTTCATCGAGGTGTGGTCGTCGCTGCCGCAGCTCTATCTGCTCATCATCATTTCGTCGTTCCTGACGCCCGGCTTCTTCGTGCTTCTGGGCATTCTGCTGCTCTTTTCCTGGGTGTCGCTGGTGCATGTAGTGCGCGCCGAGTTTCTGCGCGCGCGCAACTTCGAATATGTGAACGCCGCGCGCGCCCTGGGGCTTTCCGACGCCAAAATCATTCTACGCCATCTCCTGCCCAATGCGACGGTCGCGACGCTGACCTTCCTGCCCTTCATCCTCAATTCGTCGATCACGACGCTGACTTCGCTCGACTTCCTCGGCTTCGGCCTGCCGCCGGGCTCGCCTTCGCTCGGCGAACTGCTGCTTCAGGGAAAGTCGAACCTTCAGGCGCCTTGGCTCGGCCTCACCGGCTTCACCATCATCGCGCTGATGCTGTCGCTGCTCGTTTTCGTCGGCGAGGCCGTGCGCGACGCCTTCGATCCGAGGAAGACGTTTCGGTGAGGGTGTGATAAAAATATTTTTATGGAGGCGACGCCGTGAACAAGATCGTTAGAGAGCATTACCCGGCCGCGCGGCTGCCTGACGATTTGCGGGAGGCGATCGGGGATCACGACGAAGTCACCTTGACGATCGAGGTGACGGAAAAGCCGCCTGCGAACCAACCGGACTGGTTTTCGCGACACGAGCATATCCGGCGCAATTACTACAACTCGGACGAAGAGGTTGTCGAATATATTCGAGGCTTGCGCGATGAGTGGGAGCGGCGCGAACGATGACCGTTCGACTCTACCTTGACGCCAATCTTTTGGTTTATGCTTTCGAAAGAACTGGAACGACATCGGAACCGCGCGGCGTGCTCGGTCTCGTCAGAGACGGCGTTGCGACGGCGGTCATAAGCGAGCTTGTCGTCGCCGAGCTCTTGGTGAGACCGCTCATGCTTGGGGATAAGGAATTGACCGAGACTTACCTCAACCTGTTGGAGGCGCCGATCGGATACGAAACATACCCGGTCGACCGTGACGTCTTGATCGAAGCGGCGAGGCGACGGGCCTCGCGCCCGCAGATTCGATTGCCCGATGCGATTCACGTGGCGACCGCGTGTCTTAGACGTTGCCACGCGATTGTCACGAACGACAGGAGGATAAGCCCGCCTGACGAGTTGCTCGCATTGTCGCTCGATGCGTCGATAGTCGACAACATCCGCGCCCTCGCATGACCTCCGCCCCGCTCCTCTCCGTCCGCGATCTCTCCGTCTCTTTCACGCAAGGCGGCAGGGAGACCTTCGCCGTCGATCGCGTCTCCTTTTCGCTGGAGCGCGGCGCAACGCTCGCGCTCGTCGGCGAATCTGGCTCCGGCAAGTCGATTTCCGCGCTCTCGATCGTGAGGCTTCTGCCGCCCTCCGCGCGCGCGTCGGGCAGCGCGCTCTTTTGCGGCGAGGACATGCTGACGCTCGCCGAGGAGCCGCTTCGGCGCGTTCGCGGCGCCAAGATCACCATGGTGTTTCAGGAGCCGATGACCTCGCTCAATCCGCTGCACACGATCGAGCGGCAGATCGGCGAAATCCTGGAGCTGCACGGAATGCGCGGCGAAGAGAGGGTGCGCGCGCGCGTCGTCGAGCTTCTCGGCGAGGTCGGCATTCCCGATCCCGCCGGACGCCTTGGAGCCTATCCGCACCAGCTTTCGGGCGGGCAGCGCCAGCGCGTGATGATCGCCATGGCGCTCGCCAACAAGCCCGATCTGCTGATCGCCGACGAGCCGACGACCGCGCTCGACGTGACGGTGCAGGCGCAAATTCTGGCTCTACTCAAGCGTCTGCAGGAAACCTACGGCATGGCGATGCTGTTCATCACCCACGACCTCGGGCTGGTGCGGCGCTTCGCCGACGATGTCTGCGTGATGCAGAAGGGCCGGATCGTCGAGTCCGGACCCGTCGAAACCGTCTTCGAGACGCCCAGGCATCCTTATACGCAGGCGCTGCTTTCGGCGGAGCCGAAGGGCGATCCCATCGTCGCGCGCGACGACGCGCCCGTCGTGGTCGCTGCGGACAATCTCAAGGTGTGGTTCCCGATCAAGCGCGGCTTCCTGCGTCGCACCGTCGATCACGTGAAGGCCGTCGACGGCGTGTCGCTCATGCTGCGCGAGGGCGCGACGGTCGGGGTCGTCGGCGAATCCGGCTCGGGCAAGACGACGCTCGGCCTCGCGCTGCTGCGCCTCATCCGCTCCGAGGGGCCGATCGTCTATATGGGGAGCCGCATAGACGGCAAGAGCGTCGCGCAGATGCGGCCGTTACGGCGCGACATGCAGATCGTTTTCCAAGACCCTTACGGCTCGCTGTCGCCGCGCATGTCGGTCGCGGACATCGTCGCCGAAGGTCTCGCCGTGCAGCGCCCCGAACTCTCTCTCGACGAGCGGCGCGAGATCGTGGCGCGCGCGCTGGCGGAAACCGGGCTCGATCCGGCGACGATGGACCGCTATCCGCACGAATTCTCGGGCGGCCAGCGCCAGCGCATCGCCATTGCCCGCGCCATCGTGCTGGAGCCGAAATTCGTCGTGCTGGACGAACCGACCTCGGCTCTGGATATGTCGGTGCAGGCGCAGATCGTCGACCTCCTGCGCGCCCTGCAGGCGAAGCGCTCGCTCGCCTACCTCTTCATCAGCCACGATCTTAAAGTTGTGAAGGCGCTGGCGACGCAACTGATCGTCATGCGCCATGGCAGAGTCGTGGAGCAGGGGCCGGCGGCCGAGCTGTTCGCCGCGCCGCGCGCCCCTTACACCCGCGCGCTGTTCGCCGCCGCCTTCCGAATCGAGGCCGAGGCGTGAACAGTGAAAATCTACGCAGCAAGTTCGCGGATTTACACGCGGCAATCCCCTTGTCGGATGTCCGTCGGGCTGTAATGGTGCCCGCCGCCGGCTCGGCGATTCGCCGCGTTTTTCGAGGCTGAAAATGTCCACTCCCGCGCAGTCCGCGGCCGAAATCGTAAAGGCCCGCAATTCGCTCGGCGTCGCCGAGACCGCGGTTCTGCTCGGCCGCAATTTTTACACCGTCGCAGATGTGGCGGAGAATGAGATTGTTTTTCCATATTCGGAGCTTCCCGGTTTTCCCCGGGCTCCCGGCGTCGAGGACGGCGCGCTGATCCTCTGCACGGTGGACAGCGTCCCGACGATCTTCCTCAAGGGCCGGACAAACTTTTTCGAAACCGGCGATCCCAGCCTGATGTCGACGCCGATCGAGACCTTGGCGCTGCTCGGCGTGCGCAGCATTCTGACCGCCTCCTTCGCGCAGTCGGTGCGGGCCGACATCGTGCCCAGCAGCGTCGTCGCGGTCACGGACCACATCAATTTCAACGGGTTCAATCCGCTCGTCGGCGCGGCCGGGGACAAGAACTGCGCGAACATGAACGAGGCCTACGACAAGCGGCTGCTGCGGCGCCTCAAGCAGGCCGCCGGCGCCGGCGGCGTCACCTTACATGAGGGCGTCTTAATGTGGTTTTCCGGCCCGACCTTCGAAACCCCTGCCGAGGTCAAAATGGCGCGAATGCTCGGCGCGGACATTCTCGGATGGTCGATCGCGCCTGAGGCGATTCTGGCCCGCCGCTTCGGCATTCCCCTGGCGGGCGTGGCCGTCATCACGGATTTCGGCGCGGGCTTTTCGAGCGGCGCTCCGAACGCGGACGCGACGCGCGGCCCCGCCGTCGCGGGCATGATCGCGGTCAAGCGTCTGGCGCGCGCCTTCGTGCGCGCCCGGTAGCGCGCTTTCCGATCGAACGGATCGCCGCCGCGCTGAACTGCTCCCGATGCGGCTTGCTATTGGCGGCTCGGCCGCATCTTTCCGCTCAAGATGCCCCCTTGCAACAAATCGACCCTCCAAACTGAAGCCGACGCTGTTTCAAGACTGTGTCGGCGCTTCGCGGACGACCGGCCTCATGGCGGCCGAAACGGGCGGCTGGAAATCGTTTGTTGGCCGAGTTCGCGAATCGGGCCGGCGGCGTTGAGGCCGGGGTCTTGTCAACCGTTTGCGGGCGCCTATCTCATACAATAACCAGACTCTTCTTCGCGACTTTGCGGCGCGGCGTCAACCGCGCCGCTTCTTTGTGTCCGCCTCCATCGCGATGGCGCAGTCCGCGAAGGCCCGGTCGATCGAGCCGCGCCAGGCGCCGCGATAGGCCTCCAGCCGGTGCTCCGCCAGCGTGCGGCCGCTCTCGGCGATCTCCTCCAACGGGGCCAGATAGACGGTTTCGTCGCGCCCCAGCGCGTCGCAGCGGGCGCGGCGGGCGAGGCCGGCGCGCGCCAGCCCCAGCATGTCCTTGGCGATGTCGCGCGCGCTGCGCCCCCGGATCGTGGCCGCCAGCGCCTTGCGCGGAACTTCGCTCCGCAGCGCCTCGCGCTCCTCCGCGGTCCAGCCCTTGGACAGTTCCCGCGCGCCGTCCAGCGCGGCGCGGTCGTAGAAAAGGCCCGCGAACAGCGCCGGCAGAGCGGTCATGTGGGTGCGCGGGCCGGCGTCGGCGCCGCGCATTTCGAGATAGGTCTTGAGCCGGACCTCGGGAAAAATCGTCGAAAGATGATTGGCCCAGTCCGACAGGACGGCGCGCTCGCCGGGTAATTGCGGCAGGCGCCCGGCGAGAAGATCGCGGAAGCTCGCGCCGGCGACGTCGTGATAGACCGCGCCGCGCTTGACGAAATACATCGGCACGTCGAGCGCGTAATCGACATAGCGCTCGAAGCCCATGCCCTCTTCGAAGACGAAGGGCAGCATCCCGGCGCGGGCGGGATCGGTGTCGCGCCAGATTTCCGAGCGGCGCGAGAGAAACCCGCTCGGGGCGCCGTCGATGAAGGGCGAATTGGCGAAGAGCGCGGTGACGATCGGCTGCAAGGCGAGCCCGACGCGCAGTTTCTCGACCATGTCGGCTTCGCCGGTGAAGTCGAGATTGACCTGAATCGTCGCGGTTCGGAACATCATGTCGAGCCCAAGCGCGCCGACCTTGGGCATATAGGCCGCCATGATGGCGTAGCGGCTCTTGGGCATCGCCGGCGTCTCGGCGCGAGTCCATTTAGGGCTGCAGCCCAGATCGAGAAAGGAGACGCCCAGCGGCGCCGCCACCTCGGCGAGCGCCGCGAAATGCGCGTCGAGCTCCGCCTTCGTCGCATGGGCGTCGGCCAGCGGCGCGCCGGAGAGTTCGAACTGACCGCCGGGCTCCAGCGAAATGGCGCCGCCGCCGCTTTCGTCGTAGAGCCCGATCAGCGCCGCCTTGTCGAAAATCGGACTCCAGCCGAGTTTGTCCCGAAGCCCCTCCAGCACCGCTCTCACACCGCCGCACGCCTCTCCCTCGTAGGGAACGGGCGCCAGCGAACGCGCGTAAAACGGAACCTTCTCGTGCTCGGTCCCGACGCGCAGGGGACCGGCCGGATCCTTCGCGCCCGCTGCGAGCCACTCGACGAGGGCGTCGCGCGAGTCGATCGGCGTCGTATCGGAAACGTCGCGAGCCATCGGCGAATTTCGATCCAGGGTTTGGGCGCAGCTGGCCGGGGCGGGTCCGAGGGTCTGCGTGCGAGGCGAAGGCAGGGCGCGGCGACGGAGCGTCATTGGGCGTCGAGGGCGCGCCGCCGTTGGATTGCAGGAAACGCCCCGCCTTGCAAGAGCGCTCGGGCTTCCCCGGCGGGGCAGCGGGACGGTCGCGCGTCGCAGCTTGCGGGAAAGATGGAAAAACGAAGACTTTTCCGACGCTTCCGACCGTCCGATTAACGGTTTTGAGAAGTTTCTCGCCTAGCGTCCCCCGTCAGGGAGACGCCATGCGACAGTTGGTGCGAAACTTTCGGTCTAACGAGAGCGGCGCGACGGCCGTGGAATACGCGATCGTCGGCCTCATGCTCTCCATCCTCATCTTCGCCGGCGCCAAGATGACGGGATCGAAATTGTCGACCAATCTCTTGCCGATCGCCAACAATCTCGAGTAATCAGCGCCCGCCGCGGCCGAAGATTCCGCCAAGCAGATCTTCGAGTTCGGCGTGATGTCCGGCGGGCGCGCCGCCCCCGCCCCCGCCCGGCTGGAGCGTTTTCTTGATCTGCTCGATCGTCGCCTGAATGTCCGCCGGATTGAGCCCGCCGGGCAGATCGCCCGAGCCCTGGTTCGCCACGTCGCCGCCGAGGCCGCCGCCAAGTCCGCCACCCTGCGCGCCGCCGCCGGGAGCAGGACCGCGCGGCGCCCGCCGCCCGCCGCCGAGCAGCGAGCCGAGAATCCCTCCCAGCAGCCCGCCAAGCCCGCCGCCGAGTCCGCCTCCGCCGCCAAGTCCGCCTCCCGGCCCCTGCTGCTGCGGAGCCGGATGCGGGGCGCCGCCGCCGCCCAGCACCTGTTCGAGGATGGAGCCGAGCGCGCCGGAATTCGCCAGCTGGCCGAGAATTCCGCCAAGACCCTGGCTGTTCAGATTCTTGAACAGGCCGCCGAGCACGACCGAAACGAGCACGGGAAGGAGTTGGCCGAGAATATCCGGCCGCAGCCCGGATTCGCGCGCCGCGACCTGCACGATCTGCCCGGCGTTGGAGCCGAACAGCTGCACCAGCACTTCGCGGCTCTGCTCGATCGTGTCGTCGGCGTGGGCGGCGCTCAGATCGTCGTAAGAGGCGGCGTGATGCGGCGCCGCCGTCGCGCCGATGACCTGGCTCAGCGCGCCGGAATCGGACGTGGCGTTGCGCAGCGCGATCGCCAGCGCCGGGAGCAACGCGTTCACGGCCGACTCCATCTGCTCGCCGCTCAATCCGAAGCGGTCGGCCAGATTGTCGATGAGTTTGCCGTCCTGGGCGGAAAACAAGATGTCTGTGATATTCGACATGCCGACCTCCCTGAGCGCCGCAACAGACGGCGGCTGCGCTGACCCGCGCCTTTACGCAATGTTACCCGATCGGCCGGTTTTGCGCGAGGGCCATCGTGCGCGCCGCCCCGTCCCGGGCGCTCCGAGATCAACTTGTTTTCGCGTTTAATCTTTCGGCTTCAGCCGGCGGCCCGCCGCTCGCCAGGAAGGCGATCCGTCGCCCCGTCGCCGATCGGCCGGGTCGCGCCGCGCGTCGTCATCAGTTTTTCGACGAGCGCGAGATTGAGGCCGTGCCCGCCGCGATAGGAGCGGAAGGCGCCGATTATCGGCGCGCCGGCGAGAGCGAGATCGCCGAGGACGTCCAGCGCCTTGTGGCGGACGAATTCGTCGGGAAAGCGCAGCCCGCCCGGGTTCAGCACGTCGTCGCCGTCGAGCGCCACCGTGTTGTCGAGCGAGGCCCCGAGCGCAAGGCCCTCGCGCCATAGGCGCTCCGCGTCGCGCACGAAACCGAATGTGCGCGCCGAGGCCAGTTCGCGCCGGAAGGTTTCGGGGGTCACGTCGAGCGCGAGACGCTGATGGCCGACCCGGGCGCCGGGAAAGGCGATCTCCACATCGAGGCGAAGACCCGTGGCAAAGGGACGCAGTTCGGCCCAGGCGGCGCCGTCGGCGACGCGCACGGGCTCCAAGACCTGGAGAAAGCAGCGGGGCGCGGACAGACCCGCGACGCCCGCTTCGTCGATCGCCGCGACGAAATCGCGCGCCGAGCCGTCCATGGCGGGAACCTCGGCCTCGTCGAGTTCGACGAGCGCATTGTCGACGCCCATTCCCGCGAGCGCCGCCATGAGATGTTCGATGGTCGAAACCGACGCGCCGTCCCCGCTGATGCGGGTGCGCAGGCGCGTCGCGTCGACGCGCGACCAGTCGGCCGCAATGACGGCGTCTTCGCTCGCACGGCGCAGGACGAAGACCACGCCCGCGTCCGCCGTCGCCGGCGACAACGTCATGTGGACGCGGCGTCCTGCGTGCGCGCCGCGTCCGCGCAGCGTCACGGAGCGGGCCAAACTTGTCTGCGACGCCGTCTCGCGGCGCCGCGCGTCGTGACGCGGTCTCATGCGAAGTCGCGGACTCCCCGCCGCGCCGGGAGAAATCCGGCGCGCGCGCAGCATAGGCACGTCGCCGCGAGCGCTCCAGTCACGGATTGCTACAAAATGTTACAGGGCGCGGGGGCTACGAAATCGCCGGGCCTTTCGCGGCCAGGGGGCAGCCCGCCACCGTCAGCGTCACGCGCGAGGCGATCCGCGCGACGCCCTGATGCAGGTCTCCGGCTGCGTCGCGGAACGCGCGGGCGAGGGCGTTCTCGGGCACGATGGATAGCCCGACCTCGGAAGACACTGCCACCGTCGGCGCGCCGCGCGCGGCGAGCGCCTCGATCAACGCCGCGCGATCGGCGGCAAGATCGGCTCCGGCGAGGAGGCGGTTCGACAGCCACAGCGTCAGACAGTCGACGAGCAGCGGGCGATCCGCCGGCGCCGCGCGCACGGCGGCCGGCAAATCCAGCGGCGCTTCGAACGTAACCCAGTCCGCGCCGCGCCGGGCCTTGTGGGCGTCGATGCGCGCGCGCATTTCGTCGTCGAAGGCCTGCGCGGTGGCGACATAGACCCAAGGCGCCGGATGCGCCGCGATCAGCCGTTCGGCATAGGCGCTCTTGCCCGAGCGCGCGCCGCCGAGAACGAGGGTGAGATGCGGGTTTTCGGTCACGGCGCGCGCGTCCTTGCAAGCGGAGAGCGAGCCAGCAGTCCGCCCTCGCGGTCGAACACCAGGACTTCGACCCAGACGCCGCTATTGATTAGCGCATGGGACGCGGTCGCGCAGGCCAGCTTGCCGATTTCGCCGGCAAGATCGACGCCCGCGCTTTGCGCGATTTGCAAAGCTTCGAGCGCGCTGTTCGCGCCTTCGATAAGCGCGGCGACGCCTTCGTTCGCGCCGATCATGCGCGCGCTGATCGCGAGGCGTCGAAAATCGACGCTGGAACGGCCCGAATGCAGATCGAGCCGGCCTTGCGCCAGCTTGGTCATCTTGGCGAAGCCGCCCGCGATGGTGAGTTTTTCCACCGGATGCGTCTTAAGATATTTGAGCAGCCCGCCGACAAAATCGCCCATTTCGATCAGCGCCGCTTCGGGCAGATCGTAGAGCGCGCGGACGGCGGCTTCGGACGTGGAGCCGGTCGCGCCCGCTATGTGCGTCAGGCCGCAGGCGCGCGCGACGTCGACGCCGCGATGGATGCTGTCGATCCAGGCGGCGCAGGAGAAGGGCGTCACGATCCCCGTCGTGCCGAGGATGGAAAGGCCGCCGACAATCCCGAGCCGGCCGTTGAGCGTGTGTTTCGCCAGCTCCTCGCCGCCGGGGATGGAGATTTCGATCTGCGCATCGGGCGAAACGCCGCAGGCGTGCGCGGCTTCCTCGATGGTCTGGCGCATCATCGCGCGCGGAACCGGGTTGATCGCCGGTTCGCCTGGCGGCAGCGGCAGGCCGGGCCGCGTGATCGTTCCCACGCCCTCGCCGGCCGCGAAGACGACGCCCGTCCCGGGCGCGCCGCGTTTCACCGTGGCCCGCACCAGCGCGCCATGCGTCACGTCGGGATCGTCGCCCGCGTCCTTGACGACGCCGGCCTGCGCGAAATCGTCGCCGCGCTGGAACTGCGCGAGCGCGAAGGCGACGCGCCTGCCCGAGGGCAGCGCGATCTCCACCGGGTCCGGCGGCGGCGCGCCGGTTATGAGCGCCTCGAAGGCCGCGCGCGCGGCCGCCGTAGCGCAGGCCCCGGTGGTCCAACCGCGGCGCAGGGGGCGGTGGGCGGCGTCGGCGGTCATGAGCCCCGAAAAAGGTTATGCTTGGCGCGGATTTTTCCCCGCGCGGCGAAGGGGGTAATATACCGAACCCTCCAGGGAGCGCATCCATGGCCGCAGCCAATTTCAACACTCAGAACGACACCTACCGAAAATTGATGGGCAATGGACTCACCTACCGTGTTCCGCGCTTCCAACGCGACTACAACTGGACCGAGGCGGAATGGGATGATCTGTGGCAGGACATAGTGGGCACGGTGAAGGAGGACGGCGAGCCGGCGCACTACATGGGGTATCTCGTGCTGCAATTGGCCGACGACAGAACCTACGATATCATCGACGGTCAGCAGCGGCTGACGACGCTCAGCATCATCGTGCTGGCGGCTCTGCGCAATTTGAAACGGCTGGTCGACGAAAAGCGCGACCTCGACGCGACGATGAAACGTATCGACGGACTGCGGCAAGGCTATGTCGGCTATCTCGATCCCGTCACCCTGGTTTCCCGGCCGAAATTGACGCTCAATCGAAACAACGACCTCTATTACCGCACCTACCTTGTTCCGCTCGCCGAGCAATTGCCCCGGCGCGGCTTCAAGGCTTCCGAGCATCTCTTGCGAAAAGCGTTTGAATGGTTCGATCGCGCGATTCGCGAATACGTGCGGACCGCGGCCGATCCAGGAAAAACCATCGCTCAGCTTGTGGAAACCATGAGCGACCGACTCTTTTTCACCGTCATCACCGTCACCGACGAACTGAACGCCTACAAAGTTTTTGAGACGCTGAACGCCAGGGGCGTTCGCCTGTCCTCCACGGACCTCCTCAAGAACTATCTGTTTTCGGTGCTGCATCGGGAAGGCCAGCACGAACACGAGATGAAAGCGCTGGAAGAGCGCTGGGAAAAAATCGTCGATCGTCTCGGCGCCGAGAGCTTTCCTGACTTCCTGCGAATGCATTGGATCAGCCGAAAGACCTTTGTCCGACAAGCAGACTTGTTCAAGACCATCCGCGCCGAAATCAGTGACCGCGAAAGGGTTTTTGTGCTTCTTGTCGGCCTCGAAGAGGACATGGACACTTATCTCGCCCTTGCTAGCCCCGAAAACTCGGGCTGGCCCGGGGAAGCGGTCGAGCAGGTGAAGCTGTTGAAGCTGTTCAACGTCCGGCAACCGTTTCCCCTGCTGATGGCGGCGCATCGACGCCTGCAGATCGGCGAATTTCAAGGTTTGCTGCGCGCCGTCGTCGTCATTTCGTTCCGTTACAATGTCATCGGAAATCTTCAGACGAGCGAACAGGAGCGAGCCTATCATGCCGAAGCGAACAGGATAGCCAAAGGTGAGCATTCCACTTTGAGCGCGATCCTCGACGGGCTTCGCTCGGTGTATCCCAGGGATGACGTGTTTCGGGGGGCGTTCGCCGAGAAAAGCATCGGGACGGCGCAGGCGAGGAACGCGAAGATCGCGCGCTATATGCTTTGTGAAATCGAGCGTCAGATGTCGGGCATGAGCATCGATTTTCGGAGCGAGGCGATCAGCCTTGAACATATCTGTCCGGTCAAGCCGCAGGACGGATGGAGCCAGTTTTCTGACGAAGACATCGAGGCTTTCGCGGACCGAATCGGCAATATGACTCTCCTTCAGGCCAGCCAGAACAAGGATATCGGCAACGCGGAATACGAAGCGAAAAAGAAAGTCTATCTGAAAAGCCAGTATGGCGTTACGCGGCTTGTGGCTGAGGAGTATTCCGACTGGGAGCCGCAATCGGTCGCCGCGCGCCAGAACGCCCTTGCGAAACAGGCAACGGCCATTTGGCGCGTGTCGCAACTGTCGTAGACCGGCAACCCATCATTGTAGGAGACTCACCTCATGAACCGCGGCGCAACCTTCTTCGCAACCGCCCTGTTCGCCGCCTCGGGCGCCGAAGCCGGCGCGGCAGGCTTTTCGCTCACGAGCCCCGACATCTCCGCCGACAAGCCGATCGCCATGAAATTCGTCTATGGCGACTGCGGCGGCGAAGACCTCTCGCCCGAGCTCGTCTGGTCCAATCCGCCGGTCGGGACCAAGAGTTTCGCCGTGCTGGTGCACGACCCAGACGCGCCGACGGGCGGCGCCGGCTGGTGGCATTGGGCGGTCGCCGACATTCCCGCTTCGGCGGCCGGTCTGCCCCAAGGCGCCGGCGACGCCTCCGGCAAGAAGCTGCCGGCGGGCGCTCGGCAGTTCGAAAACGACTACGGCGACGCCGCCTATGGCGGGCCTTGCCCGCCGCCGCGGCACGGCGCGCATCGCTATAATTTCACGGTCTACGCGCTGGGCGTCGAAAAACTCGACGTTCCGGCGAAGGCCAAGGCCTCGGTGGTTGGCTTCACCGTCAATCACAACGCCCTGGCCAAGGCGACGCTGACCGCGCGCTTCGGCCGCTGAAATCTTGCAGGCGCCGCTCGCGCTGCTGGCGCTCGCGATCGAGGCAGGCGCCGGCTATCCGGACGCGCTGTTTCGCCGCGTCGGCCATCCGGCGACCTGGATCGGCGCGCTGATCGCCGGGCTGGATCGACGCCTCAACCGCGAGGACGATCCGCCCGCCCGCCGCCGCGCCGCCGGCGTCGCCGCGCTCGCTATTCTCGTCGCAACGGCGCTGATCGCCGGCGCCGCGATCGAACGGGCGGCGCTCGCTTTCCCGTTCGGAACGCTCCCGCTCGCCGTTCTGGCGTCGAGCCTGCTCGCGCAGCGCAGCCTTCACGCCCATGTGGCGGAGGTCGCCGCGGCGCTGGAGAGGTCGCTGGAGCAGGGGCGCGTCGCTGTGGCGAAAATCGTGGGGCGGGACGTATCGGCCCTCGACGAGGCGGGGGTCGCGCGCGCGGCGATTGAGAGCCTCGCCGAGAATTTTTCCGACGGCGTCGTCGCCCCGGCGCTGTGGCTGGCCGCCTTCGGCCTGCCCGGCGCGCTGGTCTATAAAGCCGTCAACACCGCCGACAGCATGATCGGCCACCGCTCGCTGCGCCACCGCAATTTCGGTCGGGCGAGCGCGCGCCTCGACGATCTGCTGAACTGGCCGGCGGCGCGGCTTTCCGCCGGCCTGATCGCGCTCGCCGCCGCCGTGGCTGCGGGCGCCTCGCCCCTGGGCGCGCTTCGAACGGCCCTGCGCGACGCAGGACGGCACGCCTCGCCCAATGCCGGCTGGCCGGAGGCCGCCATGGCCGGCGCGCTAAATCTGAGACTCGGCGGGCCGAGGGCCTATGGCGAGGCCGCGGTCGACGGCGCCTATCTCGGCGACGGCCGCCGCGAGGCGGGCGCTCGGGACATCGACGCCGCGCTGGCGCTCTACCGCCTCGCCTGCGCCGCTCTGTGGGCGGTTCTCGCGCTGCTGGCGCTCGCGGCGGCGGGCGGCTTGTAAAGCGCTGCGTTTGCGACGTTTCAATCGGATGTCGCCGCGCCCGCTTCCCTTTTGTGCGAATTTGAATATGGTGGCGGCTTCGATTGTGCGATGCAGCAAGTCCCGGCGCGCGGCGCGGCGGCGGCGGCGGGTAGGAGAAGCGTGACGATGGATCGGATGTCCTATCAGCTGTACGAGATGTTGCATCTGGCGTTCCTGCCGGCGCGGGCCTTTACGGACGCGACGCTGCACGCGCTCAAGAATCCGCTCAATCCGATGCACAACTGGCCGGTCGTGCGCAGCATCGCCGCCTCGGCCGAACTGTTCGAGCGCATGACCCGCCGCTACGGCAAGCCGATGTTCGGCCTCGACGCGACCGTCGTCGACGGCCGCGAGGTGGAGGTCGCCGAGGAGGTGGTGTGGGAGCGGCCGTTCTGCCGGCTGCTGCATTTTGCCCGCCAGTTCGGCGGCCCCGGCCCGCGCCAGTCGAAGCTGCTGCTGGTCGCGCCGATGTCCGGCCATTACGCGACGCTGCTGCGCGGAACGGTCGAGGCGTTCCTGCCCACCCATGACGTCTATATCACCGACTGGGCAGACGCCCGCACGGTTCCGCTCACCGACGGAACCTTCGATCTCGACGACTACATCGACTATCTCAAGGAGATCATGCAGCATCTCTCCGCCCGCACGGACGGCGTGCCGCTGCACACGCTCGGCGTCTGTCAGGCCTCGGTGCCGCTCATCTGCGCCATCGCCAATATGGAGGCGCATGACGATCCCGATTTGCCGGAGTCCATGATCTTGATGGGCGGACCCATCGACACGCGCGTAAACCCGACCGCCGTCAACCGTCTCGCCGAGCAGCGCGGCATCCACTGGTTCCGCAGCCATTGTATCCACGGCGTGCCGTTCCCGCACGCGGGCATGGGCCGCCAAGTCTATCCGGGCTTCCTGCAACTGTCCGGATTCATGTCGATGAATTTCGAGCGGCATGTCTCGGCGCATGTCGAAATGTTCAACCATCTCATTGAGGGCGACGGCGATTCGGCGGAAAAGCACCGTGACTTCTACGACGAATATCTCGCGGTCATGGATTTGACTGCTGAGTTCTATTTGCAGACGGTCGAACGCGTGTTCATCAAGCATGAGGCGCCGCTCGGGCAACTGCGCCATCGTGGCGAATTGATCGATTTGCACGCCGTCCGCCGCGTGTCGCTGCTCACCGTGGAGGGCGAGAAGGACGATATTTCCGGCGTCGGCCAGACGCTCGCCGCGCACGATCTGTGCGGAAAGATTCCGGCCGAGCGCAAGGCGCACCATCTTCAGATGGGCGTCGGCCATTACGGCGTGTTCAACGGCTCGCGCTTTCGCGCCGAGATCGCCCCGCGCATCCTCGACTTCGTGCGGGCGATGGAGCGAGTGAACGCGTAACCCCGCCGCCGCATTGCCGCAGGCCGCGGCGTTCCCTATGTTGGGGGCGACGAGAGGAGCCGCGCCATGGCCGAGGAACCGAGGGGCGAAATCGAGATCATCCCGCCGGGCGAGGACGAGGACGCTTCTCCGCGGGTCTGGATCGCCTCCGGCTCGCGCCGGATCAAGGTGGTCAAGCTCGGGCCGTTCGCCTCGCTGCTGACGATGCTGGCTGGCGGGCTGTTTCTGCTGCTCGGTCTCGCCTTTTTCACGAGCGTGTTTCTGGTTCTTGCGCCGATCGCCTTTTTGCTCGCCGGCGCCGCCTATCTGACCGGCCGGCTGGCGAACCCGTTCAAGCGGCTGCGGTAGCCGTCGAGGCGCTTTCCCCGGCCGGGCGGGCCTGCTATGGCTTCGTCATGTCCCGCCCCGTCCTCCTTCGAATTACCGGCCCGGCCCGCGCTACGAGCTAAAGACTCGCGCGGGAGCCGGGCGTTCGCGCCGAATTGGCGCTTTTTGGGCAAATCCTCTATGTGACGCGGACCGCCGGCGCCGCTTGCGCCAGCCCGCCTTTCCATCCCGGCTTCAAGGACATGACCGACGAGACGCTTAAGGGCGGCAAAGACGCCGGCCCGGACTATTCGAAGAGCCTCTATCTTCCCGTCACGGATTTCCCGATGCGCGCGGGCCTGCCGCAACGCGAGCCGGAACTGCTGGCGCGCTGGGAGAAGATCGGCCTTTACGAGCGGATGCGCGTGGCCGGGAAGGGGCGCCCCCGCTTCGTGCTGCATGACGGCCCGCCCTACGCCAACGGCAATATCCATATCGGCCACGCGCTCAACAAAATCCTCAAGGACGTGGTGACGCGCAGCCAGCGGATGCTCGGCAAGGCGTGCGACTACGTGCCCGGTTGGGACTGCCACGGCCTCCCGATCGAATGGAAGATCGAAGAGGAGAATTACCGAGCCAAGGGCAAGAAGAAGCCGGATTTCTCCGATCCCGCGGCGATGGTGGCGTTCCGCCGCGAATGCCGCGCCTATGCCGAGCATTGGCTTTCCGTGCAGCGCGAGGAGTTCAAGCGCTTAGGCGTCGCCGGCGACTGGGAGCGGCCGTACTCCACCATGGCGTTTCCCGCCGAGGCGAAGATCGCCGCCGAGATCATGAAATTCGCCGAAAACGGGCTCTTGTATCGCGGCTCGAAGCCGGTGATGTGGAGCGTCGTCGAAAAGACCGCGCTCGCCGAGGCGGAGGTGGAGTATGAGGATTACACAAGCGATCAAGTGTGGGTGAAGTTTCCGGTCGCCTTCGTCGATTGTTCGCCCGACTGGAACGAGATCGACCATGCGCTGCTGCGGGCCTCGGTGCTGATCTGGACCACGACGCCATGGACGCTGCCGGGAAACCGCGCGATTTCCTATTCCTCGAAAATCTCTTACGGCCTGTACGAAGTGACCGGCGCGCCGGACGGCAACTGGGCGCGGCCCGGCGATCTGTATGTGATCGCCGACAAGCTCGCCGACGAGGTGCTGAAGGCGGCCAAGGTCGAGACCTTCGAGAAGAGGGCGGCGCTGGAGCCAGGAAAGCTGTTCCCGCTGCGATGCGAGCATCCGCTGTCCGGGCTTGGCTACAATGCAACGATTCCGCTCCTTGACGGCGATCACGTCACCGACGATGTCGGAACGGGCTTCGTCCACACCGCGCCGGGCCACGGCGTCGACGACTTCAATATCTGGCTGTCCAATGGCCGCGTGCTGACGGAGTGCGGCGTCGACACACACATCCCTTACACCGTCGACGAGGACGGCTTCTTCACGAAAGAAGCGCCGGGTTTCGAAGGCAAGCGGGTGCTGACCGAGAAGGGCGACAAGGGCGACGCCAACGAGGCGGTGATCGCCGCGCTCATCGACGCCGGCAATCTCGTCGCGCGCGGAAAACTCAAGCATCAGTATCCGCATTCCTGGCGCTCTAAGAAGCCGGTGATCTTCCGCAACACGCCGCAGTGGTTCATCGCGATGGATCGGGCGGTTTCCCCTTCTCCCCGCTCGCGGGGAGAAGGTGTCCGAAGGACGGATGAGGGGCAAGCCGCACGCGGACCCTTGGCCCCCCCCCCCACCCCCTCCCCCCCCCACCGGGAGAGGGAGAGATCCCTCCGCTCCATCGCCCTTGCCGAAATCGCCCGCACGCAATGGACGCCGCCGGCCGGCGAAAACCGCATCCGCGGCATGATCCAAAATCGCCCGGACTGGGTGGTGTCGCGCCAGCGCGCCTGGGGCGTGCCGATCACGGTCTTCGTCCATAAGGTGAGCGGCGAAATCCTCAAGGACGCGCGCGTCAATGCCCGTATCATCGAGGCTTTCGAGAAGGACGGCGCCGACGCCTGGTATGAAGTGGGCGCGGCCAAGCGCTTTCTCGCGCCCGACTATGATCCGGCGCAATACGAAAAAATCGCCGACGTGCTCGACGTGTGGTTCGATTCCGGCTCCACCCACGCCTTCGTGCTCGAAGACGCCGCGCATTTCCCGAGCCTTTCGGGAATCGTCCGCAAGCGCGACGGCGGCGCCGACGAGATCATGTATCTCGAAGGCTCCGACCAGCATCGCGGCTGGTTTCATTCGTCGCTCTTGGAGTCCTGCGGCACACGCGGCCGCGCGCCGTACGACGCCGTGCTCACCCATGGTTTCACGCTCGACGAGCACGGCCGAAAAATGTCCAAGTCGCAGTTCAATGCGCTGGCGCCGGAGAAACTGCTGAACGAAGTCGGCGCCGACATCCTACGGCTGTGGACGGCGAGCGTCGACTATTCCGACGACCAGCGCATCGGTCCGGAAATCCTGAAGATTGTGACCGATAACTATCGCAAGCTGCGCAACACCGTCCGCTGGATGCTGGGAACGCTTGCCCATTACGAGCCGGCCGACGAAAAGGCAAAGTCGGATATATCCGACTTTGAAAAAGCCGCGCTCGTTCACGCGCCGGAGCTGGAGCGGCTGATGCTGCATCGCCTCGTCGAACTCGACGAGCAGGTACGCACGGCCTACGCCGCATACGACTACAAGAAAGTCGTGGCCTTGCTTGCGTCCTTCATGACCGGCGATCTCTCCGCCTTCTATTTCGACATCCGCAAGGACGCGCTCTATTGCGATCCGCCCTCGAGCGAAAAGCGCAAGGCGGCGCTCGCGGTGATCGAACATGTGTTCCGCTGCGTGACGACATGGCTCGCGCCGATTCTCGTCTTCACGGCGGAGGAGGCGTGGCTCGCGCGCTATCCCGGCGCCGTCTCCGTGCATCTCGAGGATTTCCCCGACGTTCCCTCGCACTGGCGCGACGAGGCGCTGGCGGAGAAATGGGAGAGCGTGCGCGCCGTCCGCTCCGTCGTCACCGGCGCGTTGGAGATCGAGCGCGCGCAAAAGCGCCTCGGCTCCTCGCTCGAAGCGGCGCCAGTCGTCTATGTGTCCGATCCCAAGCTTCTCGTCGATCTCGACGGCGTGGATTTTGCCGAGGCGTGCATCGTCTCCGCGATCCAGGTCGAAACCGGAGAGGGTCCGGCGGACGCCTTCCGCTTGCCGGAAGTCAAAGGCGTCGCCGTGCTCCCGCGTCGCGCCGGCGGCGTCAAATGCGCGCGCTCGTGGAAATATTTCGACCCCACGAGCGCGGAACCGGATCACCCCCGTGTCACGCCGCGCGACGCTCAGGCTTTGCGCGAGCTCACAGCGCTCGGGCGATGGAGCGATTAGTGGCTCGCGAGACAGAGATTGCGCCGTCCCATCGCCCCCTCCCTGTCCCTCCCCCGCTTCACGGGGGAGGGGACGCTAACGAGCGACGTTCCGGCGAAACCTCTATGAAGCGCCGAGTCTACTCCCTCTCCCGCGAGCGAAGCGAAGCGGGGGAGGGTTGGGGAGGGGGCCTGACCTTGTGAAAGTCCTCGTCGCGTTCCTCGCCAACACCGCGGCCAATTTCATCATCGGCCTGCTCGTCGCCAAGTTCCTCGGCCCCGAGGAATACGGCCGCTTCGCGCTCGCCTTTTCGATCGCGGCGGTGGTGCAGGTCGCGCTGTTCGACTGGTTGCGCCTCGCGGGCACGCGTTTTTACTCGGAACGGGTGCGCGAGAACGAGCCCGTCGTGCGCGCGACGCTCGACGCCTCGTTCATCGTCGTCGCCGCTTTTCTCGCCGGCGCGACGGCGCTTTACGTTCTGGTCGGGCCGACGCTGGATTTCGAAGGTGCGCTCATTCTGCTCGCGCTCGTCCTTGCCGCCGCCAACGGCCTGTTCGACTATTCCGCCGCCCTGCTGCGCGCCCGCTTCGAGGACCGGCTCTACAGCCGCCTGGTTTTCGTCAAGAACATGCTGGCGCTGGGGCTGATCGGTTGCGGCGTCTTCCTGTTTCATTCTGCCGGCGTCGCTTTGGCGGCCACCGTCGCCAGCCTCGTCGGCACGGTGATCGTCGCGCGCGGCTCGCTCAAGGATCCCGGCGCCGGGATGCGCGCGGCCTCCCGCGACACGGCGCGGTCGCTGATCGCCTATGGCGCGCCGATCGTCGCGGCGCAGCTTCTCTATCAGGCGATCCCGCTCGCCGCCCGCTCGATCGTCGCCAGCGCCTACGGCTTCGCCGAGGTCGGCCAGTTCTCGCTCGCATACGATCTCGGCATTCGCGCCGTGCAGTCGCTCGGCTCCGCGCTGGATGTGCTGCTGTTTCCGATCGCGGTCAATGCGCATGAGGAGCACGGCGACGAACGTTCGCGCGAGCAGCTCGCGCACAATTTGAACGTCGTTATCGCCTTTCTTATGCCCGCCTGCACCGGCGTGTGGCTGGTGATGCCGTCGATCGAGCATCTGATCGTGCCCGCGCAGTTTCGCGGGCCTTTCGGCCATTATCTGTCGCTGCTGCTGCCGGGACTGTTTGCGATGGCGCTGATTATGTACGGCGTCAATCCGGTGTTTCAGATCGCCAAACGCACCGGGCCGCTCATCGCCGCCGCGCTCTGCGCCATCGCGGCCGGCTTCGTGTTTCTGCTGGCGCTGCCCTGGGGCGCGGACGCCTCCAGTCTCGCGTTGGCGCAATGCGGCGCCTATCTCGCCGCCCTGGCGGCGACCCTGGTTTTCGCCGCGCGGGCGAAGCCGGTCTGGCCGCCGTTCTGGGACATGTTCGCCGCCGCGGCGGCGACGGTCGTCATGGCGCTCGCGCTCTCGCCGCTGCGCGCGATGACGCCGGGGCTGGGCGCCTTGCTCGTGCAGGTCGCCGCCGGCGTTTCGATCTACGGCGCGCTGGCGCTGCTGTTCGACATTGCGGGCCTGCGGGCCATGGCGCTCCATGCGCTGCGGCCGATTCTGGAGCGGCGTTGAGGCGTTATGTTCGCCTCCGTTCCTCGGCGCCGGTTTCCGGACGTTCGGCGCGCGGTTTTTCCCGTGGCGGAACGGGGCCGTTGGCTTTATGCCCTCTGAGCATGAATCTCGCGCAAGTCAGCCCGCCCGCCGCCGTGACGCCAGCGCCGACCGGATTGCGCGTCGCGGGCCTCTGCGTCGACCGCGGCGGGCGGCGGGTTCTGTCGAACATCAGCTTTTCCGTGGCGAGCGGCGAGGCGCTGGTGGTGACGGGCCGCAACGGCGTCGGCAAGTCGACGCTTCTGCGGGCGCTCGCGGGCCTCTTGCCGCGCGCGGGCGCCGTCGCTCTGGAGGGCGTGGGCGAAGACAATGAGCCTGGCCCGCGCGCGCATTACCTCGCCCATGCCGACGGGTTGAAAGCGGCGCTGACCGTCGCCGAAAATCTCGAGTTCTGGGCCAATTATCTCGGCGGCGCGGGCGGGCGGGCGATCCCGGAGGCGCTCGGCGCCGTCGGTCTCGCTCATGTCGCGGCGGCGCCCGTCGCGATCCTTTCCGCCGGCCAGAAGCGGCGCGTGGCGCTCGCCCGCCTCCTGGTCGCGCATCGGCCGCTGTGGCTTCTCGACGAGCCCCTGACCGCGCTCGACAAGGCGTCTCGCGAAAAATTCGCCTCCGTCATGCGCGCGCATTGCGCCGGCGGCGGCGTCGTCGTCGCGGCGACGCATGAGCCGCTCGGCCTCGAAGGCGCGCGCGAACTGCCGCTGGGAACCGCCGCGTGAACGCGCCGCTGCTCGCTTTGTTCCTGCGCGAATGGCGGGTCGCCCGCCGCATCGGCGGTTCGGGCGCCATGGGCGTCGTCTTCTTCCTTACGCTCGTTTCCATCGTCCCCTTCGCGGTCGGGCCGGACCCAAACCTCCTCGCCCGCATCGGCCCGGCGATCCTGTGGATCGCGGCGCTGCTCGCCGGTCTCCTGTGTCTCGACCGTCTGTTTCAGGCCGACGCGGAGGACGGCTCGCTCGACCTCTTTCATCTCGCCGAGACGCCGCTGGAGCTCGCCGTTCTCGTCAAATGTGCGGCGCATTGGGCGGCGACGAGCCTGCCGCTGATCGCCGCCGCGCCGTTTCTGGGTCTGATGCTGCAACAGGACGGCGCCGCGCTGGCCGGTCTCGTCGCGACCCTGCTCGCCGGCACGCCGGCGCTGACGCTGATCGGCGCCATCGGCGCCGCCGCCACCGTCACGCTGCGGCGCGGCGGCCTGCTGATGGCGCTGCTGGTGCTGCCGCTGACCATCCCGGTGCTGATTTTCGGCGTCTCGGCGGCGCAGGCCGCGAGCGGCGGAACCGTGCCCTTTTCGACGCCCTTCGCCATTTTGTGCGCGATCACGCTCGCCGCGCTGGCGCTCTGCCCCTTCGCGGCCGCGGCGGCGCTGCGGAATTTGGGGGAGTAAAGAATTTTTGCTTATGCCTTGATGAAGCTCGTTGAAACCACCGGAGCGTGTTTCAAGAGCCGCCGCATCTTATGCGCGTGTGACCCGCCGCGCCACCGTTACGTGCGCCTCACCGCCGCTCGCGGACGCGGACCCGGCCCGGCTCCACGATCCACAATTCGCGTTCGATGGGATGGGAGCGCAGCAAGCTCGTCAACTCGCCAATGCGCGCAATGATAACGCCTGGCGACAAGCGGCCGGGGTTCTCCAAGACAACAATGCCCGCCGTTTCTTCCGGCGGAAAGCGCAACACATGCCCGAAATCCCGATCGAGAGTTATGAGAATCCGCTGCTCGTCGCGACAAGCGTGAAAAATTCGCTCGTCGGTCGCGCCGCTCAGCCGCTCTTCGGCTACCGTCATGACGTCGTGACCGTCCGCTTCTAGCAAGTTCTTGCCGAGCGTTCCGATGTTTTCGTCGAGCTTGAACTTCATTCCGCTGCGGACAGAGGAACGGGAACGATGCGCTCGCGAGCGACTTCGGCGCCGTAAGCAAGCGCGGCGCGAATATCTTCGGGGCGCAGTTGCGGATAAGCCGCGAGAATCGCGGCCTCATCCTCGCCTTCGGCGAGAAAGTCGAGAATCATCGAGACCCAAATGCGCGTGCCCTTGATGCACGGCTTGCCGAAGCAGACGTTCGGGTCGATGGAAATTCGGTCCAGCGGGCGCGACATGCGCGGCAGCCTAACAGAACCACACGCGCCTCGCCACCTGCCGCTGCGGAACCTGCCGCTGCGGAATTTGGGCGAGTAATGGGCGCCGGGCGCGCGCCTTGCCCGCCGCGCGATTCCGCGTATAAGCCGCCCGCATGAAGCGACGAACGGAGTTAAGGCGCGAAACACGTCGCCTTACGCAAGGAGAGACGTCGCCGGCGAGCAAGGGGCGCCGGACGCTGACCTCGGTCGCCGACCTCGCCGCCGCCGGGCTGCTCTCGCCCGAAGCAGCATCGAGACTCGCCGCCGTCGAACGCCGCTACAGTGTGGCGGTGACGGCGCAGATCGCGGCGCTGATCGACCTTGGCGATCCCGCCGATCCGATCGGACGCCAGTTCCTCCCCGACATTCGCGAACTCGAAATTCGTCCCGCCGAGCGCGCCGATCCGATCGGCGACGCGGCGCACAGCGCGCTCCCGGGGCTGGTGCATCGCTATCCCGACCGCGTGCTGTTGAAGCTGCTCTCGGTCTGCCCGGTCTATTGTCGCTTCTGCTTTCGCCGGGAGACGGTGGGGCGCGGCAAGGGCGACGTCCTGTCCCGCGAGGCGGTCGCGGCGGCGCTGAATTACGTCGCGGCCCGGCCGGCCATTCGCGAGGTCATTCTCACGGGCGGCGATCCGCTGATAGCGCCGGCGCGCCGGCTCGCCGCGGTTTCGGTGCGCCTCGCCGAAATCCCGCACGTAACGCTGCTGCGCGTCCACACGCGCGCGCCGACGGCCGCGCCGGACCTTGTGACGCCCGCCCGCTTGCAGGCGCTCGCCGCGAGCGGCAAGACGCTGCGCGTCGCCCTCCACGTCAATCACGCGCGCGAATTGTCGGAAAACGCCCGGGTCGCGATTGCGCGGCTGCGCGAAACAGGCGCCGAACTGCTCTCGCAAACCGTGCTGCTGAAGGGCGTCAACGACGACGCCGCGACTTTGGCGGCGCTGATTCGCGAGCTTTGCGCGCTGGGGATTGCGCCCTATTACCTCCATCATCCCGATCTTGCGCCGGGGACCGGGCGGTTCCGCTTCAGTCTCGCGCGCGGGCGCGCCCTTTACGCCGAACTGGCGAAACTTGTCTCCCCCGCCGCGCTGCCGCGCTATGTCTTGGATATTCCCGGGGGATTTGGAAAAATCCCGCTCGACGGCGCAAGCGCCGTTCCGCTACCGGGCGGGGGCTGGCGGGTTCTCGACCGCGACGGAAGAGCCCACGATTATCCCGACTAAGCGGACATTCGCTGGTTCGCCAGCGAATGTCCGCTTAGATTCCTTTGTTTAAGCAGAATTTTTGTCGGAAAACCGGCCGCCACTTTTCCGAAATCCTGCTTATGCGTGACGGCGCCAAAAGATCGCCGTGCTTGGCCTGCTTTGTCCTTTCGGCGGAATCGGCCGCCGCGCACATTCCGGAACGGAGCCCTTGCGCAAGACGCTCGCCCTTCTTCTCGTCGGCTTCGCCGCCCTGTTTCTCTTGGGCTTCGCCGCCCTGTTTGTCTTGGGCTTCGCGGCGCGCGCCGACGAGGCGCCGGCGACGATCGAGCAGCTCAATCAGCAGCTCGGCCGCGCGCGCGCGACGCTCGACGAAGTCGGGAAAATGCTGGCCGAGCCCAATGTCGCGCCGGGAACGCTGCGTTTGCTGCGCGATCGCGTCGAACCCCTGCCTCACGAACTCGACGAGGTAATCGAAAAACTCGCGCCGCGGCTGAAAGCGGTGGAGGCGCGGCTGAAGGAACTGTCCGGCCCGCCGCCGGAGACCAAGCCGCCAGCGCCGGCCACCGCTCCCGCGGAAGCGAAGCCGACGCCGGCGCCTCCCGCCCCGCCGCCGAAGGCCCCGGAAATCAAGCCGCCGCAGCTCAAGCCGGCCGCGAAACCGCCGGAGGCGAAGGCGCCCGACGGCAAGACCAAGCCGGCGCCGGGCGCCCCCGCCGCGCCGAGCGAAGCCGATCTCGCCGCCGCCAGCGCCGCGGCCGAGCGGGCGGAGCAGCAGACGCTGTTCGCGGCGATCGACGCGACCTTGAAGCGCGCCCGCGCCTTGCAGATCGAAGCGCGGCAGACGCTGGTGACGATCGTCGCCCGCCAGCGCGCGCAATTCGCCAAGACCCTGTTCCTGCGCACCAGCGGGCTGTTCTCGCCCGATCTGTGGCGCGACGCGCTGTCCGACGCGCCGGGAGCCGCCGCGGACGCGCGCGATTTCCTGCGCGAGCGCGCCGTCAATTTCGCCAGCCGCCTCGCCAGCGGGCGCTGGGCGGAGTTTTTCGCGCTTCTCGCTTTGATCGCCCTTGCTATCCCGCCAGCCTTGCTCGTGGCGCGGCGCGTGCTCGGCCGCATCGACGGCAAGGCGGCGCCGTCGCGGCTGGCGAAATCCTTCGCCGCCGCCTGGTTCACGCTGGCGGCGGCTGTTCCGATCGCTTCGGTCGCGGCGCTCTTCGTCGCGATGCGGGGCTTCGATCTCGTCGACGCCTCGCTCGATCCGATTTTGCAGCGCGTCTTCGAAGGCGTGGCGCGCGTCACGCTCTCCTATGCTCTGGCGCGCGCGGTCTTCGCGCCGGCTTATCCCCTTTGGCGTCTCGCGGACCCGGGGGACGCGCTGGCGAAGCGCTTCGTCTTTCTTGCGCTCTCCGTTGCGACGACGATCGCGCTGGTGCGGATCGTCGAGCAGTTGGAGGAAACCGTCGAGGCCAGCCTCCAGCTCGTGATTGCGACGCGCGGCGCCGGGGCCATGATCGTGGCGATCCTAGTGGGGGCCTCGCTGCTGCGCTTCCCGCGCCGCGAGGCGGCTGGCGGCGCCGAGGCGCTAGAACGCGTTGCGAGCGCGGACATTCTGCAGGGGCGCGACTGGCTCAGTCTTACGCGCGCTGTCGGCGTTTTCGCGGTCGCCGTGATCGCGATCGCCTGCGTGTTCGGCTTCGTCACCTTCGCTAATTTCTTCATTCTCCAGGCCGGCTGGATCGCCGCGGTCGTGGCGGTCCTTTACATCGCGCTGGGCTTTGCCGGCGCCGGCGTCGAGGCCGCCTTCGAGCCTTCCAGCCTGTTGGGGCGGGTGCTGACACGCGGATTGGGCGTGCGGCGCGAACAACTGGCGCCGACGGCCGTCGTGATTTCCGGCGTCGCGACGCTCGCCTGCTATGTCGCCGCCGCGCTGGTCGCGCTGGCGCCGTTTGGCGTCGAATCGGGAGATTTTCTCGCCGGCCTGCGGTCGGCGTTTTTCGCCTTCAAGATCGGCGACGTCACCATCTCGCCGGCCCATGCGCTGACGGGTCTCGTCCTTTTCCTCGCGCTTGTCGCGGCGACGCAGGGTCTGCGCCGCTGGCTCGACACGCGCTACCTGCCGCTCACGCGGCTCGATGCGGGCTTGCGCAATTCGATCGGCGCGACGCTCGGCTATGCCGGGTTCCTTCTCGCCGTTGGCGTGTCGCTGTCCTATGTCGGCCTCAGCCTCGAAAAACTGGCGATCGTCGCCGGCGCGCTTTCGGTCGGCATCGGCTTCGGGCTCCAGTCCATCGTCAACAATTTCGTTTCCGGCCTCATTCTCTTGTGGGAGCGCGCCATTCGCGTCGGCGACTGGGTGGTGCTCGGCGAGGAGCAGGGCTATGTGAAGCGCATCAACGTGCGCTCGACGGAAATCGAGACCTTCGACCGCGCGACGATGGTCGTGCCGAACTCCAATCTCGTCGCCGGCGTCGTCAAGAACTGGCTGCGCGCCGACAAGGTCGGCCGCATCAAGATCGCGCTGGCGCCGCATTCGGGAGTCGATCCCGAGCGCATCCGCGACGTGCTGCTGTCCGTCGCCAGGAGGCAGGAGGGCGTTCTGCGCATTCCCGCGCCGCAAGTGATGTTCTTAGGGATGGAGGCGGGCGTGTTCCGCTTCGAACTATGGTGCTATGTCGAGGACGTGGAGCAGGCGACGCGCGTGCGCAGCGATCTGCACTTCGATTTGCACAAGCGCCTCGCGCAGGAGGGCATCAGCATCGCCGCCCAGATCTCGCCGCCGCCACCCACCATCGTGCAGTTGCCGGGCCTCGAAAAGCTCGCCGCCGCTGTTTCCGTCGGCGCGTTTGCGCTCGGCGAGGCGACCAAGGACGACGAGGCCGAAAGCGGCGCAAGGGAGAGCGCGGACCCTCAAAACGAACCCGGTGAAAAAGTGAAGGAGACGGCGTGAACGCAGTGGCCTGCGTCGGTCGATTCGAATGGGGCTGCGATGCGAGTATCCAAGCGCGCAAGGAGCGGCATCTGATGCGATTTCAATCGATACGCGCCGTTCTATGCCCGTGCTCCGCTCTCCGCCGCCATGTAGCCGAGGCCGCGCACGGTTTGGATCACGTCGACGCCGAGTTTCTTGCGCAGGCGGCCGACGAACACTTCGATCGTATTGGAGTCGCGGTCGAAGTCCTGATCGTAGAGATGCTCGATGATCTCCGCGCGGGAGACGATGCGGCCGGAATGGTGCATGAGATAAGCGAGCAGACGGTATTCGTGGGAAGTGAGCTTCACCGGCGCGCCGTCGACAACGACCCGTCCCGCCTTGGTGTCGAGCCGCACCGGACCGCAGACGATTTCGTTCGTCGCGTGGCCGGCGGCGCGGCGCAGCAGCGCGCGGATGCGCGCCAGCACCTCCTCCATGTGAAACGGCTTGGCGACATAATCGTCGGCGCCGGCGTCGAAGCCCCGCACCTTGTCGCTCCAGCGATCCCGCGCCGTCAAAATCAGCACGGGCATGGCGCGGCCGGCGCGCCGCCATTCTTCGAGCACGGCGACGCCGTCCTTCCTGGGCAGGCCGATATCGAGCACCACGGCGTCGTAGGGCTCGGTGTCGCCCAGAAAATGGCCTTCCTCGCCGTCGAAGGCCCGATCGACCGCATAGCCGGACTGTTCGAGCGCCGCGACAAGCTGGCGATTGAGATCCTTGTCGTCCTCGACGACGAGCAGCCGCATTGCCTTCTCCTCGCGAAGCCTTCCACCGGGCGGCCCCCGCGCCGCCGCGTGCGCCATTATAGAATGCGGCGCGAGCGGCGCACAGGGCGCGCCGGGGCGGTTCGGCTTCGCTTTCGTCAGCGCGTCCTCGCCGCCTGAAAGTGCATCCCGTCGCAGGCGCGGTCCTTCCAGCGCCCGCCCCACTCCCAGCCTTCGCTCTCGAAGGCCTTCACCACCGCCGCCGGAGGAAGCGCGAAATGCGGCGTCTCGTCGTGAAAGGCGTTGCGCGCCGGATCGAGGTCGATGGCGCAGCCATAGGCGTGCATCGAGAGGCGCGAGCCACCGCGCATGACGCGATAGACGTAGGCGCCGCCGAAGACATTGGCGCCCCATTCGTCGAGAAGCCTGGGCTCGCGCGCGGCCGCATCGCGGATGGCGGCAAGGACGCGCGACAGGCTGTCCGCGCATTTCCTGTGGATCGTGATGGTCTTGATCGGCTTGCCCGAGAATGTCATCGCAAACGGCGGCGCAATTCTCGTGAGATTTGCGCGCTCCCAGACGCCGGAGGCGCGGCCGTCGCGCCCGCGCGGATTGCCGTAATACGCGTCGCAGTCGGTTTGCACGGGCCAGTTCATTGCTTGGATCCTTTTCTCAAGCGACGATGGGCGCGCGCAAAGGATCGCCGCGGCGGGCCGCGGTCTTGCGCGCGATTTCTTGGGGTTCGATGGGGGAGGACGGCGCTTCGCGCCGCGGATGGTCGACGCTCTAGCTAGAGCATGTCCCGGAAAAGTGCGAAGCGGTTTTCCGAGAAGAACATGCTCTAGCGTATTGATTTTGAGCGAGTCCCTTTCGATCGCGCGATTCCACGCGATCGGGACGCGCTCTAAGCATGGATCGCCGCGGCGCTCGCGAACAGCGTGTCGAGCGCCGCGTCGTCGAGACCGAAGATGGCGGCGAGCGCGGCGACGAATGCGCCGCGCCTCTCGACCTGCGGCGCATATTCCCAGGCCAAAGCCAGCGTGGGATTGTCTGCGCGATGCGCCTCGACATAGGCGTCGACGGCGGCGAGGAGAGAGCCGCCGTTCGGACCTCGCGTCAGACGCAGCGCCTCGCGCGTCTGGAACATGGTGACGCTGGCCAAGGCGACGGGAAGCTCGGCGCGATCCAGGCGCGTCTCCAGCAGTTCGCGCTCCAGTTCTCCGATACGCGCTTTCGCCGCGACAAGCTGCGCGGCAAGATCGGCGACGCCCGACCCAAGCGCCGCGCCGGCCGCCGCAGGATCGAGCGGCCTCGGCAGTCCTGGCCGATCGCCCTCCCACAGGATTTGATGCGCGCCGGCGACCGCGCCGTCGGGATTGCCGCGAATGAGAATTTCGTAGATCGCCATCAGCCCATCCTCCAGTTGGCTCCATCGCTGTAGACGGGCGTGAACACAGCACCGCCGCCGGCGACGATTGCGCCGAACACCGCCGACGTAGCGTCGGAGACGAAAGCGCGCAGACCCGCGCCGCCGCTTGCCGCCGGCAACGTCGCCACGGTGAATGTCGGCAGTTGCATCGGCGCGCTCAGCGCCCATGCGCCGGCGACGCTCTTGTTGAAATCCGCGCGGATCGTGCCTTCGCCGGTTCCGAGAATGATCGCGCCTGAGAGATTAGCGGGCAGACCCGCGACATTCGCGCCGACAATCGTATTGTTGCCGCCGTAAACGATCCCGCGGCCGGTGTTGTAGCCGAGCGCCGTATTCGCATTTGTCCCGCCCGGCGCGGCCGTGCCCGTTCCCGAGCCGACCCCGGTCGCAGTGAAACTGACGCCGACCGCGTTGCTTGCCGCGCCGATCGCCGTGAAATCCGTGGTCCCGACAGACGCGATCGTGTGGGTGACGCCGACAACGAACGAGCCCGCCGTTACCGGCGAACCAAGATCGTAAAGCGACAGTCGACCGGCGCCGAAATTGGCCGCTCCCGTTCTATTATAAAACAAAGCGCCCGCGCCAATCCCAATATTGTATATTCCTGTATAGTTGTAGATAAGCGCGTCGGCGCCGATAGCAATATTATTGCCGCCGGAAACATTAGCCTGCATCGCGTCGGCGCCGATAGCAATATTATTGCTGCCCGTCTGATTGAATTGCAGTGCTCTGGGGCTGATGGCAATATTGTAATAGCCCGACGTAGTGGCGGCCAGCGCGCCGGGGCCGAACGCGAGATTGATGTAGCCGGTTGTCAGACCGGCGAGCGCGCCGGGGCCAATTCCGACATTGTTGGACGCGTGATAGGGGAGAGTGGCGGTCCCCCCCATCGTGAAGTTTCCGGCGTTCTTGCCCACGAACAGGTTATCGCCCAGGGTCGTGACCGCGCCGTTGTTTCCATAATTGAAATTGTGAATGAACGGGACGCCGTTCTTCTTGACGACGCCGTGCTGCGCGGCGAACCGGGTGTCGTCCAGATCGATATTGCCGGCGGCGATGTCGAGGACTTCGCTTGGCGACGCCGTGCCGACACCGACGTAACCGGTGACATTGTCGACGACCAGCGCCTCTTTCCAGGTCGCGCCGTCGGCCGAGACCTTGACATGGAACTTGTCGTCACCGGCGAGGCCGGTTTCGGCGCGGCCGGAAAAGTTCGTCTGATAGAGCTGCGAGACGGTGTCGCCGCTCGCCTCCTTGTTGAGCTTGAAGCGCAGATCGCCGTCGCCGCCTTCGCCTGCGTATCTCGCCGTGAACAGCGTCGTGTTGAGTTTCGCGGTGAGCGGATTGCCCGCATCCGCCGTCGCGCCGACGCCCAGCCGCGGAATATTTTGCAGCGCGCCGACTGCGCCGCCCGCGTCGATCCAGTCCGAACCGTCGTAGATGAGCAACAGGCGCTCCGCCTCCACATAGGCGCGCCAACCGGCGCGCGGCGGGAGGAAAACCCAGGCGCCCGCGAGAAACGCCGCGATCTGCTTCTCCTTGCCCGCGAAGGCGCCGCTCGCGCCTGCGCCGATCAGCAGTCGCCGGCCTTCCGGCGGCGAGGCGGGCGGGGTCGCGACGCTGCGCTGCAGGACGGTGAGATGCACGAGGGCGTCGAGCAGCTGAATCGCTTCGTTGTGCGTCACGTGCTTTTGCGCCTGCGCCGCATCGACGTACGGCAGCGCGAGATGCGAACTGAGCGGCATGGCTGTTCCCTATTGCACGGCGAGGACGGCCGAGAGCGGAAAGCCGCGCCCGACCGTCGAACTCATCTGGAAAATATTCAGCGAGAGACTGGTCTGCGACGCGCCGAAATCGGCGGACTCCATCGCCGCGGGATACAGAACCGGACTCGTCGCGGCGGCGAGAACGCGCCGGCCGTTCCCCGGCAAGACGATCTCGATCTCGTAGGCTTCGGCGGCTTCGCCCAGTGGGATTTCGACCGGCCCCCAGGCGTCCGAATCGAAGCGTCCCCTTCGGACGAAGGAGAGGGCGACGCCGTCGTTCGTGCGCGCGGCCCGCGCCTGCACGGGCGCGTATGGCGTGAGCGCCTTGCGCGTCGCGGCGATGGTCGCCTGCACGAATGTTGGATCGGCGAAGTCGCGATCGGCGGGGCCGATCCGGTAAGTCACAGGCGCATCGATGTCGGCGCTCTTGGCGGCGAGCGGAACGATGGCCGCATCGAGCAGCACAACGGTCGAGCCGGCGGGGGCGGCGCGCGCGGCGAGATGCTCCTCCCCGCCCAGGCCGCGAAGCAACCGCGAAAGACGATACGTCTTCTCCGCGACGAGCTCCGCGCGCGCGAAGGCGAAAATCTCCCAGGCTTCGTCCGGCCCTTTGATGGCCATGGCGGTCCTGCCCGCGAGCGCCGCCGTGTCGTCGACCGAGGCGAGTTCCCCGGCGCCCAGACGCACCGTGACGCTTGACCCATTGTCGAACCGTCCGACCGGCCCCGGCTCCAGAACATCGAGCGTGTCGCCGATGATGGCGCGGCGTTCGATAAGGCCGACGCTTTCGTATCCGCCGCCGACCAGCTTGAAGATCGTCAGCGCGCCGGGCCAGGGATCGCCGAAGCCCGCCACATAGGACAAGGGCGCCGGGTCGTCTCGCGCCAGAGCGAGATCGAGAAAGACGACGCGCGGCGGCCCGACGATTTTCGGCGCAGCGATCGCAGCCGTTCTCGACAGCCTGGGCGCCGCGACGTCGAAGACGGAGGTGTCGGCCGCGCGCGCGATGACCCGCCGCGCCGCGCCGTCCGCGATGCGCTGAATTTGAAACGGCCGACCGCCGCCTGCGCCGGCAAGGCGAACCACATCGCCGGGCTGCAGCGCGGCGAGGCCCGGCCGCAGCGAAAACTCCGCGCTCTCGCGCCCGGCCCAAATGTCGCGCAGCCACACCTCGGCGAGCGTCTGCGCGTTGGCGCGATGGGTCATCACCGCCGCCTGCGCCTCGCTCTGACGCGAGGAAAAGCCTTCGAGGCGCCGCGAATGCACGCGGCCGATTTGAAAATCGAGCTCCGAATCGGAGAAGGACAGCGCGATCTCGTGCGGCAGCTCACTTTCCTGCGCGCGCGTCACGCTCACGAGCCCGCCGTCCTTCGCAGGGACGAGATCGTCCTCGCCGATGTCGCGCGCCGGTTTGACTCGGCGGGTGACGAAGCGCAGCGCGCCTCCGCCGACGACGGCGTCGAAGCCGTAGAGCGCCGCGAGCGGCTCGATCGCTTCTCGCGGCGACATCGGACGCTCGATCGCATAGCCGTCGAGAAAGCCCTCGATCTGCGGCCGCAGCGCCGTCGCGCCGGGCGCGGCCTCGGCGACGATTTCCGCGACCACGCGGTCGAGCGGCGCGCCTTCGAGACGGCCGGTGAGCCAGTGTCCGGTCTCCCAGTTCGGCCCGTCGCTCCAGGCGCCGCTTTGAACGGGGAAGGCGGGGAACGGCCGTGCGTCCCAGCACCAGACATGGATGCGCGCAGGATCGACCATCGGCGCGCCGTAAACGCTCGATGTGGGATTGGCGACGGCGCCGCCCTCCCGCGCCGGATCGAAATGCGTCAGCATCGCCTCGAGGAAACGCGCCTGCATGAGGTCGTCGCGCCCGTCGCGCGAATAATAGGGCAGGCCGCCTTCGCTCGAGCGCGGGTCTGGAAAGACGTTGGGCGCATTGGCGCCGCGATCGACGGCGGGGCAACCGGTTTCCACGATCCAAATGGGCTTCGACTGCGGAACCCACGCGGTCGGCGACAAGAGCTCGGCGCCGCCGACGCGCTCGAAATGCGGCTGCGACCACCAGGAGACGAAGTCTTTCCGGCGGAAGGTCCACGGCTTGCCGAGCCCGTCCGTGATCGGCGTGCGTTGCTGCGCGTCGCGCGCGGCCTTGTCGGCGTAATACCAGTCGTAGCCTTCGCCCGAGGCCACGCGCGCGCGCAGATAATCGAGATCGTAGACGCTGGGCGCCAGCGCCGCGTCGAGATGCGCGGCGCCATCCCGCCAGTCGGACAGCGGCCAGTAGACGTCGACGCCGATAAAGGCGACGGCGGTCGAGGCCCACAAAGGATCGAGCGGAAAGCGGACTTCCCCGGACGCCGGAACATGGGCGCCGTATTCCGTCCAGTCGGCGGCGTAGGAAATCTTCGTCGAAGGACCGAGGATCGCCTTCGCGTCGGCGGCGAGCGCGGTCAGTTGCGCGACGGCCGGATATTGCCCCGGCCCCGAACACACGCGCGTCAAGGCGACGAGCTCCGAGCCGACGAGGAAAGCGTCGACGCCGCCCGCGGTAAGACAGACATTGGCGTAGTGGAGAATGAAACTGCGGTAGCCGGCGAAGAAAGCGTCGACCTGCGCCGCGGCGGCGGCGGTTCCGTCGGGCGTTCCGGGGCGCCCCGGCGCCGGATCGCAGGTGACGCGCCCGCGCCAGGGAAAGGCCGGCTGCCCCGCGGCGCCCGTATAGGGATCGGGCAGGACGTTGCCGGGCGGCACGTCCATCATCACGAAGGGATAAAACACCACCTTCAGTCCGCGCGATCTGAGATCGGCGATGGCGCCGAGCACCGAGGCGTCGCTCGGCGTGCCGCCGAAAGCGGAGCGAGCGTCGATTTGCGAAGCGAGGCGCGCAGTCGCGCGAATGAGGCCGGCGACGGACCAGTCGGGCGGCCAGGCGCCGCCGGTGAGAAAGTTGAATTCGCCGATGGTCTTGAACGGCGCGTCGACGCGCGGCGCGACTGTGCACTGCGCGGCGCGCAGATCGTCGCCGAACCAGGCGACGACGAGCGCCACGCTTTCGAGATTGGGGCAGAGCGCCTGCAGCGCGTCGAGAGAGGCGGTCCAGTCCGACGCGGAGGTCAGCTGATGCCGGTTTTCGGCGCTGCTGGCGCCCGGCGAGGAGAAATTGAGCTGGAGCGTCGGCTGATAGCCGGCTTCGGTCGCGCCGGGAACGAGATCGACGGCCCGGATCGTCGCGCCGAGGCCCGCGACCGGCCTGACCACTTCGAAGGTGAACTGCGGAATACGGTTGCCGTAAGGCGCGAGCGGCAGACGTTCGAAAACGATATAAGCGAGGCCGCGATAGGCAGGCGCGTTCTCGGCGCCCTCCTTGGCGACGACGAGCGGATCGGGAAGCTGATCCTGCGCGCCGTCATAGACGCGGATCGGCAGGCCCGTCAGATCCAGTTCGGCGCCGTCCGCCCACACGCGGCGCACGAACGCGATCGGCCCCTCGCAAACGCCGATCGCGAAATTGGCGAAATAGGAATAGGCGACAGAGACCTTCTGCGCGCCGCCGCTCCCGCCGCCGCCTTTGCCGCCCCCGCCGCCGCCCGAGACCGAAACGTTCGCCTGTTCGAGAAAGCGCGTCGCCCAGATCATCTGGCCACCGACGCGCGCGCGGCCATAGACGCGGGGCACGCCGGCGCCCTCGGTCGAGGTGATCCCGTCCATCGCCTTGAGCCGCGGCCCGATCGAATAGCGCGGCGCCGCCCGCGGCGACAGGGCGGCGTCGATGGCTGCGCCGCCGAGTCCGCCGGCGAGACGCCCGACCGCCGCGCCGACAGGGCCCGCAACGGCGCCGCCGACGGCGGAGCCGATCGTCTGCAAGACAAGCGTGGCCATGGTCGCCTCGTTTTGCGGAAACGCGCGCGGGTCAGCCGGCCGCGCCGGGGAAGGCGAATGCGGCTGCGATCCGCCGCCGCCAGTGCGGCGTAATCGCAACTTCTGCGACGCAGGCGCCCTCGTGCGCGTGAATCATGCGCGTTGCGCCGGAGGCGATGGCGAGATGCTTCGCCGGCAGGTGGTCGCGAATGCGAAACAGCAGCACGTCGCCCTCGCGGAACTCGTCGACGGCGATCGCGCGGAAATGGCGGCGCGCCGCCTCGAGCAGCGCTTCCTCGCCGCGCGCTTCGGCCCAATCGGGCGAGTAGGACGGCGCGGTCTCTGGCTCTTCGCCAATCAATTCTCGCCATACGCCGCGAATGAGACCGAGGCAGTCGCAGCCGACGCCGCGCAGCGAAGCCTGATGCAGATAGGGCGTGCCGACCCAGCGGCGGGCCGCGGCGACGATCGCCTCGCGCTCGATCGCTCTCATCGAAAGAAGCTCCCGCCGTCCATGACCGGCGCCTGCGCGCTCGGATAGGCGATCACGCGGTCGTTGCCCGGCATGTGGGGAAAGCCGCGGAAGTTGACGATGTTGGCGAATTTCGTCTGACAGGTCGCCGCCGACTTGTCGCAGCCCGCCGCAACGCTGATCGCGTCGCCCGCAAGCGGCGGCTGCGCCGGCGTCGTCCAGAACGTGAATGTCGCCTGCGTTCCCTCCTGCAGATGCGACTTCACGACGAGGCGCGCGCCGGCGCTGGCTCCGGAGGCGAAGGACAGCGGACCGCCCGTGAAGAATCCCGCGTCGAAGAGCGCCGCGAGATTGGCCGTCAGCACGCCGCCGTCGTATGCGACCACCAATCCCGTCGTGCGAAACTGCGGGGCGTTAAGATCGACGCCGCATTTGCCGTCGCCGAGATCGGCGGAGCAGGCGCGCTGAAAGGTCCGGCCCTGCGGCTGGTCGAAGACATGCGCCGCCGAGCGCAGTTCGGCGCTGAAGGCGAATTCGCCGCGCCGCACTTCGCCGATGGTCGCCACGTCGAGGAGCAGGCGATCGGCGGGATCGCTCCAGTCGACCAGCCAGGTCTCGACCGAGGCGCCGTCGTAAGCGCCGTTGGCGAGGGCGGTTTCGCTCAGGCTCTCGGCCGAGAGCGCGCCCGCCGCCTCGCTCGTTCCCGGCGCGAAACCGAGCGCGCTTTCCGCTTCGCTCGCGGAAAGGCCGGTGTTGGCGCGAAACAGCACGCCGCTGAATTCGAGGTCGCGGTCGTGATCGGTGAAGCCCATCACCACGCCGTCTCGCCTTGCGAGGCGCCAGCAGGCGCAGAGGGTCGAGACGGAGCGATCGAGCTTCGCCTGCATCGAGGGCGAAACGCTGAGCATGGCGGCTCCTCCGTCTCAGGGGACGATTTCGACGATCGGAATTTTCGGAATCGCTCCGGCTTCGAAAGCCTGCATGTCGATTTCGAGGAAATCCGTATCGAAACGCGCCGGCACGTCGAAGAGATAGCCGGCGGTTACGGCGGCGCCCGCAGCCGGAATCGCGCCGGGTAGAAAAGTCACGACGCCGGTCGCCGGGTTCACCGCGAATTCCGCGCCCTCGGCCTTTTCGACGCCCGCGATCGCGACGCGCACGCTGCCCGCGACGGGTTTCGCGATGTCGCGCGCATAGGGCGCGAAGGCGCCGCCATACGTCTTCGTCAGTTGAAACGTCGCGCGCAGGCCGTCGCCCGCGCCAATCGGCTGATCGAGCGGCGTCGGCAGGGCGCCGGGCGACGCCGAGGAAAAGTCGGCGCGGTCGCGCCAGCGAAAGCCGATGAGCCGTCCGCGACGCTCCTCGAAGAAGTCGATCACCTGCGCGAGCTGCGCGAGGGTCTTGACGCCGTAGCCCGCTTCGTAGCGGCGGCGCGAATGCGCCCAGCGGGCGTTGCGCGCCTCGCGATTCGAACCGAGCGCCACGATTTCGGTGCGTCGCTCCGGTCCGCCGCGCCCGTCGAGCGACACGTCGAGCGGAAAGCGCACTTCGTGGAAGTCGTTCATGCGCGCCTCTCAATCCGTCACAAATTGCGCTGGCCGCGCGCCACGGCGCGCGCGAGAGCGCCGGTGATCTGCGCCTCCGAACGGCGGAAGCTCTCGATGTCCTGCGCGGCGATGTTGACGGTCACGGCGAGGGGACGCGCGCCGCTCTGCGCGAGCACGCCGAGGCGCCCATCCGGCCCGCGCGCCAGCGGCATGATCGCTTCGGCGCCGCGCTCGCCCATCAGGCCCACCGATCCGCCGGCGCCGAAATAGGCGGGGCTGGCGACGACGCCGCCTTCGGCGAAGGGCGCGACATTGCCGCCGGAGTTGAGAGCGCCGCCGATGAGCGAACTTACGCCTGCGGCAAGGCCCTGGGCGAGCGCCTGCGCCCCCGCCTTCAACGCCATTGTCGCAAGGGATTGCGCAATGCCGGCGAGGACGTCGTTGAGGCTTTTGCCGCTCGTCGCCGCCGCGCCGAATCCTGCGGTCAAAGTCTTCGTCACGCCGGCCGCCGAGACGTTGATCTGATCGAGCAGCGTCCGCATCGCCGAAAGATCCTGATTCTGAAACGCCAGGGATCCGATCTCGATCGGCTCTCCGGTTTCGGCGGAAACCCCTCTCGTCGGCATCACCGATCTCCCTCGTCCGGAAAGCGCCGCATCAGTTCGTAGAGCGCCGCCCGCGTCGGCGCCGCGGGCGCGGGGCCGTAGACTCCTTCCGCCGCGAAAAACAGTTCGCGCGGCGTCATCGACCAGAATTCGCGGGAGGAAAGCCGCAGGACGCCGAGGCCGAAGGCCATGGCGCGCCGAAACGGAAAGGGCGCGCGCGGGGAGGCGGCGCGCATGGCCCTTTCGTCGGGCGCCGCTAGGCGTCCTGCGGCGCCGGAGGGTTTGCGCCCGTCCCGTTCGGCGCGGGGTCGCCGAATGTCGCGGCGAGGAGATCGGCCGCGATCTGGACATAGGCCGCAAGGCCTCCGGAAACTTTCATATTGGCGACGTCTTCGTCGCTGAGCGCATGGCCGGCGCCGCGCAGGCCGCAGCCGATCACGCGCAGGATGTCGCGCGCCGAGAGGCGGCGCGCCTCGAAACGCTCGGCGAGCGCCACGAGATCGTTCGCGCCCATGCCGCTTTCGAGCTCCGCCAGCGCGCCGAGCGTGAGGCAGAGCGTGTAGGTCTTGCCGTCGAGGCGCGCTTCGATTTCGCCGCGTTTCGCGTTGGCCATCTGCATCCTCACAACGCCGTGAAGGTCAGGGCGCCGGCGGATTCGAGCGAAAGATCGAAGGTTACTTCCGCCGCATGTTCGCCGCGGTAGTCGAGGCTGGAAATCTGGAACGGCCCGGCTATGACGCCGAAATCGGGAACGACGATCTGCCAGCCGCGGATCAAACCGTCGAAGAAGACCTGGCGCAGCAGCGCGTCGGAGGCCTGATCCTTGAAGACGCCCGTCCCCGAAACGCTGGCGCGCTTGACGCCGGCGCCGCCGAGCAGTTCGCGCCACCGTCCGACAGACTCGGCGTCGGTCGCGTCGACCGTGTCGGCGTTGAGCGCGAGGCGACGCGTGCGCAGTCCGGCGACAGTGACGAAAGTCCCCGTCCCGTCGTCGATCTTGAGCAGCAGATCCTTGCCTTTTTGCGCGGCCATGGTGCGTCTCCAAATTGATGATGCGTCGAGAAAGGAAAGCGAGTAGCGAGTAGCGATTTGAAAAATCCCTCTATTCGCTACTCGCTATTCGCCATTCGCTACGTTCTCTCCGTCGTGGCGCGGAACCGCAAATTGACGCGCGCGAAACGGCCCTGCTGCTCGCGCCGCGTCTCCATTCCGACGTAGCGCAGGTCGATCAGCGCATGATCTTCGAGCGCGAGCGGGGCCTCGTCGAGCAGGCCGACGACGGCCTCGCCGATCTCGATCGCCTCTTTGAGTCCGCGCTGAGTCGAGATCACGGAGACGACGACGAACTGCTCGACGCCTTGCGAGAGCTGCGCCGACCAGTCGCGCGCTTGCGTCTCCGCAAACAGCGCATAAGGCGGCTCGGCGCCGCGCGGGGCTTCGTCGTAAAGTTTTTCGCCGCCCAGCATGGCGACGAAAGGCGCGTTTGCGAAAAGCCGCGCGCGGATCGCCTTGCGCAGCGCGATCACTGGAGAGACGCTCATGCGGTCAACCTCACAGCGCGACTTCCTCGCATTGGCAGACGAGAAAGCGGCGGCGTTCGTCTTCGTCGTAGACCGACTGGATCAGCAGCGCGCGCCCGGCGAAGACGAAGCGCATCTGGCTCGTCACGCCGGCGCGCCGGCGGATGCGCACGTCGTGCGTGATCGCCTGCTCCTGGCGCTCGGCTTGGAACTGCGCGGCCGCGCGGCGCGGCGTCACGCGCGCCCACAAATTCGCCAGCGGCGCGTATGTCCGCGTCGCGCCGCCGGCGCCGTCGCTTGCGTCGAGCGGCTGCTCCAGCGTCACGCGCCGGCGCATCGCGCCGATCGGGTCTTGGGCGCTCATAGGAGCCGCCCGCGCCGATAGGGCGCGGCGAGCGCGGCGGCGGGGCCGGGCAGGGCGCCGGAAGCGGGCGCGTCGCCGCGGTTCTCGTGCCACTGCGCAACGAGCAGCAGCATGGCGCGGCGCAGCGGCTCCGGCGTGTCCGTCGCAGTCGCGCCATAGCCGACGGCGATGTCGATTTCGACGCCGTCGGTCTCGCGGCCGGGCGCCGGCGGCGCCGAAGCGAAGACGATGCGGGCGGCGTTCGTCGCAGGCGGCGCGCGATAGCTCGCAGGCGGCACGGTCTGCGCCGCGCCCGCCGTGTCGAAGGTCCGCATCGCGGCGACGCTCTGAAACGGCGCGAAGGGAAGCGCGATCAAGTTCGGCGCGCCGGGCCTTGTCGGCCAGGCGTCGAAGGCGAGGCGCCAGGTCTGCGTGACGAAGAAGCGGCGCGTAAAGGCCTCTAACGTCATGCGCGCAGAGACGATCAGCGCCTGAATCAGCGCGTCGTCGTCGTTTGCGTCGACGCGCAGCCACGCCTTGGCGTCGGCGAGCGCAATCGGCTCGATCGCCGGCGCGGCGATGAGGGAGGGAGTCATCGGCTTTCCTCATGAATGCGCTTGAGCGCGCCAACGCCTTCTCCCCGCGATGCGGAGAGAAGGACCACGCTGGTTCGCGCCCTTACGCCGTTCCGAACTTCAAGAGCTTGATCGCCTCGAAATTCTGCACGCCGCCGCCGACGCGCTTCGTGGTGTAGAACAGCACATAGGGCTTGGCGGAGTAAGGGTCGCGCAGCACGCGGATGCCGACGCGGTCGACCACCACATAGCCGCGCTCGAAATCGCCGAAGGCGACCGAGAAGGAGTTGGCCGCGGGATCGGGCATGTCCTCCGCCTCGACGACCGGGAAGTTCATCAGCGAGGCCGGCGCGCCGGCGATCGCGGGCGGCGCCCAGATGTAGTCGCCGGTCGTGGTTTTGAACTTGCGAATGAGAGATTGCGCGCGCCGCCCCATGACGAACTTGCCGTTCTGGCGGAAGCCCGCGCGCAGCGCATAAACGAGATTGAACAGAACGTCGGACGGATCGCTCGCGGGAAAGGCGCCGGAGACGCCGGTCGTCTCGTAGCCGATATTGCCCCAACTCCAGCTCGTATTGGCGACGGTCGGATAGGCGAGAAAGCCCTTGGGCTTGTTGACGCCGTCGCCGTTGACGAAAGCCGCGCCTTCCTGCTCGGCGAAGGCCGTCTGCACTTCGTCGGCGATCCACTGTTCGATGTCCACGACGGCGTCGTCGAGCAAGGTCTGCGTCGCGGCCGGCATGGCGTAAAGCTCCATCGCCGGGAAATTCATGTCGGCGATCTGCTGGTTCGCGGTTTGCGGACGCGGATCGGTTTCCGCGGCCCATCCGGCGGCGGGGCCTTGCGTGGAAAAGGCCTTGCGCAGCGCGTGCGTCGAAATCTCGCGCACGCTGGCGATGGCGCGGATCGGCGAGAGCTTTTCGAGTCGCCGCAGAATTTCCTTCTCGGCGACGCTCGGCACGAGATAACCGCCATCGGGTCCGGAGCCCGCGGACAGCGCCTTGGACTCCAGCGCCCGAAGACCCGCGGCCTCGCCGGCGCGCACATAAAGATCGAAGGCCGATTTGTGCTCGCGCGCCGCGCCGTCTTCGTATCCCGCCCCGCCGATCCGCGGGCGCGCCGCGCCGAGGGCGAGGCGATCGAGCCGGCTCTTCGTCTCGTCGAGCGCGCGGTCGATGCGCGCGAGCTTTTCTTCGGTGAGCGCGTCGGCGCCGAGCCGGGTTTCGATCTGCGCCATGCGTTCGTCGTTCGTCTCCTTGAAGGCGACGAAAGCGCGGTTGAGATCGGCGACGATCTCGTCGCCGGCGACGGATTTGGTTTCGACGGAAGACATGCTGTGGACCTCGTCTGCTTTGTGAAAGGAGCGCGCGACGGCGCCTTGCACGGCGGATAGCCGCGCAATCCTTGCGTCGAGCGAATGCGAAAGCCGTCGGAAAGGATTTCCCCGCGCTTGACGGCGTCACGCAGGAAAATGTCTTAAAGCGCGAAGCGCGCCGGCTTACGCGCGATGGCGTGTTTCGCAAGCGAGGCGAGAGAGCTTCGCCGCGCGCTTGACCGCCGCGACCCGCGCCTGCGGCAGCATGGGAAAGGCGACGAGCGAGATTTCCCGCAGATCGACTTCGATCAGACTGCGCGCGCCGCTGGATTTGTCCGTTACGGCGCGATTGATTGGATAGGCAGTGTGAACGACAAAGCCTTTTCTCAATCGAACAGCCCGTCTTATTCCAACGACGCCGCGACCCGCGAGCGCATCGTTTCGAGACACTCCGCGCAGCTTCCTTCATCGCCCCAGAAAGGCAGCAG